>JAABUL010000109.1_pt1 | contig 160156 bp, 160 predicted proteins | sample 5559151 | NCBI WGS metagenome assembly JAABUL01 (sample SAMN10711876, study PRJNA513368) | rock metagenome | isolation source: Antarctica rocks | place: Antarctica: Victoria Land, Pudding Butte sud | reverse complement strand
GAGTTAGAAGCCTTTCCCGCTGGACAAGAGGCGGAGGCCCCGTTCTCTTGATGCCCTTCCCTAACAGGGGAGGGTGGCGAAGCCCTAGCGAGCCGGGAGGGGTTCTCGCCCTTCAGAAACCAAAACACAATGCCGAACTCAGGACTGCCGACATTCGGAACGATCGCCATCTGGACCGCCCTGGCCGCGCTCGTCGCCTCGATGATGTGCTACCTCACCGCCTGCGCCCGGCGTGGAACGGCGGACGGCGGCGCGGCATGGGCGCGCGCGGGCCGCGCCGCGTTCCTGCTGGCCGTGGCGGGCGTCCTCGGTGCGTCGGCGACGCTGGGGACGCTGCTGGTGACGCACCGGTTCGACGTGCAGTACGTCTACGACCACTCGGCGCGGGCGATGTCGCCGCTCTACTACTTCCCCTCGTTCTGGGCCGGGCAGGAAGGCTCGTTCCTGGCGTGGGGCTTTTGGATCGCCGTACTGGGTGTGGTTCTGGCCTGGACTTCAGGCACCGCCGAGCGGCGCGTGATGCCGATTTACGACGCAGTGCTGCTCTTCTTCGTCGTGATGCTGGTGGTCAAGCCGCCGTTCCTGCCGACGACGGACCAGTTCGGCATTCAGGTGACGCCGACGGAAGGGCTGGGGCTGAACCCGCTCCTGGAAAACTACTGGATGGTGATCCATCCGCCGACGCTCCTGCTGGGCTTTGCCGCGCTCACTGTGCCCTTTGCTTTTGCCCTATCTGCGCTGTTTTGGCGCGGCGAATTGTCAACGGTGAACGACGGCTGGCTGCGGCGCGCGCTGCCGTGGGGCCTGTTCAGTTTCGCCATCCTCGGACTCGCCATGATGATGGGCGGCTACTGGGCCTACGAGATGCTAGGGTGGGGCGGCTTCTGGGAGTGGGACCCCGTCGAGAACGGCCCGTTCGTGCCCTGGATGGGCCTGCTGGCGTTCCTCCATGCCGCCCAGGTACAGCGCGTCCGGGGCGGCTTCTCCAAGCCGACCCTGCTCTTCGCCCTGTTGCCGCTGTCGGGCGCCCTGTATGAAACCTTCCTGACCCGGACCGGCGTTTTGAACAATTTCAGTGTCCACTCTTTCTCGACGCTGGGTGGCTTCGCCAACAATGTCGTGCTGGGTGGCCTGCTGCTGGCCGTCTTCGTATCCGTGGGCACACTGTTGTGGCGGGCAAAGGCGATCCCGAAGGGCGAAACGACCACGGAAGACATCCAATCGCGCGAGTTCGGCTTCACGATGGCGGTGGTCGTGCTGACCTTGTGCGGCTTCATCGCCGCCCTGGGCCTGTCCGCGCCGCTGCTGACCGGCCTGGGCGTCAAGCTGCACCTCGCGGACTTCCAGGGGGCGGTGCGCGAGGATTACCACAACAAGGCGCTGTTCCCCATCGCCGTCCTGCTGGCCCTGGGCATGGGCATCGGGCCGCACCTGGCCTGGCGCTCGTGCTCGCAGAGCCTCGACAGCCGAGTGAACGGGCGCGGCGGCACGGACAGCGTCAGGCTGGTCTGGAGTTACGCCCTATCCGTGGTCGCCGCCCTGGGCTTCGTGATAGGCAGCAAGTACCTGGGCACGCCGCTGACCGGCGCAAAGCTGATCCCGCAGCTCCTGCTGTTCACGGCTTCGGTCTTCGCGGTCATCTCCAACCTGCTGCTCCTGCGCCGCCTGTTCCCGTCCAAAGCGGGCGTCCGGGGCGCGTCGCCCTGGACCGTCGGCGGCGTTCTGTCCCACGTCGGAGCCGCCGTCCTGCTGCTCGGCGTCGTCTGCCTTGTCACCTTCGTCCACAAGGAGGCCGACATTCTGCTGGTCCAGAACCGGCCGGCTCCCGTACTAAACGGGGCGTATACGGCCATCTATCGGGGGATGACCGGCAACCCCGAGACGGACCGGGACAATGCTTTGCTCGTGGATGTCGCCTCGACAGACGGCAAGGAGCGGTTCAAGGCGCGTATGCCGTTCGCCCTGCGCGCCGGCGAAGGCGGTGGGCAGAAGATGGTTTTCGCCCACCCTGCCATTCTGCACCACGGGGCGAGTGACCTCTACCTGAACATGAGCAACAACACGAGTCTGGAGGAGTTTTACAAAAAGCCTGTCTACCAGCCCAAATTGAACCTGGGCGCCGTCAAGAAGATCAACATCGGCGATGACGCCCTGCACCCGAAGGTCTACACCATCGAGTTCATGCACTTCGACAACCCGATGGGCGCCCTCGTCCGGGCGACTGGCCAGATACCCGACGTGCAGACCGTGTCCGCCGTCCTGCGCGTGACGTATCAGGGCGTGACGACTCTGGTCAAGCCGCAGTTCATCCAATACCGGGACGGTTCCAATCCAAAATCGCCTGATGTCAAACTGCCCGGCGGTGCGCTCATCAGCTTCGCGGGCATGAACGCGGGCAGCGCGGACCAGGCGAATCCCGGCACAGGCGCGATGAACGAGTCGGCCTCGCTGGCCTTGCGTCAGGACAGCGGCCCGCCCGCCCAGGCGTTTTACCTGGAAGTGACGACGCGCCCCATGATCAACCTGGTTTGGGTCGGGACCTTACTGCTGGTCTTCGGCGGCCTGGTTTCGATGCGCCGCCGCATCCTGGAGAACCGCCTGGTCCCGATCCCAGACCTGGCCCCCCCCGCCCCCAATGCTGGGGGAGCCAGAAAGGCCGCTCGCTCTTCTCCTACTCCCCCAGGATTGGGGGCCGGGGGGCGGTCACGGCGGCGCTCCAAGCCCGCGCCCTCGCTGTACGTCGGCAAGGGCGGGAGACACTGACGTTCCATGCGCCTGCGCCAATTACTCAAAAGTAAAATTCATCGAGCTACCGTCACCGAGGCCGATGTCAACTACATCGGCTCCATTACCGTTGACCAGGACCTGCTGGAACGGGTGGACCTGTGGCCCGGCGAGCTGGTCCACGTCTGGAACGTCACCAACGGCGAGCGGTTTGAGACCTACGCGCTGGCCGGCGAGCCGGGCGGCGGCATGATCCGCATCAACGGAGCGGGCGCGCACAAAGCCCGTCCCGGCGACCTCCTCATCATCGCCGCCTTTGCGCTCACCGACGAGCCGGTCTCGCCCAAAGTCATTTTGGTAGACGAGCAAAACCGCTACCTGCGGGATTTATAGAGACCTATCATGTTTGAAGTCCGTGTTGAAAAAACCATCGCCTGCGCCCACCGCCTGTTCGATTACAACGGTCCCTGCGAAAGCCTGCACGGCCACAACTATCGGATCGAGGCCGCCTATGTCGGCGCCGAACTGGACCGCTTCGGGATGCTCGTAGACTTCACTGACATCAAGAAGGCGTTCCACGCCGTCCTGGACACGCTCGACCACACCTACCTCAACGACCTCCCCGCCTTCCGCGACCTGTCCCCCTCAGCGGAGAACATCGCCCGGCACGTCTTCTTGGAATTGAAGCGCACCCTATTCGACCGTGCCTCCCTCAGCCACGTCTCCGTTTGGGAAACGCCGACGCAGGTGGCTGTGTATCGGGAACGATGACAGGCCGAATGGGGGCAATCAGTGAATTCATTCACTCGTCGCCTTTGACTGCAATCCGCCTTTTGCTTTTCCTGGCGCTCCTGCTGACTGGCGGCATGGACGCGCAGGCTCAAATACTGTCCGTTCCCGCGCCCGCTTCCCATCCCCTTCTACTCACCCCGCCCGCCTCGGCCTTCGTCCTGTTCAACGACCGTGTTCTGTTCCAGGTTTATACTTTCGGCGACCAGTCGGCGCAGGACCGCGCGGACCTGGCGAACCTGCGGCTGGCCGAGGCCTTGCGGAACATCGCCGCGAACGAGGCGTCGGCCCAGCCGCCGCAGGTAACGGTCGGATCGCGCGATAGGCAGACGGTCCTTTTGCTGGATGGGAAGATGCTGCTGACCGTGACTGAGGCAGACGCCGACCATGCAAGCCAGCCCGCCGAGTCACTCGCGCAAGCCTGGGCGGCCACGCTCAACCGCTCCTTCCGTCAGGCGCTGCGCGAGCGACAACCGGCCTACCTGCGCTGGGCCTGGAAGCGCGCGGCTTTGCTGCTCCTTATTGGGGTGATCCTGTATGGGCTGGCCCGGTTTCTCGCGGTGCGCCTGGGGCACCGGATCGGGATGCCGTTCCAGGTGCTGCTCGGCGGCCTGCTCCTGTCCCGCGTCCTGGACCTATTTCCCCAGACCCGGCCCGTCAACCTGCTGCTGCTGGCGGGGGCGGGGCGCCCGCTGACCTTGTGCCTCCTGGTGGGGCTGACGGCTGCCGTGCTGGCGCGTGTTTGGGGAATCACCCTTCGGCGACTGTTCCCGCCCATCCCCGAAGACCTGTCCCCGCAGGAGCGCACGGAGCGGACGTTCCAGCGCCGCGTGACGCTGGCCCGCGTGGCCGAGGTGGCGGGCGCAGCCATGATCTGGCTGGTGGGCCTCCTGACACTGACGACCTGGCTCGGTGTCAACCTATCGCCCCTTCTGACCTCAGCGGGGCTGATCACGGTCGCCCTGGGCTTCGTCGCCCAGGACGCGCTTCGGGATTTTGTCGCCAGCCTTTACATCCTGGCTGACGACCGCTTCGGCGTCGGCGACACAATCCAGGTCGGCGCCTATGAGGGCCGGGTCGAGCGCCTGAACCTGCGGGCGACCCAGATCCGCGACATGTCGGGCCGCCTGATCACGATCTCCAACCGGGGCATCGCCGAGGTCGCCAACCTGACCGCCCGCTGGGCGCAGGTGGATTTCAAGATCGGCGTGTCCTACTATGACGATGCGGACAAGGCGGGCGCCCTGCTGCTGGAGACGGCCCAGGCGCTGGCGGGGGAGTGGCCGGATCGGGTGCTGGCCCCGCCGGAACTGCTGGGGGTGGACTCGTTCACCGATGTCAGCGTCATGCTCCGGCTGACTCTGCGGACCCCGCCCGGCGACCAGTGGACTGTCGCGCGCGAGCTGCGCCGCCGCGTCAAGCACGCCTTTGACTCCGCCGGCATCGCTGTCCTCAACACCCTCTACGCGCCGCCCGCCGCCCCGCCGCACGGGTCTATAGACGCCCTCGGCGAGTGACAAGGACGATGACGGGACGCTCGGAGACCGCCAGCGTCGCACGGTTTCCTGTCAGGAGCAGGGGAGATGCCGCCCCGCGGGGCTTCCCCTTGTCCAGCGTAACCAGCGTTGCCCCAGCCGTCTTGGCGCCGACCACGAGTGAGAACCGAGCGAGTGTCGAGCCGTCACTGGTCGGCTGCCAGACGACATACGCCCCGCTCCTCCCCGACGCGCTCTGAAATCGGTAAATCTTCACCGCTGCGTTCCCCGACGGCTGCTCACTCGCGAAGCGCATCCCGGCCAGCCGGTCGCGCAGGGTGTGGACGTAGTACCAGGACGCTTTCGGCTCCCATTTGCCCTTCTCCGTCACCAGCCCGCTGCTGGAGAACTGCGTCGCGTCCGCCGCGTTGACGTCGCGCAGCATGAACATCGCCGCCCGGTCCACGCCCGCCGCTGCCAGGGCCAGGTAGGAGCGCACCAGCCACTGCCCCTGCACTTCTTCGGGCGAATAGGCGCCGATGGCCGGCGCGCGCTGAGGTGAACTTAGGTTAAGGTCGTAGCCGAACTCCGTCACCCAGACTTCTTTCCCCGGCAGGCTGCGGCGGCAGTAATCTACCAGGGCGGCTGCCTTGCCCCGCAGGCCGTCCGCTTCGGGGCTGATTCCGACCTGTCCCTTCTGCTGCTCGCCCCCGCTGTTGCTGTAATGGTGGAAGTTCAGGACATCGCACGGGAAGCTGCCGCCCCGGTACACATCGGCCCATGCCTTCATCGTGCGGATGTAATCCAGGTTCAAGCCCGCCAGCCCGCCCATAACCAGTTTCGCCCCCGCGTCGGCGTTCTTGACGCCGAACGTCTGCCCCATCCGGCCCTGGTCTCCGTCGTAGTCGGCGCTGCACATCGCCGCGAACTCTTCGGGCTGGAAATATGCCTCCCGTCCGCCCCACCAGCCGTCTTCCTCGTTCCAGTTCTCGTAGAAGCGCAGCAGCCCCAGCCCTGACCGGCGCGGCTGGTCCGGGGCCAGCTTCAGCCTGCCGTCGGCAACATGGGTATGGCCATACCGCGCCGCGTACTGGAACAGATGGTCGGCGTGGGCGGCATAGGAGGCCGGCGCGTTCGCGGCCTGCCCCGCCGCCACGGGCTTGTCGCTCGGCTTGCCTCCGCCCGATCCGTGCAGCCAGGCCGCGCCGCCCTGAATGGCGGGGCAGGCTGTAATGCCTGCCGCTTTCAGGCGACCGTAATAGGCGTCGAAGTCCCACGCGCCGCCCGCGCCGTAGGAGGGGTTCCACTTGTTCTGATTGCGCGGGTAGCCGGGGTACGTTTTGCCGTCCCCCTCGTCCCAGTCCCAATTGTGGTACTCGCGGACGAACCCACCGACCGTCATTTTGTCCAGCGGATCGTCAATGAACGCATTGACGCCGATCAACTGGTCCATCGTGGGCAAGGGATGCAGGGAAGGGGGCGACACGGCATCGGGCAGTCCGACCGGGGTCCCATAGACTACGACCTCCGGCGCCTTCGTCCCCGCGTCCGCAAGCGTGACCTCCAGGTAGCGGGTCGTGACACTGACCGGGTGCGCGTTCCAGACGTTGTAGTGGCTCAAATCGTCCGTCAGCAGCGGCGTCCATCGGAACGGCCTGCCCGCCGAGATCGTGACGCGGCTTGACCCCTCCCCGTCGTAAAGATACACGTCCGAAAGCCGGTACGCCCGCCCCAGGTCCAGAAAAGCCCGCGCCGGATAGTGCCAGGCCGTCCACTCCGGGAACCAGATCGTCTTCGGCGCCCTGCCATGCCCCCCTCTGGGATCGCCCGCCAGCGCCTGCTCGTCCACCAGTTTGCCCGCCTCCCCAAACCCCGTCTCGTTGACCACCATCGCCGGAGAAAGGGGGATTTTCTGGGGCCTGTCCACGGTCGGCGCGCAGAGAGCAACCTTCCCAATAAGAAGCAGCGAACAGAGGCCGAGGGTGAAAAGTATTGACTTCATTAATGACATAACTTCCGCGCCCGCCTCTCAATGTCCTGCCGCCTTCGGGGTATAATCAGCAGGTATGCCGAAGATATACCGAGTGATGAAGAAGGATGGAGCCAAACCGCTGTTAGGAGCAAGCGCAACTGCGCTCGGTGTTCGCGCTCCAGGTGACATCGTTCCTGATGCACAAGGACAAGTCATACCGGGCACAAGTGGAATGTCGGTTTCGCCGACTTTGGCCGCTTTGCCTGACCAGTTCATTCCTATGCGGCTGCGCCCTCTGGTTCCTAGCGCTTACGGCAGAAACACGCTTCATGTTTGGAGCCACGGGGAAGGCTCGTTCGCTGCGGAGTCTGTTGCTCCGGGGCTTCAACTGCGGCCAGACCCAAGAGATGCGAGGCATGGTTTTGTTGAGCCGGATTCCATCGTGAGCCTTGAAGAGTACCGGGATGCGATCTCCGCGACTCAGGATAATTGGACAATAGATGAAAGTTAAATCGCAATGAATCATGAATTTGCAGACAATCCTAAGTATGTGCAGTGTGAAGTGCTCCTCAAAGAAGTTCATCGTCTGATCAGTGAGGGCAAAGGCGATACGGATGAAGCCGACTTCATTCGTGACAGCATGGAGGAGCCGGAGCAGGGAATTACTCCCGTCGAAGGAGCACGGCTGCGTGGACTATCAGCAGACCTATACATGCTCCAAGACGACGATATCTACGAGTCGTATGGGGGCACTCAGGAGGATCTCCGCGCGGCTCTAAGCGAGGCGCTAAGACGCCTCGACTATGAGACCATCCTTTCACTCCTACGCAAAGGAACTCCGTTTCTAGTACCAGCTCAAGTCGCCGCCCTGCGTGGGCGCTGTTATGCCACGTTGGGGCATCTGGAAACCGGACTGCTGTTCATGCGCTACGCGGCGGAGCACGAGCCGGAGCAGGCCGCGCACCGCCTCTACGTCCTGATGCTCCTCATGCGGCTCAACCGCAGCCAGGAGGTGCTTTCCGAGTTGGTGCAGATCAACCGCACCCAGGAAGCGATGCCCGAGGTCGAGCCGTATGTGTGGAGCCTCGCGGAACCATTGCGCGTCGCCGTATAGCATCGCAATCTCCATTGGGCATCCCCGTAGATGTATGGTATAAGCCCTTTGGAGGAACCGATGCACGAACTACAGGCGATGGACCTGGCCCGCCGCTCTATCCTAGTTGCCCTGCAATTATCCCTTCCTATTCTCATCCTGTCCCTGGTGGTCGGCGTCGTCGTCAGTCTGTTCCAGGCGGTGACGCAGATCCAGGAGCAGACGCTGACGTTTGTGCCCAAGATCATCGTCCTCGTCCTGGCCCTGGTCGTGCTGGGGCCGTGGATGCTGCACACCATCGTCGGGTTCACGTCCGGGCTGTTCCTCAGCCTGCCGACGACATTGCGCTAGGCAGGTTTCATGTTCGACCTCGCCGCCTTCTCCGCCGACTCCTTTTGGGCCTTCTTGCAGGTCTTCGTGCGCGTTTCGTCGCTTTTCGTCACCGCGCCCGTCTTCGGCAGCCGCGAAATCCCTACCCAGGTCAAAGCCGGGCTGGCAGCCATTCTCTCCCTGGTGCTGCTGCCGCTCGTTAAGACGACTCTGACGCAGACTGCGCCGGCCACGGTCTACGGCATGGCCGCCATTCTGCTGGGGCAGGCCTTGATCGGGCTGATGATCGGGCTGGTCGTTTCGCTGCTCTTCGTCGCCGTCCGCATCGGGGGCGACTTGATTGACTACCAGATGGGGTTCACGCAGGCGGCGACGTTCAACCCGCAGTTCAACGAGACCGTCTCGCCCATCGCGAGTTTTCAGTACCGCTATGCCCTTGTCCTTTACCTCCTTGCCAACGGCCACTGGCTGTTGCTGGCCGCGCTGGAGCGCTCGTTCGTTGCGCTGCCGGTCGCGCAGCTCTCAGTCACGAAACTGACGGGCACATTTACCGACCTGACATTTGGGATGCTGGTCGCGGGCCTTCAGATCGCCGCGCCGGCGGGAGCCGTGCTGATGGTGACGGACATCGCGTTCGCTTTTTTGAACCGGGCGATGCCCTCGATGCAGGTCTTTTACGTTGGGATGCCGGTCAAGGTGCTGGTCGGATTTGTCGTCGTCATTGCCGTCATCCCGCTGCTGACTTCCGTGGTTTCGGGCCTGGTCGCCGGCTCGCCGCACGAGGTCGCGACGCTGCTGCGGGGGATGCATAGGTAACGCATGGCCGAAGGCGAAGAAAAATCGTTCCCTGCCACCCCCAAGCGGCGGGAGGAGGCCCGCAAGAAGGGCCAGGTCGCCCGCTCCTCGGAATTCGGCGCGGCCTTGACGCTGCTGGCCGTCGTCCTCGCGCTCCACGCCCTGCTGCCCGGTGAGGGGGGCCTGAGCCTGCTGCGCGATCTGCAAGCGACGTTCCGGTTCAGCCCACACGATTCGGCTTTTACCTTCGAGACCGTGCATCAGTGGCACATCCGCGCCCTGGGGTGGGAAGCAAAGGTTCTGGTGCCTGTCCTGCTGCTGGGTGTCGCCATGGGCCTGGTTTCGGGCATCGGGCAGGTGGGCTTTGCCGTCACGCCGGAAGCGCTGGCCCCGCAGTGGAACCGGGTCAACCCTGCGACGGGGCTGAAGCGGCTGTTCTCGACGCGCGGCACGGTCGAGGCGGTCAAGGGCCTGCTCAAGATGGGGCTGGTCGGCGGCGTCTGCTACTCGACCCTGCGCGGCGGCATCGAGTCCGGGGACCTGCTGCGGACCATGCATGAGCCGCTGACCGAGATGATCTCGGTCGTCGGCGGCCTCGTCTGGACGCTGGGCCTGCGGGTCAGTGTCATCCTGATGATTCTGGCCGTCGCGGACTATGCGTACCAGAAGTACGAGTTCGAAAAGTCCCTGAAGATGAGCCTGACGGAGATCAAGCAGGAAGCGAAGCAGTCCGACGGCGACCCGCACATCAAGGCCAAGATCAAGCGGCTCCAGCGCGAGATGTCCAAGCGGCGCATGATGCAGGACGTGCCCAGGGCCGACGTCGTCGTCACCAACCCCACCCACTTCGCCGTCGCCCTCACCTATGAGGGCGGCGGGTCCGCCCCCAAAGTGGTCGCCAAGGGCCAGGACGAGGTCGCCGCCCGTATCCGCGAGATCGCGCGCGAGAACAAAGTCCCCCTGGTTGAGAACAAGCCCCTGGCGCGCACTCTCTATAGCACGGTCGAGATCGGCCGCGAGATCCCCGCCGACTTGTTCGAGGCTGTCGCCCAGGTCCTCGCCTTTGTCTACCGCACTTACGGTCGCCGTCGGAAAGCATAACACGCTTACCTCCTAGCCCCTAATTCTGAGGGAACCGAAACAACCCCCCGCGCAGGCAGGTATTTCCACTCCTCCCCACGAATAGGAAATCATCAGCAAGCGAACGTCATCACGAGGAGAAGAAAGACATGATCAACGGACCGGGCGGTATGCAGTACGCCGTGGCCGAGCGGCAGACGCAGCAGGGTGGGGACTGGTTCTTCTGGATCGCCGGTCTTGCTCTCCTCAACTCCGTGCTTCGCCTGATTCATTCCCCAATCGGCTCTCTTTTTGGTTTGGGGACGACCGATGTGATTGACGACGTGGGGGCGAGTCTGGGCGGGTCCGGCAGAATGGTCTCACTCGGCCTCGATGTGCTTGTGGCGGGCATCTTCGCAATCTTCGGAATTTTCGCGCGCAAAGGCGCAAAGTGGGCATTTATCACGGGTGCGGTCTTCTATATTCTGGATGCCCTCGTTGTGCTGCTGCTCACGCGGCAATACCTAGAAGTCGCCGCACACGCTTACGCCCTGTACCGCATCTTCCAGGGTTTTCAGGGCGCAGGCCAGCTTGCCCTCCTGCGCGCCCAGCAGGCCAGCTCCCCCTATGGCGGCTATGTGCCGCCGCCGTCCACGCCATCGAGCGATGTATGGCCCCCGCCGCCCAGCGCCTGAAACACCCAGCGCCGGAAACCGTGTTATAATAAGAGCAATGGAAATCATCATCTTTGTGGACGGCGCCTCCAAAGGCAACCCCGGCGCGGCGGGCATCGGCGTCCTCGTGACCGACACGGACGGCGCGACATTGGCCGAGATCGGCGAGGGCATCGGGCAGACCACCAACAACGTTGCCGAATACAAGGCTCTCATTCGCGGGCTGGAAGAAGCGCAGACGCGCGGCGCACGGCGCGTCACGGTCCACACCGACAGCCAGCTCATGGCGCGGCAGATGGAGGGGCGCTACAAGATCAACGCCCCACATCTAAAGGCGCTCCAGCAGGAAGCGACCGCGCTGTGCCGGCTGTTCCCCGGCGGCGTCACCCTGACGCACATCCTGCGCGAAGGCAATGCCCGCGCCGACCAACTTGCCAACCAGGGCGCGCGGCTGGCGGCGAAGTAGTCAGGAAACACGCAGGAGCGACCGGCGGGGGCCAAACTGTGTTTGAGGCTCCCACCGCCTCTGTCTGTTCGCTCTCGCCTTGCACCGTGATTCAGTTCTCTCAGTCAGTGCTCCAGGAAGTAGCGGACGTTGGTGACGATGACGTCTCGGCGGTTGAGGAGGGCGAGCTTGAGGAGCGGTCCAGCCTGGTTGTGGAGCAGGTGGTGCCAGAGCTTGCGGGAGACGAGTTCGGGGATGACGATGGTGACGACATCGTCGCCGCGCTCCTTCTGGACGGCGTCAATGTAGCGCAGGAGGGGACCGACGAGGGAGCGGTAGGGGGACTCCATGATGATCAGCGGGAGGTCGGGGACGTGCGCGTTCCACGAGTCCTTCATCGCCGCTGTCTTTGCCGGGTCGGTCTCGATGTAGACCGCCCGGACATCGGTGCTGGTCAGGCGCGCGTAGTAGAGCGCCTCGATGATTCCCCGGTGAAGGCGTGAGACCAGGACCAGCACGGTGTTGTGTGTCGGTGCGGCCATCTCCAGCCGGTCCAGCGAAAGCTCGTCGCCGATCTCCGCGTAGTGCCGGCTGATACGCAGGAACAGCATCACCATCAGCGGCACCAGCGCCAGCACGATCCAGACTCCGTAGTGCGGGTGCAGCGGCCCGAAGTGGAAGTAGGGGCTGATCGGGTCGCCGTTGTCGAATTTGGAGACGGCGATGATGACGACCACGACGCCGGTCGCCACGGCGCCCAGGGCATTGAAGAACAGGCTGGTCTGCCACCCCTTTGTACGCAGACGAAGCCAGCGCCGCACCATGCCCGTCTGCGCCAGGGTGAAGCCGATGAAGACGCCGATGGCATACATCGGCAGCAGGGCGTCCACCAGCCCGTGGAAGATGATAATCAGCGCGCTCGCCACGAAGGCCAGGATGACGATGCCGTTGGAGTAGGAAAGCCGGTCGCCGATGTTGGCGAGCTGCCGGGGCAGGAAGCCGTCGCGGGCCATCATGGAGGTGAGCTGCGGGAAGCCCGCGAAGGCAGTGTTGGCCGCCAGCAGCAGCACGATAGCCGTCGAAATCTGGACGACGTAAAAGACCCAGTGCAGGGCATGGGGCCAGGCTCGGTCGGCGACAATGCTGACCACGCTCTGGTAACCGGGCTTGCTGGCGTCCATGACCGGGGTGCCCAGGCCGTCGGCGACATAGGTCAGCCCGGCGAACATCACCACGGCCAAGCCGCTCATGATGTACATCGTCAGAACCGCGTTCTTGTCCGAAGGCTTCTGGAAGATGGGCACCGTGCTGGAGATCGCCTCCATGCCTGTCAGGGCGGCGCAGCCCTGCGAGAACGCCTGCAAGATCAAGATCAGCCCGACCGCCTGCGCCCCCGTCTGCACCCCCTTCAGGGTATTCGCCTGCCCTTCGTGCAGGGCGGCTTGGGCATAAGCCGGGTGTGTCCCCATGGCACAAAGCCCGGCGATCACCGTCGCAATGATCGCCGCGATAAACACATAGGTGGGGATCGCGAACAGCGCCCCAGCTTCGCGCAGGCCGCGCAGGTTCGCCAGCGTCAGGGCCAGGATACTGACCAAGCAGACGGCGACAATGTGGTCTTGCAGCAAGACGCCGGCCGCGTTGCCCGCGAACATGGCGATGAGGGCGGCGACCCCCGCGGCCACGGACACGGCGACCGTCAGCAGGTAGTCCACCATCAGGGAGGCGCCCGCGACCAGGGACGGGACAGGCCCCAGGTTGTCGCGCGAGACGGGATACGCCCCGCCGCCCTCCGGGTAGGCATAAATGACCTGGATGTAGGACAGCGTGACTACGATGAGAAGCGCGCAGATCGCGAAAGCAATAGGCACGGCGTAATGGAACGCCCCCGCGCCCGACTTCGCCAGGATGAGGACGCCCAAGATGGCCTCGGTGGCGTAGGCGTTCGACGAGAGTGCATTGGACGAAAGGATCGGCAGCGCCATGAAGTTCGGCAGCTTCTGCTCGTCTGCCCGCGAGGTCGGCAAGGGCCGCCCGAACAGGATATGCCGCCAGCGCCCCAGCGCGCTGTCGTAACGGTGCGGCGCCGGCAGGGCGTTTGGGTCGGCTGGCTTCGTCTCCGTCGGCTGCGGCGGCTTGCCGCCTTCGGGCGGCGTGGTGGTGGGAGTTGCCATGAGGGTCTCTTTCGCGAGGAGCAGTCTGCCGTCATTGTACCCGTCTGCTGCGGCAAGTCAACAAGCTGTGCTATAATAAGGACAAAAGCATTAATCCCAGGCCATTCCCGCTCTGAACGGCCTAAAGGCACTTTCCATGAACAAGGCTCTTTTTCCTCTCGCCGGGGCGCTGCTGTCCCTGGCTCCTGCGGTCTGGGCGCAGGCGCCCGCCGCCCCCATCAAGGCGGCGGCGCCCGCGATGTTCCCGTTCGTCCTCCCTTGGGACGACGCCGCGCCGGGCACGATTACTGACGTCTCCTTCCTGAATGCCAAGCCCGCCGGCGTCAACGGCCGCATCGTGCCCAAGAACGGCCACTTCGTCGAAAGCAAAACCGGGAAGCGCGTCCGCTTCCTCGGCACCAACTTCGCCGCCAAAGCCGCCTTCCCCTCCCACGCCGACGCCGGGAAGGTGGCCGCCCGCATCGCCAAACTCGGCATCAACCTGGTCCGCCTGCACCACATGGACAACAGCGACTGGGGCGCGGGGCAAAATATCTGGGATTTGTCCTACAAAGACCGCCAGCACATTGACCCCGCCCAACTCGACAAACTGGACTATCTCGTCGCCCAGTTCAAGAAGAACGGCGTCTACGCGAACATCAACCTGCACGTCTCCCGCCAGTTCTCTGAGGCCGACGGCTTCCCCGCCAGCGTCAGCCAGATTTCCTTCGGCTTTGACAAGCGCGTGGATGAGTTTGATCGCCGTATGATCCTCCTCCAGAAGAACTATGCCCATGACCTGCTCACCCACGTCAACCCCTACACCCATCTGTCCTATGCCCAGGACCCCGCCGTCGCCGTGGTGGAGATCAACAACGAGAACTCGCTGGTCGGCGATGGCTGGGCAGGAACCTACGGCACGGACCTGGACACCCTGCCGGAGCCGTTCCGGGGCGAACTGGTCGGCTTCTGGAACGACTGGCTGGCGAAGAAGTACGGTACGGACGCCAAACTCCAGGCCGCCTGGACGGCGGGCCTGACACCGACTGGCCCCGGCTTGCTGAACCCGTTCTCTCCGTGGAGCATCGAGCATCAAGGCATATCGCAAGCAAACATGAAGCTTGCACCTGAAGTAAGCGCCTCTCAGGCCGCTGGGCCAGCGATCCAGGCCACCATCACCCAGACCGACGGAACGGACTGGCACGTCCAGACGCACCAGACCGGGCTGAACCTGACTGACGGCACCACTTACACCGTCTCGTTCCGCGCCAAAGCGGACAAAGCCCGCGCGATGCCCATCGGGGCGGGCCTCGACCAAGCCGACTGGCACAACGTCGGGCTGACCGCAACTGCCGCCCTGACGACCGACTGGAAGACCTTTCGCTACGTCTTCACCGCCCACGACACGGTTCCCAATCACAATCGCATCGCCTTCACGCTGGGCGGGCAGACCGGGACGGTCTGGATTTCGGACCTGCAAATCCACCCCGGCGCTGAGGGCGCGGGGCTTCAATCGGGCCGGTCGCTCCTGACGAAGACCGTGGACATCCCGACCGCCGCGCTGAAAGTCCCGCACGACGACTGGATCGCGTTCCTCGCCGACACCGAGCGCGGCTACGCCGAGGAGATGCGTGCCTACCTCAAGAACGACCTGCACATCCGCGCGAACGTCCTCTGCTCCCAGATTTCCTGGGGCGGGCTGACGGGCCTGAACCGCGAGGCCAGCATGGACTTCGCCGACAACCACGCCTACTGGCAGCACCCGTCCTTCCCGCACAAAGCCTGGGACGCCAACGACTGGGCCATCCCCAACACCCCCATGGTCGCCGACCTCGCGGACGGCAAGGGCGGCACGCTCCAGTCCCTCGCCGAGTACCGCGTGGCGGGCAAGCCCTACAGCGTCAGTGAATACAACCACCCCGCGCCCAACGACTACCGGGCTGAGACCCTGCCGGAACTGGCGACGTTCGCCGCCTTCCAGGACTGGGACATGATCTACCTGTTCGACTACGGCGACTACGGCACGGGGGCGCAGAACGACAAGATCAACGGCTACTTCGGCATCACCAGTGACCCGGCCAAGACCGCCTTCCTGCCCGCCGCCGCCCTGATCTTCCGAGCCGAGGGAGTCCTACCAGCCGGGAACGGCGTCAGTCTGCGTCTCCCATCGCAGGCACTGGAGACCCGCATGGGAGCGTTCTGGGAGGCCGCGCCGCCGGATCAAAATGTTGCTATATTCCAGCGGAGTATCAGTGTCAGCCGCGCCCTCAGCCTCGCGCAAACACAGTCCGCCTGGATGGTACGCGCGTCAGTACGGTCCGCGCCGCGTTCCCTCTCGGTTAGCAAGACTGCCGGCGGGCGCTACCTTGCCACCAGCCCGTCCGCTCAATCCATTGTGGGCTACGTCGGCGGTCAGACCGTGACGCTGGGGCAGAACACGCTGATCTTTCCCGCCTTCGGCAACAACTTCGCCGCCGTGACGCTGACGGCGATGGACCAGAAGCCTATCGCCCAGTCGCGTAAAATGCTCCTAACGCTCGTTGGCAAGGTGGAGAACCAGGACATGGGCTGGAACGCCAGCCGTACTAGCGTCGGAAGCCAGTGGGGGCATGGGCCAACCGTCGCCGAGGGCATTCCGGCCACGGTGACACTGAAAACAAGCGCCGCCCGCCATGTGTGGGCGCTGGACGGGACCGGCAGGCGGGTGGGGGACGTGCCCGCGACGTTCGCGAACGATGCGCTGACGTTCACGGTCGGGCCGCAGTTCAAGACGCTGTGGTACGAGATCGGGGAGTAAAAGCCCCCTAACCCCCAATTCTGGGGGGACAAGAGGGCCGGCACGAGGGCCTGCCCCTACCCGTAACACGGCGCGTAGGGGCTACCCCCTGTGGCTGCCCCCTCCTACTCCCCCAGAATTGGGGGCCGGGGGGTGAGGCCGGGGGTGATCCGGCGGAGGAAACAAAGACGATGCAGGTCGTGGAGATCACGGGGCCGCGCCAGGTGCGCCTGACGGAGCAGCCCGATCCTGAGCCGGTGGGAGACCTGGCGGCCGTGAAGGTCACGGTCGCCCCGATGTGTGCCGAATATAAAGGATACCGGGAAGGCTGGGCCTCCGCCTGCCTCGGCCACGAGGCGGCGGGCGAGGTGGCCGCCGTCGCCCAGCCGGGGCGGGTGCGCGCCGGCGACCGCGTGGTCGTCCTGCCGCAGTATCCGTGCGGCGTCTGCCCGCTCTGCCTCGCCGGGGACTTCATTTTCTGCCAAAACGGCCTGGACATGGCCCGGATCACTGGGGGCGCGGTCGGGACCGCGACCTATGCCCAGCGCCTCCTCAAGCCGGACTGGCTGCTGGCGCCGATCCCCGACGACATTTCCACCGAGCACGCCGCGCTGGCCTGCTGTGGGCTGGGGCCGACCTTCGGCGCGATGGAGCGGCTGGGCGTCATGGCCTTCGACACCGTTCTGATCGCCGGCTTGGGGCCGGTCGGCCTGGGCGGTGTCCTCAACGCCGCCGGGCGCGGTGCGCGCGTCCTCGCCCTCGAAAGCCACCCCTACCGGGCCGCTCTTGCCCTTGAACTCGGCGCCGAAGCCGTCCTGGACCCGCGCGACCCGGACGCCGTGGCGCAGATTCTGGCCCTGACCGGCGGCGTCGGCCCGGACAAAGCCCTGGACTGCTCGGGAGTCGCCGCCGGACAGCGGCTCTTGATAGACGCCGTGCGCCGCCGGGGCCAGATCGCCTTCGTCGGGGAAGGGGGCGAACTGCCGCTGCACGTCAGCGACGACCTGCTCCGCAAGGGGCTGGCCCTGCACGGCTGCTGGCACTACAACCGGGCCGACACGCCCCGCGTCATGCAGGTCATCCGCAAGGCCGGCGCGCTCCTGGACAAGTTCATCACCCACTCCTTCGCCATGCGCGACATCGAGAAGGCGTTCGAGTTGCAGCTCACGGGCGAGTGCGGCAAGGTTGTTTTGAGGCCCTAGCAGTGAAGCCCGTCAAGGCCACGCTCGTCAGGCCCGGTGCCACGCTCAAAATCGTCTTGTAAACGACCGTGTCATACGTTATAATAGGCCATGCTCCCGATGTCCATCACACAGTCGCCGATGGATGACGCGCACAAGCGCGCCCTCGTCGTCGCTTACTACCTGTCACGTTTCGACAAGAAAGGCTATCAAGCTCTGGGCTTCGGGACGTGGAACAGCGCCTATGAAGGCATCGGGGCGAAGGTGGGTGTTCCCCCGGCCACCATCAAGCACATGCGCGACTCGTTCGACCCGTACTGCTCGCCCGTGCGGAAGGGCTGGCATCAGCGCCCGATCCTGCGCTCCCGTGTGCAGGTCATGGAGGCATACGCGGATTTGAGCGGCGACGCCCTCTACGAGATCGTTCAGGACATCCTGGGCGGCAAGGCAGAGGCGATGCAGGTTTACATTGCGCCTATTGCTGCCACGGGCCAAAAGGATGTCGGCATCATGGGTGATAACCTGGCATTCGCCGCCCGGCTTCGCACGGGAGAAGCCGCCGAGGAGTTCTTCCGGGCGCAGTACCCGACCCTGCCTCAGTTCGCTGGCATGGAGCTGGAGGACACGCGCAAACTCGGCACCGGCTTTGACTTCCGCATTCATGGGCCGGGCATGGTCCACGCCGTGGAAGTGAAAGGCGTCGTCGGCAAAACCGGCTCCATCGCGTTCACTGACAAAGAATGGTCGGTCGCACACTATTTGAAAGACGACTACATCCTCGCCCTCGTCCGCTCTTTGGACAGTGCGCCCGCGCTGGAACTGACTGTTGATCCTGCCGCTCATATCCTCGCTACCAAGCGAAGCATCGAAACCGTGTCTGTCTATTGGAGTGCAAAAGTATGAGTTGGAGTAATGAAAATGATGGTGAAGCCGCTCTGTTCCAGAGTAAAATGGAGGAGGACGATACCTGTCAACGCCTCCTGCGGAATGGCAATCTACGCCGCCTGGCAAGGAACGAGCCATATCCTGTGGAGATCAACTCGGAAACTCTGCGGGCGCTTGTCAAGCAGCACAATGGGGCGTTACAACTCCTGCGTGAGATTGTAGAGGCGTACCCAGAAGACACGGCCATGATGGGCCGTGCCCACGCCTTTATGAAAGAGGTGGGCGGTCGTGCGACTGTGGACCTATGAAATCAAGCACGATCTGCCCGGCTGTCTGGAACGCCTGTTGAATGTCATCGGGCGGCCTGACGCGCCGGACGCTGTGCTATAATAACCCATGCCCCTGTTTGAATACACCTGCAACCACTGTCACAAGCGCTACACCGTCCTCGTCGGCATGACGGCGGGCGGCGATTCCAACGTCTGCCCGCACTGCGGCGGCGATCAGGCCACCAAGCGCGTCACCCGCTTCGCGCGTGGGCGCGGCGATGATGACCTGATGGATGACCTGGCCGACCCCAACAAGATCGGCGACATGGACGACCCTAAAGCCATGCGCCGCTGGGCGAAGGAGATGGGCAAGGAGATGGGCGAGGACTTAGGGGAAGATTTCGACGAGTACATGGACGCCGCCGAGAGCGGCGAAATGGAAGACGACGCACCCGCCGGGCTGGATTAACAGAAGAGAGCGGCTTTGTTGCCTAAACTGCCCCCGGCCTTGAAAGGCCGGGCTACCCCGGCTTCGCCGGACAAAGCCCCTCCGGGGCTAAAGCCTGGCATGGTCGGCTTCTCCTCAGCCCCGGAGGGGCTTCGTACTCTGTTTAGCCCGGCCTTTCAAGGCCGGGAAGGTTATGCAATAAGCCGAAGGAACAAGCAGGAATCCTCCCGCCGCGCGGCGTATCTTTTTCCGCCACCCGAAAAGGAGAAACGCTATGCCTCTGCCGTTCAACCGCCGCGCTTTCCTGCCCGCCTGCCTGACGCTGGGAACCCTGCTCTGTGCGCTCCCCCCGCCGCCCGTATTTGCCGATTCACCCGCCGCGCCCGCCGCCGACGCCGCACAGGCGAAGACACTGCTCTTGCAGAACACTGTCCCCGGCGAAATCCTCAAAGCCATGCACTGGGACAAGGCCGGCGGCCTGCCCGAAGGCGTTACGCGGATCAGCGCCCAGCCCGCGACTAATTCCCTGTCTGTCGTCGCCACGCCCGCCGGCCTCGCTAAAGTCAAGCAGATGGTCAAGCTTTTGGACATCGTGCAGCGGCAGGTTCAGATCAAAATGGCGCTGGCCCATGTGACCAATGCCGACCTCAAAGCCTCCGGTGTCGTCCTTGAATCCGCTCCTCTGCCCAGTCTCTTGACCCTGCCGATGCCTGATACGAAGTACGCCGCTGGGAATGGGGTGGCTTTGCTGCTGCAAACGCTGACGAAGCAGGGCGCAGTCACTCAGACCCCGGTCCTCACCACCACCAACACTGTAGCCGCCAGCATTACTCTGTCCACCACATTTCCCTCGCAGGCGGTCGCGTCCGAAACATTTGCCGTCACGCCCCGAGTCAACAGCGACGACTCCGTGACACTGGTACTCCACCCGGTCTTTCAACAGGGCGCGGCGAAACGCGAGATCAAGACCCTCCGCACCGTCCATAATGGGGACACGATGGTCCTTGTCATGCCCCCTTCGACCCCGACTGCGAGCGGCGACAATCTCCTGCTGTTCGTCACGCCGACGATTGTGTCCGGCGGCAGCAATCCGATGCCGAATAAATAGAAATGCAAGGAGGCCAGGGGGCGGGGTTTCCCCGTCCCCTTGTCTCTCCGCCTCTTGTCCTTCCTTACCCAATCCCATGCACCGGGAACACGCGCTCCCGGATGACCTCCACGCCCCGCCGCGCATAAGCCCGCGCGTCCGTGACTGCCGCGTTTAGGTGACGCCGCCGGTACATCTGGTCGAAGACCAATGCCGCCTCTTCCGCACTTGGCCCCGCCGTGTCGTGCAGGCTTGTCACGCCCCATTCCTCCGCGTAAGGCTGGGGCACCGTCTGAGGGAATGACTGGCCGGACAACGCCCCGTAGAGCAGCGTCCAGAGCCGGGCGACCGTCTTCAAGTTGTAGCCGCCGCCGCCCAGTGCCACAACTGGCTTCTCCAGGGCGAGGACCGACTGCGCCAGCCCCAGCCAGCCCCGCGTTGTCAGGCACAGGTGGGCCAATGGGTCCTGGAAATGGGCGTCCGCGCCCACCTGCAAGATGATGTAATCGGGGTCGAAGGCCCGCAGCAGGGGCAGAAACGCCGCCCCGAATGCCTCGGCGGCCACCGCATCCCCGCTGCCGGGCGCGAGCGGCAGGTTCGCGTTATAGCCAAAGCCGGCCCCCGTGCCCATTTCGTCCGCGAACCCCGTGATGCGCGGGAACAGCGTTTCAGGCGTCTCGTGGACCGAGAGCGTCAGCACACGCGGGTCGTCGTAAAAGAGCGCCTGAGTCCCGTCCCCGTGGTGGGCGTCAATGTCCACATACGCGACCCGCGCGGCGCCGCCGTCAAGCCAATAGTGAGCGACCAGGGCGCAGTCGTTGACGGTGCAAAAGCCCGCTGCCCGGTCCCGCTGCGCGTGGTGCAGGCCGCCAGACATGTTAAACGCGGCGTCATAGCCTTTTTGGGAGACAAGCCGGGCGCACTCCAGTGAGCCGCCCGCATACAGCAGGGACGCCTCCCACATGCCGGGAAACGGCGGGGTGTCCGAGCTGCCGAAGCCGAACCGCTTTCGGTCTGGGACAGGGCGGCCTTCGCTGAGTTCCCAGAGCGCGTCAAGATACTCCTGGGAATGGACCCGGAGCAGGTTCGCTTCCGTGGCGGGGGTGGGGGCGACAAGAGTGGAGTCGGGGCTGTTGAAGGCGGCGTAGGCATCCAGCAGGCGGTGCGTCATCAGGAGCCGCTTCTGCTGCAAAGGGTGGGTGTCCGAAAGGTGGTAGCGGACGTAGTCGTCGGTGTAAACGAAGGAGGCGCGGGGCATGGGATGGATATTTCTAGGAACCCGGCTCTGAAGGGCCGGGCTACTCGCAGTGAAAGTGCCTCCGGCACTGAAGACAAGAACACAAGACAAGCTGCCATTGGATCGTCCTCAGTCGCGAAGCGACTTTCACTTAGCGTAGCCCGGCCCTTCAGGGCCGGGTTCATGTCTTACGCATACCCTTTTGCCTTGAGGTTATTGTAGGACAGCGTCACGGCCTCAATCGCCGGACCCTTGCAGACGTCCTGCTCGACAATGAGATATTCCGCGCCGACGTCGGGTGCGGCGGCGACCAGGGCGTCTAGGGGCAGCTTGCCCGTGCCGACCGGGGCGAACGAGTCGTCGGCCGGGTCCATGTCCTTGAGGTGGATCAGCGGGACACGGCCCGAATGCTTGCGAACGAACGCGACGGGGTCGTGGCCGGCTTTGAGCACCCAGTAGGTGTCCACCTCGGCTTTGACCAGGCTGGGGTCGGTGTTCTCCAGCAGGATATCCTCGCCGAGCTGCCCGTTGTCGAGCGGCTTGAACTCGAAGTCGTGGTTGTGATAGGCCAGGGTCAGGCCGCTTGACCGCAGGGTCTCGCCGTACTTGTTCAGGTCGTCGGCGACCTTCTTGTAGTCGTCCGCCGTGCGGCGGCGCTCTTCAGCCAGGTAGGGAACCACGATGTAGCGGTTGCCTAGGGCAAGGTTCTCCTCAATGACTTTGGGCAGGTCAGATTCGAGGGCGTCCAGCCCGATGTGGCTGCCGGCGACGCGCAGGTGGTTGTCGGCCAAAAGGCTGGAGAGTTCCTGAACGGACAGGCTGCCCCGCCCGGCCAGTTCGACGGCGGCATAGCCGATGGCGGCGACCTTGCGGATGGTCCCCGCGAAGTCCTGGGCGGTGTCGTCGCGCAGGGTATACATTTGCAATGCGATGGGTATCTTCGGCATTTCTTTCGTGTCCTTCTTTGGTAAATACTGTGCGGTCAGGTTCGTCTTTGACCGTGCTTATCCCTTCCCTAATTTGCGCGTCCCGAAAACCACCGTCACCCGCCGCGTCGGGTCTCCACCTAATCTGGATAATGTCGCAGCCGCCGTGGGCGAAATCGTGACCGTCCAATGCCTGGTCTCCGGGTCATAGGCCACCGGCCCCACCGCGCCGCCCGACGCCGTGACTTTGGGGGCGGACGGCGCGTAGCCGTGCAGTGTGACAGACGGCTCACCGGGCGCAAACAACACGGTCGCCGTCAGCCGCCCCGGTGCGTCCCGCAGGTCCAGAAGCCGCTGCCGGCCCGTGCCGACAAACTTGCCGCTGTCCCCCAAAAGCGCCACGCCCGAAGCATCGAGGGGAGCGACGACATAGAAAGCGCGGCCTGCCGGCCCCAGCGTGTCTTGAAACGTCCCGCCCACGCCTACTCGCCGGGCAGTTTTGTCGAAGTAGTTGTAAACGTACACTGGGCCGGGAAAGCCGAGCGACGACGGCGAGAACGATACGGCGAGGCTGTCGCCGGACCGGGTGCAGGCGAAGACATAGGTTGTGCGCCCCAAGCAGCCTGTCCCCGCGTCGGTGTAAGTCGCGGCGACAAGGGGCGTGTGCGCCTGCCGCGCGTCGGCTAGGATGCTGGCATCCGTCGGGATCAGGGGCGCATCCGGCTTGACCAGGACGCCGTCGGCGCGCGCCGACCGCAGAATGTTCTCGCGCGACTCGTGCCCGATGCCGTCACCCGTTCCGACCGGGCCGGCCGAGAGCGTGGCGAGCAGCAGGTTGTCGGTTTCGGTGCTCATGAACACGTCCGCCCAGGGCCAGAGGCCCAGAGCATGGGCCAGCAGGGACGTGTACACGAAGTCATTCCACTTGCCGCGCTCGAACCGGTCGCCGCTGGTGCGGATCGTCGTCAGGTTGCCGTACTTCGCCCCTTGCAGGAAGAAGCGCGGCGTCGCCATGCAGTACTGCATCGTCTGCCCGCGCTGACGGGTGGCGCGCGCCATGTTGTCGGCGAAGGCCGCGCCGGGCTGGAGGCTGTGGGCCATCTCGGGCGAGTGCGGGTAGATCTCACTGAGCCAGTCCTGCTCGTAGCAGACCACGTCGCTGCCCGCCAGGTACGCGGCCCGGTCGTCCCACCAGCGCGGGTCGGTCGGCGCGATCCCCGAAATCTTGTAAGCCTTGTGGTACGGGCTGGCCGGGTCAATCCAGCGCGCGTGGACGACCAGGGGCAAACCAAGCTGCTTCTGGAACGCGGCCAGCCCTTGCGGGAATAGTGCCGGTGAGGCCGAATAATCCAAAGTGCCGCCGTAAGCGTTCCAGGTGCCTTCCGGGAGGCGAGCGTTCTTGGGGCCTTCCTCCTTGCCCGCCGGGGATGTGCGGGTCTTCTGATACCACCAGCTATCAAGCTGGAGGTAGCGGATCGGGATGCGCTCCTGCTCGTAACGCCGCCTGAGCGCCAGCAGCGTCCCGGCGTATCCCATTCCCTTGTCGTAATTGTAGTAATAGGTCGCCCCGTTGTCCGTCCAGTACCCGAAATACTTGAGGAGCAGGTCGGCCTGGCTGCCGGGCCGCTGTTTCCCCGTCAGGTCCGTCAGCGCGCGTCCCCACGCCTGCACGGTCTGCCCGATGCCCCCGCCGACGACTAGCAGGCTCCGATGGGTGAAGCCTGCCGGGAGGTTAGACAGTTCGGGGTTCAGGCCGCTGGCGAGGGCAGTCTTGCCGTCGCCGTGCATCTGCGAGACGATGAAATCCGATGCGGCGGACAGGACGGCGGTGTGCGCCTGGTCATCGAACAGGACCCAGGGCGTCGCGTTGTGAGCCAGCCGGAAGGTGTGCGGGCTGAACGCGCTGTCTTCAAAGCTCATCGGGTGCAGGCCCGCCGGGAAGGCCGTGAAGTGCGGGAACTCCGCCGCCAGGTGCGCGGCGGGCCGGCGCGCGGTCAGCGAGAACAGCACGACAGGCTTGTCTGTGTAGCGGCGGATCGCGCCGCCGTAGGGCAACTCCGTCTGCCACCGAAATACGATCTCCGAGTACGCCCCCGTCCGGTCCCGGCCCTGCCTCGTCGTCACACCCGAAAGCCGTGCGCCGACTGTTCCCATGAAGGTCCAAGCCGGGCGGCTGGTGGCGACCTTGTACGCCCCGGTCGCCTCGTCCACGGAGACGGCGATGCCCGACGCGGACGGCGGGAGTGCGGCGGCCCGCGTGTGGGGGGTGATGGTGGTTAGGAGCAGGGCGAGAAGGCCCCCTAACGCGCCCTTTAGGATGGGTAACTTCTTTGTCATCTCTCTTTTCCCTCTTGCAACCTACGCCGGTACTCGGCGGGGCTGCACCCCATTTGCTGTTTAAAAATCCGGTGGAACTGCGGATAGCTTCCAAAGCCCGCATCCAGGGCGGCCTCCAGAACCGTCACCTTGCGCCCATGCCCGTACAGGCGCAGAAACCGTTGGAGACGCTGCCGGTTCCGAAAGTCCACCAGCGCGATCCCCGTCTGCTGGTGGAACAGGCGTGATAATCGTGATGCGCTCAGGCCGACGCGGGCGGCGAGCTGCGCGGCGGGCAACGGCTCCACCTCGTCGCGCAGCAGGCGGGCCGCGCGCTCCACGGCGGGGTGGACATCCGGCCCCGCCGCCGGCTCCGCCGCCTCGTGATAGGCCGCCCACGCCGACAGCAGGGCATAGCCCAGGCCGGCGTTGTAACGCGCCGTGTTTTGCCACGCTTCGGACAATTCTTGGAACAAGGCTTCCAGGCGCGCGCTTTGTTCGGGGGCCAGTCGTCGGCTCCACTGGCCCGGCGGGTCCGGCTCGCGCAGCACCGCCGAGGAGGGCGTGATGCAGACGCGCGCCAGCAGCGCGGGCTTGAAGACGCCGATCCACATGGCATGGTCAGCGGACTCATCGAGCAAGATATGATCCTGGCCGGGGAACAGCCACACCAGCGTGTCTCGCGTCAGGTCGTACCGCCGGTCGCCCAGCAGGTAGGCTGCCCGCCCCGCCGTCACCAGGTTCAGCTCGACCTCCGCGTGGCGGTGCGGCGCGCGCATCTGCGGTGTGGACCCGTGCAGCCACAAACGACCACCATATAGGTCAGACAGATGCAAGTCATCATGGACGGCGGGAAATGATAACATAACGGCTGAATCCGAGAAGATTTCACGCCTGAGAGTAGCTATAATGATAGCACATTTGAGCATCCATCGCAAGGAGAACACTATGACCCTGACTGCACCCGTCAAAACGACCCCCATCACGGCTCCCGCCGAGCCGCGCGTCCCGACTGCCCTGGACGACTTCCTGTTCGACTTGAACGGCTATCTGATCCTGAAGAACGCTGTCGAGACGGCACTGGTGGACGACCTGAACCGCGCCTTCGATGGCTTCCCGCCGCTGGAGCCGATGCAGTGGTGGGGGAACGCCCAGCGGCGCGACTACACCGCCGAGACCGGCTTCGAGCTGCACAACTGCGTCGAAGTAGGCACCCCCTTCGAGGCGCTGATTGACTGCCCCGGCTGGATCAGCCATGTCCGCCGCTACTGCGGGGAACAAGACTCCTATGTTGAGGGCCTGTTCATTGACGAGGCCATCGCCTCCATCCGGCGGTCCGGCGGGCACCATCCCGTCCATTCGGGCGGCTACAAGGGCGCGCTGCGCGGGGCCTACCACTTCAGGGACGGCGTGTTCCGCTGCGGCCAGTGCAACGTCATCCTCGCCCTGACCGACATCGGCGAGGGGGACGGGCCGACGATGGTGGTTCCGGGCAGCCACAAGTCCCACTTTCCCCACCCCCTCGCGGGCGACTATGCGCGGGGCGACCGGATGGACGCCCTGCCGGGCGCCGTTCCCGTGCCTCTGAACAAAGGGGACGCCGTGCTGTTCTGCGACGGCCTGATGCACGGCGGCAGCAGCCGGACGAAGGAGAACGGCGAGCGGCGCGTCACGATCTACCGCTACGGGCCGGTGTGGGGTGCGACGCGCTTCGGCTACGAGTATTCCCAGCCTTTGCTGGACCGGCTGACGCCCGCCCGCCGCTGCATCCTCCAGCCCGTCCCGCCGAACCGACCCCCGGCCTAAGTCGGCCAAGGAACAGGCACAAAAAGAGGTGTCAAGCGGGCGGGTTCGGGGAACAATGACACTGTTCCCAATGACCGGGACATCAAGGGAGAATTCACACCATGGCCGACAACACTGTAGACACGCGCGCCGACGGCGTGCAGCACGGCATTGACGACAACCCGAACCACGACGCCGAAAAGGGCGCGGTCGGCGGCGCGGTGGGCGGGGCCGTCGTCGGCGCTCTGGCCGGCGGCCCCGTCGGGGCCGTCATCGGCGCGGTCGCCGGGGGCGCCGCCAGCGGCGTCGGCGTGGCTGCCGTGGACCGCGTGGACAACGACAACACCGTCACCGGCGTGGGCCACGGCGCGACCCCGAAGGCGGGTGACGCCGGCTACACCGACACGAACGTTGCTGGGGACGCGGACAACGTCACCCGCGACGGCGACACCATCACCGTGGACCGGCGCACCCAGTAAAGGCGCAAGACGTGAACGCCCCGGCTTCCTAAGAGGAGGTCGGGGCGTTTTTGTGTCGGGAGCGGATCGCCCCCCAGCCCCCAATTCTGGGGGAGCACGAGGAAAAGGCCACAAGTCCACGCGGCCTTTTCCCTGGTTCTTGTTCCCCCAGAATTGGGGGTTAGGGGGCGAGAGGCAGCACCTCGCCCAGCGACGGCATCTCGCTCAGGAACGGCGAGCGCGTCAAGGCGCGGGTCTGGTGCAGCAAGGGCCAGGACAAATACACGCGCCGCTTGGCCCGCGTGATGGCGACATAGGCCAGCCGCCGCTCCTCCTCGATGCTGTCCGCCAGCAATTGGGTTTTCTCATCATCCCCCCAGCGCAGCGACCTGTGGTGGGGCAGCATCCCGAAGGCGAAGCCGACCACGAAGACGACCGGCCATTCCAGACCCTTTGCCCGGTGAATGGTCATCATTTCCACGGCGTCCCCGACCTCGGACTCGTCCTTGGGCTTGTTCTGGGCGGCGACAAAGGCTAGAAAGTCCGCTGGAGTGGGGAACGCGCCCGCCGCGACGCACAACTCTTCCAGGTTGTCCAGGCGCGAGTTGCCCTCGTCCTCGACGTGCCCCTCCTCGCGCAGCAGCCAGTCGTCGTAGCCCATCTCGCGCGCCTTGCGGAGCCGCGCCTCTACCCCGTCCCCGGCCTCGGCGACGCCTTTGACGTAGTCCCGGAAATCCTTCACGGCCAGGCCCTGATTGGTCGTCTTGAACTGCCCCAGGGCCAGCGCCCGGTACAGCGAGTGGCCCTTCCGCCCCGCCTGCGTTTCCACCTCGGCCAGAAACGCCTGCCCCAGAAAGTGCGTCGGCTTGCCGAACGTCTTGGAGGGGATGTTGATGACCCGCTTGACGGCCTCGTCGGCGGCGGGCGTGTCCCGCTCCACCGACAACTGCAAAAAGGCGCACAGATCGCGCACCTCGCGCCGGGCGTAGAACCCCATCGCTCCTTGCAGGACGTAGGGGACGCCGCCCTTGACGAACGCCTCCTCCAATGCGCGCGAGTAGGCATTGGTGCGGAACAAGACGGCGCAGTCCCGCAGGGCCGTTCCCGCCGCCTGCAACTCTTTCAGCGTCTCGGCCACGAACTGCGCCTCAGCCTCAGCGTGCTCGTGCTCGTGCTGGGACAGGTCCTCGCCTTCCGGGTGGATCGCGGCCATTTCCAGCCGGTACTTGGCGTCAATGCCCGACCGACCGATCAGTTCATTGGCGACCCGGACGATGGTGGCCGACGAGCGGTAGTTGGCCGGCAGCCGGATGACCGTCCCGTTCGGGTACGCCGCCCCGAACTGTCCCACCGTCGCCTCCGGCGAGCAGCCCCGGAAACTGTAGATGGCCTGCCCCACGTCCCCGACGATGAAGATGTTGCCGGACCGCGCCGCCAGCAGCCGCGCAATCTCCCACTGGACGGCGCTCGTGTCCTGCGTCTCGTCAATGCAAAGGTACTGGAAGAAGCTCTGGTACTTGTCTCGAATCGCGGGCTGCTCCTGGAGCAATATCAGAGCCTCGATCAGCAGATCATCAAAGTCCAGCCGCCGTGACGGCTTCTTCGCCAGCACGTCGAACTTTGCCTGCTTGGCCTGCTCGTAGCAGCGCCAGAACTTCGACAGCGTCTGGATGGTCGGGTCCGCCCACAGCGGCTCGTGCGCCCGGAACGCGGCCTCCGCCTCCTCCACGCGGAAGCCCCGGTTCTTGACGGCGGACACGGCGGACAGCGCCCCTTTGGGGTCATACGCGGTGTTCAGCCCAAACGGCGGCGACGGCAGCCCGCGCGCCATCCAGTCCTTGTCGCCCAGAATCGCCTTGGCGACCCGCACCTGCCAGTTCTCGTCGGCGAGCTGGAAGTACCCCGCCTTGCCGTACAGGTGCGCCCACTCGTGCTTGAGTATCCGCAGGCAGTGCGCGTGGAACGTCCCGATCCACATCCTCTCCACCGTCGCCTCGCCGCCGTCCCCCAGCAGGGCCGCCAGCCGCGACCCCATCTCGTCGGCGGCCTTCTTGGTGAACGTCGCCACAAACAGCCGCTGCGGGTCCACCCCCTTGGCGAGCAGCCGCGCCACCCGCCGCGTCAAAACTGTCGTGTTGTGGGTGACTGTAAAATCCCCAAGCAGGAACCGCCCGTCGCCATCGAGCGTGAAGCCGAAATACTCGCCCTTGCCTATTGGCTCGGCGGTCCAACCCGTCGCCAGCACGTTCTTCACCTGCCGCCTCTGCCTGGCCCTCTTGTAAGCGATGCGGCAGGGAATCTCTGTCATGTCGCCGGAGATGCTGATCCTCCAATACACCCGATCACCGCTTTTGCAGTGGACGGTTTTCGAGGAGGAATAGGCGGCAAACCCAAGACTGCGCGCGAGGAACACCACCTGCTCACAAAGGTGCTGATTCTTGAAAGCGACCTCGTAGCAGTTTAGCCCCATGTACCCGTCTGCGTCTATCAATCCTGCCAGCAGTTCCAGGCGGTTGGCGCGGCTGTTAATTAGGTACTCCTGGGGGATGATCTTGTTGCCGAGAGCATCGCGGAAACTGTTTCTGAACGTCTGTCTCAGCTTGTTAGCAATACGATAGGCTGATGTCCCAGACATATCCATCCGTAGGATTACACGCAGAACATGAGGTGCGCGCTTGTCACCAACGCACACCGCCTCGGCCCCATAAAGCGGGGCTACCTGTTCGAGATAATCAACGATCTCTTTGTCGGTAGAGGTCCAGTGGCACTCAGCAGCCGTCCCGTCCCCAAGCCAAAGACCGGCTAGATACGGTAAAACAAACAAGGACTTTTCGGGGAAGTCAACGCCGGTGCGGAGTAGCTTCCAGATGCGGTCAATTCTGCCTTTGGGCGTGACAGTCACCTCGCGGAGAAACTGGTCAAGAGGCACGTCTATGATCTGGCCGAGTTTACGGTTGGTCCCAATTAGCGTCATAACATGGACATCGTTGCAAACCCACGGCATTCCTTTAACGGGAGTGATTTGGAACAGCGGGCCGACCCCCTGATTTGTGGACAACACACGCCGTGGCCGGGAGTCAGGTCCCATAAGAAGATCGCCCACCTCAATGCTCTCCACGGAGCGGACTGTGCCGTCGTACAGGAGAACAGGTGTGCCTGCTCCGAGGCACTTCCCAGACCCCGCCCCTGCCAGAACGAGGGCCGGGCCGCTGTCGTGGAAAAACGCCTGCCGCTGCTGCTCATTCAGCCCGGCTTCGAGCTTGGGGACAAGGGCGGCGGTGCGGTGCGCGTGCAGGTCTTCGGTGATAGCGTCGAGCGTGGCTTGCATGGTTCGTTCTTGGTTCATTCCGGTCTTGACGGTCCGATGAGTGGGAGATAAGGACATTATACCGCATGGGGACAAGGGGCAGCGGGGAAATGGATTTGGTAGCAAGCAGGAAAGCGGCGGTGTGGTGTCGAACGAAAAGAGGCAAAGGGATAGCAATAGTAAATGTCAGTGCAGTTGAACAGAGCCATACCGTTCGTTGATGCTATATGCCGCATAAGGGAGGGCAAGGCTCACGAAATAGAGGCGGTGGGGCTTCTCCTACAAGCAGAACAGAAACACGGTGTCATGCTTGTCAGACCAGCCGTTGAAGGCTTGCTTGACGCGCCGGAAAATCTTTATCACGCCTTTATAGAAGGCAACTTCTTTTCCTTCTTAACGGAGACCAATCTTGTTCTCAGCCATGCATCAGCTTATGACGAGATCACTTTGTTCCTGCCGGGAGGCTACACATGGTCGGCAACATGGCGAGCGTGGGGCGCGACATTGGCGGATTGGGCAAATCAAGCCGCGTGGGGCGGCAAAACGGATTGGCAGTACATGGACTTCTATGTAGGTTATCCTTTAGATCACTTCCGTGATTTTGAGCCGTGGCAAGATGTTGTCTTGCGTGTGATTGAGGCTAAGTGTAAACGCGCAGACACTAAAACGTCAGCCTAAGTTGTGGGGCAGCCTGTGCCGCCCAGACTGTTCATGAGTCTGAGGCGACGGCGAGCAGGGGTTGCAGGAGGGCGTTCAGGCGGATGTTCTAGTCGGCTGAGGGGAACGTGAAGGCTGTCAAAGAGGCATTCGGTTCCCCAAGGCTTTGGCGGACTAACTTTTGGTAGAAATACCTCGCGGTGTTGCAGAAAAATTACTCCCTGCTCTTGCAATTTCCGCAGAAAACTGCCATAATCAATATCAATACGGCCCGCCCCTCTGTGTTGTGGTAACTTCGGTTGCCCGGCATACGGGTGGGTTTTCTATTTGTTGCCCCCTCCATGATGAGAACACCCTACAGCAAGCCGTACCTTGCTCTCCCGGATCAACTCAACCTGTTGAAGCAGCGCGGCCTGCAAGTGGCCGATGACGCGGCGGCCGAGGAGTGCCTGCACCGCAATGGCTATTACCGCCTCAGCGCCTACTGGTATCCTTTTCGGGAGATCATCGCGGGCCAGCGCAGCGACACGTTTCTGAAAGACAGCCGTTTCGAGGATGCCGTCAGGCTGTATGAATTCGACAAGAGATTTAAATTCCTGCTGCTCGACGCGCTGGAGCGGGTAGAAATCGCCGTGCGCGCCGAAATCGCTTTGCTGCTGGGGCGACGTGACCCGTTCGCGTACACCCGCCCGAACCTGTTGCATCCCCGTTTCGTCTCCACGCCGACTCCTTCCGGCAGAACCCGGTATCAGAACTGGCTTGACAAATTCGACGAACAGGTCAGGCGATCCAAAGATGAGTTCATCCTGCATTATGAACGCCAGTATGGCTCGCGTTCACCGCTGCCCATCTGGATCGCTGTCGAGCTTTGGGACTTCGGGTTGTTGTCTCACTTTTTCGGCGGCTTACAGATCAGAGACCGTGAAGCAGTCGCCCGAAGTTTTTCCGTTCCTGACTGGCAATTAATGGAAAGCTGGCTGCGCTGTTTGAATTATGTGCGTAATGTCATCGCCCATCATGGGCGGCTTTGGAACTTAAATCTGAGTGAGAACCCGAAACTGCCCAAGCGAGGAGAGATGCCGGACTTTGACGCGCTTCTCCCCTTGCGTAACGTCAGCACCCGGATGTATAGCATCTGCTGCATCCTGAGTCATTTTCTCCAGGTGATCAGTGCCGCTTCTTCTTGGTCCAACGAGATAAAGGACTGCATAGCGGCTTTCCCCGTCATGCCCTACGCGAACGCCCAGGACATGGGGTTTCCTAATAGCTGGCAAAGTCATGGATTTTGGAGATAAGCAGAATTCGCAGCCAAGCCTGCCAGTCATCAGTCTGCGGCGACAGTGAGCAGGGGTTGCAGGAGGGCGTTCAGGCGGATGTTCTGGTCGGCTGAGGGGAGCGTGGGGGAGGTGCCGTCGGTGGAAAGGTCGGCATCGGGGAGATCGCGGAGGCGGGAGAAGAAGTCGGTGAGGGCGGCGTTCAGTTCCGCCGCGCTGCCGAACTCCTGGTGCTGCCAATGGATCGTATCTTCCGTCTCCGTGTTCAGGACCTCTGTGTCACAGTAGCCCTTATCCGTGCCGAGACGGCCGACGGTAACGCGCGCCATGTAAGCGGGCAAGGAAATGTCCATGTGCATACTGTGGCCGTCCGGCGTTTGAACGGCCTCAAACTGGATTTTCTGGAAGTTGGTCTGCATGGTGGTCTCGGCTACTTGGTGGCGATGTGCCGGATGTTCCTGGCGGGCGGCATCTGCGGGATCGGCTGCCCTTTCGCTGCGGCAAGACGCGCTTCCAGAGTGTTCGGGCCGAGGATTTTAGCCCAGCCCGGTTGCGTCGGCTTCACGCTGTCGCGCGGCACGTCGAACTCAACGTAGAAGCTTCCGATGGCGGCTTGGGCTTGGAAAGCGGCTTGATCCGCTGGAGAAGCGACGTGGGTTGTGCCGCTGCGGCTTTCCTGCACAAAGCCGGTTGCCACCATCAGTTCGTGTTCCTGCGGACTCATCCAGCGCCCCACCCGAACCAAATCCATTGGCATCCGCACAAGCGTCCTTTGCTGTATTGTCTCAACAGTATACCCGGTTCTCCGTGCCGCCGCGTCAGCCTCTTCGGTGACTGGAATAGGTTTGTGGAGGCTCTTGATGAGGAAGGCCAACTATGAACAACGCTAACGGGGACAATCCGTGGGTTGAGATGGTGAAGGGCGTCCGGCGGCGCACGACGGTCAGCGGGCGGGCGATGTCGCAGATGGTCGTGACTTTGGAAGCCGGGAGGCATCTGCCGGAGCACCGGCACCCACAGGAGCAGATCGTCCATGTGGTCCGGGGTCGGCTGCGCGTCAATGTCGGCGGTGTGGGGCAGGAGGTCGGGGCCGGGGAGTCGCTGTACCTCGCCGGGGACGTGCCGCATTCGGTAGACGTGCTGGCGGAGGCGCTGGTGGTGGACACGTTCAGCCCGCCGCGTGAAGACCTTTTGGCGCAGGACCGGGCAACCCCCTAGCCCCCAATTTGGGGCAGAGGGTCTAGGCCGCTAACTGCCGGACTACCGTCTGGTAATCGAAGTCGGCCTAGAACAGCGCGCGGTCGCCCCAGCCGTAGCCGACGCGGAGGCGGCTGCCGACGCGGTAGAGCGAGATGGGAAGACGACCCCTTGGTATCGACCCAGCGCAGTGATGCCAAGCACATGGCTTGTCATCGTCTGTCATCTTGCCAGTCTCCGGGAGATGGCTTCATTAGCCTTCGGGATACGACCCCAGCACGTTGACGTAGATGGACTGCTTCCGCAGGTCGTCCAGCGCCCGCTTGACGGGTTCGTCGTTCTCGTGTCCCTGGAAATCGGCGAACTGGACGTACTCCCAGGCGGCGTTCTTGGCGGGGCGGGAGGCGATCATGGTCAGGTTGACGTTGTGCGTCTCGAAGGCGCGCAGGGCGCGGCCCAATGACCCCGGCTCGTTCTTGACGGCGAACAGGGCGCTGGTCTTGTCCCGGCCCGTCGGCGGCGGCTCGTTGCGGCCGATGACGAGGAAGCGCGTCCGGTTGTGCGGGCTGTCCTGGATGCTCTCGTGCAGCATGGGGATGGCGTAGACCTCGGCGGCGCGGCGCGGCGCGATGGCCGCCCCCTGCGGGTCCCCCGCCGCGCGCTCGGCGGCTTTGGAGGTCGGCTGGGTCTCGATGATCTCGACGTGGGGCAGATGCGTGTCCAGCCAGCGGCGGCACTGGGCAATGACGATGGGGGCGGAATACAGCCGCTGGATTTGGTCCAGAGACTTCGCGTGGGTGAGCAGGTTCTGGACGATGCCGACGAATATCTCCGCACAGACTTTCAGCGTGGTTTCGTGGAACATGTCCAGCGTGTAGGTCACGACGCCGTCCGTGGAGTTCTCGACCGGCACGACGCCGTAGTCGGCCCGGTCCCGCTCCACCTCGCCGAAGACCTCGGGGATGGAACGGCAGTCGTGGTAGAGCGCGGACGAGCCGAACCGCTGCAAGGCCGCCATCTCCGTGAAGGTCCCCGGCGGCCCCCAGTAGGCGACGGTCATGGGTTTTTGGAGGGCGATGGAGGCCGAGATGATCTCGCGGAAGATCGCAAACAGCGCGTCTTTCGGCAGCGCACCCCCGCCGTGCAATGCAGCCAGGCGCAGGAACTGGTCCCGCTCACGCTCGGGCGCGAAGTAGCGCGCGCTCTTGTCGGCCACCTTCTGCCGGCCCACTTCCAGCGAAACCTCGGCGCGCTCATTGAGCAGGGTGACAAGCTGGGCATCAATGGCGTCTATCTTCTCTCTCAGGTCTTGAAGGCTCATGGCTTTCTTGTTCGGCGTGAGAAGTGAGGATTCCTGCCGGGGAACCCGGCGAAGAACTCGGCGAAGAACCCACCTCCTTACTCGCTTCGCTCGCAGGGGTCCTCCCTGTTAAGGAGGACAAGGAGCATCAAGCCAAGACTACTGCCCTGTTCTTACCCCTCCTTAACAGGGAGGGGTGGCGAGGAACGAGCCGGGATGGGTTCTTCACCGGGTTCCCTTGACTTCTCCCCCTCCCAAAGTGCTACAATAAAATGCTACAATGACGCAGGAGTTTTGTGTGACCCAAGAAAGCGCAAGCCAGGAGACGGGACAAGAGATGGAAACCGTCGCGCCCGACGCGCACCCGGTCATGCTGACGCCAGACCAAGAAAGCGCAAGCCGAGGAACCGGGACAACGGAAATGCTGCGGCGGCTGGCGCGGCTGGTTTCGGAGCACGGGCTGTCCGAGTTGACAGTCGTAGACGCGGGCGTGACCCTGACCGTCAAAGCCGCGTTCGAGGCCGCGCCGCCCGCCCTCCCACGAGTGACGGCGGTGCAGGCGCATCCTCATGTCCTGTCACCGGCCCAGACGCCCGCGTATTCGGAGACCGCCGTTACCAAGCCCGCCGCCCCGGCGTCGCCCGCGCGGGCGGCGACCGCTGTCGCCCTCGAATCGCCGATGGTCGGCGTCTTCTACCGCTCACCTTCGCCCGAAGACCCGCCGTTCGTCAGCGTCGGCGACTTCGTCCGTGTCGGCCAGCCAATCGGGCTGATCGAGGCGATGAAGGTCTACAGCGAGGTGCCGTCCGAGGTTTCGGGCCGCGTCACCGACACCCCGGTCGAGAGCGGCAAGCTGGTCCAGCAGGGACAGCCTTTAATTTTCGTGGAGCCGCAGTGAGCCAAGCTAACAAAGACACGCGGCAGCAAATCAACATCGGGATCATCGGCCTGGGTGTCGTCGGCAGCGGCACGGTTCGGGTACTGACCGAGAACGCCGCGTCCATTGCCCGCAAGGTCGGCCTGCCGCTCATGGTCAAGCGGATCGCCATTCGGGACAGCGGCAAGCCGCGCGACGTGGTCGTGGAGCCGAGCCTGCTGACGGAGCGGGCCGAGGACGTTACCGACGATCCTGACATAGACATCGTGTGCGAGCTGATCGGCGGCGTCACCCCGGCCCACGGGCTGGTCCTGCGGGCGATCCGCAACGGCAAAAACATCGTCACCGCCAACAAGGAGATGATGGCGAAGGCGGGCCACGACCTGCTGCATGAGGCCGAAGATCGCGACCTGGACTTTAACTTCGAGGGCAGCGTCGGCGGCGGCATCCCCATCATCCAGCCGCTCAAGCAGGCCCTGGCCGGCAACCGGTTCTCGCAGGTCATGGGCATCGTCAACGGCACGACGAACTACATCCTGTCCAAGATGACGGTGGAGGACGCCGACTTCGCCGACGTGCTGGCCGAGGCCCAGGCGCATGGCTACGCCGAGTCCGACCCCACCAACGATGTCGAGGGCTACGACGCCCAGTACAAAACGGCCATCCTCAGCTCCATCGCCTTCACGTCGCGCGTCCTGCCGGAGCAGATCTACGTCGAAGGCATCACCAAGATCAGCAAGCGGGACATCGAGGTCGCCCGCGACCTGGGCTACGTTATCAAGATCGTCGGCATCGGCCAGGATTTGGGCGACGCTCTGCAAGTGCGTGTCCACCCCGTCCTGCTGCCCTCGGCGCACCCGCTGGCCTCGGTGAATGACGTCCATAATGCCATCTACCTGCGCGGGGATGCCGTTGGCGACGTCATGTTCTACGGGCGGGGCGCGGGCAGCCTGCCGACGGGGAGCGCGGTCGTCGGCGATCTTGTCGAGATCGCCCGGAACATCCGCCGGGGGGCGACGGGCCGGATCGGCTGCACCTGCTACGACCAGAAGCCCACGCTGCCGATTGACCGCCTGCGGACCAAATACTACATCCGCCTGATCGCCCACGACCGCCCCAAAGTGCTGGCAAGTCTGGCCTCGGTCTTCGGCGACTTCAACGTCAGCATCGAGAGTGTCGTCCAGCGCGCCCTGCCCGACGGCGACGCCGAGATCGTCTGGATCACGCACCAGACGCTAGAGGCAAATCTACGCTCCTCGCTCGACGTCATCCGCCGCCTGCACATCGTCTCAGCCATCGAGAACTGGATACGGGTGGAGGAGTGAATAACTGATGTACGCAGGGCCGCAGAGGCCTTAAGTCCGATTTGACCGTGGGGCTGAAGCCCCCGGCTGGGGGGCGCGGACGCCCAATCCCCACCTGCGTGGGGAAAAGCCCGACGCCGGGGCGGCTGTTTTCTGCCCGCGCAGGCGGGCACTAGGCCGAAGGCCCCCCAGCCGGGGGCTTCAGCCCCACGGCAGATGTGTAACGTCGGCTATCAACTTATTATGCACCTGACCATTGAGCAAATTCCGAGCAAACTGCGCGGCAGCATCTGGGCGTGCCTGATCGCGCCCCGGCCCATCGCGCTCGTTTCGACGCAGGACACGAGCGGTGTTCCGAACATCGCGCCATACAACGCCTTCTGCGGGCTGGCGAACTTCCCGCCCCTGCTGGGCATTTCGTTCAGCCGGCGCGACGATGAGGACAAGCACACGCTCGCCAACATCAAGGCGACGGGGGTGTTCGTGGTCAACCTCGTGCCGCGCTTCCTGGCCGAGACCATGAACAAAGCCGCCGAAGGGACCGATAAGGAAGATGACTTCGCCCGGCTCGGCCTGACGACGGCGGCTTCGGGAACCATCGCGTGTCCGCGCGTCGTGGAAAGCCCGGCCTCGCTGGAATGCCGCCTGATCAACGTCCTCCCGCTGCCTCCTTCCAAGTGTGAGCTGGTCGTCGGGCAGATCGTCGGTGTGTCCCTGCGCGACGAGTTCGTGAGCAGTGATGTCGGGTTTGACACGCTGGCCGCCGACCTGCTGGCGAGTGTCGGGCCGGAGGACTACATCTCGGTCAACGGCGAGACGCTGCACCTGCCGAAGACGTGGTAGGAAGTCGCCCGGCACTGGAAGTGCCGGTCTACGCAAAGTGAAAGTGCCTCCGGCACTAAAGACCGGCCTCTGGAAGCAAGTCTTCAGTCGCGTAGCGACTTCCACTGGGAGTAGCCCGGCACTTCCAGTGCCGGGCGAACTGTCCATGCCGGGCCATGCACGAGAACACCTATGCGACAAGGAATTATCAATCAGTACCGCGCCTACCTGCCCGTCTCGGACCGGACGCCGGTCGTGACGCTCTTTGAGGGGGACACGCCGCTTGTCCCCGCGCCGCGTTTGTCTCAGGTCATCACGCCCGGCCTGAACCTGTGGCTCAAATTCGAGGGCATGAACCCGACGGGGTCGTTCAAAGACCGGGGCATGACTCTTGCCGTCACTAAGGCGCTGGAAGAAGGCGCGAAGGCCGTCATGTGCGCCTCGACGGGCAACACCAGCGCGGCGGCGGCGGCGTATGCGGCGCGGGCGGGGCTGGAATGCGTCGTGCTTCTGCCCAACACCGATGTCGCCCTGGGCAAGCTGTCGCAGGCACTCATTCACGGGGCCAAAGTCATTGCGATTGAAGGCACGTTCGACGACGCCCTGACCCTGACGCGGGCGATCTGCGACCAGTACCCAATCACCATCGTCAACCACATCAACCCGTACCGCATCGAAGGCCAGAAGACGGCGGCCTTTGAGGTCTGCGACGTGCTGGGCGATGCCCCGGACTTCCATGCCCTGCCGGTCGGCAACGCGGGCAACATCACGGCCTACTGGAAGGGCTACCGGGAGTATCAGGCGGCGGGCAAGTCATGCAAGCTGCCCAAGATGCTCGGCTTCCAGGCGGCGGGCGCGGCCCCCATCGTGGACGGCGCCCCCGTTCTCAATCCACACACCATCGCGACGGCCATCCGCATCGGCAACCCTGCCTCCTGGCAGCACGCGCTGGCGGCGCGGGACGAGTCGGGTGGTCTGATTGACAAAGTGACCGATGAGGAGATTCTGGAAGCCTACCAAATGCTGCCCGCGCTGGAAGGCGTCTTTGCCGAGCCGGCCTGCGCCGCGCCCGTTGCCGGCCTCAGAAAGCTTTTCGCCGCCGGATACTTCCGGGACTTTGATGGGGCCAATGTCGCCGTGACGCTGACTGGGCACGGCCTCAAAGACCCGGAGCGGGCCATCAAGACGGTGCCGCACCCGGCCACGGTTCCGGCCACGCTGGCAGCCGTCGTCAAGGCGCTGGACTTCTGAGCGATCTGGGCTTTGACGCGATGACCCCCCTAGCACCCATGGAGCATGAGAAACGGCGGCAGACCGCGCTGCTGAGGCGTGTGGAATGGGTCTTCCTGGCCTTCTTCCTGCTGCTGGCCCTGGCGGCCTACGCCAGCATCCAGCGCGTCATCGTTCATGGCCGCTCGATGGAACCCACCCTGCATGACGGCGACGCGCTGACGGCGTGGAAGCTGATGCCGCGCGATCAGTTGCGGGCGGGTGACGTGGTCGTCTTTCGGGATGGCGAGGGTTCGGAGCTGATCAAACGGATCATCTTCGTGCAGAACGCGCAGGGGACTGCAACGCCGCCCGAACTCGTCCAAATCCCCGGCGGCGTGCGCCCGTGGCGGGCGTTGTTCCGGGACTACAACCATGCCGTGGCGACGGGCCGCCTGCCTCGGCCCGCCCGCGAAAACACGCTCTATGTGATGGGCGACAATACCGACAATTCCGAAGACAGCCGCGTCTTCGGGCCGATCCGCCCGGACCAGGTCATCGGCCAGGTCTACGTCAAAGACCTCAGCCCACAATGACGCGCCTTCGCAAACAGACCTGGATCGCGGTCGGCGCCCTCGTTGCGCTGGCCCTGCTGCTGCGCCTCAACGTCCGACAGGGGCGCATTTCGGGGCCGTCCATGGCGCCGACGTATGAGAATGGCGAGACCGTCCTGGTCTGGACGAGCGCGCCCCGGTCGAGACTGAAGCCGGGCGATGTAATCATTTTCCGGGACACGAACGGCGACGAATTGATCAAGCGCATCGCCTTCATCCGCCCGGTCTGGCGGCCCGAGCCGCCGGCGGGCGACTTCCGCACGATCAACGGCGGTCGCCGGGTTCCATACCCGCTGCTGTTCGGCACATACTTCCAAAAAGTCGCGTCCGGTAAAATCCCTGTGCCGTCGCCCGCCCGCACCATCTATGTCCTGGGGGACAACCTGCTCGAGTCCGACGACAGCCGGCGGATCGGCCCCATCAGTCCCCGTCAAATACTAGGTAAGGTGATCCCATGAGCCAGCCCCTTCTCCAAACCAACATTCCGGGACTTTCCCCGTTCATCACCGGCAAAGTGCGCGACGTGTATGATCTGGGCGACGCGCTGCTGATCGTCGCTACCGACCGCATCTCGGCCTTCGACGTGATCCTGCCGACGGGCATCCCCGACAAAGGGCGCGTCCTGACTGCCCTTTCCCAATTTTGGTTCGCGAAGACGCAGCACATCGTCCCAAACCACTTTCTTGCGTCTGACATGGACACGCTGGGCGCGCGGCTGCATGACGCGGGAGTTTCCGTGACCGCCGACATGGTCTCGATGCTCGAAGGCCGCTCGCAGCTCGTCCAGAAGTGCGCCGCCCTGCCGCTGGAATGCGTCGTGCGCGGCTACCTCGACGGCTCTGCCTGGAAGGACTACCAGACCCTGTTCGCCCACGGCGGCGAAGTCCGGCTTTACGACATCCCCGTTCCCGTCGGTCTGCGTCAGGGTGACATGCTCCCAGCGCCGCTCTGGACGCCCGCCGCCAAAGCCCAGACCGGCCACGATATGAACATCTCCTCCGCCCAGGCCGCCGAGGCCGTCGGCGCGGAGACGGCGGGAGAACTTGCCGACAAGAGCCTCGCGCTGTACGCCTTCGCCCGCGACTTTGCCGCCGAGCGCGGGCTAATCATCGCCGACACCAAGTTCGAGTTTGGGCGTCTTGACGGCCAGTTGATCCTGATTGACGAGGCCCTGACTCCCGACTCCTCCCGCTTCTGGGAGGCATCGCTTTACAAGCCCGGCCAGTCGCAGCCCTCCTTTGACAAGCAGTTCGTCCGCGATTACCTGGAAACGCTGGATTGGGACAAGACCTCTCCCGGCCCCGAGCTGCCTGCCGAGATCGTCGAAAAGACGGCGGCCAAGTACCGCGAGGCATATCAGCGGCTGACGGGGGAAGAATTGGCGTGATGTGCCGCAGAAGGACCCCTATGCGTGACCTTGCCCAAGTGCCCCCGCTGCTCACAGCCCTTTCTGCCTGTTTGCTGATCCTTCCTGCCGCTGTCGTGCAGGCCGCCTCTCGCCCTGGTCCCCATGCGCCGACGCGGATCACCTATGGCGACTACGTCAATGTCCGTTTTCAGTATGTGATTGCCTACCCCAAGGATGTGTTGTACCCGCAGGGCGAAGCAGATAATGGTGACGGTCAGAAGTTTATGTCCGTCCACGCCGACGCTGTTCTGACGGTGTTCGGGCGGTACGATGCGCTGGACCAGAGTCTGGAAAGCCTTTACGATGAAGCCGCATGAGGCGGCCTGCCGGAGCATCCGAAAAGAGTTGTCACTTACAAGGTCCTCAGAAAAGACTGGTTCGTCGTTTCTGGGCACGACGGCGGCCAGATCTTTTACGAGAAGACCATGATGAACAAAGACGTGATCCGGTCACTGGTTCTCGTTTATCCTGAGAGGCGGGAAGGTTTCTTCGACCCAATCGTCGCACGCATCGCGGAGTCGTTCCGCCGCCTGCGATGAAACGGCGGATGCTTATGCAGGCGGTATGGGTGTCATAATGAGTGGAGAGCCATTCTCATAGGAGGTTTCGAATGACCATTACGATTGACTTGCCGCTGGACCAAGAAGCGCGGCTCCAGAAGAGAGCCGCAAGGCAGGGCAAGGACCTGAACCGTTTTGTGCGTGATGTTATGCAGCAGGAGGCGGCGCGGGAAAGCGATGGGGAACATCCGCAGGAAGGCCAATCGCTAGCCGAGGCGCTGGAAGGGTTGATCGGCGTCTTGAACAGCAGCGAGAAAAACGGCGGTAAGGTCTCGCATATCGCGGAAAATACAGGCGAAGAATTCACAAATATGCTGATGGAGAAGCATAAGGCGGGCCAACTGTGACCTTAACGGACGCCGGGCCGCTGGTCGCCGCTGAGACTCTAGGACTGCGCCGCGTCTTCACCCTGGATCGCCATTTTTATGCGTACCGTTTAGCAGATGGGAGCGCGCTGGAAATTGTGCCTTGAAGTATACGGGCAGACGCCGATGCATGCAGCATGTGTGTCATATTGGATGGTAGGCCGCTACACTCTCCCAAACACCAGGCAGGCGTTGATGCCGCCGAAGCCGAACGAGTTGGACAGGACGTAGTCCACGCGCGCCGCACGGCCTTCCGGTTCACGGATGTAGTCCAGGTCGCAGGCGGGGTCAGGGTCCAATAGATTTAATGTCGGCGGCAGCCAATCGTCTTGAAGGCAGAGCAGGGAGATCGCCGCATCCCAGGCCCCCGTCGCGCCCAGGGCGTGGCCGTGAAAGCCCTTCGTCCCGCTGACCGGGAGCGAAGACGCCGATGGGCCGAACACTTGCTTGAGCGCCGCTGTTTCCGTGCTGTCGTTGAGCAGGGTGCTGGACCCGTGCGCGTTGACGTAGCCGATTTCATGCGGGGCGACGTGCGCGCGGTCCAGGGCCAGCGCCATGCAGCGGGCGGCTTGCGCGCCGTCGGCGCGGGGCTGGGTCATGTGGAAAGCATCGTTGGTGCAGGCATGGGACAGGATTTCGCCGTAGATTCGCGCGCCGCGTGCCTGAGCGTGGTCCAGGTCCTCCAGGACGAGCATGGCGGCGCCTTCGGCCATGACGAAGCCGTCACGGTCTTTGTCGAAAGGGCGCGAGGCCGTCTGCGGGTCGTCGTTACGCTGGCTCATAGCGCGGATGATGGCGAACGCGCCGTAGCAGAGCGGCGACAGCGGCGCTTCCGAGCCGCCGGCCAGCATCAGGTCCGCGCTGCCGTCCCGGATCAGGTCTACGGCGCGGCCGATGGCGATGGGGGACGCGGCGCACGAGTCGCCGTTGGCCGTGGCCGGGCCGGTGACGCCCATCTCGATGGCGACGTTGCATGATCCCGCCCCGTTGAAGACGCTCAGGGCCAGCATCGGGTTGACCCCGCGCGGCCCGTGGGCGAGGAAGGCCGGGTACTGCTCCTCGGCGAAGCCGACGCCGCCCAAAGCTGTGCCCAGGCAGACGCCCACGCGGTCGCGGTCTTCAATCCGCAAGTCCAACTCGGCATCGGCGACGCCCATTTTGGAGGCGGCAACGGCGAACTGCGAAAACTTGTCCAGGCGCTTGAGCTTTTTGCCGTCCAGATACGGCGCAGGGTCGAAGCCCCGCACCTGCGCGGCGATGTGGGTGACGAAGGGGGACGTGTCAAAATGCGTGACCGTGTCCACGGCGGAGCGACCGGCGCGCAGCCCCGCCCGCAGCCCCTCCACGCCAATGCCGAGGGGCGTGATGATTCCCAGCCCCGTCACCACCACCCGCCTTTGCCGTTGTGTCATCACAGCCTTGCCTCTTTCTCCACCGTCGCCTTGATCGTCGCTAGCGTCCGCCCCGCAATGGCATGGACGAACTGATCCCCCACCATGTTCCGCGTGAACCAGCCATTCAGGAACGGGAACGGGTACGTCAGGTCGTGCCCGATGGTAACTTTGATGCCGCGCCCCCAGGGGTCGTCGTCGAGCGACCAGACCACCCACATCCCCCGCGCGACCCCGGCCAAGTGCTTGAAGTAGATGCGCCCCATGTCCGGCTCACAGACCTGAACGCTGCGCCAGCGGACGGGGAACTTGAGGCCCGGCAGGGGGAAATCATCCCGCTCGGCGGCCATCTCCACGACCTTGCGGCGGCCGTCGTCCGTCTGCTCGAACACGAGCACCTCCCGGTAATGAGGCAGCAGGGCGGGCCAGTCCTGAATATCGGCGGCAAGCTGGAAGATGCGAGACTTCGGCCCGCGCATGTAAACGGTGTTCTCGGTGTGCATGATCTCGCCCCCCAACCCCCAATTCTGGGGGAGCCGGAAAGAGGATGTATTTGTATGCGTCCTTTGTTCTTGTCCCTCCAGAATTGGGGGCTAGGGGGTAGTCCTAAATCGTGGACAACGCCAGCCGCAGGGTGGCAAACGAGAACAAGTCGGCGGGCCGCGCCAGGTCGCCGACCGTCTGCAGCAGCCTCTCCGTCAGCGGCTCCGACCGCCGCAGGCGCTCCGAAGCCCAGCCCAGCAGGGCAGGGGAGTGGACGACGCGCTGAACGGCATCGCACAGCCGGTAGCGCGGCAGAAGTTCGGCCCGCCGGGCGGTGTCATAGCCACTAAGGGCGTGACGGCTGACATCACCCCGCGCCAATGCCTCCCCGATGGCTTGGGCCGCCAACTGCGCCCCGCGCAGGGCGAAAAAGACGCCCTCGCCGGTGAAAGGGTTGATGAACGTCGCCGCGTCACCGACCAGAACGGCCCCGTCATCCGTGGCGCGCGTCGTGTGGTGGCCGAAGCAGCCGGCTGTTTGTAAAGGCCCGGCGGGCGAGGCGTCTTGCACCCAGTCCCACACCTGCGGGAACGATACGTGCAGGCGCTCCTCGAAGTACGCCTGCCGCCGCCCCGCCATGCGCGGAGCCTCGGACGTAGGGACGACGATGTTGACGTTGCGCGTCCCTTCCGGCCCGCAGGCCGCGCCGACGCCGCAGCAGGCATCGGACCAGTCACGCGGCAGGTGCATAGTAACGGCCGTTTCAGGGGAAGTGTCGTTAGGATGGTAATGCGCCACCAATGCGATCCGCTGGAGGCGCGGGATGGGGCGGACGACGGCCATTTCGCGGGCCAGCAAGGAGCGTGTCCCGTCTGCACCGACCGTCACGCGGGCCTGGAACTCGCGTTCTGCGCCGTCGGCATCCAGCCCCGCCGCGCCGGAAATGCCATTGCCGTCACGCAAGAGGCGGCGAATGTTGACCCCCTCAATCACGCGCGCCCCCGCCGCTTCCGCCGCGTCCCGCAAGACTTTGTCGGTGACGGTACGCGGGCAGGCCAGGGCGTCGGTTGACCCGCTGAAGGCGCGCGCACGGTGGGGAACAATCGTCTCGCGCGTCAGCCGCGCCGCGCCGCCTGCCAGGAGGGCCGGCAGGACGCCTAGCTCATCCCGCAGCATCTGCACCGCACCGGGAGTCAGGTACTCGCCGCAGGGCTTGTCGCGAGGGAACGCGGCCCGGTCCAAAAGGGTGATATCATAGCCAAATCGGGCCAGAAGCAGAGCCGTGGCCGAACCCGCCGGGCCAGCCCCAATGACAACGACGTCTGAAGTAATGACGGACAAGAAGAACAGCCGATCTAAAGCACAGAAGGCTTATTCTGTTCTACCCATTTTTGTCCTGAACTAACGCAATCCGAAAGTACCAATGTGCGTATAGACGGACATTCTGGATGCCTGCCAGACCGACCATCTTGCGGTATTCCGGCGGTGTGAAGGCGCGGCGGACACTGGCGGGGGCATCGTGACGGGTGAACGGATGGACGCGCAGAGCGGCCATAGACGCTTGGACTCCCCAGAGGGTAGGCCGGTCACGCCGCAGGTCGCTGACCACGAAGCCGCGCGTGGTCAGCGCGTCCATGACGGCCAATAGACGCGCCGATGCCTCAAAGCCAAGGTGGTGAAAGGCAAGGGCGCAAAGGGCGAGGTCGAAAGAGCGCGGTGCAAAGGGGAGGGCAAGGGCATCAGCCTGGGCCAGATGGAGATCCGGCGCAGTTTCCCGCGCCATTTGAAGCATCCCCGCATGATTGTCCACGGCCACAACGGTCAAATTTAGGCCGCGCCTCCGGCCCCACCCTTGCAGGGCGCGCGGGATGTCACCGGAGCCGGTCGCGATGTCGAGGATGCGGACGCTGCTTCCTGCGGGGATATCCCGCAGGAGCCGGGACACATGGGACAGGATCGTCTGCGTCCCGCCGAACAGGCGGTTCGTCAGCGCGACGTCCCGCATGGACCGCTCCAATTCGGCGAACGGCTGGGCCGGGTCGTCTATGTCTTCCGGCTCATCCACGCGCGCCAGAGCCAGCCAGGACTCAGGCCACGACATGCAGCGCCTCGGTCACGGCTTGGGCGGTTTCTTCCAGCAGAGAATCCGTGTGCGCCGCACTGATAAAGGCGGCCTCGAACTGGGAGGGGGCGAAGTAGACGCCGCGCTCCAGCAGGGCACGGAAGAAGGCGGCGTAGCGGGCGGTATCGGACGTCTTGGCGCTGGCAAAATCGTCTACTTCGGCGTCCGTGAAGAACAGCGTCATCATCGAGCCGATCTGGTTGATGCGGTGCGGGATGCCCAGACGCGCCGCCGTCGCCCCCGCCGCCCGCGCCAGCGTCTGCATCCTGCCCTCCAGGGCGGCATACAGCATGTCCTTCTGCTCGTCCAGCATCGTGAGTTGTGCCAGCCCCGCCGCGACGGCCAGCGGGTTGCCGGACAGCGTTCCCGCCTGGTAGACCGGCCCGACCGGCGCGACCGTGTCCATGATGTCCGCGCGCCCGCCATAGGCAGCCAGCGGCAGGCCGCCGCCGATGATTTTTCCTAATGCGGTCAGGTCCGGCGTGACCCCGAACAACTCCTGCGCCCCGCCGTAGGCCAGTCGGAAGCCCGTGATGACCTCATCGAAGAGCAGCAGCGCGCCGTCTTGGGCCGTCAGCTCGCGCAGGGCGTGCAGGAAGTCCGCGCGCGGCAGGACCACGCCCATGTTGCCCGCGACGGGTTCGAGCATGACGCAGGCGACCTCGCCGGGGTGGGCGCGCATCGCTTCCCGCAAGGCGTCGGCGTCGTTGTAGGGCAGCGTCAGCGTGTCGCGGGTCAGGTTCGCCGGGACGCCCGCCGAGTCGGGTAGGTCGAACGTCGTCAGCCCCGACCCGGCCTTTGCCAGAAAGCCGTCCGAGTGGCCGTGGTAGTTCCCCTCGAACTTGATGATCTTGTCGCGCTTCGTGTACCCGCGCGCCAGCCGGACCGCGCTCATCACGGCCTCCGTCCCCGAATTGACCAGCCTTACTTTTTCCACGGACGGCACGGCGGCGACGATCTTCTCCGCCAGCCTGACTTCCGCCTCCGTGCTGGCCCCGAAAGACGTCCCCCGCGTGGCGGCGTCGGTGACGGCCTGGATAATCCGCGCGGGCGCGTGGCCGAAGATCAGCGGCCCCCAGGACAGGACATGATCAATGTACCGATTACCGTCCACGTCGAAGATGAACGGCCCCTCGCCGCGCTGCATGAATAAGGGATCGCCGCCGACGCTCTTGAAGGCGCGGACGGGCGAGTTGACGCCGCCGGGGATGACGCGCTGGGCCTCGGCAAAGAGCCGCGCCGAGTTTTCGTGGGACTGCATGACGGGAGTATACCCGCCTTCCACATCGCACCGCCACGTCTATCTGTGTAACTTCGCCGCTTCAAATCAGAGCAAGAAATGCCGATATATCTAACATGCTGCCGTCTCGTCCGCACACCTGGGTTAGAACGGGTGTGACCACTACGCTCACGTTCCACGCGCTTTATGTTGCCTGGCTGCTGCTGCCGTTGCCCCGGCACACCGTCTTGCTCGGTGATGACATCCTCGAAACGCTTGGCGCCCTGCTCGCGGCGCTGTTCTGCTTTTGCGGCGGGGCGTGGAAGCCGGGTGGGGAGGGGCAGACCCGCCGCGTCTCCCTTTTGTGCGGTCTGGGCGTCCTGTGTTACGCCTTGCAGCAGATGTACATCATCTACCCGGACTTCGCACATCGCGCGCCGCCCATTTCGAGACTGATGTCCGACGTGATCGCGCTCTCTACCTACCCCCTCTTGCTGCTGGGGATATGGCAGTTACCCCGGAAACCCTTGTCACTCTCCTCACACCTGCGAATCTCCCTCGATGGCCTGATGATTATGACCGCCGCCCTGACCTTCAGTTGGTACTTCTTTTTAGGCCCGGCGATACTGTTAGGTCACAGGCACATGGAGCCGAAGATCGTCAGCATCGCGTATCCGCTGATGGATTTGCTGATCGTGGTGTGCCTTCTACTATTGGGTGGCCGTACCAGACGAATGAGCCGGGTGATACTTCTGTTCTCGGTCGGCCTCCTCTGCGTCGTCGCCTCCGACAGCCTCTTCATGTACCTGTCCCTGCACGGCCTGCTCCATGCCGGTACGCTGCTTGACATCGGCTGGTCGCTCGGCTTCATGCTGGTGGGAGTCGCTGCGTCTGCGGCACAGCGTTCCCCGCGCCCGGTCGCCGAGGACGAGCCGGAGTGCGCGCCCGCCCTCTGGAAGTCGCTGCTCCCGTATGCGCTCCTGCCGTGCGTGGTCGCCCTGACCCTCTCCACTCAGAACGTGCCGGGGCGCGTGCTGCTGCGTCACGGCGTCCTCTGGGGCGGTCTTGCCCTGGTAGGTCTGGTTCTCGCGCGTCAGGTGCTGGCGATCCTGGAGAACCGGGAGCTAAACGGGCGCCTGGAGGCGCTGGCGATGACGGACCCGCTGACGGGGCTTGCCAACCACCGCGTTTTCCACAAGCGTCTGGCCGAGGAGGCCGAGCGCGCCCGTCGGGAGGGCCGCACCGTCGCGGTGGCGATGATGGATCTGGACAACTTCAAGTTCTTCAACGATGCCTATGGCCACACGGTCGGGGATGACGTGCTGCGGCAGGTCGCCCACGCCCTTACAGGATGCACTCACTCGTGTAATACAGTCGCGCGTTTTGGGGGAGACGAGTTCGCTCTGGTCATGCCGCAGGGACAGGCAGGGCGAGAGCGACGCTCCGCCGAGGGCCTGCGCGTCCAGATCGCGGAGCGGCTGGCGGACCTTTCCTACTGGCCGCCGGGCAGCGAGACGCCGATCCCGCTGGCGGTCTCGCTCGGGGTCGCCCTGTTTCCCAGTGACGCCGACACGCGCTTGGAAGTGCTGGAAATCGCCGACGCCCGCCTGCGCCACTTCAAGACCGGCGCGGCGGATAGTCCTGCCGACTACCTCTGCCAAGATTTGGCCCATTCCGTTGCCGGGTTCTCCATGTTGAACGCACTCGTCACTGCGGTGGACAACAAGGACCGGTACACACGCCGTCACTCCGAGGACGTTCTGAGTTACAGCCTGCTAATCGCCGACCAGATGGGGCTGGACGCGGAGACACGGCACACCCTCCAGGTGGCCGCGCTGCTGCACGATGTCGGGAAGATCGGCATTCCCGACGCGATCCTGCGTAAGCCGGGGAAACTCACCGAGGAGGAATATCAGGCGGTTCAGCAGCATCCCATGATGGGGGCGGTGATTGTCGGCGCGGTGCCTGGGTTCGAGTACACGCTGGACGTGGTACGCCATCATCACGAGCGCTGGGACGGGAAAGGGTATCCTTTCGGTCTACGGGCCGACGAAACTCCCTTCCTGGCGAGGCTGGTCTCCGTCGCGGATGCCTTTTCAGCCATGACCATGGACCGCCCCTACCGGAAAGGGATGAGTCGGGAGAAAGCATCGTCCATACTGGAAGCAGGCGCGGGGACACAATGGGACCCTGAGTGCGTCCAGGCGCTCCTGCGGGCCTACTGCCCCACGGGAACGCTCGCCCTGGCTGCCTGAGACCCGCCATCAGACCCGCTCGACCAGACTCATGCCCACATCAATCAACTCCTGCACCTTCGCCGCGCTGCATGAACAGGGGATCGCCGCCGACGCTCTTGAAGGCGCGGACGGGCGAGTTGACGCCGCCGGGGATGACGCGCTGGGCCTCGGCAAAAAGCCGCGCCGAGTTTTCGTGGGACTGCATAGGGTGAGATATCCGGTGAAGATCAAGACGAGGTCGAGGAGGGCATCCGCAGCAGTGTGTTCCGTTCAATTTTGCCCTGGCGGCATTGCCGCAAGCTGTTGGAAGGCGGAAGCGGCAGGTCCCGTTTCGAGGCGTCGCCGGATGACCTCGACGCACTCCCCCGGACTCAGCACCGATGTGTCCACTTCCAGGTCATAGATGCCGGGAATATGCACGTCTCGCTGCCACAAGCGAACCGGACGCGGCACAGGCGCGTCGGCGGGGACGCCTTCGTTCCAGCCCGTATTGCGTCGTCGCTCCATGATGATTTCAAGCGGGCAGCGAACGCCGACAAACAAGACCGGCAATCCGCTGAGACTCCGGGCACACTCCATGAGGATTCCCTGGTGAGTCGCATAGCCGTCATGGTGGCCGACGTCCACCACGACATTCAGCCCCAAGCGGCTGTGCGCGGCGATGGACTCATACAGGGCGCGGTAAAGGACTGGAATGAGAGGTTCGATGTCCTGGCGTTCTCCACCTGGCCGCAGCCCGATTCCAGGGAGGAAACGCGCGGGAGTCATCTGCATAAACCGATCCACGCCCAAGTTCATCCACAGGCCGTCAAACGTGTCTTGGATCCCTGCGACAATGCTCGACTTCCCGGATCGCGGTACGCCGTTCAGGATAATGATCTGCCCCGGTTCCTCGTCGTGCGCCATGCTTTCTCTTCCCATCAAGGTCGTGTGGCAGGGAGCAATAAATGCCCGGCGCGCCGGGCCTCTGTTGAAGTCTTCAAACGCGCTCGACTAAGCCTAGCCCAGCGTCTATCAACTCCTGCACCTTAGCTTGTGTGGAGGACTCGGCGTAGACGCGGACGACCGGCTCCGTTCCCGACGCGCGCAGGAGGAGCCAGGCGTCGTTCTCGAACAGAAACTTGGTGCCGTCGGTGCGGTCTATCTTTTGGACTTTGAGGCCGGCGATCTCGGTGGGATTGTCTTCTTTGAGCGACTGGACGACGGCGGGCATTTTGGCCGGGTCGGGGTGCAGGTCCACGCGCTGGTACTCATGCGGGCCGAACTCGGCCATTAGCTCGGCGATCTGCTCTTCCAGCCGCTTCTTGCGGGTCGCCATCGTTTCCAGCAGCAGCAGGGACATGAGCGGGCCGTCGCGCTCCGGGATGAAGCCCTGGACGCCGATGCCGCCGGACTCCTCGCCTCCGATCAATACGTCCTCTTTCAGCATCCACTCACAGATGTTCTTGAAGCCGATGGGGACGACGTGCAGGGTCAGCCCGTACTTGGCGCAGAGCTTGTCAATAAGAGTGGTCGTCGAGACCGTCTTGACGACGCTCCCGTGCAGGCCCTTGTCCTCGTAGAGATGCCGCAGGACCAGGGCAAAGATGCGGTGGCTGTCCACGAAATTGCCGTCGGCGTCCATCGCGCCCACGCGGTCGGCGTCGCCGTCAATCGCCAGCCCCACGTCGGCGCGGCTTGCCAGGACGGCGTCTTTAAGCGGGCCGAGGTTCTGCGCGATGGGTTCCGGGTTGATGCCGCCGAAGAACGGGTTCCGGTCCCGGCAGATCTCCTTGATCTCGACGCCCGCGCCGCGCAGGATGTCGGTCAGGTAGCCGCTGCCGCTGCCGTGCATCGGGTCGGCAATGATCTTGAAGTTCCCCCCGGCGATCTTCTCCAGGTCTACCATACCGCGCAGACCATCGAAATAGGCGGGCCGCAGGTCCCGTGTCTCCACCTTGCCGGCGGCATCGGCGGGAACATCCACCGTGTACTGCCCCTTATCGAGCAGCGCGTTCAGTTCGTGGACGATCTCGTCCACGGTGCTGGGCAGGGCCGAGCCGCCGTAGCCGACTTTGATCTTCAGCCCGTTGAACTGCGGCGGGTTGTGGGAGGCGGTGATCATGATGCCGCCTTTGGCGTTGGCCTTGTAGGCATTGTACGAGATGGCTGGTGAGGAGCAGGACTGGGCGGAAAGGACCGCCTTTAGGCCTGCGCTCGCGGCGACTTTGGCAGCCTCGGCGGCGAAATACTCAGATTGCGAACGGTTGTCGTAGCCGATGAACAGTACCGGCTCGCCGGGGACATTGGGGCGCAGGAAGTAGTTGACGACGGCCTGTGAGACGAGCCGGACGTTCGCGCCGGTGAAGTTGTCGGCGATGATGCCGCGCCAGCCGTCGGTCCCGAACGTGATCTGCTGTTTGAGGGCCGCTGCCTCTTGAACTTCGGTCATGAATGTATGATCTCTCTTGATGAAACAGCCCCCCGGCCCCCAACACTGGGGGCGTCGGAGGGGCGGTATTTTCTTCTGGCTCCCCCAGCATTGGGGGCTTTATCCCAATGTTTGCAGCGCCTGATGCGCGAGATGGATGGAAAGCACCGATTCGGCGCCTTGATTGTCGTTCAGGCCCTGAGGTGTCAGCGCATCGGACACGCCGCCCGTTTCCCTGTCGTATACGGGCAGGCCGTGGGCGTTGCGGCCCTCATACCAGCCGAAGGCGTCCCACGCTGCCTGCCGGAAGCGGGCCTCGCCTGTTGTGTACCAGGCTTCGACGCAGCACTCGACCAGTGCGCCCGCGTCCACCGGCTGCTGGTCGTAATGCGCGGGCGTCTCATCAGTCCGCAGGAACCAGCCGCGCGTGGTCAGGCGCGCGTTGCCCACGGGATCGTAACTGCCTTGCTCATTGCGCGTCTTTTCGAGCAGGAAGTCGAGCGACTCGGTGGCAATACGCGCCCACCGCGCTTCGCTGGGAAACAGGCGGGAGGCGGCGAAGAGGGCCTGGGGGAGCCGGGCATTGCAGTACGTCATGCCGTCCTCGAACCAGTGCCATGCTTCATCGGCGCTGGCCTCATAAGCATCCGCCAGAACGTCCACTGCCTTCTTTAAGCGCGCGTCGTCGAGACGCGCGGCGGCTAGACCGAGGATGACAAAGGCATGGGCGCGCAGATACCACGGGTTGAGGCCGTCAATGGCGGGGAGGGAGCGGCGCAGAAGCGTCTCGGCGATAGGACGCGGGGCGAAGGGTGCATCTACGGCATGGGCGACGCCCAGGCCCCAGAAGGTGCGGCCGAATGAGTCGTCGCTGCCGACTGAGTCCAGCCAGCGGCCATTCGCATCGCAGAAATTGTGGTAGCGGCCCTCGCCCCTGCCCGCCGTGATGGCGGCGGCCTCGATGAACCCGAAGCATGTCCGCGCCAGGCGGCTGGAGAACGAAGTCTCTACCCCTTGCTCCCAGTAGCGCAGGCCGACGATCAAGCCGCGCGCTTCGTCGTCTATAGAATAGCCGTGGCGCGGATGGGGGCGACACCCTTGCGCGTGCTGCCACAGGCCGATGTCGGTCAGCAGGCAATCGAGATGCCCGAAATGCAAGGGAAGCATTCCCCTGATTGGGGCGACCTGCGGCGGCGCTTCCCGTTCAAGCTGCACAGTCATAGCGCGTTTACTCCTTCACCCAGCGGCGCCCACAGTGACCGGGGCGGGCGCCCATATCTCGCCTTCGCGAACCATGTCGCTCAGGCCGGGGATCGCCATCGCATCCATAGCGGCGCGGTGGTTGACCCAGCGCTCGTTCAGCATCTCGGTGAACAGCTTCGTGTACTGGATGCCCACCGCCTGCCAGGTCATGGAGCGGCCGTACTCATAGGCCAATCGTCGCGTCTCCTCGTACAACCCGTCATCGGCGAGGAGGCGCTCGATGATTTCCGACAGCTTCCCCGAATCCCGAAAGGGATACAGGAAGCCGCGCCCCTCGGCCAGCAATTCCTCGGCATACAGATAGGGCGTCGAGACGATCACCTTGCCCGTCACCATCGCATAAGCCAGTGTCCCCGACGTGATCTGGTGCGGGTTGGCGTAGTACGGTGTGATGTAGATGTCGGTCGCCAGGAGATAATCAATCAGTTCCTGGAGCGTCAGGTATTTGTCCACGAACTTGACGTTCTCGGCCAGCCCCAGATCCTGGACCTGCTTCACAAGGCTTTCGCGGTACCATTCGCCCTCTTTGCGCTTGACGACGGGGTGGGTCTGTCCCAGAACGAGGTAGGTCGCCCTGGGTTCCTTCTTGACGACATCCGGCATGGCGGCGATGGCATCTTCAATGCCTTTGTTCGGCGAGATCAGGCCGAACGTGGACAAGACGCGGCGGCCTTCCAGTCCCAGCTTGGCCTTGGCGGCGGCCTCGGCGTGGAACGGCGCGTTCGGTGCCCCATGCGGGATAAAGCGGATCTTGCTGGGGGCGATCCCGTAGACGTCTTCCAGCAGTTCGACGGCCTTGTGCGCCATGACGACAAAGCAAGCTGCGTACTTCTCCATTTCCTTCAGGATGCGCCGCTGAGGCTCTGAGGGGCCGGGCAGAACGGTGTGCAGGGTCACAACGACCGGCATGGTGACGGCGCGGACCAGGTCCAGGACGTACTCGCCGTGGTCGCCGCCGAAAATGCCGTACTCGTGCTGGATCGAAAGCAGGCTGACTCTGTGCTTGTCCAGCAGCTTGGCGGCGCGAGCGTAATCCGCGCGGTTCTCCTTCTCGATGGTGTAGACGACCTTGCTGTCGGGGTGCGGCTCGGACGGCGCGGCGTCGTCTACCGCGAATACGATGGAACGCCAGCCGGACAAATCGGTCGAGTTGACGACGTCGAGAGTGAACGTGGCGATGCCGCACTCTTTAGGGGGATACGTCCCCACATAAGCGATCTTGTGGCGCCTGGCGAGATTAGGATAGGCACTCATGGGCGTGATGACCTCCTCGCGCATACAACCGCGCGGTAATATAACTTACGTCGCACTGTTAAAAGATTGCCGACGCTGGCAGCTTGTGTCGGACGGCCGAACCAGTTAATGCGGGGCCGTGAATGGCATGCAAGTTAGGGTCGGACGGGGCAAACAGCGGGGGACGCCAAAGGGCGGCGCAACCAACTGTACATTGGGATTATATCCGTGGCGGCGTCTTCTTTAAACGTGCATCGGAAGAAAACAAGCGGCAAGCAGACGGGCCAGGAGTAGGCTCGGCATCAACAGCCCCGCCCCGTCGCCGCCCATGTCCGGCACACCAGGCAGTCCGCCGGGGCTGCCTCCAGGGTGCGGAAGCCCCTTGAGGAGCGGCGCGAGAAGCCCGAGCAGGACGGAAAAGGCGATCGAATTAAGGACCGTCCCCAGCACACTCCAGCCGATGGTCATCCAGCCGAGCTGCGTCTTGCGCGGGTCGTCCAGCATCAGGAAGACGACGCCCACCGGCAGGCCGATGACGGGGAACATCAGGCCCAGAGCCGCTGCCGCTTTGGGGGCAAGGGCCGACTCGGCAATTGGCCTTGACATCACGGGCCGCTGCGGCGCCGCGAGGCCGGAGAGAGAGGCGGGTGGGGGTGCGTCGCCGACCTCCGACGCCCCGGCGGGAGACGCCTTCAGAGGCCGCCCGCACTGCCAACAGGCGGCAGAAGCCGGGAAGTTGTTTGCACCGCAATACAGGCAGCGCACCCGTCCCGCCTCGCCGCCGGGTTCTTTGCTGGAAGAGGGGAGTGTCATTTACTTCAGATTTGGGTCCGTCGTCGGCTTGGCCGTGTCCGGGGAAACTGCGCGCCCGCCGCGCGTCGGATGCACGGTCGTCCTGCCCAGGTTCTGATCGTTCAGATAAAACAACAAGGCCGCCAGCAGGAGCACCGCGAGGAGGATGCCCGCGCTTCGCAGCCAGTACCCGGTCTGGTTGACCGGAATTACCGGCTCTTCCGTGGCCTCCCCCGTGCGCGCGTCCCGTCCGACCGAATTGAATTTCGGCCCGCCCCCAAGAAATTCCGAACTTTGCTTGCGATCCGCCATAATAGAAATATCCTACCCGAATCGGCGGCCAAATCGAGTCGAAATTCCTGAAACATTTGGTCCCTTTGGCTGTCTTAGAGAATGGATGCGATTTGCGCGCGGAAAGGCACGAACTTCCCCGATGAAACGGATTTTTTGGACACGGACTCAACCGACAATCCCAGATGATTGCGGGACGATTGACCCGCTGCTGTCGCTGTACGCCGACGGTCTGGCGTCTGCCGAGGAAGCGCGGCGCGTGGAGAGGCACTTGCCCGGCTGCGCGGCCTGCCGCGAGTCGCTGGCCTGGATGCAGGCGACGCAGCGCGCCCTTGCCTTGCGTCCGGTCGTGTCGCCGCCTGCCGATCTGCGCGCCCGCATCGCGAGCGCCCTCGCCGCCTCGTCCGCCGCGCCCGTTTCTGTCTCGACCAATGGCCGCCGCGCCTTTGCCCTGCGCCCAGCTTATGCCGCCGCCGCCTCACTGACGGTCCTAGGGCTTGTCGTCAGCTACGGCCTGCTGCACACGCAGGCGCCGCCCGTCAGTATCCAACCCGCTGTAACGCCGCCGCCCATGATCGCCATCGTGCCCCCCGTTAACCCCTCGGCGCCCGCCGTGAAACCCGTGGCCGGCTCCGGCGTCAAGCCGCACATCACGCGCCACCCGGCTACCGTACTCAAACCCGCCCGCCTCAACCCGGATATGGTGGCCCGCGCCCAGCCGGACGAGGCGCAGCCGGAGCCGGCGGGAGTTAAGAGGCCCGTGAGGGCGGCATCCCGGACGCAGGGGACGGCTATGCCGCCTCCCGTCATAGCGCTCATCAAGCCGCACCCGTTGTTCGTCAAGAAGCCGGCCCTGCCGAAGTTCCAGCCTGAGATGACGGCAACGACTAAGCACTCGATCTCGCCGGTCGAGACGCGCACCTTGCCGGTCGTCCAGCCTGAAACCAGAAAGCCGGATGACGCCGTTGCCGTGGCGCGCGTTCCGACGCCGCCCGCGCCTGTCTTCATCGCGAAGCCGCCTGTTGTCACGCAAGACCCGCCGGTCACGGTGGTGGCAGCCGTGGCGGACAGCCATCCCCGCGTCTCTAATCCGCTTGCTTCCGTGAAAGATTACGCCCGGCAGATGCGGACCGTCGCGTATACGTCGGCAGTACGCCGTTCTGTCAGAGGGGCTTCGCTGGCGACGCGCTCGTTTGACTCTGAAAAAACGGCCTATGTTCCCGGAATCTATACACCGTGACCAGGACGGTTCCGTTTCGCCCGCCTCGTCTCGCGCCCTAAACTCTTTCCCCTGCCCTAAACTCTTTCCCCCGCCCGCCGATATTCGGGAGCGGGGGATTTTTGCCGTCTGGGAACCCGCACACTCTGGCCGCGTGTTCTGAAGCATGGAGAGACGTCAATCCATGACAATGTACCTACGGCGGCGGGCCGGGTTTTCTGCCGGCTTCCGCCGCCCGCCGCCCGGCGACAAAGGACGGGGGCATGACTACCTATGCGAGCTGACCATCGGCGGCGCGATTGACCCCGCCACCGGCATGGTGATCAACATCAAGGATGTGGATGCCGTGCTAAAGGCGCACGTTGTCGGTCCATTGAACGGAAAGCTGCTGGACGACGAATTCCCCGACTTCGCGGACACGCCGCCGACGCCGGAAAACCTGGTCCGCCTGATTTGGGAGCGCTGCCGCCCCGCCCTGCCGCCCCAGAGCGCGCTGGCCCGCGTCACGCTCTGGCCGGCGCCCACGCTGCGGGCCGAGTTCTCTGCGGTTCCGTTTCTGGACATCCACCCCCCTCTTGAGGCCCCTATGCTCACCGTTACGCGCACTTATGACTTTTCCGCCTCGCACCGCCTGCATTCCCAGACGCTCTCAGACGAAGAAAACAAGAGCATCTTCGGCAAATGCAACTGGGAGAACGGGCACGGGCACAACTACGAGGTTGAGGTGACGCTGGCGGGCGATCCCGACCCGCGCACGGGTCTGCTCTGGGACCTGGACCGGCTCGACATAATCGTGGACGAGGAAGTGCTGAAGCCCTACGACCACAAGCACCTGAACTACGACACGGTGGACTTCCGTGACCTGAACCCCACTTCAGAAAACCTGACCCAAGTGGTCTGGGACAACCTTTCCCGCCGCCTCAGGAAAGAGAGCCTGGGCGGTGCGCGCCTCTACCGGGTGGCGGTGCGGGAAACGGCGCGCAACTATTTTGAATGCTACGGCGACTAGCCAACGAGGGAAACATCTACTTTGACACAGTTGTCGAAAGCCGAAAAGCGGGCGCTGGAAGCGCTGGAAGCCCGCCCACCGCGCGAAGCCGCGCATGCCAATGGGGAACGGAGCGATATTCTCCGGCCGGACCAGGAAACGGTCGAAAGCCACTACCGCGGCATCCTTGCATTTGTCGGCGAAGACCCGGAGCGCGAAGGGCTGCTGCGGACCCCGCACCGCGTTGTCGAGGCCTTAAAATATCTGACGCAGGGCTATCGGCAGGATGTCGAGACCCTGCTGAACGGCGCGATCTTCCACGAAGACTATGACGACATGGTGGTCGTCAAGGGCATCGAGTTTTACTCGACCTGTGAACATCACATGCTCCCATTTTTTGGCAAGGTCCATGTCGCCTACATACCCAACGGGCGGATCGTCGGGCTGTCCAAGATTCCCCGGCTGGTGGACATGTTCGCGCGTCGCTTGCAGGTGCAGGAGCGGCTGACGACTCAGATCGCCGAGGCCATCGAAGAAGCCCTGCAGCCTCGCGGGGTCGCCGTGGTTGTTGAGGGAGCGCACATGTGCATGCTGATGCGCGGCGTCCAGAAGCAAAACGCCAGCATGGTGACGTCGCACGTCATGGGCGCGTTCCGCACGGACCGCGCCACGCGGCAGGAGTTCATGGCGCTGGTAAAGGGAAACGGGCACTCGTGATTGGATATGGGAACCAGAAGTGCGCTTCCCGTGTTCCCCTAGTAGCGAGAGATGATGCGGCCCCGGTATTCCGCGAATAGGCCGACAAGGAGAAGAAAGCATGAGCGCAGCCCCCGCCGTTTCCACTGCGGAGTTCGACAAGCAGGTTTTAGAGGCCGAAACCCCCGTTTTGGTGGATTTCTGGGCTGTCTGGTGCGGTCCCTGCCGTGCCATCGCCCCCGCCGTGGATGCTGTCGCGGACGAGTACGCGGGCCGTGCGAAGGTCTTCAAGCTGAACGTGGACGAGAACCCGGAGATCGCCGGGCGCTATGGAGTCCAGAGCATCCCGACTTTGATCGTCTTCAAGGGCGGCCAGAAGGTCGGCGAGCTTGTCGGCGGCCAAAACACACGGCAGACCATCGGGGCCGCCCTGTCCGAGCATATTTAACCCGCCCCTATCTTTTATCAAGGAGAATCGAATGAGCAACGCGAGCGCCGTCACGACGGCCAGTTTCGAGAAGGAAGTCTTGCAGTCGGACGTACCCGTCTTGGTGGACTTTTGGGCGCCCTGGTGCCCTCCCTGCCGTGCCATCGGGCCGACCCTGGATGCCCTCGCTGATGAATATCAGGGCAAAGCCAAAGTCGTGAAGGTGGACGTGGATGATGAGCCGGAAGTGGCCTCGCGCTACGGCGTCAGCAGCATTCCCGCCTTGCTGCTGTTCAAGGGCGGCGAACAGGTCGGCCAGCTTGTCGGGGCGCACCCGAAGGCGAACATCGCCAACCTCATTACGAACGCTCTTTAAGAGACGAAAGCCGCTGATGACAAAAAGGCCGCCCCGCGCAAACGCGCGGAGCGGCCTTTTGTTTTCAGGCATCACCGGCTTTCGGGCCGGGGGTCTTGGCCGAAGCCTTGGCTATGCACCGTCTCGCGGCTGTCCGGGTCCCCCGTCGGCGGGTTCAGCACCTTGAACGGATAAACGCTGCGCCCATCCTGGAAGCCGGTAACGCCGTAGGCCGGGTACGGCGCGTTGCGCGTCACTGTCCATGCCCCGGCGTTGTCCCGGTCTCCCACGTCTTTGCTGCCCTTCAGGCTGCGGACATACGCCGTCAGCGCCCAGCGCTCACCCGGCGTCAGCCAGTGCCGGAAGCCGGGCATTTTGCCCTGGCCCATCGTGATGTGCCAGAACATCGCCCCGTCCGTGATGTGCTGCACCAGCGGGGCCGCCAGGTCAGGCGGGTGGGGGACCAGGTACTGCCCCACCGTGCCGTAGCCATAGCCGCCGGGGTTGTGGCACTGGACGCAGCGGTTATAGAAAAGTATCTGCCCGGCGCGGACGACGCGCGGGTCGCTCGGCAGCGGGCTTGCCAGCGCGTCCACCGAGGCCGGGGCAGGTTCATAGCGCGCGTTGTCGGACAGGTTCGGCGGCGGCAGCGTCGGCTCCTTTGACGGGAACTGGTTCAGACGCACCCCACCCGCGTACTTCGCCTCTGTTTCCCCTGCCATCTTCACCTGCGCGCCATACGCCGTCGAGGCCACCGGGCGTCCATCCGTCGGCAGCAGGGCGTCGTTCGCCGGGACTGACTCCTGGGGCGGCGCGGCGCGCGGGGCGTCCAAAGGCGTGTACGATGGCTGCCGGTACATCTGGTTGCCGCAGCCGGTCAGCAGGAGGGCGAATACCAGCCCCCCTGCCCCCAATGCTGGGGGAGTAAGAGCAGGGACACAGACCCAAGTCCTCATCCTGTTCCCCCAGAATTGGGGGCTAGGGGGCATCTTCATTCGAACGCCCTCGCGTCCCGCCGGACATCCGTCGCGCCCGCCTCGCGGCAGAAGCGCTCCGCCTGCGCGGCCCGGTCGTCGTCGGGGCAGTGCGCGGCGATGCCGATCAGGCCCTCCGAGATGCGCGGGTCGTAAACTTTGGCTCGCCACGACGGCAGGCGCATCTCGAAGAGAGCCGCGAAGAAGGCCGCTGATAGGGCAAACAGCATCATCATCTCGTAGGCGATGATGCCGATGGGCGGCACGGGCGAGATCGGCTTGCCGCCGACGCGGATCAGGTACAGCTCGGCGGACCCGCCTGCCAGCGCGATACCCGCCCCGATGCCGACGAGCGCGAAGAGGATGGTGATCAGAGGCAGCCGTATCGGTGACTTGTCTGCCTCTAAAACGCCTTCCGGGAAGGGAACCGAGGACAGTACCATCAAGTCCTCCGAAGCGGTTCCGCCCTCGCCTTTCAGACGGTTCAGGGCGCCCGCCGCGTGGTCAATGTCTTCGAATAAGCCCAAGATCGTCGTTTCAGCCATAGCGTTAGCCTATCGTCTCCTCGCGCATCGTCACCGGGACATCGGCCCCGCCGACGCGCTGCATTCCCTCGGCGTGTTCGCCCTCACGATACTCCCACATCGAGACGATAGGGATAAACTTGGTCAGCAGCGTGTACAGAAAGCCGAACAGCCCGTAGGCCCCGATGGTGATCACGATGTCCGGCCAGGCCGGCGTGTAGTTGCCCCAGGTCAGGCGGTTCCGGGCGACGCTGGGCACGACGACCAGGAGGCGCTCGGAGAACATGGCGATGTTGACCGAGACGCCGACCAGGAGCATCGCCCAGGGCGAACGTCGCACCTGCTTGAACAGCAGAGAAACGAGCGGGACAAAAATCGCGAAGACCGGCAGCAGCAGCAGCACCCACTTGTAGCCGTTGAACAGGAAGTAAACGTAGTTCTCGTGGTCCGGGTCGCGCGAGAACCAGTCCGACCAGATATCGCCGCCGAAGAAGTAGAGCCAGAACAGCGCAATAAAGAGCAGGATCTTCCCGATGTTGTCGAAGTGCTGCGGCAGGATATACTGCTCCAAGTGGAACGCCCAGCGCAGCAGACACATCATGACGCAGACCGCGCCGGCCCCGGACAGCAGCGCGCCGCAGACGAAATAGGGCGCGAAGATGTTGGAGTGCCAGCCGGGCACGATGCTCATGCCGAAGTCCCAGCCGACGATGGTGTGCAGAGACACGAAAACAGGAATGATCATCACGGTCAGGATGCCGAACAGCACCTTCAGCCGCCGCCACTCCCGGTCCGTCCCGCGCCAGCCCAGGGCCAGGATCGTATAAAGGATGTGCCGCCAGCCGATGGTCCGCTCGCGCAGCGTCGCAAAGTCCGGGACGATGCCAGAGAACCAGAAGATGACGCTCGTGATCAGGTACACGGAGATGGCCGTCGCGTCCCAGACGAGCGGGCTTTTGTAGTCGGGCCAGAGCTGCCGCTCGTTGGGGTAGGGCAGCATCCAGAAGAAGACCCAGTTGCGCCCGATGTGCAGCAGCGGGAAAACGCCCGCCACAGCCAGCGCGCAGACCGTCAGCGTCTCGGCCAGCCGGGTCAGCGACCGCCGCCAGCCCGCGTGGAGCAGGCGCAGGATCGCCGAGATCATCGTTCCCGACAGAGCGACGCCCGCCCAGAAGATGAAGTTGGCGATGTCCAGGCCCCAATAGATCGGCCGGTTCATGCCCCAGACGCCCATGCCCTGATACACCTGCCAGGCGAAGGTCAGCGTCGCCGCGCCCAGGATCGTGGCGAAGAAGCCCAGCACCGCCCACCAGCGTCCGTTGGTCTGGATCACCCACCGGGTCAGGTCCGAGTTCACCTGAGCGGCTGGCGGCGGCGGCAGATAGCCTGCCGTCGTGTCCCGGAGCGGCACTTCCTTTTGCGTCTCTTGTAAACGGTCCAGATCGCGTTCAATGATGCCCATCGTCTAGTGCTTTCCCCTGACGCTTCTCTCAAATGGGGTGTCGTCAGTTTTTGCGGGCGACTGAAGTCGCGGCAACAAAGGCACGAAACCTGCCTTCGCAGGTTAGGAGCAAACTGTCTGTATTAGTCCACGAAGGTGGACTTAGTGATCTTGTTGCTGCGGTTTCAACCGCCGGCCTTGTAAAGACTTATGACACGCCCTAATTCTCCCAAAGCGGCGGGTCTTCCACCATGACGGTAATCGTCGCATTCCCCATTTTCCTCTCCGCCGTGCGCGTCCGCTCCTTGCTGGTGCCCCACCAGGACATGATCGGGAAGTAACGCGCTCCAATGAGGAACGTCAGCACGAACATGGCCGTGATGCCGACAAAGACGACGAGGGCCGGCCCCGTCGGCAGCAGCGGTTCCATCCCGTACTTCGGCGCGAACGTCGGCACCGTGTCCAGATACCGCTGCGCGGCGATGCCGACCAGCACCAAAACGCTGATGGTGCAGAGTGCCCAGCGCCGCTTGCGGTTGCGCGGGAACAGGTTGCCGAAAATGGGTGCGGCGGAGCATCCGAGGACCATCAGGCCGACTAAAATCGGGAACGCCGCCGTGCGGCTCTGCTGGAGGTTCCACTCGCTGGGGATGTGCCCGTACCAGGCCGTCAGGAAGTCGCAGATGCGGAAGTAAGTCCAGACCAGCCCCAGCCCGACCATGAACTTGCCCAAACTGTCGTACTGAAAGTCGGTGAAAAACCCGCGCCCGCGCAGGAGGTGGTTCACGACCGTCATCAGCAGCACGGCCATCGCCACCGCGCCCAGCACGGAGCCGAGCGTGTAGAGCGGCGCAAAGATGCTCGAATCCCAGTCACGCGCGGCGGCAAGCTGGAAGTCCCAGCCGAGCACGGTCTGCGACCCAACGAACGAGGTGACGACGCCCACGACCAGGACGCCCTCCGCGCGCCGCAGGACGCGCCACTGATGCTCGGCCCCAATCCACCGGACACCGCGCCATCGTGTCACACGGTCATAAAGGCGCTTCTCCCTAGAGCCATTGGGAGCACGGTCGCGCAACATAGCGAAGTCAGGCAGAGAAGTCAAGAACAGCAGGAACCAGCCAGCAATGAATGCCGCCCCGACCGCGACGGCGTCCCAGCCGATGGGGCTGGACACACGCCAGACGTTGTCCCGGTACTCCGACGCGCCGAGGAGGTAGATCCGCCCGCGCGCGATGAGCAGCAAGGGCAGGAGCAGCGGTCCCCACAATCCAAACAGCGATCCCATGTCCAGCAGGCGGTTCAGCGGGTAGCGCCATGAGGCGTGGGAAAGGCGTAGGATGGCCGACAGGGCCACCATGCCTTGCGACAGTCCGATCCAGAACAGCAGCGAGACCAGCGAGACGTGCCAGAAACCGGGGTCGTCCCGGTGGCGGCCAAAGTAGGCGTACCCATAGATGATGATTCCGGCCACCACGACCAGCGCGAAGCACGCCCAGGTCGTGATCCGCAGCTTGGTCAGCCGCGACTTGTGCGGGTCTTCGAGCACCAGCCGCAGCGGCTCGGAAGCGTTCGGGTCCTGGGCGACGCCGCGCGGCGAGTTCAAGATGTTGTCTTCGTCGAACATAGTTGCTTACCCACCTCCCCCGCTGCGCTCATCCTTCGCTACGCGGGTACTCCTCCCGAAACGGGAGGAGGAAGAGTTCCAGAGAAAGGCGAGGCTAAACCTCTTCGCCCTCCCGTTTCGGGAGGGTCGGCGCGCAAGCGCCGGGGTGGGTTCTTATGCCAGCGTGGGTTCCTCATCCACGCTCTTTAGGTAAACGACGGCGGGCGATGTTCCCAGCTCTTCCAGCAGACGGAACCGACGCGAGTCGTTCCACAGTTTGGCGACGGTCCAGTCCGTTTTCGGGTCGAAGTCCGGCTCGCCCTGCGCCTTCGGCCTCGTCTTCACGTTGCCGAACGTGATCGCTTTGGGCGGGCAGGCCTGGGCACAGGCGGTCGTAAATTCGTCCGGCTCTAGTTCGCGCCCCTCGGCGTCGGCCTTCTCCTCGGCCCGGCGGATGCGCTGGACGCAGAAGGTGCATTTTTCCATCACGCCCTTCTCGCGGACGGTCACGTCCGGGTTCAGGTGCTGGTTCAGCGGCTCGTCCCACGAGTGCTCGAACCAGTTGAACATGCGGACGTCATACGGGCAGTTGTTGCCGCAGTAGCGCGTCCCGACGCACCTGTTGTAGGCCATCGCGTTCAGCCCCTCCGGGTTGTGATAGGTCGCGTAGACCGGGCAAACCGGCTCGCACGGCGCGTTGTCGCAGTGCTGGCAGGGGATCGGCATGAAGCGCGCCTTGACGTTCGGGTAAGACCCCTCCCAGTAGCGCTCGACACGAATCCACTGGTGCAGGCGGCCCTGGTGCGCCTGCTGCTCGCCGACCACGGGGATATTGTTCTCGGCGGCGCAAGCAGCCTCGCAGGCGTGGCAGCCCGTGCAGCGGTCCAGGTCAATCACCATCGCCCACTTGCGCGTCAGGCGGCCGTCTTCCGTGTCCTGAATGTAGGGCGACGCTTTGCGCTCGGACGGTCCTTCGCCCGAACTGCTCGGGCCGCCGTTCCGCTCCAAGCCAAGTTCTTTTGCATCTGGCATGAGTGTGCTGTCTTTCTACTCGGCTGCGCCCGGCTCGCCGGGATTGTCCACCGTCCCCGGCGCGCGCTTGAACAGGGACCCGTTGGCCTGCGGAGCGCCCGTGACCTGGGCGGGCGCCTTCTTCCATTCCTTCGCGGTCGTGTGGATCAGATGCTTGACGGCGTCCGGCTCCCCGCCGCCGGGCCGGTCCTGCGCCAAAACCAGCGTCGAGCCGTGCGGGTCGTAGCCGTTTTGAGCGTCCGCGATCTTTTTCAGCGTCACCGTCGTCGCGCCATACGCCAGCGCTCCCGTTGCCGTGTCTGCCGTCGGGTCCAGGATGGCGAGCGGGTTCTGCCCGCGCCCCGCCGCATTGCGCCCGTAGACTGTGTGCCCCTGGCCGATGGGCATGGCGACCGCCTGCGGGTGGATGCCGGGGTATGGAATGGCGGGAACCTCGATCTGCCCGTGCGCCGTGGTCAGCCGCACGATGTCGCCGGTCCGAATGCCCAGAGAGTGCGCGACCTCCATGTTGATCTCGACCCACGAGTTCCAGACCGCCATCGTCATCGGGTCCGGGTTCTCCTGCACCCAGCCGAGGTTCGCGTGCCGCCCGTCATGGTTGTAGATGTTCGGGTAAAGGTGCAGCGCGAAAGTCCTCCCTGCCCCTACCACCGTTGACGGAGGGGGAGCTAGAGAGGAGAGCGTGGGGCCTCGTCCGGGTACTTTTCCGGCTCCCCCAGAATTGGGGGCGGGGGGGGCAGTCCTCCACACTCCACCATCAGCCAACGCGCCGACCCATTTTGTGTCGTTCTCCGTCGTGTCCGCCGCCAGGTCCGCCTGCCCGATCCCCGCCCACGTCCGGCGCACGGCAGCGCGGCTGTCGGCGTCGGTTAGTTTCTTGCCCAGCCGACCCGCGATGTCAGTCAGCAGGCCACCCAACGGGCGCGTGTCCATCCACGGTTGGAAAACCTCTTTGTCCTGCACCTGCCCATGCCCGCCGACAAACTGCGGGTCAATGATCGGCTGCCGCAGGGTTGCCATTCGTACTCCCGGCGGGATGACGGGCGGCACATGGTCGCCCCAGTCTTCCAGAAACGAGCGCGTCGGCAGGACGACATCGGCGTAGGCCGTCGTTTCATCCTCAAAGGGAGTCAGTGCGGCGATAAAGGGAACTTTCTTCAGCGCATCGGTGAAGCCCGTCGCTGTCGGCAGCGTGAACACGGGGTTCGACTGGCCTAGGATTAACAGCGCGCCGACCTGACCGCCCTGCATCGCTTGGACAAGTCCTTGTATTCCCTTAAATCCGGCTCCCCCAGGATTGGGGGCGGGGGGGGCAATCGCCGCCGTACCGAACCCGACGCACTGACTCCCCACCTGCGCGTTCAGCGCCTCCACTGCCGTGAAGGCGGCTGTGGCACTCGATGAATTCATCAGCCCGTTGCCGGGGACGACCACGGCGCGTGGCCCCGCCCGACGCATCTCATCCGCGAGGCCCTGAATCTGCGCCTCGGTCAGCCCGGACGCGGAAGCCGCTTGAGCCAAGGGGATGCCCGCGCCGCCGAGGGCGGTGCTGACCCCCGATGCGACCGCTGCCTCGGTGCCGGGGTTGCAGGGAATCCACAAGTCAGCCTTTGCTGCCGTCATGCTCATGCGCGGGCCGATATAGATGAACTGTCCGTGCTCACCCTGCGCCCGGCGCGGCCCCTGCCGGAACTCGCCGAACAAGCGGTTATAGTAGACCGGCGAAGGCCACGCTTCCAGGAAGTCGCCGCCGAACGAGACGATCAAGTCGGCCTGGTCAAGCTGATATGCGGGAACCTGATCGCGCCCGTAGACCGCCCGCGCCGCCGCCCGCCAGGGGGCATCGTCCAGCAGCGAGTAGGTGAAGACCGACGCGCCCGCCGCTGTCGCGAATTCTCTAAGCGTCCGCGCCTGGGTCGGAGAATGGCCGAATTCCTGCGCGTCGGCCAGGATGGCGACGCGGCCTGGAGAGGATTGCAAGCCCTTGACGACTCGGCCCAGCGCAGTTTCCCAGTCGGTCGGTGTGGCCGAGACCTCGGTGATCCTTTCGCGCCCGTCCGGCGGGTTGGCGTTCTTGTCCCGGTCGCGCGTGAAGGTCAAGCCGCGCTTGTCGTGCAGGGCGGGCCGGCGCAGGCGGTCGGGGTTGTAGAGGTGCTGCAACGCAGCCTGGCCCCGCGCGCAAGTCTTGCCCCCGCTGACGGGGTGGGCCGGATTGCCTTCGATCTTGACCGCCCGCCCGCCCAATGTCCGCACCAGCAGGCCGCAGCCGGCGGGACACATCCCGCAGACCGTGGCGAAGTACTGCGGGACGCCGTCCTGAAGGCCGTCCGGCTGGTTCAGGTAGGGATACACACGGTTATCGTAGCCGCCGTACTGGCCGGTGACCTCCGCCCGGTACAGGCCGGGGCTGTAGCGGCTCAGGGGGCGCACCTCGCAGCCGGACGCGGCGACGGCGCCGCCGACCACGGAAAGCTGTATGAACTTGCGCCGGCTGATCTCGGTCATGAATAAAGACTCTTCTAATAGTGGCAGGTATAGCAGTCCACGGACGCCTGAGAGGGGTGGAACTTCTTCTCGTATTGCCGGTGGCACGAGATGCACCAACCCATGCTCATCTCGATGGGCTGATAGACAACGTACATGCTGCCGACGTTGCCATGGCAGGTGGCGCAGGCGATGCCCGCGCCGACATGGGCGGAGTGGACGAAGTGGACATAGCCAGGCATCTGGTTGACGCGCACCCAGGGAATCGGCTGCTGGGCGAGGTAATACTGCCGGACGCGCGCGATCTGCGGGTGGGTAATGGAGATGTTCTTGTGACAGCCCCAGCAGACCTCGACCGGCGGGTAGTTCGCGTACCGAGACGCCGCCGCCGTCCAGTGGCAGTAGGCGCATGGGATGTGCAGCTCGTTGACATGGACTCGGTGGTAGAACGCGATGGGCTGGGTCGGGCCGGGCGATCCAACCCAATTGGTTTTACGCTCGTGAGTCGTTTCCGGCCAGAAAAAGGCAAGACTGAGCAGGGCCAGCATGAACACGCTGGCAGCGGCAAACAGGCGGATGAGAACGGGGCGGGTCACGCCGGGTGGTCCCTTTTCTAAGAGGCTTGGGCAGAAGAGAGCATCGTCCGTCCTATCTACCCGGCCCGCCGAGGCGTCAAACGCTCTTGCCCGACTTTGTGAAAGTTTGCACACCCTTTTTCCGGGGTACAAAGAGGCCGTCATGGACACCACTCCAACGCAATTCATCGCCCTTTGCGCCATCTTCATCGGCCTGCACGTTATCGCGCTGCCCGCCTTCGTTTGGGCGCTGCGGCGCGGGCAGTTCCGTGGCCGGGAGCAGGTTGAATGGCATCTGGACGACACGGAAGCGCCCGCCGCGCCGCCGGCCCTGGTGCCCGTCACCGCGCGCCGCGCACGCTGGATGCTCGGCGTCCTCGGCACTCTTGCCGTCCTGATGCTGGCATCCGTTTTCCTGGTGATGTTTGTCGCTTTAAGTGCGACCGCCCACCCGGCGACCGGCAAGTGTCCATTTTAAGACATGAGGGGGTGACGTGACATGGCGATCATGCAGGGCGGTGACACTTTTTTCTGGTTCTGGATCACTGTTTTGACGACTGTAGGGTCCATCCTGGCGGTCTGGTACTATGTGATTGTGGGCCGTGACCGGCCGCCGGGCAAGCAGCGGCAGGGTGAGGAAACCATCGAGCGGTACGGGGACATCGAGGAAGACCGCGCGCCGATTCCCAAGTTCCTGATTTGGACCTACTTCGGCGTGGCGCTGTGGGCCATCGGGTACATCGTCTGGACCGGCATGGAAGGGATCGGGAACTGATGGGTGCTTTCGCCGCCGTGTTCCAGTCCCTACAGCGCTTTCTCGTGCCGCCCGCCCGCCCAAAACGGCTCCTCGCCGCGCGGCGGGTACGCTTGTTTGCCGCCGCCGGGGCCGGGACCGCAGGAGGAACCGTCCTGCTCACCGTCTACTACGCCACGCTGGGTCTTCTCCCTTCGGCTTTCGCTTATCCGACGACGGATTACCCCGTTCCCGCCTGGGCGCACCGGCTTGATCTGGCGCAGTTCGCCGGGACGCTGCTGTACCCTCCGATTCCATCTCCGCTGACCTGGTGGCTCGGTCTAGCCATCCTCTTCGGGACGTTCGCGGCGTTGGGCGTGATTTACGCGGTTCTGCTGACGTGGGCTTTGCAGCCTTCCGACGCAAAAAAAGGGCTGGGATTCGGCGCGGCGCTCTTTTTCGTGCTGGCGTTGACGCTTTCCGTGGCGAACGGCGTCCATCCGGCCATTATGCGAAATACGCTCCCAGACACAGGCGTTTTTCTGATCGGTTGGTCGTCGCTGGCCACCCTCCAACTGCTTTTTGTCCATCTGCTTTACGGCGCAACCGTGGGTGCTCTTTACCAGCGGCTGACGGCGAACCGCTGAAAGCAGATGCTAAAAAGCGGGCCGGGTCTTTTTGGACCCGGCCCGCTTTTCTTGTCAGGGTGATTAGTAGCGGTCGTTGCCGCCGCGACCACCGCCGCCGCGACCACCGCCACCGCCGCCACCGTAGCCGCCGCTGTCACGACCGCCACCGCCACCGCCGTAGCTGCCGCCACCGCCGCCGTAGCTGCCGCCGCCACGGCTGCCGCCGCCACCGCCGCCTTCACGCGGGCGGGACTCGTTGACGACCAGGGCGCGGCCGCCGACGTTGCGGCCGTTGATGGCCGCGATCGCCTGCTGGGCCTCGTCTTCGCTCGCCATCTCGACGAAGCCGAAGCCGCGGGCCTGGCCCGTATAACGGTCAGTGACGACCTGGGCGCTGGAAACGTTGCCTGCTTCGGAGAACAGGTCATGGAGCTGCTGGTCGGTCATCTGATAGCTCAGGTTGCCGACATAAAGTTTGGTTGCCATTCTCGTCATGGCTCCTTTCGGTGTGTAACGCGCTCCCCAAAACATCTGGAAGCTGAGACCAAATCGCCTTCTTCTCGTCGTTTCTCGTCGTAAAACAGCCAACATTTCGGAGGTCTCGGACACGTCGGCAACACCGAAGGAACCGGAGCGACACGGAAGCGGGCAGCGAGCCGAATCTCGAAAAGGGAAGGCCACCGGGACTGTTCCCGGCATCGGGGTCATTATACCACGGCTTCCGTGTAAGCGCAAACATTATTTTCTCATATTCTTTCACTCTGAACCAGCGAATTTCCGTTGTGCTTGCTCTTGACATTGAGGCAGGAGATACGGTAACATATTCGGGCGTTTGTTCAAGGATGAGGAGATGAATAGGATTGTCCACTCTGTCGCGAGCCAGAGCTGAGTACGAAGCTAACACACCTCGATGTGTGTTCTGTAACTGTGTTCTGTAACAATGTCTTGGGTTTACGAGAAGCGCACTTATTAAGTTCTGCAACCACTCCTGTGCGGCCAGTTTTAACAACTTGGGGGGTAGTGCGTAATCCGCGTAGAGTGGAGCGACGAACACACTGTTTGAGATGTCGCCAGCCCATTCTGGGCACAGGGCTTGTATACTGTGGCCGCAGTTGCTCTCATGTGCATAGGCTAGAGCGGTTTGCCGATAAGTTGCTGACGAGTGCGGAAGCCATGCCTGCCGGTAGCATTCGGGCCGTTCGGCGTTGCTTGATCGGACTCCGTGGAGAACAATGTGAGAGTTGCGGGTGGGACAAGCGGCATCTAGTGACAAATCGGGTGCCACTTGAAGTCCACCATGTTGATGGTAATTTTGAAAACAACACCATTGGCAACGTGCAACTGCTTTGTCCAAATTGCCATTCACTCACGCCGACGTTTAGAAACTTGAACAAAGGGAAGGGTAGAACCTATAGAAGAAGTGCGCCGGAGTAGCTCAGTTGGCAGAGCGGTTTTTTTGTAAAAAACATGTCGCGGGTTCGAATCCTGTCTCCGGCTCTCATCTAACATACATCAAGCATCAATGATTTAGCATGGGTCGGTGTCCGAGTGGTTAAAGGAGGCGGTCTGTAAAATCGTCGGCGCAAGCCTACACAAGTTCGAAACTTGTCCGGCCCATCAAAACGGCGCCCGCGCTTCAATTCAAGAAGCGCGGGCGTTTTGTTGCTTCGTCGGTATGTAGCCCTTGATAAACAGCGCGCATGTCAGTATAATCATACTCCGGTCGAGAGCGCGGCGAAGGCCCTGGCCTCGTCGCCCATTCGGACGAGCATTGTTTCTTCCATGTCTTCAGTGTACCTCCTGATGGCCTGAGAACATTCTAGGGGCATGGGAATGTTCGTTTTCTCATGCCCCCAGAATCCATCCTAGCATCCATCCCGAAATCATCCAAGTTCATCCCTACGATGTGCAGCAGTGGCGCCGGCAGTTGCAGCAGTGGCACCGGCAGTTGCAGCAGTGGCACCGGCAGTTGCAGCAGTGGCACCGGCAGTTGCAGCAGTGGCACCGGCAGTTGCAGCAGTGGCACCAAGATTTGGGGGGCTGCGGGGGGCTGGGCGATTTCCCCTGGAGTGAACCCTTCGGGTGAGACAAACAGTTGAGGTGCGATCGTTTGGTTCTTGTCTCGGCTTTCGTGATAGGTCTTCTCGAACTCGGCGGGTGGCAGATAGCCCAGGCTGGAATGCAGACGCTTCTGGTTGTAGGCGGCCTCCAGGAAGTGGCCGATCTGCGCCCTGGCATCGGCTAAGTTCTCGTACTCGCTCAAGTAGACCTGCTCGTACTTGAGGGTCTTCATAAAGCTCTCGGCTTTGGCATTGTCATAAGGATTGCCCTTGCGGCTTATGCTGATCTGGACGCCATTGTCTTTGAGCAGGCTCGTGTACTCGCCCGAAGCGTACTGAACGCCGCGATCCGAATGATGAACCCGCGGCTTTCGATCCTTCAGCGCCATCCGTAAGGCCGATGCTGCTAAGTCCGCATCCAGACAACGGCCCAGGGGACGGCGAGTGGAAGGTACGCCAGCATGGCACATCCAAACGCCGCACCTGGCGCAAAGTGCATTTGGCCGTGGATCAGGCCACAGGCCTGATCCGTGCGGCGGCCATCACGACCAACAGCATCAGCGACGGTGAGATGCTGCCGACGTTGCTCGAACAAGTACCACAAACGGTGTGCCAGGTGTCCGCCGATGGCGGCTACGACCGTCGCACCTGCTACGACGCGATTACCAGGCGCGGAGCCAGAGCCGTCATTCCACCGCGTTGCGGAGCCAGGATTTGGCAGCACGGCAACAGCAAGCAGGAGCGTTTGGCCCGCGACGAAAACCTGCGGCGCATTCGTCAGGTGGGCCGCACCAAGTCAGGTGGGCCGCACCAAGTGGAAGCGCGAAAGCGGCTACCACCGCCGCAGTCTAGCGGAACCAGCGATGTTCCGCCTCAAGACGCTCTTCGGCAACGCACTGCGGGCCAGAGGCGAGGCTGCCCAAGAAACGGAAACACTGCTGCGCTTGGACGCGCTCAACAAAATGACGGTACTGGGATTGCCACAAAGTTATGCCATTTGATTTATGCAACAACGCCCACAAGAGCTATTTCTTGTTTCACGGATTATCTATTTTAGGAGTTACGCAGTTGGTTTTAGCGTGATGCTTGGCTGCCTGAGATACAGGCGGATCGCCTCACGGATGAGATTGGCAACGACATCGGCTTTAGCGGCGTAGCCGCTGATGCCCGTCTGCAAGCGATGTGCTTCCAGGCGCACGAAGGCCCGCAAGGACAGTAGAACATGGCACTTCTGCGCCTTTGCGCTCCGCACCTGCGCCCGTTCGATGCCACAGCACTGCTTGAGCTGGCGGTGGTAGTTCTCGATGGCGAACACCGGGCGGACAAGATCACGGCGCGTGATGTCCTCCATCTTTAACGTGATGTCCTCCATCTTTAAGTCGTCTGTCGCCCAGTGCTCCGTGTCACCGTTTGCGGCGACGGTCCGAAACACCTGGATGAAGCCAAAGCCTTTGAGGTGAACCTCGCGCCCGTATGCAGGAATGTCAATGTCTTGCACAGCGACGTTGCTTGTGTTGTCAGGGTTGACCTGACGGTTGGATTTCAATCTGGTCAGGAAGTGCCAGCCATGCCCGCGCACCGCCTTGAGGTTGGCAAGGCTGCTGTACCACCCATCAAAACAGACGTATCGTGGGTGGAACTCGCGCTCCTTTGCTGTCTGAAGCATCGCGAGAAAATGGTCGTTCTTGGTCACTTGCGTTTGGCCGTCGGCAGCAGGCTCGTACAGGCGACAACCGCAGGGCAGACTGCTCAGGCCATCCGTCCACAGAAGCGTGGTCAGGTTGATGCCTTCGACGACGGCATGGTGCTTGCCGCTCCAATGGCGTGTGACCAGGCTCATCTTCTGGGCGTAGGGCTTGTCCAGCGTAGTATCATCGATGACCAGCAGGCCGTGCGTCTTCTGCACCAATGGCTTGACTTCTTGCCACAACGCCGCCGTGTCTGGCGGCAGTCTTGAGAGCAGGCGCGTGTAGGCATCAGTAGGCATCATGCGAAGCAATCGCGGCACAGCGGGCAGCCTCCGTGCAGGTGTAGACCCGCTGGGCGGCGATGAGAAACTGGATGTAGCCGATGTAGTCAATGTCTGAGACTTTGGGCGCGTTCATCACGCGCAGTCAGATACTCGTCAACATACAAAATTTTATCAAGAACCTTAGCTTGTTACCATTATGGAAAGATCGTTCCATGGCCGGAACAGTTTTTTCAGGGAAGAGAAATGCCGACTATTGGGATAAGGTCTTCAAAACAGGAAATGATCCGACGGGAGCACCTATCCTTGCAAACCCTATCAACTATATAGCGATGCTTACTTGATGTTTCTCAGAACGCTTTCCTATTTCCCGCCGATCAAGCTCTGCCCACTCAGCACCTTCGCCAGATAGCGGCCTGTGTGGGAGGCGGGGACTTGGGCAATCTGTTCGGGCGTTCCCGCCGCGACCAGGGTGCCGCCGCCGTCGCCGCCTTCGGGTCCCATGTCGATCACCCAATCGGAGGTCTTGATGACGTCCAGGTTGTGCTCGATGACCAGGACGGTGTTGCCGGTGTCGGCGAGGCGCTGCAAGACGTGGAGCAGCTTCTGGATGTCGGCGAAGTGCAGGCCCGTGGTCGGCTCGTCCAGGATGTAGAGCGTCTTGCCGGTGGCGCGCTTGGCAAGCTCCGTGGCGAGTTTGACGCGCTGGGCCTCGCCGCCGGAAAGCTGGGTGGCGGGCTGGCCCATGCGGATGTAATCCAGGCCGACGTCGTGGATGGTTCTGAGTTTGCGCGTGATGGCGGGAACGGCCTCGAAGAACTGCACGGCCTGGCCGACGGTCATTTCCAGGACATCGGCGATGCTTTTGCCCTTGAACTTGACTTCCAGCGTCTCGCGGTTATAGCGCTTGCCGTGGCAGACCTCGCAGGGGACGTAGACATCAGGAAGGAACTGCATCTCGATCTTGATGATGCCGTCGCCCTTGCACGCCTCGCACCGGCCCCCCTTGACGTTGAAAGAGAACCGGCCCGGCTTGTAGCCGCGCATCCGGGCATCGGCGGTCTTAGCGAACAGGTCGCGGATCATGTCGAAAACGCCCGTGTAGGTCGCCGGGTTCGAGCGCGGCGTCCGCCCGATGGGGGACTGGTCAATGTCCACGATCTTGTCCAGGTGCTCGATGCCCCGGATCGCGTCGTGCGGCTGCCAGACGTGGTGGGTCTTGTTGATGGCGGACTGCAAGCGCGGGAACAGCGTTTCCTGGATCAAGGTGCTTTTGCCCGACCCGGAAACGCCGGTGACGCAGACGAAGCAGCCCAGCGGGATCGATACGCTGACGTTCTGGAGGTTGTGCCCGCGCGCGCCGACCACTTCCAGCGACTTGCCGTTGGGCGGGCGCCGCTCGGCGGGGATTTCGATCTTGTCCCGGCCCGACAGGAAGCGGCCCGTGACGCTGGCGGGGTTCGCCATGATCTCGCCCGGTGTCCCCTGCGCGATGATCCGGCCGCCGTGCTCGCCCGCGCCCGGCCCAATGTCCACGATCCAGTCGGCGGCGGCCATCGTCTCCTCGTCATGCTCGACGACGATAATCGTGTTGCCCAGGCCGCGCAGGTGCATCAGGGTGTCAATCAGCTTGGAATTGTCCCGCTGGTGCAGGCCGATGGAAGGCTCGTCCAGGATATACAATACTCCCGTGAGGCCCGACCCGATCTGGGACGCCAATCGGATGCGCTGCGCTTCGCCGCCGGCCAGGGTCCGCGCCCCCCGGTCCAGAGTCAGATACCCCAGGCCGACGTTCAAGAGGAAGCCGAGCCGTGTCCGTATCTCGCGCACGATCTGCCGCCCGATCATCTGCTGCCGGGAAGTGAGATGGAGTGTCTCGAACCAGTCGTGCCCTTTGGCGATGCTCATAGCGCACAGGTCGCTGATGTTGATGCCGCCCAGCAGCACGGACAGCGCTTCAGGCTTCAGCCGCTTGCCGAGGCAGACCGGGCAGGGCTTTTCGGATTGGAACTGCCCCAGCCATTCTTTGACGCCCTCGGATTCGGTCTCAGAGAGCTTCTTGGAGAGCATCCCGACCACGCCCGCATAGTCGGAGGTGAACTGCCGGTTGCGCCCCCACTTGTTGCGAAATGTGACGGTGACGCTGCCCGAGACGCCGTGCATCAAGGCTTTGAACTGTTCATCCGCGAGGCTTTCAATCGCGGCCTCGGCGGAGAAGTGGAACCGCTCGGCGACGCCCCGGAACAGCCCCAGCGCCCACTCATTCGTGTTGCCCGACGTCGCCGCCACATAGGGCGCGATGGCCCCTTCCTCGATGCTCTTGCTCTTGTCGGGGATGATCAGGTCGGGGTCGAACTCGACCTTGATGCCCAGCCCGTGACAGTCCGGGCACGCGCCGTAAGGCGAGTTGAACGAGAACAAGCGCGGCTCGATCTCCTCGAAGTTGAACGCCGAATCGGTCGCCGCGAAGCTCTCGGTGAACTCCAACGGGTCGCCGCCGATCACGTCCACAATGACCGATCCTTTGCCCTGCTTGGCCGCCACCTCGAACGAGTCCGCCAGACGTTTCGCCAGTGTCGTGGAAGTCCCTTCCGCCGCGTCCGCGTGCTTGACGACCAGCCGGTCCACGACGATCTCAATGGAGTGCATCTTGTACCGGGCCAGGTCCGGGATGGTGTCCGAGGAGAAGTCGTAGACGGTCCCGTCAATGCGCGCCCGCGCGAAGCCCTCCGCGCGTATCTCCTCGATCTCTTTCTTGTACTCACCCTTGCGCCCCTTGACCACCGGGGCCAGAATCTGGATGCGCGTTCCCTCCGGCAGTTCCAAAGTCCGGTCCACCATCTGCTCCACGGTCTGCTTGGTCAGCGGCTTGCCCGTCACGGGGTCGTGCGGGACGCCGACGCGGGCGAACAGCAGGCGCAGGTAGTCGTAGATCTCCGTCACCGTCCCCACCGTCGAGCGCGGGTTGCGCGAGGTTGACTTCTGATCAATGGACACGGCGGGCGACAGCCCTTCGATGTGGTCCACGTCCGGCTTGTCCATCTGCCCCAAAAACTGCCGCGCATACGCCGACAGCGACTCGACATACCGCCGCTGCCCCTCGGCATAGATAGTGTCAAAGGCCAGCGACGACTTGCCCGACCCCGACAGGCCGGTAATGACGACCAGCTTGTCGCGCGGGATGTCCAGCGAGATGTCTTTGAGATTGTTCTGCCGCGCGCCCTGAATCTTGATGAAATCGGCCATGCACTCCCGCCCCCCACGCAAACGATACACACAAACAAAAACGGGCCGCACCGCGCCCCGTTTGGAAAACAAATGTTCTATCGAGTGTACCCCAGGCAGGCTTGCCAGGTCAAGGCCGCGCTAGGGCGCAAACACCTCCGCGACGGCAACCCCTAGGCCCCGGAATATCGGAGACGAGAAAATCTCCCTGTCTCCATAAATCGCAAAGCTCCGCGCCTTGCCCGGTGTGAGGATCAACACTTCCACCGTCCCCGCTTCGGGCCGCACGGCCTAACACTCATCAACTTTGATCGCGCGGTAGTCAGCAATCTTTTCCTGCAAGGTCTGCTCCGTCTCGTTGCCCAAGACGATCTCCACAACCAGTTCCGGGCCTATCTCCAGCGGCCCGATCTTCGGCGGGCCTCCACCCTGCACCAAGCGATCGTGGCTGATAAGCAATATGTCCGGCTGCCGAATTTGTAGAGGGTTGCGCCGGATCAGCACGTCAAAAGGCGAGATAACGCCGTGGCTCCCAGAGACGCGCCCATACCCAGAGATCGCCTCCGCAAGATTGCCGATGATGCGCTGCCGCTTCCAACTCACTTCCGGCTGGAAGACCCGCACCCCATTGATAATGTCGTACCGTCCCTGCACTTCCGGCTCCGCCATGTACGCCTCATAGGTGAGCTTCGGGGCGGGGACTAGGGCCATCGTCGCCATCGGGTTTTCTCCTACATAAGACGGCTGAAACGTCCGCCGTCAGTATTGTATTAAAGAGTCGGGTTCTGGTGAGGGAATGTCACGTCGCTTAGTCTGTATACAGGGCGGTCAAAAAGGCCGCGAAGTCGCCAGCCTGCGGCTCCCACAGATAAGGCTCATCGTCAGGCTCCTCAGAATACTCATGGTTCCAGAGCAAAACGGGATACTCACCGTCTCCGGCTGGTTCGGATAACTTAAAGCAGTAAAGGTCACCTCCCCAACTGCTGCCAAACGGGAACACCCGGCCCTCAGCGATGGCAGGCACATAGGTGTGCGCCTGATCTGATGCGCCTGCTAAATCAGCGACGCGGTGCATCCGAACGTGCCTGAACTCGCCGCCGTTAAAACGGCGGATGAATTGGACGTAGCTAGGCGGGAAGCGGACACCAATGTCTCGCTGAACAGAAATAATTTCTTCCCGTGACGCACCTTCAATTGCCACGGTCTCGCCGTCGTTTTGTATCCTGTCTAAAAGTTCTTCGCCGATCATTGCCATGACTCCACTCTTTCTGACGGTCAGACAGTTCAAAGGCGGTACAACTACAGGCCGAAGTTGTGGGCGTATAGGTCCTGCACTTTGGCTAGTTCGTCCGCCGTCAGCGGGGGGGTGTCGGGGGCGGCGCAGAACTCTTCGAGCTGCTTCTCGTCGTAGATGTTGGGCAGGGCGGTCGCCAGCAGCGGCTCGGACCAGAGCCATTGGAGAGCGGCCTGGCCCAACGTCCGGCCCGTGCCTTTGAGGAGGAAGTCGAGCCGTTCGATCTTCTGGAGGCCGTCTTCGAGCCACGCCTTGCGCTTCTCATTGGTGGACACGCGGAAGTTGCGGTGGTCACCCGGCGCGAACTCGGTTTGGGCCGTGTAGGAGCCTTCCAAAAGCCCCGAAGCGTGCGGGACTCGGCACATGACGCCGCCGCCGGTTTCGCGGGCGGCTTCGAGCACGTCCGGTCCCAGCATCTGTTCCAGCAGGTTATAGATGATCTGAACGGAGGTCATCCGTCGGGTGCGGAAAGCGACCGCGCCTTCCTCGGCCTGCCGGATGTCTATGGCGGGTCCCAGGGCGGCCCCGTAGTGGCGGATCTTCCCCTCGACCTTTAGCTCTTCCAGGGCCGCGAACAGGTCATCCAGACGCAACGCCTCCGCGCGCGGGTTGTGGAGCTGATACAGGTCAATCCGGTCCGTTGCCAGCCGCGTCAGGCTCGCCTCGCAGGCGCGCTTAATGTAGGCGGGCGACCAGTCATGGGGCCGCTCGCGCCCGCCGGGCTGCTCACCGGGAGCGGTGTACCAGTCGTAGCCGAACTTGGTGGCGAGGGTCAATTCGTCCCGGTGCGCGCCCAGCGCTTCGGGCAAGATGGTCTCGCCCAGGCCGTCGCCGTACACGTCGGCGGTGTCGTAGAACGTCACCCCCAGCTCAAAGGCCCGCCGCAGCAGGCGCAGGCGGACGGCCTCGTCAGTGACGCCCCACATGCGTGTGCTGACGGTCCAGACGCCGAAACCGACGACGGAAGCGCGCAGGTCAGTGGTCCCAAAATTGCGGTACTGCATGGTCAATGTCCCTACTCTAAAATAAACAAATCCCCGACGCGGCAGGAGAAGCCGGGAAGGATGCCCTCCGTCGCCAGCGTGTCGTCGGCGTCCAGCGCCCGCGTCTCGGTCGGCGACGTGAAGACAATCACCCGCTGCTCTTCAGGAAAGACGTGCCACACCTGCTCCGCCCCGGCGCCGAAGTATTCTCGCACCTTCCGGGCCATGTCCGCCCGCTCCTCCGAGGGCGAGATGATCTCGACGCAAAGGTCGGGAGCCACATCGCCGAACGTATTAGGCACTTTGCCGCCGGGCAGCCGCGCTTTGCGTGTGAAAGAGAAATCGGGGACACGAATGTTGCCGTCCGTCATGCGAAACCCGGACTGCCCCGTCGTCCCCGCGCCGCGCCCCTTCATAAAGGCGCCGAGCAGCAGAATCAGGTTCAAGCAGATCGCGTCATGCGTAAAACTCGTCGGCACTTCCCTGAGCCTCCCATCCACAAGTTCATACTTAGCGAGCGTCGGGTTGCCCGGCCCATCTTTGGGCAGGCGCAATAGCTCGTCTTCCGTCACCCGCGCTCCGGGTTTGATTTCCGCTTCGGCAATCGCCATCGGGGTTCCTCCTGACTCGGCATGACTATTATACCCACTCCTGCCGGGGCGGCGGGGTATAATAGCGATAAAGGCACGTTCTCCCCACGACCCATGCGAATCGCCACCTACAACATTTGGAACTCCGCCACGGACCGTCTTCGGCGGCTGGAGGCTCTCTGCGAGGAGCTTGAACGCATTGATGCCGATGTCGTCGCCCTCCAGGAAGTCCCCGCGATGGCTTGGGAAGGCAGTCGGCGGGAGGCGGCCCATTTTGTTTCCGAGCGCGGTCAGTACCCTCATGTCGCGTTCCATCGGTATCCGGGGGATGAAGAGGAGGGGCTGGCCTTTCTGAGCAAGCTCCCCTTCCTCTCCGTCGAGGCAGGGTGGGAGGCGTCCCCCACAGCGCTGCGGGACTGCGGGCTGCGTGTCAGAGTGGGCCTAGAGGGGGGAGCGGTCGCCATCACGAACGTTCACCTGGACTACAAGAGCATTGCTGTTCGCGAGGCCCAAATCGTGAGTGTCAGCGAATGGGTCACCGCGCGGGCCGAGCCGCCGTGCCTGGAGATCTTGTGTGGGGACTTCAACTGTTACCCCGAGTCGAGCGTGTACCGCTTTCTCATGGGGCAGCAAACGCTGGACGGGAAAGCTGGGCCTGTTTGGCATGATCTGGCCGCGTACCATGCCCACCGGACGGGGAGTGTGCCGCCGCCAACGCTGGACTTCTCGACGAACCCGCGCTGGGCCAACGAGGTCTCGCTTGCTCTTCCTGCCCGCTTCGACTGGCTTCTGCTCCAGGAGCGCTGGCCTCTCCCGGTGCCGAGCGTCAGCCGCGTCGAGCTGTTTGGCCGCAGCCCAGCGCCGATATCCGGCATCGTCCCCAGCGACCACTACGGCGTGTCTGCCGACATCGAGGTGTAGGATGATCATTCTCCTCAGCGGCTCCATCAATGCGGGCAAGACCACCGTCTCCAAGCAGATTGTCCGACTGCTGCCGCGCACGGCGCACGTCGAGGTGGACAGCCTGCGCGAGTTCATCGCGTGGATGACGCTGGCCGAGGCGATCCCGCTGAACCTGCAAAACGCCGCCGCCGTCACGCGCAACTTCGTCGCCTACGGGCTGAACGTCGTCCTCAGCTACCCACTTACGCAAGACGACTATGACTACCTCGTCCGCGAGTTGGCGCCGCTCGGCGTACCGATTCACTGCGTCACGCTGAACCCGGACCCCGCTGTCGTGCTGACCAACCGGGGGACGCGGGAACTGACCGAGTGGGAAAATCAACAGAATCCCATACCATTACGAGACGGGCATCAACCACCCGCCGTTCGGGGCCGTCATTGACAACACGCACCAGACGCCCGACGAGACGGCGCGGCAGATCATCAGCCATGTCGTCCCATAAACCATACACACGGCGGCAACAGAACGGGCGGCGGGCCATTCGGCCCGCCGCCCGTTTTCTTTCACCGTTGTCGGTTTACCAGCCGCGATTGGCAAGCATCTCTTCTTTGGGCAGGGTGCTGAGGTTGATTCCCACCATCGGTTCCCCGATGTCATTGGAGATTTCGGCCAGCATCTGGGGGTTGTCGAAGTGGGTGCAGGCGTCCACCATCGCCCGCGCGCGCCGCTTGGGGTCGCCGGACTTGAAGATGCCCGACCCGACAAAGACCGCTTCCGCGCCCAATTGGCGCATCAGGGCCGCATCGGCGGGGGTGGCGATGCCGCCCGCGCTGAAGTTCGGCACGGGCAGCTTGCCGGTCTGGTGAATCTCGACGATCAGCTCATACGGGGCGCCTAAATTTTTGGCCTCGGTCATCAGCTCTTCAAACGGCATGGCCTGGAGGCGGCGGATGCCGCCCAGCACGGTCCGCATATGCCGCACGGCCTCCACGACGTTGCCCGACCCGGCCTCGCCCTTGGTGCGGATCATCGCCGCGCCCTCGCCGATGCGCCGCAGGGCCTCGCCCAGATCGCGGCAGCCGCAGACGAAGGGCACCTGGAAGCGGTGCTTGTCAATGTGGTAAGCGTCATCGGCGGGGGTCAGCACCTCCGACTCGTCCACGAAGTCCACGCCCAGCGCCTCCAATATCTGCGCCTCGACGAAGTGCCCGATGCGGGCCTTTGCCATCACGGGAATGGTCACGGCGTCCATGATGCCCTTGATCATCTTCGGGTCGGACATCCGTGCCACGCCGCCGTCGCGCCGGATGTCGGCGGGCACGCGCTCCAGGGCCATCACCGCCGTCGCCCCCGCTTCCTCGGCGATGATCGCCTGCTCCGGGTTCACGACGTCCATGATGACGCCGCCCTTCAGCATCTCGGCCAGACCCACTTTGGTCTTCCAGGTTGATTTCTGCTCTTCCGCCATGTGATTACACCTTTATCTAAAAACCACGTCCACTCGCATCTGTTGGCGTGATTTTACCCGAAACGGCGGACGAATGGCAATGACCGTCGCGTCAGAGCGTCACTCTGCGCCCCTGCCGCGCCCAGGCCGACATAGACGGGCTATAAATCAGCGAGCCTTGGGCTTGCGGGGGCGCGGATTACGCTCGTCGGAAACGACCTCGGGGGCGGCCGTCAGCAGAGCGGTCAAGTAAGCCACCTCCGCCTCAAGCCGGTATTCAAAGTGACGGAGCGCCCACTGCTTGGCCACGCCGATATAGTCCCTTGCTTCCTCATTGATCCGTTCGCTCTCCGCCAGCAGCTCCTGCACCTTGTCCAAGCGTTCAGACAGGACCAACGGCAACGTGTCCAGGGATGCGGGATCAAGCCGCGTGAGGGCGAGGTCAAAGGGATCGAATTTGAAGTCAACCTCGCTGAGACCCGCACGCTGAAGCGCGGCGAGGGCGGCATGTCCTTCCTCGGTGATCTCATAAAGCTGGCGAATGGGCCGGTTCCCTTCGCGCTCACGGCCCGCTTCCCGCAGCAGTCCCTCCGAGGCGAGCCGCTTCATCGCCCCGTAGACCGCGCCGACGGAAATATCGGTCCACAAATGCACCCGGTAGCGTTCAGCCGTCAGCCGGAGGCGATGCCCATGCATCGGGCCGTATTCGGCGAAGGACGAAAGAATAAATAATCGGATGGAAGACATGTTGCTTTCGCGAAAGTAATTGGGTATGATGTCTCCAATTGCTCTTGCAAGAGTAATTGGGGGAACTATCTTTACAGTATACCTGCATTCACAGGCGCCACAGTGCATGGTCATTATCCCTGCACAAGAGAGGAAGGATTTAAGATGCGTGTTTTTGTGACCGGAGCCACCGGCTTCATCGGTTCCGCCATCGTTCCCGAGTTGATCAACGCGGGCCATCAGGTGCTCGGACTGACGCGGTCGGAGGCGGGCGCCCAGTCTCTGATCGCCGCCGGAGCCGAGGTGCATCGAGGGGACCTGGAAGACCTGGAGAGTCTGCGCCGTGGAGCGGCCATGTCGGACGGCGTAATCCACTGCGCCTTCAACCACGACTTTTCGAAGTTCGTGGAGAATTGCGAGATGGACAGGCGCGTCATCGAGGCGATTGGCTCCGTGCTTGTCGGCTCTGACCGCCCCCTGCTCATCACTTCCGGGACCGGCCTGGGGAGCGGTGCGCCAGGGCAACCCGCGACCGAAGATAACTTCGATCTCAGCCACCCGAATCCCCGCAAAGCTTCGGAAGAAGCCGGTGTTTCCGTGGCGGACCGTGGTGTGAACGTATCGGTGGTGCGGCTTCCTCAGGTCCACGACCCAGTCAAGCAGGGCCTCATCACCCCCCTGATTCAAGTGGCCCGCGCCCAGGGAGTCTCGGCATATATGGGCGGCGGCCTCAACCGCTGGCCGGCGGCGCACGTCAGCGATGTTGCCCGTCTCTACAGGCTGGCCCTGGAGAAGCAGGAGGCGGGCAGCCGGTATCACGCGGTCGCGGAAGAGGGAGTACCGGCGCGGGACATCGCGGAAGTCATTGGCCGGGGCTTGAAAGTGCCCGCAGTCAGCCTGTCGCCGGAGCAGGCGCCGGCACATTTCGGGTGGCTCAGTATGTTCGTCGGCCTTGACATGCCCGCTTCCAGCGCATTGACGCAGGAACGGCTGGGATGGCACCCGACCGGCCCTGGGCTGATTGCCGATCTCGAACAAATGGACTATTTCGCCGCCTGAACCGACCGCGCTCCCGGCCCCGCCTTTCCAGGCCGGGTCCGGGGGCAGGCGAAACGGCCCTGCTGACACCCCCTCAGTCTCAAAAAGAATGGATGAGTCCGAATGCCCTCAAACACAGCCGCCTGGCTAGGAGCGAAGCAGGCCCAACTTGAAGTCAAGCCCGCGCCCTACACGCCCCCGCGCGACAGCGAGATCGTCGTCAAGAACCATGCCGTGGCCGTCAACCCCATCGACTGGATACTCCAGGCCGTCGGCAGCCTCATCTTTCCGTGGATCAAATACCCGTTCATCCTCGGTTCCGACCTCGCGGGCGAGATCGTCGAGGTCGGGAACGCGGTCACTCGGTTCCAGGTCGGCGACCGCGTTCTCGGTCATGCAGTGGGATCGGCCAAAACGCGCAATAGTGCGGCGGAAGGCGCGTTCCAGGAATATACCGTAGTCCTCGCGCACATGGCCGCGCCGATCCCCGACGCCATGCCCTACGAGAATGCCGCTGTCCTGCCGCTGGCCCTTTCCACCGCCGCCTGCGGCCTGTTCCAGAAAGACCATCTGGCGCTTCAGTCTCCCTCCCTGGCCCCGAAACCCACGGGCAAAACCCTTCTCGTTTGGGGAGGCTCAACAAGTGTCGGCAGCAACGCCATTCAGCTTGCCGTCGCTGCCGGCTACGAAGTATTCACCACGTCCTCGCCCCGGAACTTCGATTACGTCAAGAGGCTTGGGGCAAGTCAGGTCTTCGACTACAACAGCAAGACGGTAGTGGCAGACATCATCGCGGCCCTCACGGGCAAGACGATGGCAGGCGCTCTCGCCATTGGAACAGGATCGGCTGAGTTTTGTGTAGACATTGTCCATGCCTGCAACGGCACTAAATTCGTCTCAACAGCCAGTACGCCCGTCTCGTTTGATACCCTGTCGCCGCACCCAGGCATGGGCGCAGTGCTTCCCCTCCTCCTTCGGGTTGTGTCGTCCAGCGCGTCGTTGCAGGTGAAGTGCCGCGCCAGAAACATCCGCACCAAGTTCATCGTCGGCGACGCTCTAATAGACAACGAGGTCAGCCGGGTCATCTACGAAGATTTCCTGCCCGGCGCTCTCGCCGAAGACCGCTACGTCGCCGCCCCGGAGCCGTATCTCATCGGCATGGGACTCGACTGTGTACAAGCCGGTTTGGACATCCAAAAGAAAGGCGTCTCTGCCAAGAAGGTAGTGGTTTCTTTATGAGAACAATCCTGGTCATCGGCGCGTCGGGCTTTGTCGGCGGGCATCTAACAAAAGCGCTGCTTGCGGAAGGCTACACGGCCCGCTGTCTGGCGCGTGACCCGGCTCGGGTCCAAGACTTGGCGACGCTCGGCTGCGAGGTCGTCAAAGGCGACGTTTCTGATCTCGCATCTCTGAAGCCGGCTCTGGACTTCGTCCACGCCGTCTACATTGCCATACACACGCTGTCACCCCAACCAGCCAGCCGCACGGGCGAGCGCTTCATGGCGGTCGAGTTGAAGGGGGTACAGAACATCGTCACGGCCTGCCAAATGCAGGGTGTGCGCCGCCTGATCTCTGTCACCTCCCTCGGGATCGCGGCGGATGCATCGAGCGAATGGCTGCGTGAGCGATGGCGCGCAGAACAGTTCCTGCTGGGGAGCGGCCTCGATGTGACTGTCATCCGGCCGGGCATGATCGTTGGCGCGGGGGGACGTGGCTTCGGGATGCTTGCGAGCGGGGCCAAAAAGTCAGTCGCCGTTGGTCTGGGCAGCCAGCAGAAGATGCGTACCATCGCCGTGAATGACTTGATCTACTATCTCGTGAGTGTGTTCAACGATCCACGGGCGTATGGACAATGCTACGACGTGGGCAATGACGACGTACTGACGAATAGCCAAATGCTCGATGCCGTGGCGGAGATCCTCGGTAGACGCCATCCTATCAAACTACTGATCCCACGGGCGCTTTTGGGCGTGCTCGCTCCGGCCATCGAACGCGCAGGCAAGTTGCCGAAAGGAGCGATTAGAGGGTTTGTAGACAGTCTGGAGGCTGATGCGAGCGGCGATCCCATGCCCATACGGTCGCTCCTGCCGCGAACGCTTCTTTCCTATCGTCAGGCTGCGGAGCAGGCGTTGGCGGTTGAATAAAGGGACTGTAGAGATTTATGCCCTCTGCCGCAAAGCGGCCATCCATCAATATCTATTGAGCGTAGGACCGTTTCCAAGGCCGCGCGCTACGTTTGGGGAACGGGAAAACCCGTGTTTTTCATTTTCATGGTATCCCGCAAGGGCGCGTTACCAAACATCCGTGAGTACTCTCGGCTGAACTGTGAGGCGCTGTTGTACCCGACCTTGAACGCCGCACCCTCAGCGGTTTCCCCGTCCTCGGTCATCAGGCGCCTTGCCTCCAGCAAACGGAGGCGCTTCTGATACTGGACGGGGCTCATAGCCGTCACCTCTTTGAAGTGCTTGAAAAAGGCGGAACGGCTCATGTTCGCCGCCCTTGCCAACGCGGCGACCTCGATCTCCTCTCCAAGTTCGGATTTCAGACGGTAAATGGCCTGAGAGATTTTGTGCATGCTGCTTCCGGCGCAGACGAATTGCCGGATAGCCGGCCCGTCGGTTCCTTTCAAGAGCTGATACAGGAGTTCCTTGATTACCAACGGCCCGAGCACAGGTGCGTCTTCGGGGGTCTGACAGAGCTTCCCCAGCCGAACCGCCGCTTCCAGCATGGGATTGGTCGCTTTTCCGACGAACACCGCACGCACCGGGTTCTCCCTCCCTTTGGGAAAGCCTTGTTCGAGTTGAGCCGCGACTTCGCTCAGGGCCAGCGGATCAAGATCGACATTGAGGCATAAAAAGGGCTTCTCCGGCGTTACCGAGAAGACGCGGCTGGTGACAGGCAAATCAATCGGCGTCGCGATGTAGTGCGCGGCATCGTTGCAATAGATTTCGCGGCCCAGCATGATTTCCTTGCAGCCCTGGGCGATGATGCTCATCGAGGTACGCCAGTGTTGCTTTGCGGGCCGGCTTGGCTGAGAGAGCCTGATGCAATGCGCGCCGGAAAGGGGCAAGTCATGGAAGCCATCTCCGGGTGAAAAGCGGTTGATGATGTCTGCGAGATCCGCGCGTAAGTCTGTCATAAGCCCCCCAAACCTGGGGTGATCCCCGTGGACCCATTATAGCTTATTTTGGACGATTAGGCAAGAAATTGGGACTTTTGTGGGTCTCCCGGAGGAACGCGCGAAGGTACAGTAACCTTGGAGGAAACACCATGATCTTAATCACAGGAGCGACCGGACAGTTAGGCAGGGCCGTCATCCAAACTCTCCTGAAAAAGACACCGGCCAACGAAATCGCCGCCTTCGTCCGCGACGAGGGCAAGGCCGCCGACCTCAAGGAGAGAGGGGTGAAGCTGTGCGTGGGCAGCTATGAGGATGTCAGCTCGCTCGATTGGGCCATGCAGGGGGTCGAGAAGGCTCTGCTGATCTCCGGGACGGAGGAAAACCGGGTCCAGCAGCACCAGAACGTCGTGGATGCCGCCAAGAGGGCAGAGGTCGCGCTGATCGCCTACACCAGCCGGGTGGTGAAGAACCAGGACACTTCCAATCCGCTGATGGCGAGCCACTTCGCGACCGAAGACTACATCAAGAACAGCGGGCTGAACTACGTCCTGCTCCGTAACGCCCTGTACATGGATGTCATCCCGCGGTATGTCGGCGGGGAGAAGGTTTTTGAGACGGGCATTCATCTGCCGACAGGGGAGGGAAAGGTCTCCTTTGCGCTTCGCGAGGAGTTGGGCGAGGCGACGGCTAACTTATTGGCGGAAGAAGGCCCCAAGTCCCAAGTCTACGAACTCACGGCGGGCGAGGCGTGGTCTTTTTACGACGTGGCGAATGCGCTCACCGAACTGTCGGGCCGGGAAGTGACGTACACGCCCATCGAGCGGCCGGAATTCGAGGCGCGGATGCGAGAGCGGGGTCTGCCCGAGTTCGTGATTCGGATTCTCCTCGACTTTCATCGCGAAATTCGGAACGGCCTGCTCGACGAGGTCAGCCCCGAAATGGAGCGCCTGCTTGGGCGAAAGCCTGCCCCGCTTCCAGAGGGGTTAAAAGCTCTCTTCAATCTACAGGGCATTTAATATCCGAGGGCAGTGGGCAGTCGCTTTCGAGGCTCGGACTGGAGACGGCTCGGCAGGCGGCGAAGACCTCTTCGTCGCCTGCCTGCCGCAAGCCGTTCTACCAGCGCGCGTTGGGGCCGAAGTCGGCGTTGTAGTAGCTCTGGCCCTCGACGTTGGTGCCCGGCGGGACCAGTTCGTCCACGCGCTTTTTGTCTCCGTCGGTGATCGTCACGTCTGAGGCGGCCAGGTTGTCCTCCATTTGAGATACGGAGTTCGGGCCGATGATGGGGCTGGTGACGCCCGGCTGGGCGGCGCACCAGGCGTTGGCGAAGGCGGTCATCGTGCAGCCTTTGTCGCGGCACAGGGCCTCCAGGCCTTCCAGCACGGTCCAGGTCTGCTCGGAGAAGTTGGCCGGGTCCTCACGCGAGTTGGGCGGCGCGGGCTGGCCCCGGTGGTACTTGCCCGTCAGCTTGCCGCCGGCCAGCGGGGACCAGGGGATGACGCCCAGGCCGTAGGTCCGCGCGACGGGCAGCAGTTCGCGCTCGATGCGGCGGTCCAGGATGTGGTACGGCGGCTGTTCGCAGACAAAGCGGTTCAAGCCGAGTTCCTTGCTGACCCACAGCGACTCGACCACCTGCCAGGCGGCGTAGGTGCTGGTCCCGATGTAGCGGACTTTGCCCGAACGAATCAGGTCGTCCAAAGCCCGCAGGGTCTCGTCTATGGGCACGGACGGCTGCGGGCGGTGGATCTGGTACAGGTCAATGTGGTCCGTCTGGAGCCGCCGCAGGCTGTCCTCGCAGGCTTTGATCAGGTTCAGGCGCGTGTTGCCCCAGGCGTTGGGGTCCTCATCGTCCATCTTGCCGTGCGCTTTGGTCGCGAGGAACACCTTGTCCCGCTTGCCGCCTTCTTTCAAGGCGTTGCCGGTCAGGGTCTCCGATTTGCCCCGTCCGTAGACGTTGGCGGTGTCAATGAAGTTGCCGCCCCCGTCCAGGAAGCGGTCGATCATGCGCGTCGCCTCGTCCTGCTCCGTCTTCCACCCGAAGGTCATCACGCCCAGGCACCAGACGCTGACCTGCGCGCCGGTGCGCCCTAATGAGCGATATTCCATGATTTGAGTCCCTTTCTAAGAAACTGTATAACAAGCGGATCGGGCGATTAAAATCGCGGCAACGAGAGCACGAAGTCTGCCTTCGCAGACTCGGTCCTAACCGGCGAAGGCCGGTTTTGTGCCTTTGTTGCTGCGGTTTTAACCGCCGGTTCAAAGCTGTTACCCAGTCTCTAACGCCGTTGTGATGCAGTGGTATACCCAAAAACCGTCATCAGTCATCGAGGGCGGCTATCGTGTGTGGTCTTGCAACAGTCGGGGCTTGAGCCAGCCGTTGCAGAGCGGGTCGCGGAGGGCTTCCATCCACTCCACCAGGCGGCGGCGCAGGCGGCGCAGCTCGTCCCGGCTGTCGGAGGCCGTCGCGAGGTTGACGATCTCGCCGGGGTCCCGGGCCAGGTCATACAGCTCATCCTCCGCCGTCGCGTTCCAGACATATTTCCAGCGCGCGTCGCGCACCATGCGCTGGCTGTAAAGCCCGAACTGGCTGCCGTGGTACATTGAGAAAATGCAGTCGCGGCCATTGTCCGCCGCGCCGTCCAGGAGCGGCGCAAGGCTTTGGCCCTCAAATGCCTCCGGGGCGGGGACGCCCGCCAGGTCGCAAAACGTCGCCGCCAGGTCCAGGGCGCTTGACACGAAGGCGTCACACGCCCCGCGCGCCGCCCCTCCCGGACGGCGGATGACAAGCGGCACACGGACGACGTCATCATACATCACCATGTGCTTGTCAATCATGCCGTGCGACCCGCACATGTCGCCGTGATCCGTCGTGTAGACCACGACGGTGGTTTCGGCCAGCCCCAGCGCGTCCAGATGGGACAGGAGGCGGCCGATCTGGGCGTCCATGAGGGTGATCTCCCCCAGGTAACGGCCTACAACCGGCGCCCAGTCCTGCCACGTCCACCCGTCTACGCCCCAGGTGCGCCGCTGCTGGGCCTGCGCGTAGGGCTTGCCCAGGAGGGGGTCGGGGAAGCCGGGCCAGGGCGGGATGTCGTCGGGCGGATAAAGCGAGGCATAAGGCTGGGGCACGACATTGGGCAGGTGCGGCTCGCTCGGGTCCCAGCGCAGGAAAAACGGCCCGTCAGCCTGGGCATAGCGCGTCAGCAGGTGGGCCGCACGGTCCGCCCCCCACGCCAGGCGTGTCTGTCCGGGGTCAATCTCGGTGTCTGTCTCGCCGAAGAAGCCCTGCGTCCGGGGCGGCGGGGCCAGCCCCTGCCCGATACGCCAGGCTGCGTAATCCTGTTCGGGGATGTAATCCTGAAAGCCAAATTCTGTGGGACCTTTCTGCGGGTGCAGCCCCCACTTGCCGACATAGCCCATCTGGTAGCCGGCCCCGGCCAGCAGGTCGCTCCAAGAGGTCAGCCCCTCCCGCGCCGGGCGCGGCGCTTCGGTGTCGGTGTTGACAATCGCCAGGTGCTGGGTCGGCCACTGCCCGAACAGCAGGCTGTTCCGCGCGGGGGTGCAGACCGGGACGGGGCAAAAGGCGCGCGTGAAGCTGACGCCCTCGGCGGCCAGCCGGTCCAGGTGAGGCGTTTGCAGGAACGGGTGGCCGTTGACGCCGAGGCAGTCAAAGCGGTGCTGGTCCGAGTGGATGAGTAAAAAGTTCGGGGCGTTTGTCATAATTTTCGGTTCACGAACTGGTACAATGGGTAGGAACGCAATTCGAGAGCTGGACGCCCGATTCCTCCGAACGTACTTTTTGCAACGTACTTTTTGCAATGGCGCTGCTGCATCAACCGGCCCCGGCCTTGAAAGGCCGGGCTATCGAGAGCACAAAGCCCCTCCGGGGCTGGGGAAAAGCCAATGCAGACCCATCTTTAGCCCCGGAGGGGCTTTGTCCGGCGAAGCCGGGAGTAGCCCGGCCTTTTAAGGCCGGGTAAAAACTGAGGAGGGCCGCATGCCCAAAAAACCTAACATCCTGCTGATCGCCGTGGACTCCCTGCGCGCCGACCACATGAGCGGCTACGGCTACCCCCGCTTGACGACGCCGCATCTGGACCGCTTCGCGCAGGCGGGAACGCTCTTTGAAAACACCTTCAGCCCGCACATCCCGACCACCAGCGCCTACAGCTCCATGCTGACCGGCATGGACGTGTTTTCCACGCAGGTGGTCGCGCTGCGCCACCAGGGGCCGCTGCGCCCGGAAGTGGCGACGCTGCCCGAAATCCTGCGCGGGGCGGGGTATGACACCTCCTGCGTCGGCTTCAGCGGCAACCCGGCCTCGCGCGGCTTCGACAAATATCTGGACTTCCCCGGCTGGGGAAGCTGGAATGAAGGCCGCAGCCCCAAAGCGCAGAACTTAAACGAGGCCGCGCTCCCCGAACTGGACCGCCTGGCCTCCCAGGAGCAGCCCTTCTTCCTGTTTCTGCGTCACATGGACCCCCACGCGCCCTACCTGCCCCCCGCCCCCTTCGAGCGCATGTTTTACCACGGCGACGAGTGTGACCCGGAGAACACGTCCATGAAGCCGGTCATGGATTTCAAGCCGTTCCGTGACTTTTTCGCCAGTTGGATGCCGCCGGGCATCACCGACAAGGACTACATCATTGCCCAGTATGATGGGGCAGTCGCTTACATGGACTCGTGCATCCAGGCGATTTTCCAGGCGCTGGAGGCACGCGGCATCCTGGACGAAACCATTATCGCGTTCAACTCGGATCACGGCGAAACGCTCTACGACCACGAGTGTTGGTTCGATCACCACGGGCTGTACGAGCCGACCCTGCACGTCCCGCTCATCCTCCGCTACCCGGGCAAGGTCGCGGCGGGCAGGCGCATGAGCGGCTTCAATCTCCATCAAGACCTGGCGCCGACTCTGCTGGAACTCGCCGGGATCGAAACAGACATTCCTTTCGACGGCAAAAGCCTCGTTCCGATGATGCGCGGTGAGACGCCCTCCCATCGGAGCGAGTTCTACATCACCGAATGTACCTGGATGCGGAAGCATGGCTGGCGCACGCCGGAATGGAAGCTGATCGTCGCCCTGGAGCCGGACTTCCATTTCAAGCCGCCTGTCGAGCTGTACAACCTCGTCCAAGACCCCTTAGAGAACAACAACGTCGCCGCAGACCACCCCGATGTCGTTGCCCTGCTCCAGGGCAGCCTGGAAGCCTGGATCGCGAAGCGGGGAGGGGAGACCGGGCTGCCCGATCCCATCTACCACCAGGGCGACTGGCACGGAAACGCGGGTCTGGGGGCGTTCCAGTCCTCTCAGCAGGCTTACGACACTCTCCACATCGGCGACCCGAAGGATGCGGCAAAGCTCCAGGCGGAGTCCAGAAAGTAAGGAAAGTAAGACAGGTATGAGCGTCACCGTCCAGGAGTACGTCGCCCGTGTCACCGAGAAGAAAGCCGAAGACCTTCTGGCCGCCGCCCATGCCGTCGCGAAAGACAAACAAGATTGGAAACCGTTGGGGCGGGGGCGCACCGTCATTGACCTGATCGCGGAATGCGCGATTATGAACAGGATGTCAATCAAGTTGCTGCACGAGCGCGCCTGGGACGCGGCAGGCCGTGAGGAGCGCCGGCAGGCTCACGCCGCGCTGGACACTCTGAATAAGGCGGGCGCGAGCCTCCAGGAGAACACCCGTGCCCTAGCCGCCGCCATCCGCGCCATTCCTGACGACCAGCTTGAGTTGGAGATCACGCTGCCGGATGAAATAAGCACGGTGGCTGAGGACCTGCTGCATCCGTACTGGAACATGGCTTACCACGAGGGGCAGATTAACTACATTCGGACGCTTGAAGAAGCAGGAGTAAAAGGAGAATGACATTGAACGTTGCCATCGTTGGACTTGGCGGCATCGGCAATACCCACGGCGGGGTCTACGAGAAGAACCCGGCGACCCAAATCGTTGCCGTCTGCGACATCCTCAAAGACCGGGCCGACAACGCCGCCGCCCGGCACGGTTGCCCGGCATTCTACTCCGTGTCGGACATGCTGGCGAGCGGGATCAAGATTGACGCCGCCAGTGTCTGCTCGGCGGGGGTGGAGAACGGCGGGGACCACTACGCGCCGACGATGGAGCTTCTGGGGGCGGGCATCCCCGTGCTGGGGGAGAAGCCGATCTCCAACGACATCGGCAAGGCTGAGGAGATGGTCGCCCTGGCCCGGCAGAAGAGTGTGCGCTACGGCATCAACCTGAACCACCGCTTTACGCCCGCCGCGCTGCGGGCCAAAGAATGGGTGGATGAAGGCCGCCTGGGCGAGATCAACATCATCAACATGACCATGTGGATCAACAATCCGAATGAATCATCCCCCTGGTTCCACATCCGCGCCCTGCACCCGCATTCGCTGGATGTGATGCGCTACTACGGCGGCGATGTCGCCAAGGTCCAGGCGTTCTTCAAGCGCGGGCTGCGCCCGGACGGCCCCGACGGCCGCCGCGTCTGCTGGTCGAACGTCCAGGTCAACCTGCTCTTCCAGAACGGCATCATCGGCCACCTCACCGGCAGCTACGACGCCGGGGGCAGCTACGGCCTGGAAACGCTGGAAGTGGTCGGGTCCGAGGCGCGCTTTGTTCTGGAAGACGCCTGTGAGCACCTGCACTTTTATCCCCGGTTCACTCGCCAGACCGAGACCTACGACTACCTCGGCGGCATGATGGGCTTCGGCGAGACATTCGCCAGCCGCATCGGCGCCTGGGTGGACCAGAACGTCGCCGGGGCCGCGCCCGACGAGATAGACGCCTCGGGGGCGGACGCCCTCCACGTCCAGCGCATCATCGAGGCGGTCATCGAGTCGTGGGAGACCGGGACCGTGGTGACGCTTTAAAGATGTGGACGGACCCACCCCGGCTCGCTCAGGCTCACCACCCCTCCCTGTTAGGGAGGGGCCTCGGAAAAAGCAGGAGGACGGGAGCCACCGTCCCGTGTCTGGACTTTGCCGGGAAGAGAACCCTGCCGTACCTGCTCCTTTTGCCCCTCCTTAACAGGGAGGGGTGGCGAGCCTGAGCGAGCCGGGGTGGGTTCTTAAAGAGGTGTTTTCAAGCATGACGATGGTGACCATCATCGGGCGCGGCCATTCGGGTACGCGCGCCATCTCGCACACGCTGTCCGCCAGCGGCGTCTTCATGGGCGAACCGTTGAACGGTTCGGGGGACCTCCTGCCGCCGGAGGACATGTACGCGGCCTGCCGTGTCCTGGCCCGGTTCGTCGAGTGGCGCGGCGGCCTGGAATGGGATTGGAGCGCCCTGCACGCAATGGACATCCCCGCCGAGTTTACCCAGCTAATCCATGCTTACCTGGCTTCGGTCCGGGAAAGTCCGTCCGAGAACAAGGGCTGGAAGATTCCCGAAACGACGCTGGTCTTCCCGTGGATCGTGCGCCTGTTCCCCGACATCAAGTACATTTTCTGGGTCCGCGACCCGCGCGATTGCATCCTGGGCGGGCATCTGACGGACGATCTCACCCGCTTCGGCATTCCCTATCCGCCAACCGAGGACGAGCGCCTGCGCCGGGCCATCTCGTGGAAGTATCAGGATGATCTCGTCCGCGCCACCCCCAAGCCCGCCCACTGGATCGAGGTTCGCTTCGAGGATTTTGTTTCCAGCCAGGCCGAGACGCTGGCGCGACTGGGAGACTTCCTCGGCCTTCATCTCACTTCTATTCCCGTCAAGCCGGAAACTGTGGGCCGCTGGAAGCAGGATCAGGGGGTCAATTACTTCGACTTATTCCAGCCCTCCATGACCAAATATGGGTACGAAAGCCCCGTCGGAGAAGAACCACGATGCTGAGGGTCTGCGTGATCGGCTTGGGGCCAATCGGCAACCGCCATGCCGATCTTTACCATGCCGCCCCCCTGGTTGACCTGGTCGGGGTCTGTGATTTAGACAAAGACCGGGCAAGCCGAACCTCCGCGCGCCTGCGGGTTCCCGCCTTCGGCAACGTCTCCGAAATGCTGAAGGCTTTGCAGCCGGATGTGTGTAGCGTCGCCACCGGCGGCTATGAGTACGGCAGCGACCACTACGAACCGACGATGCAGGCGCTGGAGGCGGGGTGTCATGTTCTGGGCGAAAAACCGATCTCCAACGACATCAGCAAGGCTGAAAAGATGGTCGCCCTGGCCCGCCAAAGTAATCTCTGCTACGGCATCAACCTGAACCATCGCTTCACCCCCGCCGCCCGGCTGGCGAAGCGGTGGCAGAACGAGGGCCGGCTGGGGCACCTCCTTTTTGTCAACATGAGCATGTGGATCAAGAACCCTGTCGAGAGTTCGCCCTATTTTCAGATCAAGGCGCTCCACCCCCATACCATTGACGTCATGCGCCATTTCTGCGGCGATGTCGAGGCCGTCCAGTGCTTCGCCACGAAGGCGCCGGGCCGGACGATCTGGACGACCGCCCATTTCAGCCTGCGCTTCCGAAACGGCGTGGTCGGCGGGCTGACCGGCTCCTATGACATCGAGCGCGGCCACCCGATGGAGCGCTGCGAGGTCGCGGGTACGGGCGGGCGTTTCGTCATTGACGACATGTACCGGGAGGCGACCTTGTATCCGGCGGGGGACCTGGAGAAGAGGGTGTATACGAACCCGCTCTTCGGCGGCTTCCGTGACTTCGAGGACACCTTCCGGGACCGGCTTCATCGTTTCTTGGAGCAGGTGGGGGCGGGCGCCGCGCCCGCAGACATTGACGGCTCTGGGGCAGACGGCCTCGCCGCCCAGCGAGTGCTGCAAGCCGCCATCGAGTCGCTCGAAACCGGGACAATCGTGACCGTGGCGACGTAAGCCCGGCCCTGAGCAGCCGGTCTATGCCCAGCTTCGCCCAAGCCGCCCCGTCAGGGCCGGGTTCTGAGGCAGGGGGCCTGTAGAAGTTTGGAGAAAAACCATGAAGTTAGGCGCTAATTCCGTGTTGTTCGGCGGGTTCGACTTGAAGACGGCGTTTGAGGAGATCGCGCGGGCGGGGTATGACGGCATCGAGATTTCGGCCATAGACGGCATGAGCGACCATCTGGCGCTTGACCGCTGGCGCGGGATCGGCCCCGACATCAAACGGTGGGCCACGGAGTACGGGCTGGAACTGCTGGCGATGGAGCAGCCGTCCCAAGACCCCGCCCGGATGGAGACGGCGTTCCAGGCGGCCTCAGACATCGGCATCCCGATCATCAACTGCGGGCCGGGCGGCAAAAGCGGCGACGAGGCCAGCCTGGAACAATCCATTGATTCGCTGGGTCGCCTGGCCGCAATGGCCGAGAAATACGGCGTGACCCTGTGCGTCAAGGCGCACGTCGGGGCGGCGATTGACAACACGCCGACCACGCTGCGCCTGATGGCCGCGATCTCGTCCCCCGCCTTCGGCATTGACATGGACCCGTCGCACATCTACCGCGCCGGTGAGGACCCGGTCGAGGCCATTAAGGCCGTCGCCTCGCGCGTCAAGCATGTCCACATCCGCGACTGCAAAGGCCGCGGGCAGGGGCCGGGCAGGCCGGAAGACCAGGCCAACGGGCGCGGCGACATCAACCTCGTCGGCTACCTCCGCGTCCTGCACGAGAGCGGCTACCGCGGCCCGGTGGATTTGGAAGTGATCGGCGCCAAGGACTACGGCTTGGTCCAGTGTGCGGTGATTGCCGCCGAAGCGCGGGGCCACATGCAGGCGTCCCTGCAAGCCTGCGGCGCGCGTTAGTCGGTTCGGGAAGCACTTGCAAGGAAGAAGAGGGAAAAGCACGATGTTCCAGTTCACGGATGGGTTTTGCCGCGCATGGCGTGGGGCACTCTGCGGGGCATCCGCCCTGCTGCTGGTAGTCGGATGCCCCTCGTCTGGCCTAAGCCAGCAGGCCGCGTCACAGGCCAGCCCTGCCCTCCCTGCAAAGGAGAATCGCGCTGTCTCTCCGCCGAAGATTGATGCCTCTAAAAATGCGCTGGTGGACACCCAGGAAGGTATCCGCAAGGGTGCTCTGTTCTATGCCACTGCCCCTCTGCCGGAAAAAGTGCTGCGCCAAGCGGACGGAACGACTGCCGGAGTCTCGTTCACCGTGCCTCTGACGGTTGACCGGGTTCATAATCGGCTGTCCGCTCAGGCTCTCATCAACAACAAGAAGTGCCGCCTGATTCTGGACACGGGCGGGGGGCCGGTCGTCTCTCTGGACCAGGCAACCGCCCGTGGTATCAAACTGGCTGGCAGAACGCCGGTGCAGATAGGCGGCGTCCAGGGCCGCGAGGCGGCCACTCTGGGGCGGGCGAAAAGCCTGACTCTTGGGAACCTGACACTAGGACAGATCGCCATTACCGTGGTCGGCAAAACGCCTGCGAATATGTCTACGCTTGGCCTGAGCGCGTTCCAGCATTATCGAGTCACGCTGGATTTCGCGGCGAACACGATGACGCTCACGCGCGGAGGTGTCCCCAGGACGCTCCCCGGAGGGGCGTCACTGTCCATCCCGTTTAATGATGACGGAGGGTACATCTTCATCCCAGCCCGTGTCCTCAGCCAAGACGGCTGGGCTGTCCTTGACAGTGGCTCGGATGTGAACTGTCTTCCATTCAGGGCGGCGAAGGCTGCCGCCGCGCAGCTCCCCGCTTCCGACTCCAAAACCGTCACCCGTGACCAAAAGATCGGTTTGGGAAACACCGACAAAAAGTTCAGTGCAATCGTACTCAAAGCGTCCCTCCCAATCTCCCTGAACACCGGCCATGACGATGCCGCTTTCAGCACGACCAGCCGGGTGGGTACGTCGGACATCGACAATGTTCTCAACTCCATGTTTGACACACACATCGTAGCCCAACTCGGATTCCCTTTCCTCCTCCAATTCGGGCGCGTCATCATTGACTACCCGAACCACACACTGACTTTGCAGTACCCGGCGCACGACAACTTTATCAAAGTGGCGCTTTCTCCCACGGATCACGACGAAGCCTGGCCGGGCTACAAGTGGCGGCAGAAAGGCTACGCCTGGATCGAGGTCCCCGACGGCAAGAGTGCGCCGGCGTCTTCTTCGATTCCGGCCAACTCGGCGACCGCACCAGCAAAGACCACGAGCACCACAAGCGCCACGGTCATCACATCCAGTGATGGCGGCGTCACAGTCACCGTCAACGGGACTAAAATCGCGTGCCCTTCCGGCTCAACCATACAAGTGGGAGCTGACGGTGTCGTCCACATCTTGCCGCCGGGCAACAGCCCAAGCAAATGAGGCGACTGCGACTCACAAAAAGAGCCTGCCGGGGATACCCGGCAGGCTCATCAGTCGCGACAGCATGACCGAGGCAGAATGCGGCCACTTTCCGAGATGCCGTTGCGTCTTCCGCCGCTCTCTCAGGTTGCTCTGGGTGAAGTGTATCTGGGTCTGTCTCACGTCCCGCAGACTGCGGGACAAACTCATGGAGGCCTGGCAGGCGGCCTGGACGGCTTCCAATTCGGATGCTTTGACGTTAGACCCCACACATCTGCCTACGAGGATGTACAGCGATGACGTCCTGCCTGCAACTTTTCCTCGCCCCGCGTGTCAAATAGGGTGCCGACCATCAAATGTGAGGAGAAGCTCATGCGAAATAAGTCAACCCTGGCCGTTCTGCCACTTTTGGCCTCCCTGGCCCCGCTCCTCGCCGGCTGCGGGCACAGCAATCAGCCCGTGATGATGGCCCCGCCCACCACGCCGGTGACCATCTCGCAGCCACCCGGAGGCTATGACCAGAACGCGGGTTATAACCCGCAGAACGGCGCCCCCGGTGGGGCCTACAACTGGACCGAGGTTCCTGTCAATCAGCAGGTGCCGGTCACCCGCGCGGTCTTCGACCAGGGCGGCTATCAGCTTTATTCGCCGCAGGGAACCATCGTCGTTCCGTTTACGAACCAGAACCTGTATGTGATGAAGTTCGGCCAGTCCCAAAACGGCGGCATGTCCTTCGTCAACAGCGGCCAGTACCCGACGCTGTTCCTCCCGCCCGGCGCGGGGCTTGACAATGCCGCCCAGCCCGGCGCGCGCTGGTATCCGTTCCCGCAGAACTACGCCTACACACAGCCTGTCTATGTCGGCCTGGCCCCAAGCTGGTCCGCCTTCAGCGGCATGGGCTGGTATCCGGGCATGTCCTACTACGGCGGGTACTGGGGAGCAAATCCTTACGGCTTTGCCCCCATGGTCGGGCTGCACTTCCTGATTGGCGGCTCCCCCTACTACGGCTGGAACTCGTACCATTCCTACTACAACAGCCATCCCGGCTACACCCCCATGCGGGTCGTCAATCGGACCGTCTACAACCAGGCCGCCCGGACCTCGTTCAATCGTAACACATTCGGGCGCGGCGCTGCCGGCGGCTCCGGCTCGTTTGGACGACGCCCCTTCGGCAGCGCGGGAACGTCCTTCGGCGGACGGCCCTCCGGCTTCGGCGGCTCCTTCGGCGGCGGGCGGCGTTCCTTCCCCGTCAGCGGCGGCTCCTTTGGCGGCTCGCCTGCCCCCTCCTCGCCGAGTCGGCCTGCTTTCGGCGGCGGCGGTTCATTTGGGGGCGGTGGGTTCAGCGGCTCGCGTCCCTCTTCCGGCGGCTCCTTTGGCGGCGGTGGGTTCAGCGGCAGCCGCCCCTCGTTTGGAGGCGGGGGCGGCTCCTTCGGCGGAGGCCGTTCCTCCTTCGGCGGGGGCGGCGGACGGCGGCGGTGAACCCAGGGCTGAACCCCTGGGCTTCGGTAAAGCAACTCCCCGCCTGCGCGGGCACAAGAATTAAGCAGAACAGTTCCATTCCTCGCCCGCGAAGGCGGGGGATTGCACTTCTAAAGCCCAGGGGTTCAGCCCTGGGTTCACCGCCGCCGACTTTCACAGCTCGGCAAGGAACAAAAGATGAACGACATGACGTTTCAGACTGGCGGCGACTGGTCCAGCACGACGCTCTACAACAACGGCGTCGAAGTCCTCGCGGCCCAGCTTTTTGTCCAGATTCTGGCCGGGCGCGACGAGTGGGACAACCCCATCCGGGGCGGCATCTACGACGGCACCGATTTGACGGCCCTCGTCCGGCCCCAGCAGGACCCCGACCAGGCGTGGGACATCCTGCCGGGCCGCGTGACCCTGACCTTCCCCGGCCATGTGGTCGTGCTGGAAAACTATCACCCAATGGTGGACCCCGACGCCACCCGCGTCTGGTACAACAATCAGGACGTGACGGACCGGGTCGTGGACGTGTATGTGGACGTCAATGCCCTGGATGATGTCGTCAAGGCTTATGTCACTGTCTACAAGCCGCACTGGATCAGGACCGATGAAGTGATCACCTACACCATCGTGGCGTAGAGCGCCAACCAGGAACCCATCCCGCGTCGCCTACCGGCTCCGCACCCTTCCCTGTTAGGGAAGGGCTTCGGACAAGAGGCAGAGGTGCGTGTGCGTCGGAAGCCCCTCCCTAACAGGGAGGGGTGCGGAGCCTCAGCGAGCCGGGGTGGGTAGTCTTTCGTCTTTTTAGGAGAACCATCCATGTTCGGCAGCAACAACGGCGCCCCCGCGCCCGCCTCCAATCGCCCGCTCGCGTCCGAGGTCGCCCGCCTGGAAAGCAACTTCACCCAGGTGATCGTCAGCGGCCAGTCTTCGGTCGGCCTGGCAGTCTTCCTGAACGGCCAGCCGGTCTCGACGGGGGATGTCGAGAGCCTGACCATCGAGATCATCGCGCCCGACGCGAACAACCGCAGTGGCTCCGTCGCCGCCGTCCTGTCCCGCTACACCACCGGCCCGTCCGGCGGGCGTGACCAGCGCTCCGCGACCCTCTTCCCCGGCACCGTGGAAGTGATCGCCCGTGGTCGCCGTCTCGTCGTCACCTGCCTGGAAGACGGCTCCTTCGACGGCCTCTGGCTCGGCCTCGGCCTGCGCGCCGACGGCACCTCCAGCGAACTCACCGGCGTCCAGAGCCTGCGCCTCGCCGTCACGCCCAACCTCGTGGACGCCAAACTGACCTGGAGCGAGGACGGCGCGACTGAGGACCTTCTGCCGGAGACATGAGCGTGGCGGTGCGGTATAATGCGCGTTAGGCGGCAGGGGCACAGTACAAGGTGAAGCGGCTATGTTCAGTGAAAACCAACAACGCTCGAGCAAGGACTTGAAGAATTGCGGCAAGCAGAAGAGTATCTGAGAGCAAATCCCCCTCAGTGGCCCAAACTTACTTTGACGCCTACCTCTTCAGGCTATGTTGTCAAGGGATTTTCTACCTACACCATCCCGCTCCCTGAGCAACTCAAGGCGGATACGGTAAATGCGCTGCTTCACGAGTTGATTGAACCAGCGACTGAGGAAGCGGCTTTGTTAGAAGCCTGCGATCTTCGTTACCAAGCGGCTGATGATTGGGACGGCCCTGGGGAGGTTGTAGAGGTTGTTCTGAGTGCGCCGCCGCCCGTTTATGAGCGGCTGCGAGACAATAAACTTTACGGCAACATTATGTCGGTAATGACCACCATGGTCTGCGAAGACATTGGTAGCGACCGCTTGGAGCGCAAGCCCGTCGAGCCAGTCGCCTAACATCATTCTGCGCCGAACCCTGCCTGCCATCATCGAAGGTATAATGGCAGGCAGACGCCCAATCACAGGTGCGGTGGCTGCCGTCGCTTTCTTGCGGCACTTCATCAACACGAACAGAGGGAAATACAATGGCAACTGTGGTAACGGTCCAAGCCGCGCCCCAGACAACGGCGGAATATGAGGCCGCTTTCGAGCGGTTGATGGCAGAGGCGGAAGGCATCCACGAGCAGATGAGGCGAGACCGAATCGAGATCGAGCGGCTAAAGGTGGAGACGAAAGTCCTGGCGGAAGAGACGGGAAGGCTTAAATCCGAGACCCGAACCTTGCTGACTGGCATGGGGGCTAAGGTTTAAACCCGTGTGGAAGCAACTCATTGACCTCGGCAAGCAGTATATGGCCCTCGCTCGCAGGACCCAGCAGCACGAAGATGACATCAAGGACATGCGCCAGGGTCTAAAAGACGTGCGCCAGGACCTAAAGGATTTGCGTGAAGAACTGCGGGCGCTGGCGCAGACTGTTCAGCAGATGCAATGGGAGCAGAAGCACGACCGGGACATGGCGGCGCGTGACCAGGAGAACTTGATCCTGCGTCTGGAGAACTACCTGCTGCGCGCCGACCGGGGGCTGCCGCCCGGCAGTGGTGGGGATGCGCCGTAAGACAGGGCGGAACATCCGTGCGGGCGCCTGCCGTCATTTAGGTATGGGGAATTTGTCAAAACGAACTCTTGCGCTGCTGCTCGGCCTGTCCCTGTGGGCGATGGGGACGGCGCGGGCGGACACGACCATCAAGCGGCTGGCGCCGGGGGTGACGCTGACGCAGGAGATTGACCGGAAGACGCCGCTGATCATCAATGTCGTCACGGTGGACCTGACCGCGCCGGGCGTCCGGCTGGGCGTCGGCATCGGGCAGGACAAGATCACGGGCACGGACGGGACGCACGGACGGGAAGACGTCAGCCGCCTGGCCCGGCGCTGGGGGGCGGTGGCCGCCGTCAATGCCGACTTCTTTCCCTACACCGGCGACCCGTTGGGCGTCGGCATCCGCGACGGGGAACTATTCTCGGAGCCATTTTTAGGCATCCGGCAGGGCGGGCCGCGCGTGACCCTGGGGGTGACGCCGGACGGCAGGGGCGTCCTGTTCGACACGCTGGGGTTTTTGGGCGACTTGCAGGCGTCCGACGGCCAGCGCGGGTTCCTTAACGGCATCAACCGGCCCGTGACCAAGAACGAGACCATCGTTTACAGCAGCCTGTACGGGCCGGTCACGGGCAACAAACCCGGCGGCGTGGAAGCCGTCGTGCGCGGCGTCAACCTGCCGGTCCGCGCAAACAAGCTGCTGGCGGGTCGGGTGGAGAGTGTCCGGGTCGTTCAGGGAACGACCGAAGCCATTCCAAGTGACGGCGTGGTCCTGTCGGGCGGGTCGGGGACGGGCGCGGACTTTCTGGCGCGGCACCTGCACCCCGGCGACCGAGTGAGCTTCGTCCTCGCCGTCGCCCCCGTCGGGGAGACAGGCCGCGCGGTCCAGGTCGCCGCGTTGCCCCGGACGGGGCGTGACCTGCCCTCGCGGGCGGGCGCGGGGATCAGCAGGAGTGCCTGGCTCTGGGCGCAGGTGCCGCAGGCCGTCGGCGGCGGCCCGCACCTCGTCGTAGACGGGCAGGTGTCGTTAGATGCGGCGGCGGAGGGCTTCGACGCGGGCTTTTCCGACGGTCTGAACCCACGCACGGCCGTAGGGACGACGCGCGACGGCCATCACCTGCTCCTGGTGACGGTGGACGGGCGGCAGGCGTTCTCCAAAGGCGTGTCCCTGACGAATATGGCCCTGATACTCAAGCGCTACGGGGCCTGGAACGCGATCAACCTGGACGGCGGCGGCTCGACGGCGATGGCCGTGGGCGGTCTGACGGTCAACAACCCCAGCGGGGCGGGGGCGGAGCGGCCCGTGGCCGACATGCTCCTCGTCTACAGCGACCGCGCCTTCCAGCCTGACGCCCCCGCGCTGCCGGCCCTTGCGGCGGACGCCGAAGCGGCTCAGGAAGACTCGCCCGCGCGTCTGGTCGTTCCCCTGACCCCCGTGAGCGTCGGCCGCGCCGTGCCGCTGAAGGTGCAGGACGGTGGGCGTCTGGTGTCGGGCGCATCGCCCGCCATCGTCTGGCAGGGTCCGGCGACGGGCGGAGTGGGGTTTGTCAACCAAAAGGGGTATCTCATTACCACCGCTCCCGGCAAAGGGACGGTCGCAGCCCTGTATGGTGGGCACCTGCTCACCGCCCCCGTGACCGTCGTCGGCGCGACGCCCGCCCCGGCGACCTATGCCCTGCAAGCGCAGCTTACCGCCGATCCGGACGGTATCGCCGACCGCAGCCAACTGATCATCCGCATCACCGATGCTCAGGGCAAGCCGCTGGCACACGCTCCCGTCATCCTGGCGGTGACGGGCGGCGCGGCGGACAAGGACAATCTACAGACCGACTTCGATGGCAGCGCCACGGTCGGCATCACCTGGACAGCCGACAAAGGCGGCTCGGCGCGCGTCTCCTCGGGGACGCTGACGCCGGTAACGATTACGCGACCATGACTCAAGAACTCTTTATGGAGGCAGCGTCCAATGCGCTGCCCGTTACTCCCCCCATCACCCTGAAGGACGTGCGCCACGACGCGCGCGTCCGCACCTACATCCTGCGCGGCAACGAGCAGATGCAGGCCATCGGCTACACCGAGCACGGGCATCGCCACGCCGGCATCGTCTCGACCATCGCGCGGACCATCCTGACGCAGCTCGGCCACCCGGACCGCGAGGGCGAGCTGGCGGCCATCGCCGGCTACCTGCACGACATGGGCTGCGTCGTCAACCGCATCGGCCATGTCGAGGCGGGCGCGCTGATGTCCTACACCATCCTGACCGACATGAAGATGCCTGCGGGCGAGATCGCGACCGTCATCGGCGCCATCGGCAACCACGAGGAGCCGAACGGCCTGCCCATTTCGCCCGTCTCCGCCGCCGTCATCATCGCCGACAAGTCCGACGTCCACTTCTCCCGCGTCCAGGAGAAGGACCCCGTCAAGTGGGACATCCACGACCGGGTTAACTCCGCCGTCCAGAAGTCCTACCTGCATGTAGACGCCGAGGCGAAGTCCATCACGCTGGAACTGGAGATCGAGACCATCCACGCCAGCGTCACCGAATACTTCGAGATCTTCGTCCTCCGCATGGTCCTCTGCCGCCGCGCCGCCGACTTCCTGGGCTGCAAATTCCACCTCAAGATCAACGGCGTGAACTTATAAAACGGCACTTTGCCGCCTGACAATAGCCAGAGAGGAGAAAAGTTATGGGGGCAAATGCAGATTCGCTGCGAACAGTATTTGATGGGTGGGACGGCTATCACCTCAGCCTGGTACATGCAACTGCTCCGCTCTCGCGTGAGCAGTTGGCCTGGCGACTGACACCTGACCAGCGTTCGGTGGGGGAACTGGCGGAGCATATCGTCCTCGGGCGCATTGACTGGTTCCGGCGAATGGAGGCGCCCGGCAGCGCGGAACTCGCCCGTCAAGCCCCGCCGGTGGGCAGCCTGGTTGAAGACGCGGCGCAGCTCATCCAGTGGCTGGAAGCGACCTGGAAAATGGTGGAGGAGACTCTGACTGGTTGGCAGGTTGCGGACCTGACGAAGACATATCCGCATGCCTATTGGGGCAAGACATATGCCGTGTCGCGGCAGTGGACGATTTGGCGCATCATGGCCCACGACATTCATCACGGCGGCCATCTCAGTGTCATGCTGGCGTCTCAGGGCATCGAATTGCCGGAACTGGGCGCACTGGGTGGGCATCTGACCGTGCCACCCCTGGCCGAACCATCAGACCTTTAGAAGTGTGCTCTGGTCGCCAATGCAGGGTCAACTTGTAACGCTCCGGTAGGCTCACAGTGAAAGGCGAAACAATGGCTGAGGACAAACATCACTGGCTCTACGTCGCCGCCGGCTGGACTATCGCGGCGGCTCTCTTCACCGCTTATGCCTGTTGGCGAGGCGGCGCTCATACGCAGACCAACTCCGGCTTGGGATGGCTCGTAGTCATCTACTTGTGGGGTGTGGTCATGTACGAAGGCTATAAAACTAAAAGGCGCTAACAAAATGACACTCCGCTCCTTCTCCCCTCCCTAACAGGGAGGGGTGGCGAGCCTCAGCGAGCCGGGTGGGTTCTTGCGCTTCCAACCGCTTCTGCCCGCCACGCTAAACCTCCCCGGCCAGTTCCTGCAAGATGATGGCCGCGCCGCCGAAGATGCCGGCGTTGTCGCCGAGTTCAGCGGGGACGATGCGGCACGACTTCGCCAGGGAGCGGATAGCAGTCGCCGTGACCGTGCGGCGGATCGGGTCCAGGATGATGTCGCCGGCCTGCGCGATGCCGCCGCCGATGACGACCATTTCGGGATTGAGCAGGTCAATCAGGTTGGTGACGCACAGACCCAGGTAGTAGCCGGTCTCCTCGAAGACTTCCAGAGCGATGGCGTCACCCTTCTGCGCTTCTTCGGCGATGATGGCGGGCGTCAGCGCGAAGCGGTTGAAGTCCACCCGCTCCCCCAACGTCGTCGGGAATCCCTCCTGAATCTTGCGCGCGGCCCGCTCGATGATGGCGTCACGCTGCGTCTCGCCCTCGACCGAGCCGAAGGCGCTGTTGCCGCCGCGCCCGCCGGGATTGATCACCATATGGCCGATCTCGCCCGCGCCGCCGTCCGCGCCGTCGAGCAGCCTGCCGTCCACGATGATGCCGCCGCCGATCCCCGTCCCCAGCGTCACCATGACCAGGTGCCGGACTTCCCGCCCCGCGCCGAAGCGGAACTCGCCCAGCGCGGCCAGGTTGGCGTCGTTGCCGATCTGCACCGGCAGCCCCAGATGGCGCTCGATGAGCGCGGCGATGGGGACGTCCTTCCACTGATCCTTGAAGTTCGGCGCCCACTTCACCACGCCCTCCCTGGCCTTGACATGGCCCGGAACGGCGACCCCGACGCCCAGCACCTGCGCGTCGTCGGCGCCGGCCCGGTCCAGAGCGGTCCGCGCCGCCGCCGCGATCTGCATCGCCGTCAGTTCCGGCCCCTCCATGCCGCGCGACGAGATGTTCTCCCCGCGCGCCACGATCTGCTCGCTCGCCCGGTCAATCACCGCCGCCCGGACGTTCGTCCCGCCCAGGTCCACGCCCACCACATAGGGCTTGTTCACTGTCTCATCTGCCACGCGCCATCCTCCTGCCCGAATCTCGCGATAGTATAACGGATGGGGCAGGGGATGTCAAGGTTAGCAGGTACGCCTTTGTGCTATAATGAGGATTATGAGTAAAGTGATTGAGTATCCGAAGAGCATGCCGCCGATGACCGAGGAAGAAAAGGCGGAGTCGAGGCGCATCATTGCCGAGGCCAAAGCGGCAGGTCATCCGCTCGCACAGTACGCAGGCACCTTGATGGATGATGATCTCACGGAGGAGTGGCTGGCCGCTATGCGGGAATACCGCCGGCAAGTTGAGGAAGACCCTAACTATTGAAAATCAACCTACTGGATACGGATACCCTGACACTCTACCGACTGGGCCGTCGTCCGCTAGTCTCTCGAATAAATGCGCGGCCGCTTTCTGAGATTGGTACGACCGTTATCACGGTTGAAGAGCAGATGACTGGCTGGCAGGCTGTACTCCGGCACCCGAAGAGCGACGCGCATCTTGCTGATACTTATCTGCTCTGCGGTTGACGGAAGCCGTTCGTGTCCTTTCGGGGATGCACATCGTCACTTTCTCAGAAGCCGCCATTCGCCGCTACAACGCACTCCTCGCGATGAAGCTGAACATCGGCAAGATGGACCTGCGGATCGCCGCGATTGCTTTGGAAGAGAACGCGACCGTGATCACCCGGAACTTGCGCGACTTCGGGCGTGTGCCCGGACTGGCCTGCGAGAACTGGGCGGACTGAACGGATGGAGAAGATACCTATGGCCGACATTCAAACACTCCTGAAAGAGCGCATCCTGATCATAGACGGCTCCATGGGCGTTCTGCTTCAGAGCCGGAAGCTGACCGAGGCGGATTATCGGGGTGAGCGGTTTAAAGATCATCCGCGCGACGTTCGGAACAACCCGGACCTGCTGAACCTGACGCGGCCCGAAGTCGTGGAATCGGTTCATCAGGCCTATCTTGACGCCGGCGCGGACATCATCGAGACGAATACTTTCACGGCGAACTCCATCTCCCAGGCGGACTATGGGCTGGAAGCGGCCACCTATGAGATGAACCTGGAGGCGGCGCGGATCGCCCGGCGGGCGGCGGACAAGGCGACGCATCTTGACCCGTCGCGCCCCCGGCTGGTCGCCGGGGCGCTTGGTCCCACGACGAAAACCCTTTCGCTGGCGCTTGACCCGAACAACCCGGCCTTCCGGGAGATGAACTTCGACCAGTTTGTCGCCACCTACTATGAACAGGTCGAGGCGCTGGTCAAAGGCGGGGTGGATTTATTCTTGGTGGAAACCATCTTCGACACGCAGGTCGCCAAAGCCGCCCTCTTCGCGCTCCAAAAGTATTTCGAGGAGACAGGCCTGCGTCTGCCGATCATCGCCTCTTTGTTCGTGGACTTGAGCGGCCGGACTCAGACCGGGCAGACCATCGAAGCGTTCTGGAACTCCATCTCTCATGCGGGGCTGCTGGGCGTGGGTCTGAACTGCTCCCTGGGGCCTCGGGAGATGCGGCCGTTCATGGAGGAATTGGCACAGGTCGCGCCTGTCTTCGTCAGTGCCTACCCCAACGCCGGCCTGCCCGACCCGCTCTCGGAGACGGGGTTCCCCGAAACGCCGCAATCGCTGGCCCCACAGCTTCGGGAATGGGCGCAAAACGGCTGGCTGAACATTGTCGGCGGGTGCTGCGGCACGACTCCGGCCCACATCCGGGCGATTGCCGACGCCGTGCAGACCTGCAAGCCGCGCGTCGTGCCATCCGTGGAGCCGTATACCCGATTGAGCGGCCTGGAACCCTTGACAATCCGCCCCGACACCAATTTCGTCAACATCGGCGAGCGCACCAATGTCACCGGCTCGCCGCAGTTCAAGAAGCTGATTTTGAACGGGAAATACGAGGACGCCCTGACGGTGGCCCGGCAGCAGGTGGAGAACGGCGCGCAGGTCATTGACATCAACATGGATGAGGGGATGCTGAATGGCGAAGAAGCCATGACGACGTTCCTGAACCTGGTCGGGCCGGATGATGCCATCTCGCGCGTCCCCATCATGGTGGACAGCTCCAAGTGGTCGGTGCTGGAGGCGGGCCTGAAGTGCATCCAGGGCAAAGGCATCGTCAACTCCATCAGCCTGAAGAGCGGCGAGGAAAGCTTCAAAGAACAGGCGCGTCTGGTTCGCCGCTACGGGGCTGCCGTGGTCGTGATGGCCTTCGATGAGTTGGGGCAGGCGGACACGGCGGAGCGCAAGGTCGAGATCTGCACCCGCGCCTACAAGATACTGACCCAAGAAGTCGGCTTCCCGCCCCAAGACATCATCTTCGACCCGAACATCCTGACCATCGCGACCGGCATCGAGGAGCACAGCAACTACGCCGTCAACTTCATCGAGGCGACCCGGACCATCAAGCGGACGCTGCCCGGCTGCCATGTGTCCGGCGGCGTTTCCAACCTTTCGTTCTCGTTCCGGGGCAACAACGTCGTCCGTGAGGCCATGCACTCGGCCTTCCTCTACCACGCCATCCAGGCCGGCATGGACATGGGCATCGTCAACGCCGGGATGCTGGCGGTCTATGAGGAAATCCCAAAGGACCTGCTGGAACTGGTCGAGGATGCCCTGTTCAACCGCCGCCCCGATGCCACCGACCGCCTTTTGGCCTACGCCGAAACCGTCAAGGGCGCGGCGACGACGGAGAAGGTCGAGGAAGCCTGGCGGCAGGCGCCGGTCGAGGAGCGGCTGAGTCATGCGCTTGTCAAGGGCATTACGGACTTCATCGAGGCCGACACCGAGGAAGCCCGGCAACAGTACGCGAGGCCGCTGGAGGTCATCGAGGGGCCGCTGATGGCCGGCATGAACGTCGTCGGCGACCTGTTCGGGTCCGGCAAGATGTTCCTGCCCCAAGTCGTCAAGAGCGCCCGCGTGATGAAGCGCGCCGTGGCCGTCCTGCTGCCCTACATGGAGGCCGAGAAGCTGGCGTCGGGCAGCACGCAGGCGCAAGCCAAGGTGCTGATGGCGACCGTCAAGGGCGACGTGCATGACATCGGCAAGAACATCGTCGGCGTCGTGCTCGGCTGCAACAACTACGACGTCATTGACATGGGCGTCATGGTCTCGTCGGAGAAGATTCTCGCCAGAGCGCGCGAGGAGAACGTGGACATCATCGGCCTGAGCGGCCTGATCACGCCCTCGCTGGACGAGATGACCCACGTCGCCCGCGAGATGCAGCGTCAGGGCTTCACGGTCCCGCTGCTCATCGGCGGGGCGACCACGAGCCGTGTCCACACGGCCGTCAAGATCGCCCAGCATTACAAGCAGCCGGTCATCCACGTCTTGGACGCCTCCCGCGCTGTCGGCGTGGTCAGCGCCCTGGTCAGCGACGACCAGAAGCCTGCCTACGTTGAGGGAATCGAGCGCGAGCAGCAGGCGGCCCGTGACCAGCACGCCGGCAAGCGGGCCGACAAGAAGACGCTGACGCTGGCCCAGGCCCGCGCCAACCGGACGCCCATCGTCTGGCAGGCCTCGGACATCGCTACGCCCTCATTTACGGGTGTTCGCGCGGTCGCCAACCTGCCGCTGTCCGAGCTGGTTCCGTTCATTGACTGGTCGCCCTTCTTCCGCGCCTGGGAGCTGCATGGCCGCTACCCGGACATTTTGGAAGACGCGACTGTCGGCGAAAGCGCGAGCAAGCTCTTCGAAGAGGCCCAGGCATTGCTGGCGCAGCTTGTTTCGGACAAGTCGTTGCGGGCGAACGGCGTCTATGGCTTCTTCCCGGCCAATGCCGTCGGCGACGACATCGAGCTATACACGGACGAGAGCCGCGAACACGTCCTCGCCCGCATCCACACGCTGCGCCAGCAGGGCGAGAAGTCGGGGGATAATGCCAACAAGGCCCTGGCGGACTACATCGCGCCCCAAGAGACCGGCCTGCCCGACTATCTGGGCCTCTTCGCCGTCACGGCGGGCATCGGCGTGGAAGAGTTGTCCCGCAAGTTCAAGGACGACCTGGACGACTACAACGCCATCATGGTCAGCGCCCTGGCCGACCGTTTGGCCGAAGCCTTCGCCGAATACCTGCACAAAAAAGCCCGCGAAGCCTGCGGCTACGGGCAGGACGAGAACCTATCGGCAGAGGACCTCATCAAAGAACGCTACCGGGGCATCCGCCCCGCGCCCGGCTACCCGGCCTGCCCGGACCACACCGAGAAGCGGACGCTTTTCGATCTGCTCCAGGCCGAGCAGAACGCCGGCATCGAGCTGACCGAGAGCATGGCGATGATGCCCGCCGCCGCCGTCTCCGGCTTCTATTTCTCGCACCCGCAGGCCAAATACTTCTCGGTCGGCAAAATCGAAAAGGACCAGGTGGAGGACTACGCCCGGCGCAAGGGAATGGACCTGCCGACAATCGAGCGCTGGCTGTCGCCCGTCCTGAACTACGACCCGGATTAGGAGAAGTACGATGTCTCAGACGGCAACTGCGATGCGTCCCGCTTCTACTGATGCACCGCCGAAGATCTCTTATGAGGAGTTCCTGGAGCGCTACGATGGCATCCGCGCGGAGTGGGTTGATGGCGAGGTTCAACTGATGATTCCGGTTTCCAATGCCCACCAGCGGATCGGCAACTTCTTGTTCCGCGTCATCAGTGACTTCGTGGAAGCGCATGACTTGGGCGAAGTCTTCCAGTTGGAGTTCCAAATGAAGCTCGTCAAGGAGAAGCGGGGCCGCGAGCCGGACCTGTTCTTCGTCCCGAAGGCCAAACTCGCGCAGTTGGCACCGGGTTACTTCGACGGGCCGGCGGATTTGGTAGTCGAGATTATCAGCCCAGAAAGCATCAAGCGGGACTGGGAGGATAAGTTTGCCGAGTACCAGAGCGGCGGTGTCGCCGAGTTCTGGCTGATTGACCCAGTGACCCAGCAGGTGAACTTTTTTCGGCGCGACGCTGGCGGGCGCTTTCAGACCGTCTTGCCTGGTTCGGATGGCATTTACCATTCATCGGGGCTGTCCGGCTTTTGGCTGCGCGTGGATTGGCTCTGGCAGTCACCCTCTCCGCCAACATCTGCCGTGCGGAAGGAACTAGGGCTGCCCTAACGGCCTGACCGTCTTCATCCTCGGTTCAATTTGTGGTGAAGCTGGGTAGAGGGCATGAGATGGATTTGGAAAGCCTTCTTGCTTTTCTTCCCGAACCCCATTGACAAACGTATATGCTTGTGACATAATTCACAAGATGCGCGGGCAGGGGGCATTTCCTGGGAATCCGGCGCACCGTCACAGTCCACAAAGGGGAACGCCATGCTTCCTGTCGCGCCGCCGCCAACACCGCAAATCTCAGACTATATCCCGCTGATGATCATTTTGATTGTCGCCGTCGGACTGGCCTCCGTCCTCGTCGGGCTGTCGTGGATACTCGGCCCCAAGAAGCCGTCCGCCGCAAAGCTCGCCCCCTATGAGTGCGGCGTGACGCCGGTCGGGTCGGCGCGTGAGCGGTTCCCCGTCAAGTTTTATCTGATCGCGATGCTGTTCATCGTGTTCGACATCGAGACCGTGTTCCTGTACCCCTGGGCGGTCACGTTCACGCGCTGGAACAGCCACGCGCTTCAGGTGTTCAGCCTGCTGGAGATGGTCGTTTTCATCATCATCCTGTTCGTGGGCTACATCTATGTCTGGCAGAAAGGCGCGTTTGAATGGGAGTAGAACAGAACCTCGGCGTCCTCACCGTCCCGCTCAACAAGGTGGTCAACTGGGCGCGGCGTAACTCTGTCTGGCCCGCCACCTTCGGCCTGGCCTGCTGCGCCATCGAGATGATGGGCAGCACCAACTCGCGTTATGACCTCGCCCGGTTCGGCAGCGAGGCGTTTCGGGCCTCGCCCCGGCAGGCCGACCTGATGATCGTCGCGGGGCGCGTTTCCAAGAAGATGGCTCCCGTCCTGCGGCAGATCTACGACCAGATGCCGGAGCCGAAGTGGGTCATCTCGATGGGCGACTGCGCCTCCTGCGGCGGCGTCTTCAACAACTATGCCATCTTGCAGGGCGTAGACCAGATCGTTCCCGTGGATGTCTACGTTCCGGGCTGCCCGCCGAACCCCGATGCTTTGATTTACGCCATCAATCAACTGCAAAAGAAAATTGACCGCGAGCACTTCAGCGACCGGCGATGAGGCCCCCCATCCCCCATTAATGGGGGAGAAGATGAGACGTTTTCCTCCGGTTCCCCCATTAATGGGGGTTAGGGGGTACTGGAAGATACTATGGACTACGATGTACGACTTGGCCTGACGCCGACCGACTTGCAGCTCCGCGAGATTCAGGTCAAGCGGCCCGACGAGTGGGTGGACCTGAACCCAGACGACTGCGTGGAACTGCGGCTGATCCAGGAGCAGTTCCCCGGCTCCGTGGTGCAGACGCGCCTGTTCCGGGGCGAGAAGACGATCATCATCCACAAGGCCAACGTCGTCGGCATCTGCCGCCTGCTGCGCGATTCTGCGGAAACGAACTACAACTACCTATCCGACATCACCTGCTTCGACCGGCTGGACCTCATGGACGAGGATGACGAGAGCGAACTGCGGTTCGAGGTCATCTATAACCTCTACTCGATGGGCACGTTCGGGCGCCTGCGGCTGAAGGCGCAGGTGTCCGAGGACGACGCGACCATTGACACCGTGGAAAGCGTCTGGCCCAACGCCAACTGGAACGAGCGCGAAGTCTACGATATGTTCGGCATCAGCTTCAACAACCATTCGGACCTGCGCCGGATTCTGATGCCCGACGACTGGGTCGGCCACCCGCTCCGCAAGGACTTCCCGCTGGGCGGCGAAGAGATCGAGTTCACCTACAACGTCCGGGGCCAGTAGAGACAGCCCCCCGGCCCCCAATTCTGGGGGAGCCGGAAATGATGCGGTGCGGGCCTTTCCTACACCCCCAGAATTGGGGGCCGGGGGGCGATCTTAGAAGGCATAGTCAACATGGCAACCATCGAGCGTGAATTAACACAGACGCAGCCAGCGCCGGTCATCCAGCGGCTGGGTGCGGGCATTGACGCTGAACGCATCGAGACCGAAGACGGCGACCTGATGATCGTCAACATGGGGCCGCAGCACCCGTCCACGCACGGCGTCCTGCGGCTGGTGGTCGAGCTGAACGGCGAGAACGTCATGAAGGCGACGCCGCACATCGGCTACCTCCACACGGGTCTGGAAAAGACCATGGAGAACATGACCTACTACAAGGCCTTGACCATCACGGACCGGGAAGACTATCTTTCCAACCTGATGAACAACCTCGCCTACTCCATGGCCGTCGAGAAGCTGATTGACTGCGAGATTCCGCCGCGCGCCCAGCGCCTGCGCCTGATCCTGAACGAGCTGGAGCGCATCGCCTCGCACCTGCTCTGGCTCGGCACGCACGCCCTGGACATCGGGGCCATGACGCTGTTCTTCTACACCTGGCGTGAGCGCGATCAGATCCTGGACATGAAGGAAATGATGTCCGGTGTTCGCATGATGACGTCCTGGATCTGCCCCGGCGGCCTGCGCGGCGACATGCCGGAAGGCTGGTTCCACAAGGTCAATCGCTTCGTCGCCGACTTCCCGCGCCGGCTGGATGAGTACAACCGGCTGATCTCCAAGAACCCCATTTTTATCGAGCGGTTGTCCGGCATCGGCATCATCTCCGCCGAGGACGCCGTGGCGTGGGGCCTGAGCGGGCCGTCCCTGCGCGGGTCGGGCGTCGCCTGGGACATCCGCAAGGCGAACCCGTACACGGGCTATGACGAGTTCGAGTTCGACGTTCCGACCGGCAAGACCGGCGACGTGTATGACCGCTTCCTATGCCGCATGGAAGAGATGAAGCAGAGCCAGCGCATTCTGGTGCAGGCGCTCAAAGACGTTCCCGGCGGGCCGGTGATGACCAGCGACCGCAAGATCGCCCCGCCGCCCCGCGCCGAGCTGGACACTTCGATGGAGTCGCTCATCCACCATTTCAAGCTGTTCACCGAGGGCTACCACCCGCCCATCGGCGAATCGTATGCCGCTGTCGAGAGCGCGCGCGGCGAGAAGGGCTACTATATCTACAGCGACGGCTCCAACAAGCCGGCCCGCGTCAAAATTAAAGGCCCGTCGTTCAACAACCTGCAAGCCCTGCCCAAGATGGCCGAAGGCCGCATGATCGCCGATGTTGTCGCGATTATCGGCTCCATTGACATCGTGCTGGGAGACATTGACCGCTGACGATGGCAAAGCGTAAGATCGTCGGCATCACCTGCTCACAGGGGGCGGTGGGCGACTGGCAGCTGCCGATGGACTATGTGCGCTGCGCCTATTCGCTGGCCTGCGAGAAGTCCGGGCTGCTACCGGTCCTGCTGCCGGTCACGGACGACGAGGCGGTCCGCGCGTCCCAATTAGACCTCGTGGACGGCCTGCTGTTCAGCGGCGGCCTGGACATCCACCCCGGCCTTTACGGCGAGGGGGAGAATGTTCACGCGGCGACGGAGACCGAAGCCGGCGGGCGTGACGCGCACGAGATAGCTCTTGTTCGTGCCGCCGTCGCCCGTGACCTGCCGATCTTCGCGATCTGCCGGGGTCTGCAAGTCCTGAACGTAGCGCTGGGCGGGACGCTCTACCAGGACCTGCCGACGCAAGTGGATACGGAGTGGGCGCACCGCCAGGGGCCGCACTCGATCGAGAAGACGCACCGCACCTGTGTCGCGCCTGGAAGCCGCCTGGGAAGGATATTGGGCGGCATGGAAACGCTGCCGATCAACAGCCACCACCATCAGGCGGCCAAAGATGTAGCGCCGGGGCTGACCGTCACCGCCCGCGCCGACGACGGCGTGGTCGAGGCCCTGGAAAAGCCGGACGCGCGCTTTTTGCTCGCCGTCCAGTGGCACCCGGAAAACCTGTACGAGACCGACGCACCCTCCCGCGCTCTGTTCGCCGCCTTCGCTGCGGCATTATAGAAGACAAGCCGAAGACAAGCCTATGTTCAGTGAAGAGTCCAAAAAGAAGCTCGACGTCATCCTCAAGAAGTACCCGACTAGGAAGGCCGCCCTGCTCCCTGCGCTGTGGCTGGCCCAGGAGGAGAACGGCGGCTGGCTGCCGCGCGAGGCGATGAAGGAAGTCGCCGGCTACCTCGATCTGCCGCCCGCCGACGTGGAAGGCGTGGCGACCTTCTACACGATGTATAACAAGGCCCCAGTGGGCAAGTACCACCTGGAAGTCTGCCACAACATCGTCTGCATGGTCGTCGGGGCCGACAAGCTCATTGACCACATCGGCGACAAGCTGGGCATCGAGAAGGGCGAGACGACGTCCGACCGCCGCTTCACCCTCAGCGGCGCGGAGTGCCTCGGCGCCTGCGCCAACGCCCCCTGCATGATGGTCGGCGACACTTACTACGAAGACCTGACGCCTGAGAGCGCGGATCGGATCATTGACGAACTCGCCCGTAAATAGACTTAGCCATAAATAGACTTAGATAGGTTTTTCAATCATGGCGACAGAACAGATTCAACTGTTGTTCAAGGACCGGTATGTGGACGGCATTGACGGCATTGACGTGTACATGAAGCACGGCGGCTACGAGCAGGCGCGCAAGTCTCTCACGATGGACCACGAGACGATCATCAAAGAGGTGACCGATTCGGGGCTGCGCGGGCGCGGCGGCGCGGGCGTCGGCACGGGCTTCAAATGGAACGCGGTCCCGAAGAACTGGGACCAGCCGCACTACCTGGTCATCAACGCCGACGAGGGCGAGCCGGGCACGGCCAAAGACCGCGAGTTGATGAACAAGGTGCCCCACATCTTGATCGAGGGCTGCATCATCTCGTCGTGGGCGATCCGCGCCAAGACTTGCTACATCTACATCCGGGGCGAGTACATGCAGCCCGCGCGCCAGGTCGAGAAGGCCATCGCGCAGGCTTACGACAAGGGACTGCTGGGCAAGAACATCCTCGGCAGCGGCTATGACCTGGACATCTTTGTCCACATGGGCGCCGGCTCCTACGAATGCGGCGAGGAATCCGCCCTGCTGTCGTCGTTGATGGGCGAGCGCGGCATGCCCCGGCACAAGCCCCCGGCCGCGCCGTTGCGCCAGATTCGCGGCGCCTGGGACTGCCCGACGCTGATCAACAACGTCGAGAGCATCGCCGCCGTCGTTCCCATCATGCAAATGGGCGCGGCGGAATATGCCAAGATCGGGCCGGGCACGGTCGGCCCCGGCCCCGTCTGCGGCGGCGCGAGCAAGGGCACTAAGCTGGTGACGATCAGCGGCCACGTCAAGCGGCCCGGCAACTATGAGATCGTCCTGGGAACGCCGATTCGCGAGTTGATCTACGACCTGGCGGGCGGCATCAAGGACGACAAGCAGCTCAAGTTCATCATCCCCGGCGGCTCGTCCACTCCGCTCCTGCCGGCGAGTTTCATAGACACGGGTTACGATTATGGTTCACTGGGAAAAGTCGGCTCGATGGTCGGCTCCGGCGCCCTGATCGTCTATGATGAGACTGTCAGCGTTCCCGCCCTGATGACCCGCCTGGCGCACTTCTACGCCCACGAGTCCTGCGGCAAGTGTACGCCCTGCCGCGAAGGCACGACCTGGCTTGCCAAGATTCACGACCGCATCATGGCCGGCGGCGGTCGTTCGGGCGACATTGACCTGATTTTAGACGTCTGCAACAACATCTTCGGGCGCTCGTTCTGCGCCCTGGGCGACGCCGCCGCCATGCCCCTGGCTGAAACGCGGTTCGGCAAGGGCGCGATCTACTACTACCGGGACGAGTACGAAGCGCTCATCCCCAAGACTGACCGCCCTCAGCGGGTCTTCGCCCCGCTGCAAATGGCGGCGGTTTAGGGAGCGTCCCGATGGTCACGGCACAGGACAAGGCATTCATCGAGAAGAACGGCTACGCCGTCGTCAAGGGGCTGTTCGCGCCTGAAGAGGTCGCATTCTACCGCGAACACTTCATGGCGCTGCGCGCCGAGGGCGTTAAGCCCGGCGACATGGTGGCCGAGACCGTCCAGTCCGCCGATCCCTTGAAGAAGTTCCCGCGCATGATCCACATGCACCGCTGGGACGAGGCGAGTTTAAGCTGGCTTCTGGACAGCCGCTTGAGCAAGTGCCTGAGCGCCTTCCTGGGGACGGAGCCGCTGGCCGTGCAGACCATGCTCTATTTCAAGCCCGCCGGCGCGCGCGGGCAGGCGCTGCACCAGGACAACTTTTATCTGAAGGCGCACCCAGGAACCTGCATGGCGGCGTGGCTGGCTCTGGACCCCTGCGACGAGGAAAACGGCTGTATGCGGGTCGTCCCCGGCAGCCACCAGTGGCCGATCTTGTGTACCACAAAGGCGGACACCTCGGCCAGCTTCACCGATGTGACCGTGCCGCTGCCCGCAGGCGTCAGCGCCGTTCCCGTCTTGATGGAAGCCGGCGACGTCCTGTTCTTCAGCGGTTCGCTCGTGCATGGTTCCTACCCGAACACGTCTGAAAACCGCTTCCGCCGTTCGCTCATCGGCCACTACATCGAGGACCGCGCCGAGCGCGTGAGCGAGTACGATCAGCCCGTCCTGCGGATGGACGGCACGGCGTTTACCATAGACGGCGTGGAAGACGGTGGCCCCTGCGGCGTCTGGGTAGACCGCGACGGCAAGCAAGAGGTCGAAGTTACAAGCCGGCAGCTTGTAGCAGCGAGGCACGAATAACCGATCCGAGATACCAGGCCGGTAAAGAAGACGGAGGCAGGGAATGCCAAGCGCGGCGACAGGGAAGTTTCCAAATACACCGGCGGAGATGGATAACCTGCTTGGCTTTGAAGGAACACGGGTTGCGGACGGCCCGTTCACACCCGGACGGAATAAGGTGATCTGGGTGCCAGCAGTCGGTATCAAGATCACCTACGAGGAACATCCCTATGATGTTGCTTCTGCCGCAAGGCATCGTCTGCCGCATTGGCATCTGGACACACCGGCCGGCTACCACATTCGGTACTTGCCGGGTCAGCCGATACCGAATTGGTGAAGCCTGTTAGAAACAGTCAAAGGAAAGTACAGATGGATCAGGTAAGTGTCCTAGATGTCGTTGATAGAGACTCGGAGCAGAACGCGCAGATAATCGTGCGTTCCACCAACGGTTTTGTCGCTCTCACACTCACCCTGGAACATGAAGGGGACGTTCAGGTTGTCATTAGCCCCTCCGAATGTGCCGAGCTTGTTTCCCGGCTACAGCGGGCGGTAGCATTGAACCAGGAACCGGCCCTCGCAGCGTAAACACAAGCTTAGGAAACAGAGAAACACGCATGGCGGAAACACCGACAGTGACAATTGCCCCAGCACAGGGAACGACAAAGGAGAAGCCCCCCGTGGATATGATCAACCTCACGGTTGACGGCAAGCCTGTCTCCGTCCCGAAAGGGACCCTAGTTATCACGGCGGCATTTCAGGCCGGCGCTGATGTTCCCTACTTCTGCCACCACCCGCGCCTGCGGCCCGTCGGCGCGTGCCGGATGTGTCTGGTCAGCGTCGCGAAGATGCCCGGCCTCCAGACCGCCTGCACTACGCCGGTCGCGGAAGGCATGGCCGTGGACACGGTCTCGCCCGAGGCCAAGCAGGCGCAGAACGGCATCCTGGAGTTCCTGCTGATCAACCATCCGCTGGACTGCCCGATCTGCGACCGGGGCGGCGAATGCCCGCTTCAGAACATGACCTACCAGTACGGGCCGGGCGTGACGCGGTTCATTGACGAGAAGCGGCACTTCCCTAAGGCCGTGCCCATCTCCGAGTATGTCGTTTTGGACCGTGAGCGCTGCATCCAGTGCGCGCGCTGCACCCGCTTCACCGAGGAGATTTCGGGCGACGGCGAATTGGCGATTGAGAACCGGGGCAATGCGGCCATCATCTCGCCGTTCTCGCCGGAAGGCTTCAAATCCAAGTTCAGCGGCAACACCATTGAGCTTTGCCCGGTCGGCGCGCTGACTTCCCGCACTTATCGCTTCGCCGCCCGGCCCTGGGAGTTCCAATCACAGGACTCGGTCTGCTCCATGTGCAGCGTCGGCTGCAACGTCGCCGTGCAGACGCGCAACGGCGAGCTGATGCGAGTCAACGCCCGGCTGAACGAGGACGTCAACGAGGAATGGACCTGCGACCGGGGCAAGTTCGAGCAGTATTGGGTCAACAGCAGCGACCGCGTGAAAGACCCGCTCCAGCGGTACGCCTCGCAGCTCCGCAAAGTCACCTGGGACGACGCGCTGGCGTCGGCGGCAAACGCGCTGAAGGGCGCGGCGGCAGCCGACCCGAACAGCGTGGCGGGCATCGGCTCCTCGCGGGCGTCCAACGAGGACCTGTACCTGTTCCAGCGGATGTTCCGAACCGCCCTGGGCACGAACAACCTGGACCACCGGATGTCCCCGTTCCCGATTATCCCCATGCAGACTTCCATCGCCGAGGTCGGCGAGGCCAAGCAGATCGTGGCCATTGGGACGCAGGTGGACGACGACCTGCCCGTGCTGTGGCTGCGTGTCTACAAGGCGATCTCCAAGGGCGGCGCGCACTACTTCCGCAACGACGACGCCCGCTCCGCCGAAGTGGCGGATGCCATCGCAGCGGGGCCGGGGACGGTCGTTCTTGCCTGGTACGCCCTGCCCCCCGCCGACATCGAGTTCCTGCGCGCCGCCTGCGCCGCGTCGGGCGCGAAGCTGAACGTGCTGCTGCCGGACAGCAACTCCTGGGGCGCGATCCAGATGGGCATTCTGCCGGATCGCCTGCCCTCACTCGCTGCCGTCGGCAACGGCGCGACGCCGAAGTTCGAGGCGCTCTGGGGCGGCCCGCTCCCCGCCGAGCCGGGCCTGGACACGCGCGGCATCCTGGAAGGCTGCATCAGCGGCAAGATCAAAGCCCTCTACCTCATGGGCAGCGACCCGCTGACCACGTTCCCTGACCCCGCCCTGGCCCGGCAGGCGTTGGAGAAGGTGCCGTTCCTCATCGTGCAGGATCTGTTCCTGACGGAGACCGCGAAGCTGGCGAGCGTGTTCTTGCCGGCCTGCTCCTTCATCGAGAAGGACGGCTCGTTCACCAACATCGAGGGCCGCGTGCAGCGCTTCAAGAAGGCCGTCGAGCCGCGCGGCCAGAGCAAGCCGGACTGGCAGATCGTCGCCGAACTGATGTCCCGCCTGGGCAAGCCCGTTCCCTACTTCTCGCCGCGCGACATCCGCCGCGAGATCGGCAAGACAACGGCGGCTTAATCGCGCTTCGCAGAAAACCGTGGGATTGAAATCCCCGGCTGTGGAGCGCAGACGCTTATTGTCCGCCGGCGCGGACAGAAGATGGCAGCATAGGCGTTCTTGTCTCCACGCAGGGGGAGACTTGGCCGCAGGCCCCACAGCCGGGGATTTCAATCCCACGGGGTATCATGGCGCATTGGGCCTCTGTCCACCGGACATCCTGGCACACGAATAAATATTATGGACCTGGCAACCTTTTTTCATTACTTCTTTAATGTGGACCCGGTCCACACCAGTACGGGCGCGCTTCCGCCGGAGTATTGGTGGATTGACCTGATCCGCACCGTCGTGCGCGTCCTGATTGGGGTCTTCTCCATCCTGCTCGTCGTGCCGCCGCTGGTCTGGTGGGAGCGCCGCCTTCTGGGCTGGATGCAGCAGCGGCAGGGGCCGAACCGCGTCGGCTGGTGGGGGCTTATGCAGACCATCGCCGACGGCTTGAAGCTGCTGTTCAAGGAGGACATGAACCCAACCAACGTGGACAAGATACTGTTCATCCTCGCGCCGATCATCTTCCTGATCCCCTCGCTCGTGACCGCCGCCGTGGTCCCCTGGGGGCCGAGCTACACCTGGGGGGCTGCCGCCCCGAATGTCAGCGTCGGCGTCCTGTATATGCTGGCCTGGTCGTCGCTCGCCGTCTACGGCGTTGTCCTGGCGGGCTGGTCGTCCAACAACAAATACTCGCTGCTCGGCGGCCTGCGGTCGTCGGCGCAGATGATCTCGTATGAACTCGGCATGGGCCTGGCGATCATCTCCGTCGTGCTGCTTTCCGGCAGCCTCAGCTTGCAGGAAATCGTCAAGCAGCAGGGCTTTTACCAGATCACCCCGGAGCTAACGCACTACGGCATTGCCCTCCCGGCCTGGAACGTCTTCAAGTTCTTCCCGCTGGGCGCGATCGCCGGCTTGATCTACTTGATCTCCATGCTGGCCGAGACGAACCGCGCGCCGTTCGACCTGCCGGAAGCCGAGACGGAACTGGTCGCAGGCTACCACACCGAATACACGTCCATGAAGTTCGCGACATTCTTCCTGGGCGAGTACGCCAACATGATCGTGGTCAGCGCTATCGGCTCGACGCTGTTCCTGGGCGGCTTCCATGCACCGATTCCCTGGCTGGGCGAACTGCCTCAGTGGATCGTAGATCGCTACCACGACTGGCATGTGGACTGGCTGACGCTCATCATTAACTCGGTCATCCCAGTGATTTGGCTGACGGTCAAGATTTTGGGCGGCTTGTACTTCTTCATCTGGATTCGCGCCACCCTGCCGCGCCTGCGCTATGACATGCTGATGAAGATCGGCTGGCAGGGCATCCTGCCCATTGCGCTGGTCAATGTGCTGCTTCTTGCGGTCGGCATTGCGCTGGGCTATCCCATCGCGCTGGCGGCCTGGGCCGTGATCTTCGTGATCAGCCTCATTGCGTTCGCCAGGAGCAAGCCGCTCCAGTTGTTCGCGAACAACTCGCGGCGCGGGTCAACCATCGAGCTTCACTCTGCCCCGCAGCCATACCGCATCGTCGCCGAGCATCCCGGTTATGGGGCGCAGACGCTGCCGTCGGACGCGATTATCGGCGGCCACCCGCTTGCCACCAATGAGCGCGAGGCGACGGCTCTCGATGACGCGCTCACCGCCCGGAAAGGATAATCTCTCATGAGCCTTATGGATGACATAAAAGCCCTCGCGGGCGAGATCAAGGCGCCCTTCACGGGCATGGGCATCACGCAGGGGTCGTCACACCAGCCGCGCGTCACCATCCAGTACCCGGAGGTGCATCGCCCGATGCCGCGCCGCTCGCGCTGGCGTCACGTCCTGAACCGCTATGAGAACGGCCTGGAAAAGTGCATCGGCTGCTCACTCTGCGCGGGCGCCTGCCCCGCGAACGCCATCCTGGTGGTCGCGGCGGAGAACACGGAAGAAAACCGCGTCTCGCCCGGTGAGCGGTTCGCCGCCCAGTATGAGATCAACATGCTGCGCTGCATCTTCTGCGGCTACTGCGAGGAAGCCTGCCCGACGCAGGCCGTGCAGCTCAAAGACCTCTGCGAACTGGCGGAGTATAACCGCAAAGACACGATCTACACCAAAGAGATGATGCTGGTTCCTGACCCGACACAAGGGTAAGACAGAGACAACACGTTATGACAGCGCAACTTCTTTTGTTCGGCGTCCTCGCCGCTATCGCCGTCGTGTGCGGCATCGCCATGATTTTGGTAGACAACCCGGTCCGCAGCGCGCTGTACCTGGTCCTGGTCCTGTTCAGCGTCGCCCTGCTGTTCCTGTCCCTGCACGCGGTCTTTATCGCCGCCATCCAGGTTATCGTCTATGCCGGCGCGATCATGGTCCTGTTCATTTTCGTCATCATGCTGCTCAATCTAGGTACGCCGGAACGCATTGTGGACCGGCTGAAGCCGCAGCAGCCCCTGGCTGTCGTGGCGGGTCTGGCCGTCATCGCCGTCCTGGCGACGATCATTGCTACCGTCCCGGCCCATGCACAGACGCTGTCCACCGGCCTGGTCGGCCCGTATGAGATCGGCATGAAATTGTTCACGGCGGACTGGCTGTTCCCGTTCGAGGTCGTCTCGATCCTGCTGCTCGTTGCCGCTGTCGGCGCGGTCATGCTGGCGAAGAAAAGGATATAGAGGACATAAGCGTGACGAACGAATACATCCCTTTAGACTACTACCTGATCCTCAGCGCCATGCTTTTCACTATCGGCGTCGTCGGCGTTCTTATCAAGCGCAACCCGATTGTCATCTTCATGTGCGTCGAGCTGATGCTGAATGCCGTCAACCTGACCTTCGTGGCCTTTTCCCGCTACCGGGGCGACCTGGGCGGGCAGATGATGGTGATCTTCGTCATGGCCGTCGCCGCCGCCGAAGTCGCGGTCGGCCTGGGCATCCTGGTCTCGATCTTCCGCAACCGAACGTCCATCAATGTGGACGAGATTGATTTGATGAAGGGGTAAACCCCCTCGCCCCCACCACTATTCACGGGGGGGACAAGATTAAGTCCCTGCGGCTCTTCCTCGTTCTGGCTCCCCCGGAATTGGGGGTCGGGGGGCGATCTGGAGTTCACATGCCGCACTCTGACCAGACCCTACTCTATGCCTGGCTTATCCCGCTCTTCCCGCTGATTGGCTTTCTGATTAACGGCTTTTTGGGGACGAAACTGCCGAAAGCCGTTTCCGGTGGCCTGGCGACCGCTGCTGTGTTCGCCTCGTTCGGCGTCGCCTGTGCCTTGTTCCAGCATGTCACTTCGCTGGACGAGGCGCACCGCCAAATTACGGTCTACCTCGCGCCGTGGATGAGTGTCGCGGGCGTCAATGGTCATTTGGCGGACCCGCAGGGCATTCACGACTTTGTCGTCAACTTCGAGCTGCTGATTGACCCGCTTTCCGTCCTGATGATGCTCATCATCACCGGAGTCGGCGGTTTGATCCACCTCTACTCAACGACTTATATGGCGGCGGACAAGGGCTATCAACGGTTCTTCACCTACCTGAACCTGTTCATCTTCTTCATGCTGCTGCTGGTGATGGCGAACAACCTCCTGATGCTGTTCATCGGCTGGGAGGGCGTCGGCCTGTGCTCCTACCTGCTCATCGGCTTCTTCTACGAGAAGCGGTCAGCGGGCGATGCGGCCAAGAAAGCCTTCATCGTCAACCGCATCGGCGATGTCGGCGTCTTGATCGGGATGTTTTTCCTCTTCCACTATTTCGGGACGCTCGACTTCGTGACAGGGCATGACGGCATCAAGGGCATGACCGAGGCCGCCCCCGCCCTGCTGGTATTGGCCGCGCCCACCGTCATCACGACCCTGCTCTTGATGCTGTTCTTGGGCTGTACGGGCAAGTCCGCGCAGTTCCCCCTCTACACCTGGCTGCCGGACGCGATGGAAGGCCCGACGCCGGTCTCCGCGCTGATCCATGCCGCAACGATGGTGACGGCGGGCGTTTACCTCGTCTCACGAATGCACTCGCTGTTCATCCTGTCTGATTTGGCGATGGTCACGATTGCCGTGGTCGGCATCTCGACCGCCTTCTTCGCGGCGACCATCGGCCTGATGCAGAACGACATCAAGCGCGTCCTGGCCTACTCCACCGTCTCGCAGCTTGGCTATATGTTCGCCGCCTGCGGCGCGGGCGTCTTCGCGGCGGGCATGTTCCATGTAATGACCCACGCCTTCTTCAAGGCCTGCCTGTTCCTCGGCTCCGGCTCGGTCATCCACGCCGTCGAGCATGCCATGCACGCTTCGCACGGCCACCACGGGGAGCAGGACGCCGCCCACGCGGAGCACGGCGACTCGGCGGATGAGAAGACGGGTGGCACGGCTGGCCCAGACCCGAACGACCCGCAGGACATGCGGAACATGGGCGGCCTGTTCCCGCGCATCCGTGTGACAGCCATTTCGATGATGGCGGCGACGGCGGCCATCTGCGGTATCTGGCCGTTTGCGGGCTACTACAGCAAAGATGAAATTCTTTGGCAGGATTGGGAGACGCTGGCCGGCGGCGACTGGGCGTTTTGGGCGGTTGGGTTCGTCACGGCCCTGCTGACCGCCTTCTATATGGTGCGTATGGTGATGAAGACGTTTTTTGGTGCGCCCCGGACGGAAGCGGCTAAGAACGCCAATGAATCTAGCCCAGCGATGCTCATTCCCATCGGCGTTCTGGCGGTTCTATCATTCATCGCGGGGTGGCCGCTCCTGCCGCTGAACTTTGAAAAGTTCTCTGAGTTCCTCGCCCCCTCGGTCGGCGTGACACCGAGCACGCATCCGCTCATTGAGTCGGAACTAGGGATTGGTACGCTGGTCGCCATTCTTTTGGTCATTGCCTACTGCATCGTGCGCTACCGCGCCGGCAAGAACAACGAACTGATGACACCCCAGGCACGCGCTGATCACAGAGGCTGGACGGTGCAGCACTTTTTGCCGACCCTCGGCTGGTACAACTGGGCGATCCTGAACAAGTATTTCGTGGACGAGGCGTACAACCTCTACTTCGTCAAGTGGGGCAAGATTATCGCGACCTGGCTCTGGCGCAAATTCGACGTTGAAGGTGTGGACGGCATCGTCAACGGGGCGGGAGCCTTCGCCGCCTGGTCTGGGCAGCGCATCCGCAAGACGCAGAACGGCTACGTCCGCTCCTACGCCTTCTCGATGGTTGTCGGCATCCTTGCCATCCTCGCGGTCGTCGTCGTCGGCGCGATGGGTGTGCACAAGTAAAACACTATGAATGAATTCCATGGCTTGCTGACCCTCACCGTCTTTCTGCCTGCCGCGTTCGCGCTGCTGGTCGCGCTGGTCCCCAAGGCGAACCTCCAAGCGATCAAGGGGTTGGCGCTCGTCGGCACACTGGCGACATTAGCGGTCTCGCTTTATCTCTACACCGCTTACGACTCGCACGGGCCGCAGTTCCAGATCGTAGACCATGCCTCGTGGATCGAGTCGCTGCACATCAATTACTTCCTGGGCATGGACGGCATCTCGCTCCTGATGGTGCTGATGACGACCGCGATCTTCCCGTTCGTCGTCGGCGTCTCGTTCAAGGAGATCACCGAGCGCGCCCGCGAGTATTACTGCTGGGTGCTGGTGATGGAGACCGCCGTGCTGGGCGTCTTCCTGTCCCTGAATCTGGTTCTTTACTACCTGTTCTGGGAGGGGATGCTGATCCCGATGTATTTTATCATCGGCATCTGGGGTGGGCCGCGCCGCATCTACGCCACGGTCAAGTTCTTCCTCTACACGATGGTCGGCTCGATGGTGATGCTGGTCTCGATCATGGCGATGTACTTCATCGCCGGCTCGACGACATTCGACCTGCCCGAATTGCAGAAGCACGTCCACCTGGGGCTATTCTCCGGCAAGCAGACCACGGACCTGCTGCTGTTCACTGGGTTCTTCCTCGCTTTCGGCATCAAGGCTCCGGTCTTCCCGTTCCATAGCTGGGTGCCGGATGCCTATGCCGAGGCGCCGACAGGCGGGACGATCATTCTGATCGCGCTCAAAATGGGCCTGTACGGCTTCATACGGTTCTGCCTGCCGCTGTTCCCCTGGGCCGTCAAGGCGTCGGCGCCGGTCATCATCACGCTGGCCGTCATCGGCGTCATCTACGCCGCCCTGGTGGCCGCGATGCAGACGGACCTGAAGCGGCTGCTGGCCTACTCGTCCGTGTCCCACATCGGCGTCATCATGCTCGGCATCTTCGCGCTGACTTCTATCGGCATGTCCGGGGCCGTCATCCAGATGGTCAGCCATACGATCACGACGGGCGCGCTGTTTATCCTGGTCGGCGGCCTGTACGCCCGGCGTAAATCGTATCAAATCCAAGACTTCGGTGGCCTGATGGCCGTCATGCCCATGTTCACGGTCGTCTTCCTCATCGCGACCCTCTCCTCGGTCGCCCTGCCGCTGACGAGCGGGTTCACGGGCGAGCTGCTGCTGCTGCTGGGGTCGTTCCAGACGCACCCCTGGGCGACGGGCTTTGCGACCACGGCGGCGATCTGGTCGGTCGTTTACATGCTCTGGATGTTCCAGCGCGTTATGTACGGCACACTGGACAACGACGCTAACCGCGCCCTGCCGGACCTGACGAACGGCGAGAAGTGGGCGCTGGCGCCGCTTGTGGCGCTCATCTTCCTGCTCGGCGTGTACCCGACCCCGACCGTGCTGAACAAAGTCAACCCGGCTGTCACCACGATCATGGCACAGTCCGACCCGCAATACTTTGACCCGTTCGCCGCTCCGGCCCCCGCGCAGAAGACTGCCGCGGCTGCGCCGCGCGTCGCCGCTGTCTCCGCACAGCCGAAAGGCTCGAACCTCTAATGCTTCCTGTGACTTCCAGTGATCTTTGGACGATCTCTCCGCTCCTGATCGTCGTCATGACCGCGATGGTGGTTTTGATGGTGGACCTCGCCCTGCCTCGGGACCGCAAAGGCTTGTGTGTTCTTGTTTCTCTCGTGGGCCTCGTCGGCGCAGGAATCGCCTGCCTCTCGTTCTGGGATGCCGACAAGGCGGCGTTCAACAACACGGTAGTGGCCGATGACTTTGCGCTGGCCTTCCAGATGATCCTTCTGGTCGTCGCCGCCCTTTCCATTCTGCTGTCCGAAAAGTACATCCAGCAGAAGGGAATCAACTACGGCGAATACTATGCCCTGCTTCTTTTCTCGACTTCTGGCGCGATGCTGATGGCGACCAGCCGGGAACTGATCACGATCTTCATCGGCCTCGAAGTCTTGTCTATCGCTCTGTACGTCCTGTCCGGCTTTGCCCGGACTGAGGCGCGTTCGGAAGAGTCGGCGATGAAGTATTTCCTGCTGGGGTCGTTCTCCTCCGGCTTCTTCCTGTATGGCATCGCCCTGATCTACGGGGGCACGGGGACGACGCGGCTGGATGTGCTGTCTACCGTCCCGCTCGCCGCGCTGATGTCCCCCTATGCCGTCGCCGGCTTCGCGCTCTTGATTGTCGGCCTGGGTTTTAAAGCCGCCATTGTGCCGTTCCACGCCTGGACGCCCGATGTGTATGAAGGCGCGCCGACCTCGGTCACGGCCTTCATGTCGGCAGGGGCTAAGTGCGGCGCGTTCGCTGCGCTGGTACGTGTCGCCATCGTCCTGCTGCCGCTTTCGTCCATCTTCCATGACGTTTTCTGGGTGCTGGCGATTCTGACGATGGTGGTCGGCAACGTCGTCGCCATCGTCCAGACCAACATCAAGCGAATGCTGGCCTATTCCAGCATCGCCCATGCCGGCTACATCCTAGTCGGCCTGATCGCGGGGTCTTCGGGCTACGCGCAGGCGCATCCTGAACTGGACATCCCCAGCCAGGCCTACGCCGGCATTTTGTTTTATGTCCTCGCCTATACCTTTATGAATCTCGGCGCGTTCGGCATCTTGATTCTGCTGGCGCGGCGCGGCGATGAGTTGAACAACATCGAGGACTTGCAGGGCCTGGCGACCTCGCAGCCCTGGGCGGCGGCGCTCATGGCGCTGTTCATGTTCTCCCTGGCGGGTGTTCCACCCGCCGCTGGCTTCTTCGGCAAGTTCTACGTCTTCATCGCCGCCGTGAACGCCCACCAGTACAGCCTTGCTGTGATCGGCCTGGTCGCCAGCGTCATCGGCGCGGCCTACTACCTCCGCATCGTCTACACGATGTACTTCCTGCCTGCCAAGCGCGAGTTCCCGGCCAATACCTGGCGCTTCGCGGGCGGCGCGAGTTTCGCGCTGATCCTATGTGCCATTGCAACCCTGCTGTTCGGCGTTTATCCGACCTGGCTGTACGAGCCTGCGGTGGCGGGCGGCACCTCGCTGCAAGCCTCCTCGGTTGGCAGAGCGGTCGCGGGAACTCGGCCCGCTCCCACGCCGCCCGCGCCGATAGAGCGGGCAAGCATCCGCTGACGCGCGGACTCGGCATTGATGAGCCGACCCGGCACTGGAAGTGCCGGGCTACTCTGGCGTGAAAGTGCCTCCGGCACTGAGAACAAGTCTACAAATGCTGTTCCTCAGTCGCGGAGCGACTTTCATTCCCTAGTAGCCCGGCACTTCCAGTGCCGGGTTTTTACGTCGGCGACTTGTTATGTCGGCGACTTGTGCAGATGCACCATCTTCCAGTTGCCCTCTATCTTCACAAAGACCCGCGTCTCGTTGATCGTCGAGAACTGGGGCGGCGACAGCATCCCCGGCTCCGCGAACGCCGTTTTGAGCAGCGTGTAGTTCACGATGGCCGTGTCGCCATAAACCTGGACACGCGGCGTCAGCAGGTCCAGACGGCTCGGCGCTCCGTTCCCGCCGCCCTCGATCAGCTTTAGGTGGAACTCCAGGCCGTCAATCCGGTTCGGCGCGATATACCACTCATACGAGGACATGTCCTCGGCGCAGTGCCGCCGGTGGACCTCCGGGTCCGCCGTATGCATGGCGTCCAGCATCTGATGCGTGATCGCCAGCACTTCCTCTTCCGCGTTTGCCATTCCTTCTACCTCCTGATGACAGGGCTATTCGCGATGCCCGGTTGTCTTTCCTTGTCCCCCGTGCTATACTAAACCTAACACATGAGGAGGTTTGCAGATGGCTGGACAGCAGTATGTATCCCTGAACGGAGCGTTGACCCCGAAAGAAGAAGCCGTGATCCCGTTCTATGATCACGGTCTGCTTTACGGCGATGGCTTGTTTGAAGGCATCCGGGTCTACGGCGGCCGCGTCTTCAAGCTGGACGAGCACGTCGCCCGGCTTTACTATTCGGCCAAAGCGCTCAACATCGTCATGCCCGCGCCGCCCGAAGCCACCCGCAAGTCCATTCTGGAAACCGTCCGGGCCAACGGCCACCGGGACGGCTACATCCGCGTCACCGTCACGCGCGGAACGGGGCTAGGGCTGGACCCCAAGCACATCAAGGGCGGGGCGAATGTCTACATTTCCTGCGAACAATTGGCGCTCTACCCCGCCGAGATGTACGAGACCGGTCTAGTCGTCGCCACCGTGTCCACGCGCCTGCCCTCGCCTGATGTCATTGACCCGCGCGTCAAATGCACCGGCAAATATATCAACAACATCATGGCGAAGGCCGAAGCCAACCGGCAGGGCGCGGGCGAGGGCCTGATGCTGACCCGCGAGGGCTATGTCGGCGAGGCGACCGGGGACAACATCTTCCTAATCAAAGACGGTACGCTCACGACGCCCCCCGCCTCCATCGGCATTTTGCAAGGCATCACCCGTGACACCGTCATTGCTCTGGCCCGCGAGGCCGGATACAGCGTCACCGAGCCGATCATCACGCAGTACGACGTCTACAACGCCGACGAAGTCTTCCTGACAGGCACCGCCGCCGAAGTCATCCCCGCCGTGCAGTTCGACGGTCGGCTCATCGGTGACGGAAAGCCCGGCCCCATCACGCGCGAACTGATCGCCGCCTTCCGCGAGCACACGCGGACAACGGGCGTACCGGCATTCTGATGTAGGTCTCGTCATGTCGCACCTGTTCGACTTCCTATTCCCTCTGATGCTCTTTGGGCCGATGCTTGTCACGAGTTTGTACGGCGTCCATACCTTGCAATCTGGGAGTTACCAGCAGAAGTCCACGCGGTCTGAGATGGTGTTTCTGCGGCCTGTCGCCCTAGTCGTTTTCGGAGTGACGATAGCACTCAATCTGCTGGTGATGATGGCACTCATTGATGATAAGGCTCTCTTTAACGAACTCAACTGGCAGTATGTCTCGACACACCCGGACGCCGCAAAAATCGTGCTGGCGTTCGGGGCCGTCGCCTTCATTCTCTACTGGAGCATTATCCGCTGGTATGTGAAGACCTGTGCCCTCGTGCTTAATCTGGACCGACGCACCTATCGCACCATTGACTTCGCTCATGTCCCGCTTAAAGAAAGAACAGGTTCCTGGGATGATATTGAAGGCATCAGCATAAGGTGTGCAAGTGCCAAAGGGAACGTCATTTTTTATGTGCATCTGAAGTGGCGCGGGGCATCAAAACTAGCCTCTAGCTTAGGCGGTTTTTCCAAACGTGACCGCGCAGAGGCGTTTGCGGCACAGACAGCACGGGAGTTGGGCTTGCCATTCGTAGCGCCATAGGAGCCGGCCATGCCATCATTTTTCTGACAGTATCGGCGGGCCGTTTTCGGGTAAAATAGTGTAAAGATTGTTACGCTGTTAAAGAGGCGGAAAATGAACAAATTGAAAAAGGACAATTCTGCGGAAGACAAAAAGCAGTTTTTGACAACGCTTTCCGAGTGCATCGCAGAGATGAACCGGCTGCGCGAACTCATGAAAGAAGACGACATCAAGATCGCTCAGTCTCAGGCAAGAACCTGGGCCTTGATTGAAGAAATCAAAGCGATGCGGACCGCAGACGAGCGGGAGGCGGTCCGCCGTGTGGAAACAACTCGGTGATTTCGTCAAACAAATCGCTTCACTGACAGCGGACACGCAGAAGAACAAAACAGACATCGCGAAGCTTCAGGAATAAATGCAGGTCGTTACGGAAGAAATCCGCCAAATCAAGTCCGACAACCGGCGGGATCGTGAGAATGCAGCCCACGAGCACGAAAAGCTGCTCCTGCGGCTGGAAGTCGCTTTGCTGCGCTCTGAGCGAAGAACCCTCACCGGCAGAAGCGACCCCGGACTGCTTCTTGAAGATACGGACGGGAAGCCGCCGGAGCAGTGAGAATAGAGAGTGGGCGAGGCAGTGGTTCCCCCAAGCGGTAGCGGCTGCCTTTGTGTTTGGCGTCCCTGGTTTTAATTCGGAACTTCCGGGACGTTCTCAGGTAAAATGGGGTCATCACTCATGGCGGAAGCGGCGGTCGAAGAACCAGTAAACGAAGACCAGGCGTGTTCCGACTGCGGCCTGACGCGGCGCGATCTGTACGCGCACGGGCGGATGGGCTGCGCCCAGTGTTACGAGACGTTCGCGGCGGAAGTGCGGCGCGCACTGAAGGAGATTCACGGTGAGACCCGCCACCTCGGCAAGCACGCCGTCTAAACCGCCATCGCCCAAAGCCGCTGCCCCACTTGCCGTCAGCCAGACGCCGGCATGGGCCACGGAGACTGGGTGGGAGGCGGATGTTATACTGTCCACGCGCGTCCGATTGGCTCGAAACCTGGCGGGTGTCGCCTTTCCAGGGCGGGCCGCCGACGCCGATCTGAAGGCGGTCGCCAAGCAGGTGCTGGCGGTCACGAAGCGCCGGGACAAAGGCCATGTCAGCCTGCGGGCGGTCGAGATCGGCAAACTGAGCGAGGCGGCCCGCGCGGCCCTGGTAGACAGCCACCTGATCAGCGTTCCGCACGCCCAGTCCGGCCCGCACCGCTGGGCATTGGTGGACGACAAGCACACGGTCAGCGTCATGGTCAACGAGGAGGACCACCTGCGCTTGCAGGCGATCCTGCCCGGCTTGCAGCTTGACGCCGCCTGGCGCATCGCGGACCAGATGGACGACCAGTTCGGGGGGCATCTGGATTATGCCTTCGACGCGCACTACGGCTACCTGACCTCCTCGCTGTCCAACTGCGGGACGGGCCTGCGCGTCTCGGTCATGGCGCACCTGCCCGGCCTGGCGCTTTCGGGGAAGCTCGATGGTGCGCTGGAAGCGGCGCGGACATTGGGCGGGGCGGTGCGCGGCCCTTACGGCGAACATAGCATGGCGGCGGGGGATGTCCACCAGATTTCCAACGCGGTCAGCACGGGCAAGTCGGAGCGGCAATTGCTCACCCGCCTGGCGGCGACGGCCACCCTGCTGCTGACCGACGAACAGGCCGCCAGGGAACTGCTTTGGCGCGATCAGCGTTCTTTGATGGAAGACAAGATCGCCGACGCACAGGTCCGGTTGAAGTCGGCGGAGCGGCTGTCGGCGGGCGACTCGATGGCAGTTCTCTCCCTCCTGCGGCTCGGCGCGCAGTTTGACCTGCCGACCGGCGTGACCAACCGCGTTTTCAACGAGTTGCTGTCCTCACTGCGGCTGGGCGCGCAGTTTGTTTCCGGCGAGAAGGCCCAGTACACGTTTTATGAGGAAACGCGCCGCCCAGCACTCATTCGCAACAAAATCAGAGAGCATACGCGCTAGCCCGGCTGGGATAGGCGCTTTGGGATATGGGAAGAACGGGGAGAAGCAACACCATGTGGCAACGATTTACCGAGCGCGCCCGCAAGGTCGTGTTTTATGCACAGGAAGAAGCGGGTCGACTCGGCGAGAACTATGTCTCCACCGAGCATCTCTTGTTGGGCCTAGTCCGTGAGAATGACAGCGTGGCCGCCCGTATCCTGGACCGCATCGGCGTCAGCCTGGGTCGCATCCGGTCCGAAATCGAGCGGCAGGTCGCGCGCGGCGACGGCCGGCTCGGTCAGGATATGCAGCTCACGCCGCGCGCCAAACGGGTGATTGACCTCGCCTATGACGAGGCGCGGCAGCTCAACAACAATTACATCGGTACGGAGCACCTGCTGCTGGGCCTGATCCGCGAGGGCGAGGGCCTGGCGGGCCGCGTGCTCTCCAAGCTGGGCGTGGACCTCGACCGGACGCGGCGCGAAGTCATGCACTTGCAGGAAGGCGGCGGCGAGGGCGGCGCGGCGGCGGGCGGCAGCCGGCAGGCGGCCAAGACGCGCACCCCGACCCTGGATGAGTTCGGGCGCGACCTGACCGAGATGGCCCGCAACGAAAAGCTGGACCCCGTCATCGGTCGGGCCAACGAGATCGAGCGCTGCATCCAGATCATCTCGCGGCGCATGAAGAACAACCCTTGCCTGCTGGGTGAGCCGGGCGTCGGCAAGACCGCCATCGCCGAGGGCCTGGCCCAGCGCATCGTCATGGGCGACATCCCCGACTTCCTCAAGGACAAGCGCGTCGTGCAGCTTGACCTCGCCTCCCTTGTCGCCGGCACCAAGTACCGGGGCGAGTTCGAGGAGCGCATGAAGCGCGTCATGGAAGAGATGCGGAAGGCGCAGGGCGAGATCATCCTGTTCATTGACGAATTGCACACCCTCGTTGGCGCGGGCGCGGCGGAGGGCGCGATTGACGCCTCCAACATTATGAAGCCGGCCCTGGCGCGCGGCGAACTCCAGTGCATCGGCGCGACCACGCTGGACGAGTACCGCAAGTACGTCGAGCGCGACGCCGCCTTGCAGCGCCGCTTCCAGGCGATCCAGGTCAAGGAGCCGTCGGTAGACGACGCCATCGAGATTCTGAAGGGCCTGCGGCCCCGCTACGAGCAGCACCACAAGGTCGAGATCACGAACGAGGCGCTGGACTCCGCCGCCCGGCTGTCCGACCGCTACATCTCCGACCGGTTCCTGCCCGACAAGGCCATTGATGTCATTGACGAGGCCGCTTCGCGCGTCCGCCTGCGCGGCGCCATGCCGCCCCAGGAACTGCGCGACGCCAAGATTGAGCTGAACGCGGTCCTGAAGGAACTGAACGGGCTGCCGAACAACCGCCAGTACGAGAAGGCGTATGAGCTTCAAGGCCGCAAGCGCGAACTGGAAGAGCGCGTGACGGAACTCGAAGAAGGCTGGCAGGAGACCAAAAAGGACGCCAAGCAGACCGTGGACGAGGACGAGGTCGCAAGCATCATCTTCTCCATGACCGGCATCCCCGTGTCCCGCTTGGTCGAGGCCGAGACGCAGAAGCTGTTCCGCATGGAGGAGGAGCTGCACAAGCGTATTATCGGTCAGCACGAGGCGATTGTGGCGATCTCCAAGGCTGTCCGCCGCTCCCGGTCGGGCCTGCGCGACGTCAAGCGGCCCATCGGCTCGTTTATCTTCCTGGGGCCGACGGGCGTCGGCAAGACCGAGCTGGCCCGCGCCCTGGCCGCCTACCTGTTTGAGAAGGAAGACAACCTGATCCGCATTGACATGTCCGAGTACATGGAAAGCTTCGCCGTGTCCCGCCTGGTCGGCGCCCCTCCCGGCTATGTCGGCTACGATGAGGGCGGCCAGCTCTCCGAGGCCGTGCGCCGCAACCCATACTCGGTTGTGCTGCTGGACGAGATCGAGAAGGCGCACCCCGAGGTCTACAACATCCTGCTCCAGATCATGGAGGACGGGCGGCTGACCGACTCGCACGGGCGCGTCATTGACTTCAAGAACGTCATCCTGATCATGACCAGCAACATCGGCGCGCGCTCCATCCAGGGTGAGCGCGAGATGGGCTTTGGTCGCGCGGCGGCCGGGCCGAAGTCGTCGGAAGAGGTGTCCCGCCAGATGGACAGCATCAAGGGGCGGATCACCGACGAGCTGAAGCGCGTCTTCCGTCCCGAGTTCCTGAACCGCGTGGACGAGACCATTATCTTCCACCCGCTGTCCGCCGAGGAGATCAACGAGGTCGTTACCTTGATGGTGGACCGAGTCGGCAAGCAGGTCGCCCAGAAGGGCATGGACTTCGAGATCACCGAGGCCGCCAAGCAGTACCTTGCCCGCGAAGGCTTCGACCCGCAGTACGGCGCCCGCCCGCTGCGCCGCGCCGTGCAGCGGCTGGTGGAAGACCCGCTGGCCGAGGAAATCCTTCTCGGCAAGTTCCTCGCCAACGACACGGTCGTCGTGGATGTGGACGAGGAGCGCGGCATCGTCTTCCGCAAGGGCGCCCCGCTCGGCATCGAGGGCACCCCGGAGCCGCAGGAAGCTGCGGAAACAGCGGCAGCCTAGACCATAGAGAGACAAACACAAAGGGCCGGGAGCGATTTGCTCCCGGCCCGTTTTCTTGTCGCTACCACTTTTCCCAGGCGTGCCTGTCCAGGTGTGCCCAGTCGAAGTGTACGCTCTCCCAATTTCCGCCCACCGCGCGGCTCGTCAGGAGGTTCTGGCTGCCGACCCAGCCGCGCGTGGCGGGCATCGTGACGGGAAGCATCCGGTGGTCCCCACCCAGGGCCGTGGGCGTGCTGTAAAGCGTGATGCCGGCGAGACGCGCGGCGGAGGCGGAAACATCGCAGGCGATCCAGCCCCGGACATACAGCCAGCCGTCGTGCCTCACAACCCGCCAGACACTCGGCTCACCCGACGCGCCGGCCTGTGGGAGAATCTTCGGCGCGTCGTTCTGCGTGTTCTGGTCCACATACTGATTGTTAATAGCGAGGGTGTCCCCGTTGACGATTACCGTGGTGTCATCCGGTACTTCCGCGAGCGTACACACGCGAATGCCCTGTGCCGTCGGCTGACGCACGATTTCGTACCGGGAGACATCCGCGAGGGTGATGTGCTGCACCGGGTACTTCGCCAGTTCCTCGGCGACCGATTTGGTCTGCACTCCATAAGCGACAGTGGAAGCCACAATCGCGGCGGCAAGTGTCAGCCCGACGGCCTTCTTCCGGCGCGTGACCCACGCGCGAAACCGTGATGGACTTTTAGTTTCCGCCGTCAGCCTGCGCCGCATCGCCTGGACCTCGGCCCACACCTCCTGCGGCGAGAATGGCAGCCCAAGCTCACGGATTGCTTCCTCCACCGTCAGCGTTTCCGCCTGCGATTGCGCCGCTTCGGCTTGGCGCTGTTCGAGGGAGGCGACTGCCAGAGCGAGTTCCTGCGCGGAAAGGCGTCTGGGGTCCGTGCCGCGTGGGCTTTCTGAGACTTCTTTGTCTGAAGATTGTTTGCGTAACGCCATAAACGCCGCCTCTCCCGGTTAACCCGCACCGTCCTCTGCGTATCCATTATACGCGCCGGAGGCGGGGCTGTCAATGTTGCAGTTTGAGCCTATGTGCTAGGTGGGTATCCTCTTCGCAGATCATCGAAAGCCGGGAGCAGACTGCTCCCGGCTTTTCTTCTGTCACCGAGAAGCGCCTGAGGGGGAGCCGATGCGCCGTGTTATCATCATCGTCATGGACGGCTGCGGGGTGGGGGCCATGCCCGACGCTGCCGCATACGGAGCGACCGACTCCCAAAGCGCCACATTGCCGCATGTGGCCGAGGCCGTCGGCGGCCTCCGGCTGCCGACATTGCAGCGGCTGGGCTTGGGCAACATCGCCGCCCTCTGCGGCGTCGCACCCGCTGAGACGACCGGCGGCTGGGGCCGCATGGCCGAAGCGTCGGCGGGCAAGGACAGCGTGACCGGACACTGGGAGTTAATGGGGATCGTGACGGAGAAGCCGTTCCCGACCTACCCGCACGGCTTTCCCCCGGACGTCATTGCGGCATTCGAGGCCGGCATTGGGCGGGGGCCTCTGGGCAATATCGCCGGGTCAGGCACGGAAATCCTCAAGCGCTTCGGGATGGAGCATCTGGCGACCGGGAAGCCGATTGTTTACACCTCCGCCGACAGCGTCTTCCAGCTTGCGGCCCACGAGTCAGTCATTCCCGTGCCGTCGCTATACGCAATGTGCGCGACGGCCCGGCGTCTGCTGAAAGGCCGGCACAACGTCCAGCGCGTCATCGCGCGGCCGTTTGTTGGGGATGCGCCCCAAAACTTCCGGCGGACAGAACACCGGCGAGACTTTGTGCTGACGCCGCCGACGCCGAACCTCCTGACGGCGCTCAAAAATGCGGGCCGAACGGCGCAGGCCATCGGCGTCGTCGCCGACCTGTTCCCGCGCACATGTTTCGCCCGCGCGGACCGGACGCAAAGCAACCCAGCCCATTTGGCAGCGATCCTGGCGGCGATTCAAACAGGCCAGGAAGACCTGGTATTCGCCAACTGTGAGGACTTCGACATGCTCTACGGCCACCGCAACGACCCGGCGGGCTTTGCACAGTCGCTGGAAGCCTTTGGTGCGGCGCTGGGCGGGATCGTCAGTGCATTGCAAACCGAAGACCTGCTGATCATCACAGCGGATCACGGGAACGACCCGACGACGGCCTCGACGGACCACTCGCGCGAGTATGTGCCGCTGCTGATTGCTGGGACAGACAACATTCGAGGAGACCTGGGAACGCGGACGACGTTCGCGGATGTTGCCGCCACGGCGGCGGAGTGGCTGGGCGTCCCCTGGACCGGGCCGGGAACGAGCCTGCTGTGATCGGCTAATCTTAGGCAAGTGCCGAACCTCTTTACTGTTCTCCTACGTTCACAAACCTGCCGGGAGTATAGCCATGCTCAATATGCCGTCTTGGTTCGGAATTGTTCTCATCGTCGCTATCGTAGTCGGCGAGTTGCTGTTCTGCGCCCTGCCCGCCCTGCTCTGGGCGCTCATCGGTCGGCAGAACTTGGCGGAGGCGTTCGCGTGGCGGCGGGCGAGCGGGCGGGAGTATGTCGGGGCGGCGCTGCTGGGGCTGGGGTTCATCCCTTGGGTGCAGACTCTGATCGTGATCCAAAACCACGTCTGGCCCCGAAGTATGGCAGGCCAGGGAGCGAACAATGCCGTAATGCTGCCATTGCTCCTGCACTATCCCATCGTGATGACGCTGGCCCTGCCGCTGGCGGCGGCGTTCAGCGAGGAACTGTTCTTTCGCGGCACGCTCCAGCGCGCCCTGGTGAAGCGCCTGCCGATGTGGCTGGCTGTCGGCTTGGCATCTCTCCTGTTCGCCGCCGTGCATTTCGACATACAGGGGTTCATCGTGCGAACGATGCTGGGCACTCTCCTGGCGACTATGGTGCTGCGCGGGCGGTCCATTTTTCCCGCCATGCTGACCCACTTCGCTTATGACGCCGCCGCCCTGGGCAGCGCCGCCTGGGACGTGCATTCGCAGGGCCTCAACGCCGCCCTGCGCGTGGCAGGACGTGCCGACATGGGCGTCAGCCACCTCGAACTGTTCCTCACTACTGCCGTGGGCACCGTGCTGCTGGCACTAGGCTGGAGCCTCTGCGTCAGCGCGTGGCGACGGAAGCGCGCCGAAATGGTCGTGGAGTCGGCAGAGGCAGGGATTGTCTGGCCGCCCGCGCCGGAAGAACCGGCAGCCCCGTGATGTGGGAACGGTTCTTTAATTGGCAGAGCGACATGGACTGGGCTTGGGGGCCGCTGCTGCCCCTGCGCCCGCCACGCGACATGGCTATACGCCCGTGGGTATGGGCGCGACTGTTTCTAGCGTTCACTGCGCTGGGTTTGCTGTTGCTGGCGCTGCTCGCTTTCCTGGGCGCGATGCTCCTCCGACTGGCGGCGGCGCAGCACTCTCCTTTGCCGCCGCTCGTTTCCGAGACCCTGTCCACGCTGCAAGCGATAGGGGCCGACCCCGCAACGCGCGTGCTGCTCCTCGCCCTGGCCCTGAGCCTGCCCCTGCTTTTTTTCACCTTTTGCCTGCCCTATCACTGGGCCTGGAACCAGCGCGCGGCGCGGCTGTGGGAGCAGAAGGCGCGAGAGCCGGAGCCGGCTGAAGCGCGGGCAGATGTGTGGCCGCCCCCAATCGGAACCCACCCCGCCGCCGGGGGCGGCGACCCTCCCGGAACGGGAAGGTGAGGAGCGGGGGGCGACGGCTTAACCTCTTTACCCTCCGGGAGGGTCGCCGCCCCCGGCGGCGGGGTGGGTTATCTTCGTCCCCTCCGGCAGCCCTTCATTTCCCCACAGCGGTCCGCCGCCTAGCTCGCGTCGCCAGCTATCGCGCCACTTGTGCATCTCGACGGCCCCAATCGGCGGCATCGGCTGCCGCTTCTCGCGCGGTAGGAGCGGCGCGAAGGGGCGGTGCGGCTCCGTCTGATACCAGTAGGCGACGGTGGCGAGGTCCAGCGTCAGGCTGTTCGCATGGCCGTGCTCGATAGAAGCGCGCAGGGAATTCTGGAAGTAAACGGGGTCTTCCAGGTGGAAGCGGTAGCAGTGCGTCCGCCCCAGCCATCCCGTCTCGCCGTTGACGCGGGCGTAGCCGAAGTAGGGGTGGGCGTAAATCTCTTTGGGGCACCAGGAGGAGTTGAAGTAATCCTCGGTCCCCGTGCCGTGCAGTGAACCAGGCCACGGCTCGCCGTCCACGAGAAACATGTCGTCGCCCTCGCCGTACCACAGTGGGGTGGGGCTGTCCACAAAGTAGTTGACGCCAACATAGTGCCCCGCGCCCTCGGCGTGGACAAAGACATGGTTGCGCTCGTCCGACGGGTTTTTCGGCTGGACGCCCAACGTCTCCCACTCGTTCTCCCGGTCGCCCTGGCCCGCCTCGGGAGCCGGCATTTGGCGGTTCCACCAGGCATGGAACCGGCCCCTGTCGGGGCCAATGCCGCCAGGATGCTCCTCGTAATCCACATAATAGTAGAAGGCGTCAATCCGGCTGTCCGACTGGTTCTCGACTTCTATTCTGGCCCCATCACCGAACGGCATAGGAAAATAGCAGTTGAGCGCGTTGCCCCCGGCGGGCGCGGCGGCGAGGGGGAGGGCAGCGTACAGGTACTTCTCGCCCCAGCCCTGCCCGAAGAAGTCGCCCAGGGGCGCTTCGACCGAGGGCGCGGCCTCGCCGTCCCAGAACATCCGCAGGACGGCGTTACGGCGGATCATCGGGTCGTCGCAGGCAATGGTAATCCAGATGTGCTTGACAATGCCCGCGCCCTGCATCTCGGCCAGCGCCCGTGTTTCGCCCGCCTCGACACGGACGGCGTCGCCATTGCCGCCGGAGCGGTCAAAGGACGAGATGCGTTTGGTGCGGATGCCGGGGCGGATGAGGGCAAGGTTGCTGAGTGGGCTGGACATGCGCTGTCTCCTGTGGTTGAAGGGCAAAAGATGGCGCTATGATACCCGATTACTGCACCGGCCTTGACTCTTTGCTGGGGATATGCCATCATGAAATTCACTGCAAATACCATGAATGAGGCCAATCATGCTGGACACACGCCACATCCATTCCTTGAGCGACTTCGTGAGGAACCCGAAAGCGCACGTCGCGCGGCTGAAAGAAACCCGCACCCCGGAAGTCCTGACCGTCAATGGGCGAGCCGAGGTCGTGCTGCTGGACACGGAGACGTATGAAAACTTAATGGAGCAACTCAGCCACCTGCAAGCCGTTTCCGCCCTTCACGCCCACATGGCCCAGGCGAGAAAAAATGCCCCGCCGCAGGAACCCGTCACCGAAGCCGAGATAGAACGCCGCCAGGCGGTTGTCAAAGAGATTATGGCAGAGACAGAGCGGCTTGAATTGTACCGATGACTCTTGCCGAGCCGAAAACCGTCAATCCAACAAAGCACCCGCCACGCCATATAAACTCCACGCTATACAAAAGTTTGGGGACGATAAGTTGCCTCTTTCTGTCAATTATAACGAGTGTTCGCTCATTCACCACGGCCAAGAAGTAACATTTGGTTTGCTATGCATTCGGAACCGTGCCTTCTCCCCATCAATGTAAAGCAAGGTCGGTGATGGGCCGTTTAACTTAGGCAACTCCAGCGGGACGAGCTTTAAACCGAGACGACGAATTTGCCGTAACGCGCGATCCCAGCGACGACTCCCTTCTGGCGTACCCATAACATATGCAGCCTTCAGAAACTCCTCGAACTCAGGCCGCACTGCCTCAAACGCAGGGATGACTGTGCAATGACAAAGAACCCATGGAAAATCGACAGTGTACTCAACCAGGGTTGCCAGTACGCATTGCCCTCGCTTTAGGGAATAGCGACAGTATGAGCCTTCTCCAAGATAATGCTCGCCTTCTCCGAGCGCCCGAACCACTGCATCTGGCTCTGGCGGCTCTTTTGCCCGCTGCTCCCTCACAAATTGGCGGCGCACATAGCCAAAATAGTAAAAGCTCCAATTCAACAGGGCAAGGCGCAACTGCCAGTAACGACAGCCGACTTCCCACCGCCATCTACGGATTTTCTTGATACTCATCAATTTCTTCGCCCCCGCTGGCAGCAGCTTCTTCAGGCGGCTGAGTTCGTCGCGCAGTTCCGCCGCGCGCTCGAACTCCAAGGCCCGCGCCGGGGAGAGCAGGGCAAGCCATCACGAGTCTTGATAAAGTGTTTACTTTTTCTGATTTTATGTCATAATAATAGCGGAGGCTCGGCTTCGGGTTCCACGAAAGTGGATGACGGGGCGTTGCCTTCTTTTCTTTTGCCCACCTCCCCATAAAGCCTATGGAGGATACACAAAATGGCCTCGCTCTTAGAAACTAATCCTTACCTGCGCGACCCGGAGACGCGCCGCCGGATGCTGGAACGCAACGCATTGGACTCCTCGGCATTTGAGGGGGCGCGGGGATTAAAACCGCGTGACCTTCAGCCGTCTGCCGCGCCGCGTGACACCGCTCGCAAGAAGAAGGCTGTCAAATCGTCATAGCGCGTCAAGTATCCCCTCTTGACTGCTGCAAGATACAAGGCTCGCTCCTGTTCACTCCCGCGCCCCCGGAACCGGTAATTCGGCAGTGGCAAGCCTGCCTGCAATGCCATCAAATCCGCCAGCCAGCGGGCCAGCCGCCCGTTGCCGTCGCGGAACGGATGGATCAGCAGCAGTTCGGCGTGGACCTCGGCCATGTGCCGGGCTACTATGTCCAGCGAAGCCGGACGGCAGGGGGTGTACCTTTGGAGCAAGCCCTGTTCTAACTGCGCCATGTTTTGCGCGACCAGATACGCCGGGGGCCAGCGGAAGCCGCCCTTCTCCATTTCCACCGTTCGATACTCTCCCGCCCACTCGTACATCTCACCCAGCCAGGAACGATGCATGGAGCGCAGCAAATCTGCTGTGAAGCGCGTCTCCATGGTCACATGCCCCAGAAACTCCATCTGAGCGCGGGTCAATGCCTCGAATTCCGCACGATCCATCTCTCGCTTGCGCTGAATACCCGGCTTGTTCCGCAGAACGCGCCCGCGTGAGCCGGGTTCGCTTTCGGCTTCCACACCGGTCGCAGGCTGGTAACGGCTACGAGCGGGTTCTCGGCTCATGCGGTCACTTCTTCGCCCCCGCCGGAAGCAGCTTTTTCAGGCGGCTCAGTTCGTCGCGAAGCTCTGCCGCGCGCTCGAACTCCAGCGCCCGTGCGGCCTGCTTCATCTCCTTCTCGATGTCGGCCAGGGCGGACATGAGCTGGTCCAGCGGCAGCGTTTCGGGGTTGCGGTTCCGGGAGATGTTGTAGTACGACTTCTGCTCGGCGATCTTTTTGGACTCGATGACCTCGCGGACGGCTTTGTTGACCGTGTACGGCGTGATGTTGTGTTCGACGTTGTACGCTTCCTGGATCGTCCGGCGGCGGTCGGTCTCGCCCATCGCCCGCTCCATCGAGCCGGTGATGCGGTCGGCGTACATGATGACCTGGCCGCCGACGTTGCGCGCGGCCCGGCCGATGGTCTGGATCAGGGACGTATCCGAGCGCAGGAAACCTTCCTTGTCGGCGTCTAAAATGGCGATGAGGGAGACTTCCGGCAGGTCCAAGCCTTCGCGCAGGAGGTTGATGCCGATGATGACGTCGTAGATGCCCAGGCGCAGGTCGCGCAGGATTTCGGTCCGCTCCAGCGTGTGGACGTCGGAGTGCAGGTAGTTGACCTTGATGTTCAGGTCCAGCAGGTACTCGGTCAGGTCCTCGGCCATCTTCTTGGTCAGCGTCGTCACCAGGACGCGCTCGCCCCGGCTGGTCCGTTCGCGAATCTCGTTCAGCAGGTCATCCACCTGCCCGCGCGTCGGCTTGATGATGATTTCGGGGTCAATCAGCCCCGTCGGGCGGATGATCTGCTGGACGATCTGCTCGGAGTGCTCGCGCTCAAAGGCGGCGGGCGTGGCCGAAACGAAGATGCACTGGCCGACGCGCTCCTGGAACTCCTCGAATTTCAGGGGCCGGTTGTCGCCCGCCGACGGTAGCCGGAAGCCGTACTCGATCAGGGTGTCCTTGCGCGCCTTGTCGCCGTTGTACATGGCCCGGAGCTGGGGCAGAGTCTGGTGGGACTCGTCTATGACCAGCAGGAAGTCTTTCGGGAAATAGTCCAGCAGCGTGGAAGGGGCGGAGCCGGGCGGGCGGCCGTCGAACCAGCGCGAGTAGTTCTCGACCCCATTGCAGTAGCCGACCTCGCGGATCATTTCCAGGTCGAAGCGCGTCCGCTGCTCGATGCGCTGGGCTTCCAAAAGTTTCCCTTGCTGCTTGAACAGGGCGATGCGCTGGTGCATCTCTTCTTCGATGCCGATAATGGCTTTTTCCTGCCGTTCGGGGCTGGAAACGAAGTGCGAGGCGGGGAAGACGGTGATCTCGTCCTTGCTGGCCTGCACCTCGCCGGTCAGCGGGTCCACGACCGTGATCTTTTCCACCTCGTCGCCGAAGAACTCGACGCGCACGACTATCTCCTCGTCGGCAGGCTGCAATTCCAGCACGTCGCCCCGGACGCGGAACGTCGAGCGGGTCAGGACGATGTCGTTGCGCGTGAACTGCATGTCCACCAATCGGCGCAGCATGTCGTCCCGGTCGTACTCCTTGCCGCGCTCGAACTTTAGGATGATGCGCGCGTACTCTTCGGGGGCGCCCAAGCCGTAGATGCATGAGACTGAGGCGACAATGACCACGTCGCGCCGCTCCAGCACGGCCTGCGTCGCCGAGTGCCGCAGCCGGTCTATTTCGTCGTTGATAGCCGAGTCCTTCTCGATAAACGTGTCCGTGGACGGGATGTAGGCCTCCGGTTGGTAGTAGTCATAGTACGAGACGAAATACTCCACGGCGTTCTGGCCAAAGAAGTCCCGGAACTCCGAGCAAAGCTGCGCCGCCAGCGTCTTGTTGTGCGCGATGACCAGCGTGGGCCGCTGCACCCGCTCGATGACGTTCGCCACGCTAAAGGTCTTGCCCGTGCCCGTGGCTCCCAGCAAAGTCTGGTACTTGTGTCCCTGCTTCAGCCCCGCCGCCAGCTTGTTGATGGCTGCCGGCTGGTCGCCGGACGGCCTGTAGTTGGAGATGACCTTGAAATCCATGTGGTAATTTCCTAAATCGTCGGGTTAGCCGCCAGCCAGTCGCTCGGCGTCATTACGGTTACGGCCTGCGCGCCGCGTGTCAGCATCTCCGCATCCCAGGTAATCAGCGTCGTGCCGAACTCCTGTGCGACGGCCACATAGATCGCATCCGCCCCGCGCAGGCGGCAAGAAATCGCGATTTGGGCCGCTTGTTCGGCTCGTTGTTCTGTCAGCGTAACCAGGGTGATGTTCGGCAAAAGCCTTATCCCTGAAACTGTTTGTGCCGCTAGAGCCGCGTTTGAGGTTGGCCTGATGATCGCTGCGGCGATCTCCGGCAGCACCAGCGATGGACAATGAACGTCCGCTGACTGTGCAACCACGCGGCCGATGAACGCCAGGCTGACAGCGTACTGGGCTTCCGCTGGGGCGGAGGCAGAGACAAACACGTTTGCGTCCAAAGTTAGCATCAGCGCCGCATCTCTGAAATGATCTCAGCCGCTGACTTATCCGTGTTCCATACTTTGCTGATGCGCTCACTCAGTTCATTCCATTGCCGCATCCATTCTTCCGGCGTCAGTTTCGCCTCGGTAAATAGTTCTTCCTCATTAGGAGGTGATACAGGTTCTACAATCAGCTTCGTGCCTACAGTCTCTACTGTATAGCGGCTGTATGGCTTGACCTCACCCAAAACTTCCGGGGGCAACATGAGTCGCCCGGTTTCGTCTACTTCGATCACCTGTGTCATGACACCCTCCTTACGCAGAGCAGCGGCCTTCAGAGACTTCGGAAGACCGCCGCAGTCGGCTAGGGAAGAGATGTTGCCACCTCTCCCCCGCCTAAGAACCGTGCGTGCGACTTTCACCGCACACGGCTCAAGCAGCCACTACTGCGGCACAGTGGATGCCCATGTGAAGTCGTCTGGCAATGCCAGCAGTTGTTTCAAGTTTTTCCGTACTTCTTCCGTTATCGTCTCATTGCTGAGGTTGTCGGTTTCGGTCTTATCCTTCCTTCGCGGGTTGGATTTGGAATGAACTTGTTGATGGCAAAAGAGGTGGAGGTATCGCAAGTTACGATAAGTGCTCTGCCCCCCTTCCGCACGAGCCTTCCGATGATGGCGATGGATTTCTTCGTTGTCTCCTTCAAATAGTCCTGTGTCCTCTCCATTAAAGAGGCTCTCGCCGCATTGTGGGCATATTCCCTTTTGTCGGACGACGATCTTGCGATCTGTGAGCCGCATATCCTTGCATCGGCTCAATTTCCGTTCGGCCCAGTATCCTTTGAGGGTTGGGTCGTCAGGAGAGTATCGTCCCACCACCATGACGTGCCGTTCTATGGGGAACCATGAGAACTTGTTCAAGAAACTCCCTGTGTGTTTGTTTCCGAATACCCAGTGGTCTTGTCTCGCCAAGTTCAGTTTACCCCAGTAGCGGTTTATCCGCCATGCGATGTTCTTCGTTGAGTGCTCGTGTTTGGCCCAGCAGATTTCCCGTCTCCACATGAATTGATCCAGTGTGGAGAAGGTTTTGCTGGCGACGCCGATGCGGAAGTAATTCGCCCAACCCCGTATGATGGGATTGAGTTTGGGGAGTATTTCTCGGACATTATGCCCGTGAAAAGATTTCCATTCCTCTTTTAGTCGGCGTCGGAAGTTTGCCACGTTTTCTTTGCTGGGTTTTATCAGCAATTTCCACCCCGTTTTTGTGCTGGAAACTTTGTAGTGCCTGATGTTGAACCCCAGGAAATCAAAGCCTTCGGACAAGTGGACTACGCGGGTCTTCTCCTCCGAGAGTTGAAGTCCGCGTATTTTCAGCCAGTCTTTTAGGGCTTCGATGACGCGATAGGCGTCTTCTTGGGTTTCGCAAAACACCACAAAGTCATCGGCGTAACGCACGACTGCGCGGGGGCCGATGAGTTCGTCCCCACGTTTCTTGCGTTGGTATTTCACGCCGAGGGCTTCTTCCATGCCGTGTAAAGCAATGTTGGCGAGAAGCGGGGAGATGACGCCGCCTTGCGGGGTGCCAGTCTCCGTAGCCTTCCAGACCTCATTTTCCACATATCCCGCTTTCAGCCATTGCTGGATCAGTTTCTTTCCAGGAACTTCACCAATGACTTTTAGCAGGTGTTCATGCGAGATGTTATCGAAGGCCCCCTTGATGTCTGCGTCCACAATCCACTTTTTCGTCTTGTTCGGGCGGGAAAGTGAGAAGATTTTTGCGATGGCATCGTGGCAGCCTCGACCTGGGCGGAACCCGTAACTGATCCCCTCGAACCTGGCTTCCCAGGAGGGTTCCAGGGCATTCTTGACCATTGCTTGCATGGCACGGTCTTGAATGACGGGAATGCCCAGTGGTCTTTGCTTTCCATTGGCTTTCGGGATGTAAACTCGTTTAGCGGGGCGGGCTTTCCAGGGAGTATGTGCGGTTAAGGTGTCCGCCATGGCTCCTCTGGCTTTCGGCGTTTTCAACGTCAATTTATCCACCCCCGGAGTTTTGCTGCCAGAGTTCTTCTGCGCCACGCGCCGAACGCTGACGTACACGTTCGAGCGGGAGCGTAGCATGAGTTTTTGGAGCGAGCGCACCTTGTTCCACTCGCCCTTCTGCGTCGCCACATAAATGCGCTGTCGAAGACGACGAACAATCCCTGCGGCTTTCTTCCAGTTGATGGCGTTCCAGTCGGTGGGTTGTTTCTTGGTTCCGTTCACGGAAGTACGGGCCGTCAATGACGGACTTTTCCGTTCCCGTGTCAAACTTTTCCCTCGATTTGTTGTCATTCACTTCGCATTTCGGGTGATGCCACCAGTTTCACGTCTGCACCCTTTCGGGTTGGGTATTTCGCCGCTTCCGACGCCCTATCCAGCAGGTTATAGTCGCACAGATGTTCCCTTTGAAGGCATCTGTTCGTCATTTCCCTTTGCCTTTCGGCGACTGGTATTCGCTTCTTGAAACCTCCTACGCCCGCTGAGGGTTGAGGCGTCACTTCCCTGGGGTTGATCGGCTTGCTGCCTGACGGCAGACCTCATCGGGGTTTTCTCGTTCCGCACACTTCAGATACGATTGATTTAGGCGGACTCTTTACTGCGGGGACTTGGTATCCTAGAGTTGAAATCGTGATGTTCAACTCCTATGGTGGCTTTCGGTTTGAAGCCGTTTCTTGTGTCCCATTCCTCGTATTACTTTCCACATACCGAGGTTTCAGAATAACGCAGCATCGTTCAAGTCTTTAAGTTCTTCGCCCTGTCAATCTTTCCCAATAGCCTGTTTCGATCTGTGGTTGACCTCTCTTGGGCATTCCCTCGCGCTTCACACCCCTGGATTGCTCCTGACGCATGGCGAGGACGGGAACGGGGTTGGATACTACCCCGTCCGCAGGATGTGTTAGTCCCCTGTGGCACTGTCATGTGCGACTTTCGAGCCGCACAACCGATGTTCTATTATACCCGAAACGTCCTGATTCGGCGTGTTCAAAGTACTGCCGATTAGGCAAAGGAAAGGACGATGGCCTCGTTTTGGGGCCAGACGAATGCAAACTGCGCCCCGCTGCCTAGAGTCTCTCCTTTGCGCTCGTCGCGGACATTGTGGACAGGTTTAGCGAACTTCAGCGTGACGTTCAGGGGACTAGTTTTGAGGCCGACGGCGTTGCCGCCGCCCGCTTCGGTGCCGACGGTTTCGAGGTTCGCGCACAGGAACAGCACGGTCCGACCGTCTGGCTTGCGGAAGTAGGTGATCTCCGAGCCGAACGTGGCGTCGCCCGCGTTCTCGATTCCGACCCAGGGGTGGACGCCGCCTGCCGTGACATGACGCAGAAAGGTCTCGCGGTGTTTGGCGGCCTCGTACCCGGCCACGCGGTAGGCGTTGTACCACTGCGGCGAGAGGTTCAGGAGGACGGCGGTCCCGCTCCCGACGCGGCGGACGTTCGCTGTCGGCATGGCCCGCACGGCTTTGTGGAAGCCGCTGGGGTCTTTGAGGCAGGTGTTCGCGTTGGTTAGAAACTCCGTGTAGGTCTTCCAGCCAAAATTGGCGTCCTGGTCCACCTCGTACCACTTGCCGCCAAACACGTCGGCCTGCGTCATGGCGGGATCGTGGCGGACGCCGAACAGGCGGTCCAGCGCGCCCCCTGCCGCGCGCCCGCGCCCGTGCTGGTCCCAGACGCCGGGCAGATAGTCGGCAACCACGATCCCGCCACGGCGGCAGAAGGCCTCGATGGCCTGCGCCTCGGCGTCCGACAGGCACAGGCAGGCGGGCAGGATCAGGACGCGGTACTCGGCGGGGATGCCGCCCTGGATGACGTCAGCGTAGCTGAGGAAGTTGTATTGCAGACCGCCGTCTCGGAGCATGTTCTCCCACGCCTGCCGGACCAGGTGCGAGGCACCGAGACGGTGGTCGCCATCCCGGTTGGTCCAGGTCGCGCCATGCGCCTGCGCGTCCAGAATCCAGCCGAGCTGAACCGACGGATGGCTGTAGAGGAGTGCGATGCCGTCGTGTTTCCATTCCGCGCCTTGCATCAGCGGGCCGATCTTTTGGCCCGCTTCCCGGTAGTGTGGGGCGACGACCTCCTGCCAGGGCCGGGGCGTCGGCCCGTCGAACCAGTTCTCGACCCAGCCGATGTGGCCCCGGTTGCCGTGCGCCAGGTAGTGCCAGGTCTGCCAGATGTCGTCCTCGGCGGACTGGTGAAACGTGCTCGTGACGGCCGGCACGGCCCCGTGGGGGTTGAACGAGCGGATGAGGGCTTGCGAAGAGCCGAGGTTGTACGCCTCGATGTATTGAAGCTTTCGCATCAGCTTGGCGTAGTCGTAGCCGCCGAAAGCATTCGGGGACTGACCGCCGACGATGCCGCAGGGCGTGTCCGGGTCGAGCGTGTTGGCATGCTCCACCAGACCGCCCAGGAAGTTGCACCAATACGAGTCGTTAAAGCTCCACTGATCCATCAACGCACTCGCGTCGAAGTCGCGCACGGACCAGAGGGGGAGATGAGGCCGGATGTCCTCGTAAGTCACCCAGTGGTCGCGGGTGGGAGCCGCGCCCGCCCCGTAGACCTCAGCCAGCCACGCGGGGTAGGCGGCAGGTTCGTCGGTGATGCGCCACATGGCCGGGTGGACGAAGTGGCCCCACGAAACCTCGTCGTCGAGCGCGTAGGCGGCGCGGAAAGGGGAGGACTTCACCTGGGAGATGTTGTTCTGCATCTTGCCGTGAAGCTTTTGCCTCAGCGCGTTGTTGACCGGGACAGTGCGGACACCGCTGCCGTGCAGCTCGGCCAAATGCGGCTTCTGCTGGCCGCCGTCCCACAGGTGCAGGTCGTGCTTGCCCGCCGTGTGATCGAGGTAGAAGCGCAGGCCGAAGCGGTTGATCCAGGCCAGCTTGCCCGGCGGCGAATCCGGCGCCCCGCCGTTGCCGTCCAGAAAGGCGCCGTTGTAACCGTGCGCCAGACTCCAGCGCCCGGATTCATCTGTGTAGCCGATCCCCCACTGGTAGGTCCATGGCATGTACAGCCATCCGGGGAAGGCCTTCAGGCACCACGCCTTGTCCTGCTTGACGCGCCGGAAGTCCTGGGAAGTACGCACATAGCGCGCGTAGGCATCCGCACCCGCCGGACGTGCGCCCGGAGCGGCAAGGGCGCGGACCGCTGAGGGAAGCGCCCAGACGATGCCGCCGAGCCGAGCCAGAAACTCACGTCGTTTGAGCGGGACCGTCATAAAGCCCGTCGTTTCTTTCATGGGATGGCCTCCTGTATTGGCCTCAGTCGCCGTTGACCTGGATCTGGTTGTGGACGACCGTGTCCGGCCCGAGCGTGTCGCGGGCGATCCGGCCTGCGCGGGCCTTGTCGCCGGCGCTGTTCACCGTGCCGCGCAGGTAAACGGCGTCCGCGTCGGCACGGACATGGATCGTCGTAGGCAGGTTGGCGGCGGCCAGGGCGGTCGTCACCCGCGATTGCAGCTTCAGCTTGTTGATCTGCGGCCTGGCCTGCCGCTCCGCCTGTTGGGCCTGCTGGTTGACCGCGGCGGCGTTGTGCTGGGCATCATTTTTGGCGCTGTCGAGCGTCTGCTGGGAGCAGCCGGCGAGGGCTGCCCCAAGACCGAGGAGGGCGATACAGACTGCGAGTATAGGCTTGTGTCTCATAATGCCTCTATAGTTCCCGGCGCTCCGGCCGGCTAACCTCCCTCGTCGGGGGTTAGAACCGCAAGCCGTGCGCCGCCAGCCAGCCGATGCGGGCGAGGCCCGTCAGCAGGAGCACGGCGGCGGCGCCCCCGCCCAGGCGCGCGGAAGCGCGGGGCGACAGCGGCCAGAGCAGGACGCCGCACTGCCAGAACAGGCCGCTGCGGAGCCACAGAAGCAAACAAACGCCGTAAATGAGCCAGCCCAGCGGGTGCCAGTGCAGCGACTCGCGCCACTGCCCATGTCCCAGGCAGACAAAGGCGCGGGTCAGCCCGCAGCCGGGACAAGGCAAACCCGTCAGGTTGTAAAACGGGCAGATGGACGGCAGGTGGCCGAGAGACCCGTCGCGACCGGGCAAAGGCAGCAAGAGGCTGGCCGCAAGGATGGCCGTCAGCGCCCCCCAGGCCGCGCCGGCATTGGCCCGCGTCCGTGCCCATCGGGTGGTATCGGCGATGTTCATGGGCGGGATGGGCGCGGCTGGCGGGGCGTGGACGGATCGGCGGGCGGCGGGGGCCAGGAACCGGAGGCCGGCGGGGGGCCGGTCATGGCCGCCTTCCAAACACGGTTCAGCCCATCCTGCTGCAAGATCGGGTTGATTAACCCTAGGCCGCCGAAGCCGCCGAAGCCTACCAGGTCCAGAATCAGGTACAGGACCGAGTTGTCTGAGGCCGGCAGCCCGACGCGGCCGCACATTTCGGCGACGCGCTTGCCGATTTTATAATCCCAGTAGACGTTGTAAAGGCCGCAGGTCAGCACCGAAAGCAGCACCTCGACAGCCGGCGACGTGTCGCGTTCGCCGAGAAATTCCTGCGTCTCCTCGGAAACGATGTAGATGAAATACAGGTAGTAAATCCCGCAGGTCAGCAGGATCAGCACCAGTGTCAGCGCCGGGTCGCGCGTCGTTCCCAATCGCATGTCAGTTTCCCCCCACGAAATCTACCCGCCTATTCGCCGCCGGCCCGTCAGACTCCTTTGTTTATGGACGTCTGCCGGGAGGGTATGGGGGAATATCGGCAAGGGCTGAACCGCTGGAGTCGGCGGGGAAAGTAAAAACGCGATGAAAACGTCAGAGATGTCGTCCCTAGAGATGCCGCCCCTGTTGGAACTCTGGCTGCCGGCGGACCCAAAGGCGGTGCCGCAGGCGCGGCACCAAGCGATGCAGGCGTGTTCGGAGGCAGGGCTGACTGAGGAAGACTGCTTCACGCTGGACCTGGCGCTGGGCGAAGCGCTGGCGAATGCGGTCATGCACGGAGCGCCGCGCGTGGCTGCCGCCCAAGAAAACGAGCGGCACGTCTGCCTGAGCCTCTGGGGCTATGGGGAGGGTCTTATCCTGCACATCTGTGATCGTGGGCCGGGCTTCAGCCCGCCCCCACCGCCCTATCCGATGCCTGCCGCCGCCGACAGCGCGACCCACGGGCGCGGGCTTCCGCTGATGGAGACGCTTACGGACGCGATGGTGGTCTGCCGGGCCGACGCGGAGGAAGGCGGCGCATCGGTGTATCTCGTCAAAAAAATGGCGCGGTAGAACGGCGCAGGCGGAGCAGAAAAGGGAGCGCGAAGAGCCATTCGCCGCTCCTTTTGTTTCGCCGAAAATATCTGACGCGGGCCGGTTCTTTTCCGCGCCCCCAGGGGTCTCATCAGCAACGGGAACTTAACCCGCGATGGGAGGCGTTTTAAAAGTATCCCTTTCTTTTTAGGCAGGAGACTGTTTCGTGGCCACGACCAACGATCCGCCTGTTCGCGAATTCCCGACGTCCGAAGCGCTGGGGGCGCTTCAGCGCGCCCGCCGGGGCGACCGCAAGGCGTTCGGCAAGCTGACTGAGCCATACCGGCGCGAGTTGATCGCGTACTGCTACCGCCTGACCGGCACTCTGACCGAGGCCGAAGACATGGTGCAGGAGGCATTTGTGCGCGCCTTTCGCGCCCTGGACTCGTTCGAGGGCCGCGCCAGCCTGCGGGCCTGGCTGTACCGGATCGCGCACAATTTGTGCTTGAACCATGTCCAGCGCCGCCCGCCGGTCTGGCAGTCTTTGGACGAGGTCGGGGAGACGGGCCTGCGCGACCAGTCGCCCGACGCCGCCCAGGCCGGCCAGGACCGCGAAAACGTCCGTCTGGGCTTCGTCGCTCTGGTGCAGAGCCTACCGCCGCGCCAGCGGGCGGCGCTGGTGCTGCGGGACGTGCTGGGGTGGAGTGCCGAGGAAACGGCGCGCATTCTGGAAACGACGGTGCCCGCCGTCAAGAACGCCCTGGCCCGCGCCCGGCAGACGCTGGCCCAGCACCCCTCCGGCGGCGACCCCGCTGAGGTGCGCGACCTGGCCGCATCCGACCCGGACGCCCAGGAGACGGTGGCGCAGTGGGTGGATGCCTTTGAAAAGGGTAACACGGAACGAATGGTCGCGCTGCTGACGGGCGACTGGAAGCTGCCCGCACCGGCCAAAGCGCGCCAAAATGGGTACACTCTTCCCACAGGGAAAGATACAGCGGTTTATGGGGAAAAAGCGAGCGAAAGACGAGAGGAAAGAACGCATGGCGAGCGAGCGCAACGAACGTAATGATACCAAGCGCGGCGGCAATCGCCGCGAAACCAATAACGGCGGGGATGGCGGCGGGAGCATTCCCCGCAATCAGGAAACGGCCGTCCGGGCGATCTTCGTGCTGGACGAGATCCTCAAGAGCACCGACCCGATTGACCCGAACTACCAGTACCTGCTCCTGCTCCGGCATCAACTGGAAGTGGACGAGCAGCAGTCCGCCGAGGCGCAGGAGCTGATCGCAAAGTATGACGAGGCGTACAACAAGCTGACCGCGCCCGCCAACCGCGTGGCCGTCTTCCTGTCCGCGAATGAGGACGGCACGGCCAATATCGCGATGGGCGACAATGATTTCTACACGAACGTGGACCCGAACGTCGAGTTGGATACGCTCTTGGCGGGGACGCGCGTCAAGGTCAATGAGGCCTATGCCGTCGTAGGCGACCTCGGCCCGGCCCAGAACGGCCAGGTCGTCAAGGTCAGCGAGGCGCTGGAAGACGGGCGCCTTCGCATCGGCGGCGACATGCAGGGCCAGAACACCCGCGTCGTCATGCGCGGCGCGGGCCTGGAAGATGCCGTCATCAAAGCCGGAACGGAAGTCCGCATGGAGCCGAACTTCCGGGTCGCTCTGGAAGCGTTCGCGACCAAGGAGAACCAGGATTTCTTCCTGGACAAAGTCACTGAAATCCCGTGGGACAAGATCGGCGGCCAGCAGGAAGCCATCGGCGTCATCAAGGACGCCATCGAGCTGCCCCTGCTGTACCCGGAGCTGTACGAGCGCTTCGGCAAGCGCCCTCTGAAGGGCATCCTGCTGTACGGCCCTCCCGGCTGCGGCAAGACGCTGATCGGCAAGGCCACGGCTTACAACATCACGCAGGAATATAAAGCCAGGACCAAGCGGGACGTCAAAGAGTACTTCATGTATATCAACGGCCCCAAAATCCTGAACATGTGGCTAGGCGAGTCCGAACGGCAGGTGCGCGAGATCTTCACCACGGCCCGCGAGAAGGCCAAAGAGGGCTATCTGGTCTTCATCTTCATTGACGAGGCCGAGAGCATCCTGCGGACGCGGTCGTCGGGCCGATTCACGAACATCTCCAACACGGTCGTCCCGCAGTTCTGCGCCGAGATGGACGGCCTGGTCTCGCTCGAAAACGTCGTTGTGATGCTGACCTCGAACCGCCCGGACTACATTGACCCGGCGATCCTGCGCCCGGAGCGCATTGACCGCAAGGTGAAGGTCGTCCGCCCGGACAGGAAGAGCACGAACGACATCCTAGGCATCTACCTGCACCCCGGCCTGCCGCTGGACTACAAGACGGTGGACGAGCAGGGCGGCGAGGAGAAGGCGCGTCAGCTTCTGATAGACAAGACGACCGACCTCATCTGGTCGAAGACGCACGAGACCGAGTTCCTGGAGGTCTACCTCAAGAACGGCTCGGTGGACACGCTCTACTGGAAGGATCTGGTCTCCGGCGCGCTGCTGACGTCGGTGGTCGAACGGGCCAAAGACTACGCCATCAAGCGCTCCATTGATGTCAAGAGCACCAAGGAGGGCGTCTCGATGGACGACATGGAGCGGGCCGTCCGCACCGAGTTCAAGGAAAACGAGATCTTCCCGAAGACCGACAACCTGGAAGACTGGCTCAAGCTCCTGGACTACGAACCGGACAACGTCGTGCGCCTGAACCCGATTACCGCCAAGAAGGGGACGCAGACGACGCGCCGGAACGTGATTTGACCTACCCCCTGCCCCCTCCCTGTTAAGGAGGGGGTGAGAGAGGTCGCTTTCTTATTTCCCCTTCCTTAGCAGGGAAGGGGCTGGGGGTTAGGTTTGCCGCTATTTGGCACGGAAACAGAGTACGGCATCGCCGTCGAAGGCAAGGGTGCGGGCGATCTGGTCGCCGAGGCGCGCGCCGTGGTGCGGGCGTATGTCGGCAAGGTCGCCTGCCCCTGGTACTACAAGGGGGAAGACCCGCGCAACGACATGCGCGGCTTCCATGTGGACAAGCTGAACGTTGATCCCGAAGACGCCAAGCTGGACGCGCCGGATTACAAGCCGCTGCCGGTTGAGGAGGAGCGCGCAGACCGGGTGCTGGTGAACGGGGCGCGGTTTTATAATGACCACGGCCACCCGGAATATTCGACGCCGGAGTGCGCCTCGCTTCTCGATCTGGTCGCCCACGACAAGGCCGGGGAGCGGGTCGTGCTGGCCGCCGCGCGGGCGCGGTCGGAGCAGCCGGGGGCCGGGCAGGTCCACATCTTCAAGAACAACACAGACTTCCACGGGTCGTCCTACGGCACCCATGAGAACTACTTGATCCCGCGCGAGACGCCGTTCGCGCAGCTATTGTCCGGCCTGCTGCCGTTCTTTGCGACTCGGATCATCTATGCGGGCGCGGGCAAATTGGGGATCGAGCCGCGCGGCGACGCGGGCCTGTACCAGCTTTCGCAGCGGGCGGACTTCTTTACCGAAGAGGCGTCCGTGGACACCCTGCACCGGCGGCCTCTGGTGAACACGCGCGACGAGCCGCACGCGGACCCGCGTGACTGGCGGCGCCTCCATGTGATCTGCGGCGACGCCAACATGTCCGAGTACGCGACCGCGCTGAAGATCGGGACGACTTACCTGGTCACGTCCCTGCTGGAACAGGGCTGGCAGCCCTGGGTACGCCTGAAGCAGCCGACCGAGGCGATCAAGACCATCTCGCGTGATCAGTCATACAAGTGGCTGGTCGGGGCCGAGACGGGGACCATCGGGGCCGTAGACATCCAGCGCGTCTATCTTGCCGCCGCCAAAGAGAATCTGGCCGGGCGCGGGGCGGACACCGACTGGACCCTGCGCGAGTGGGAGCGGACGCTGAACGCGCTCGAGTCCGACCCGCTCTTATTGGGAGACCGCTTGGATTGGGTCGCCAAACGCGGCCTGCTGGCCGACTATGTCGAGTCCGAGGGCATTGGCTGGGATGATGAGACCCTGCCGTCATTTGACCTGGCCTACAGCAATGTAGACCCCGATGAGGGCCTGTACTATGCCTTGGAGCAGGCCGGTGAGATGGTGCGCCTGACGGACGACGCGACGGTCGAGGCCGCCATGACCCAGCCGCCCGCCAACACCCGCGCCGCCCTCCGGGGGCATCTGGTGGACAAACTCGCCGACGCCATTGGCGTCCTCGGCTGGAACAAAGTGGTCCTGCGGACCGATCAAGAGTCCTGGATGGTTGACTTAGACGACTACCTGACGCCCGAATCGGTCGCGCAGGCGATGAACGACTTACGAGCCGCCGACACACTGGAAGATTTAATACGCCGTTTCCGCGAACGCGGCAAATGACGTGCCTAGAGGATTCCCGGCCCCCGCCGTTGAATCCGCCTGATGCCATCGGAACGAATTTAGAACGACTATCGAGGGAGGAACGAACAATGCCCATGACCGATGAAGACCGCGCCACGCGGCCTGCCGGCCCCGCCGACCCGCTCCGCAAGGAGGGCGACGAAACCGGCCCCAGCAAGCCCGACGTGCAGCGGCCCGACCGCAGCGACCTGCTCAAGCGCATGAAGCGTGTGGACCCGGACCAGGCCCGCCGCTACCGCCAGCGCAGCGGCCAGTAGTAACCCACCCCCAACCCCCTCCCCAGAGGGAAGGGGGCTTGATTTTCGTCTTGCCCCTTCCCCATTGGGGGAGGGGTTGGGGAGAGGTTTCTTTCGTATGCTGCGTTTTCCTAACGAAGGCGCAGGCGGCTTCGCCGACCTGTTTGCCGAAAAAAGTTTCAACCATGACTGCCTGCCTATGCCCACCCCCGTCCCCAACGTGCCCGGCGCGCGGGATGTGGACACCCACGGCACCACGGTCATCGCCGTTAAGTACAAAGACGGCCTGATCAACGTCGCCGACCGACGCGCGACGGCGGGCTACACCGTCATGTACGACCAGGCCGAGAAGGTGCTGGCCCTGGACGACTACACGCTGATCTCCATTTCGGGGTCGTTCGCCAAAAGCGTCGAGGTCGTCCGCTACCTGCGCCACGCCTTCAAGTATTTCGAGCGCTCCCAGCTCCAGCCTATGTCCCAGGAGGGCAAGCTGATGGAGCTGTCGCGCGTCATCGCCAACAATGTCCCCGCCGCCCTGCAAGGCATCGGCGCGTTCATCCCCGTCCTGTCCACGTTTGACCGGGACACGAACCAGGGCCGCATCTACTTCTACGACGTGCTGGGCGGCCAGTTCGAGACGGCGGAGTACGGCGCGGCGGGCAGCGGTTCGGCCCCGATCAAGGGCGCGTTCGAATACATCCTGAAGACCAAAGGCCCCTTCCGCGAGATGGACCGCGAGACGGCCCTGCGCGAGACCTTGACCCTGCTCGACATCGCCGCCGACCTGGACACGGCTACGGGCGGTTCGGCGAAGTTCCTGCCTGCCGCCAAGTATATCACCGCCGACGGCATCCGCGACTTCACCGACGACGAGATCAAGGCCGCGCTAGGCCGTTCCTGATTTTGCCCCCTAACCCCCAATTCTGGGGGAACAAGAGGGTGCGTTGTACCCCTCCCGTTCCTGTTCTGGCTCCCCCAGAATTGGGGGCCGGGGGGCGATCTTGGAGTATCCATTGCCTTCCTATAGCCCCTACGACTGGAACGAGAGTATCCAGCAGCGAAACGAATACATTGAAGACCGCCTCAAGGACGGCAGCCCTGTCGTCGCGCTGACTTATGATGGCGGCCTGTTGCTGCTGTCCGCGCGGCAGACACAGCGCAAAGTCTACGAGATTTATGACAAGCTGATGTTCAGCGCCATCGGCAACCAGAGCGATGTGGAGCAGATCCGACGCGGCGCGATTGACGCCGCCCATCAGGAGGGCTTTCAGCGCTCGCCGGATGACGTCAGTGTGCAGCGCCTGGTCTCCTTCCAACTCTCCCCCGCCATCAAGCGCATCTACGGGGACCCCTTCGCCCAGCCCATTGTCATCAAGGGCATCTTCGCGGAGCTTGGCAAGACGCCGGAGCGCGACCTGCTGATGACGCTGTCCTATGACGGCGAGTTCTCGTCCACGCCCGGCATGGCCGTCGTCGCCGGGACGGCCTACGCCGAGGACCGGATGCGTGAGCATTTAAAGTCCGAGACGGAGACCGGTACGCCGAGCCTCGACGCCGCTCTGCGCGCCGCGCTGTACGCCTGGGGCGTCGGCATGAAGCACTTAGAATCCGAGGACCGCGCCGACGCGGACTACTCGACCGATGGCGAAGGTCCGCAGGATGTGTCGTCGTTCATCACCGAGCATTTGGGCAAGGGTTGGACGGTGGAGGCGGGCATTCTGGAGCGCAACACGACCCGAGAGAGTCGCTTCCGCATGGTGTCGGAGAGTGAACTGACGGAGACGGTCGCCCGGTATCAGTAGAATGGCCCCCACCCCTGGCCCCTCCCCCGCAAGCGGGAGAGGGGAGCAGGATTAGGAGTAGGTCATCGCCCTTCTTTTCACCCCTCTCCCGCTTGCGGGGGAGGGGCCGGGGGTGGGGGCTTTTCTGGAAAGTACCTATGGACAAACGCATCTTCGGCATAGAAACCGAATTCGGCTGCCTGGTCAACGACGACTCCGTCGGCACGGCGGAGATGATCGTCGAGCAGGTCAAGGACCACGCTTTTTATAAAGACAAGCTGGGCCTGATTGACCTGCACGCGCGCGACTACGCCTTTGAGCCGGCCCGCTGCGGCGGCTTCCTGCGGTCGGGCGGGCGGCTCTACATTGACGCCGTCGGCTCGCACATGGAGTACGCGACGCCCGAATGTACGGACTTTGCCGATGCCGTGGCCTATGACAAGGCCGGGCGCGTCATCTTGCAGCGGCTCCTGCGCGAATTGGACTTGCAGGACAAAGTCTCTTTCCACTCGAACTCCGTGGACCACTTCGGTGGCCACACGTTCGGCTGCCATGAGAACTTCCTGGTCGCCATTGACGACCGCTTCTTCCTGGAAGCCCTGTCGTACCTGCTGCCCTTCCTGGTGACCCGCCAGATCTTCGCGGGAGTCGGGCGCGTCGGCGGGCACCGGCTGAACTATAAGAGCCTGAAGAACAACATTATGACCATCTCGGATTACGAGGTGGACTACCAGTGGGTCGGCAACTTCTACGGCGTCGAGGTGGACCCGACCATTGAGTTCCAGCTTTCGCAGCGCGCGGACCACATCGTCAAGACGATCTCCTCCCGCGTTCGGTTTAACCGGGCCATCATCAACCCCAAGTGGGACTCGTACTACAACTACTCCAACCTGCACCGCCTGCACATCCTGTTCGGCGAGTGCAACATGAGTGAGTACGCGACTTTGATGAAGATCGGCACGACCAGCATCGTCCTGGACTTGATCGAGGACGGCGTCCTGCTGCAAGACGTGGAGCTGCGCGACCCGCTGGAAGCCCTGAAAAGCGTCTCGCGCGACCAGTCCTGGAAGTGGATGGTTCGGCGCAAGGGCGGCGACAGCATCAAGGCCGTGGACTTGCAGCGGCTGTACCTCGCAGCCGCGCAGGAGCGCTACACGGGCCGCGATGAGCAGACGGATTATGTCCTGGGCGAGTGGGAGAAGTGCCTGGACGCTTTAGAGAAAGACCCGTACCTGCTGGCCGACAAGCTGGACTGGGTCGCCAAGCGCAAGATGATGGAGGACTTCATGGAGTCCGAGGACGGTGCGGTGAAGTGGGGCGACGACATCCTGCACTCGCTGGATTTGGAGTACCACAACGTCAACCCCGAGACCAGTCTGTATTACGGCTTGGAGCAGGCCGGGCAGATCGAGCGGGCGACCACGGACCGGCGCATCTTCGAGGCGACCATGACGCCGCCGACGAACACGCGGGCGAAGGGGCGCGGGGTGGTCATTGACAAGTTGCTGTCCAACAACTCACGGGACTACGTTATTGACTGGGACCTGATCTATATCAACAAGCGCCTGCACCTGGAACTGAAGAATCCGTTCAACACCTACAAGGACGAGGCGACGGCCTTCGCAAGCGGTCTGTAGAGGAAGAACCCGGCACTGGAAGTGCCGGGCTACTGTGAAGTGAAAGTGCCTCCGGCACTGA
>JAABUL010000108.1_pt1 | contig 160215 bp, 306 predicted proteins | sample 5559151 | NCBI WGS metagenome assembly JAABUL01 (sample SAMN10711876, study PRJNA513368) | rock metagenome | isolation source: Antarctica rocks | place: Antarctica: Victoria Land, Pudding Butte sud | reverse complement strand
AATCAATGTGTCACGAAACAGCCTGCAGGACTACTGCTGCAGCTGCAGCGCCTGTTCCGCTGTCAAGCTTCTGTCAAGCGGCGTCAAACAAGGTGTCACAGCAACAGCCTGCAGGACTACTGCTGCAGCTGCAGCGCCTGTTCCGCTGTCAAGCTTCTGTCAAGCGGTGTCAAACAACGCTTCACAGAACAGCCTGCAGGACTACTGCTGCAGCTGCAGCGCCTGTTCCGCTGTCAAGCTGCTGTAAGATGGCGTCAAATAAACATCGTCTGAGTCTGCAGGACTACGGCTGCAGCGCATATCCCGTCAGCTGCACCTGATGCGGCATCAGAGCTTGACGATTAACAGTGCAAAGAAGGCTGCAAGGTGGGGAGCACAACGTCCCACGAGGATGGCCGTCCGGTCAGCCTCATGACAAGACAAAGCTCCCACCTGAAGCCATTTTCGAAAGCTGCTGTGTGATATATAAATCTGCAGCATCGCCTCCGGCTGCAGCCGTACCTGCTCAGGCGTGGATTGGAATCAAACGGGGAAAAGAAAACCAATAGAGGTTTCGCAGGTCTCGCGCCTGAACGTCCGCGAAGTCGGCGCCGGCCGCGGGGTCGCGCTGGAACAATGCGTCCAGGTACACGTGCAGGCGCTTGCGCCACATCGCCACCTCCCCGCCCTTTGCCCTGTCCTCCGCCTCCTGCAGGGCTGCCTGCAGATTGAAGGCTGCCGGTGTCCGCGAATGCGCAAGATTCACAGGCGAGGGCGCACCCTGTGCATGTGCCAGTTGAGCAACGTTCCAAAAGGCTGCCTGCTTGCCCCGCACGCTACTTCAAACCCTACTCAAAACCGCATTGGTGCACCTGTATAGAGCAGCTGCTGGGGCGGCACCTCATCGTAGTGCTCCACCAGCAGCTGCGTGGCGTCCTGAAAGGCCCACCTACACCCCTGATTGAAACTGTTGGCGCACCTGAATGGAGGCCACCACCTGCCGCGGCGGCACCTCGTCGTAGTGTTCCACCAGCAGCTGCGTGGCGCCCGCCGCGTCGATGCGCATCAGCGGCACCACGTGCGCTCCCGCAGCCTGAAAGGAAAGGAACTCTTAAGGCCTGCTTCCAAGATCAGCCACAGGCGTGGCTGTGCGGGTGGCTGCGTGGCAGCGGCCGCGCCGATGCGCTTCAGGGAAACCTGCAGCCTGCTCAAGGGACATGGGCACAGTACCCTGGGTGATCCGGTGAGATGCAGAGCTGTGCAGACGGCTGTGTGGTGCTAGATGCAGCGGCGCTGGCGCAGGTGCGGGAGTGCGGGAGTCTTTGAATTTCATCGCATGATATACAAGTATGTGCTCGATATCAGTAATTTCCGAATCAGAGAATTATTTCAAATGGTTTGACATTTTTTTGTTCACGATTGTAATGTTGAATAGAAGCTGGCTGCTCTGATCACTCGGTCAGAGGTGGGCTGCCAGCGTACCTGGAACAGGCCGTGTTCCACGATGTAGGACAGGATGTCGGGGCGGCCCAGGCGCAGCAAGATGGCCATCGCCAGGTCCGCCCGCCCCTCAAGAAAAGCGAGAATGAAATTGTCAACATTGTTGCAGCACAGCGATTAACCTCTGGCTAAGGTCCTGGAACCGCGGAAAAACGGCTGGGTGCCTGCAGTGCAGACAGGAAACACAATAGAGTGCTCGCCACAATGTGTTGATGCACGCTGAATGTAAGAGAGCTCCTTGGGAGGTTTGAGATTCTCTAAATGCAATGTGGAGGTGACTTGCCTGCAGGGTGTACAGGTGCGCGGCAACAGCCATGAGGGCGGGCGTGCCGCCACCAAGCGACTGCATCCTGCGAGCATTCATAGTGGCCGCCTCAGGAGGCGTCACATGCCGTTTGGTGCGCTGCACTGTCAGCCTTGTGGATGCATCAGCCTGACAACCAACAACCTATTGAGCAGCAGCTTGCGCTGCAAAGCGCCCAGGCGAAAGCGTGATGTGATTGCGGTGGATGCCTGCGCATACCGACAGGCCGTGTCGAGGGGTTAGCAAAGGCCGCACTGAAGGGTCTAAGGGTCTGTTCACCGGTGCTGGGTAGCCTCCGTGAGCGCGGGCACAGAATACAGCTGCGGCATTGCAAAAGATTTACAAAGACCGCAATGAATGGTGTAAGAGTCTGCTCACCTGTGCAGGGTGGCCTCCGTGAGTGCGGGGACAGAGTACAGCTGCGGCGGCCAGCGCCGCAGCAGCGGCAGCAGCTGCTCGTGGTGCGCCGGCGACAGCAGGAAAGCCATCAGCACCTGCGCCAGGGGATTGAGGGTTCGAGGTTCAGGTTTTAGGGCCGCTCTCAAGTGTGCACCACGAATCCTGAGCATCTGGGCTCTCGCGAAAGCATCGCTATGCCATCAACGATATCCGTGCATCTGACGCTTTGGACGGTGCCCCTTTGCTTCGAGCAGGTCAGCAGCAGCGTCGTAATGATTGTGTCCAGGTGTCCACGCACTCCTCCATTGCATCGGCACGCTGGTTCCACCGTCAGGCGGGCGCACCATCTCGTAGGCCTGGCGGCGCAGCTGCGGCGCCATGATGCCGATGGGGATGTGCGGCGCCAGTACCGGCAGCTGCCTATGCTGCGCGAAGGTGTACACCTGCCGCTCCCATGCCGCCGCGTCGTCCTGCATGGCAGCAGAGCAGTGTTGCTAGTATTCGTGCTATCAGTAGGTACCTCTGAGTATTGTTAGCTGCCTGTGCTGCGCTTCCACGCCGCAACGTCATCCTGTGCGCCAGACAGAATAAACAAGTGTCATTGAACATTCGTGTAGCTTTCACTATCGGTCTGTGAAGCGGCACTGCAGTGTGAAGCAATCTCTATTTGCTCGCAAGTATTTGCGAGAGGGTTTCAGAAAAGAGTGCGAGCCGAATTGGCGGGACCTTCATGGATGGCAGCAGGCCAGCCACTCGATTCTGCCACCCGACAACACCTCCCTATGCAATGTGGCTGGTGCCGCCATGTGCAAGTTCACTGTGGGAGGGGCGAGCGCGCACACCTTTAGTAGCTCTGGGCACAGTGCCGCGGCTTCGGCGAAATTGCGCTGCCCCAGCAGGTACTGCAGGTACTGCATCGCCACCTGTGGCGCATACACGCAACTGCCTGGCAGGCCAGATGCCTTGAACTTGAGCATGGTGTCAAACACGAAAGGCAGGTCTTGAGTTTCAGAGAGAAGCAGTCGCAAGCAGCTTCAGTGCTGCCGGCAGCGGCCGCCACCTGCTGGTGGGTTGTGCAGGCTGCGGACGATGGCGGCGGTAACTGATGTGGATGATAGATGACACAAAGGGACAATCTGCCAGCTAAGCTTTCTGTACCGGGCAACTATCAGATGCCCACCTGCTGGTGGTTGTGCTTGCGCAGGCTGCGGTCGGTGGCGGCGATGGCGAGCGCCTCCCGGTAGCGCCGTCGCTGCAGCAGCCACGCCACCCGGTCGTCCCCGTCCCGCGGCCGCCCCACCACCACATCCTGTTCAGACAAATTGGAGGTCTCATTCCTTCTGGAGGCTTTCAGGGGCTGCAGCAGCCACGCCACCCTGTCGTCCCCGTTCTGCGGCCGCCCCACCACCACGTCCCGTTCCATCAGAGCTGAGAGGTTTCAACATTTCTGGAGGCTTTCCGGCACTGCGGCAGTCCGTCCTGGTGCAGGAACACGAAATGCCAGCGCCTTCCCCATTGGCTCTGAAGCAACCCTGATTCCTGAGGCTGTGCACTGCCGGGTCATGAGGGGGGACTGCTGCAGGTGCCTCCAATGCTGCAGTGGACACGAGGGTTGGCAGGCACTGTTCGCAGAGAGCATGCGACAGCTTGAAGGGCCGCTTTCTGAAAATTCCCAGAGCCGCATTATGAAATCCTATAGGAACCCTGAAAGGCCTTGAGAACCGCGCCCGTGGTGTGACGACGTAGTACAGAGGCTCGTAGCTGTCGGGCCACCACTTGTACTCTGCCTTCTTCGGAGCGGTCAGCCGCCTGTCGGCCTGCAAAACGGCAAAACAAATCAATCACCATGGCTCAGTCAGGCACTTGCGTGTGCTCCAAAGTCGTGGAGTAGGATTGTGTCGGGCTGCATGTGGAGGCCCCCGGCCAGGGCTTCCTCGTTCGCGCCAATGCTTGTGTTGCGAACGGCGCACACGGGCGTGCGGCAGCAGTGTTATTTCGTGTCCCCACCACATCAATGCGCATCAGCATCAATTGCGACTCCCACCTGGAGCGTGCGCTCCTTGGACAGCGGGTAGTAGGTGGCCAGGGACGTGGCATGGTCGGGGCCGCTGCGCTGCAGGCCTGCGATCGGCAGCACGTCCGACGCCAGCTCGTCCCCCCGCCACGACAGGATCTTGAGCTGCACAGTAGATGAGGATCAGATTAAATAGGGTTTCAACTTCGTCATCGAGAGACACGCGGCGGCACGTCCGTCGCCCCTTCGTCTCCCCGCCACGATAGGAATCTCAGCGTTCGGATCAGGCAAAGGGAAGGCAGCAGCCGGAAACATTGTGGCAACCCGATCGACTGGTGCTGCAAGGCAGGACCACCAGCTGCACCAGGCGGCGGCGCAAGCAAGATATGCCACACACGTTGCCGGCGGAGCGGACGTGACACCAAACTCATCGTGTCAGTGAAGTTCTGGCGTGTGTAACAATTCAATTCCGATTCTCATCAAATTAGTGGGAGTAGGGTGGGGAGCGTGCCCTTAAACCCTAAGAACCCAACGCACCTCCGGGAAAGCCTCGTCGTCTGCCACGTCGGCGGCCGTCGCGCCTTCCGCTGCCGAGTGGTGCAGGTGCGTCAGCAGCGCCATGTCCTGCCCAAAGGGCGCCACGCCCTGCAGTTGTGGGAGTCCAACTTTCGGCTACGAGTATGCATATCATTGACGATAGCAGGAGGTGCGGTTGCAGCAGGCGCCAGACGCATTAGGACGCAGCCGTTGACGTCCAGCCGCAGTTGGCCAGTCGCCGAGGTCTGTGACTACCCATCACATGCATTGCAATGTGAATGTGAAAGGCGCGCCAGGATGCAGCCATCAATGTCCAGCTGCACCAGGACCTGCCGAGATGATATCTATGTAGAGTGCCATAGTTGTCATGTGAGCAGAGGTCGACCGTGTGGCACACCAAGATGCAGCCGTCGATGTCCAGCTGCACCAGGACCTGCATGACATACGACTCCACGCTGCCCACCGTGCTCGACTCCTCTAGCAGCGCTGTCCGCGCCACCTGCACAGTCGGTGAACGTTCATTTCTCAAGGCGAGGAGCTGCGTTTCTCATGGCCGACGAGGACACCTTTGGGCAGGCCCGTTTTGCAGCAAAGACGGCGCCACCCCAGTCGCTGGTGACTGAGCGGCTGCATCTTCCCAGAACAGCAGCCTGAACTTCGTGAGCAATGTCATGAGAAGACACACAGCTCATTTGAACTTTGACCACTGACGCGACGTGATGGTGGCGGACCAGCCGCAGTACAGCAGCAACTGTAGCTGACCATCATATGCCATGCAGCTTGGAAAAGCTTAAAGGCCACGCACTGTAATGGTCGCGGCCCAGCCGACGTACAGCAGGCTGTCCGCCTCCCAGTACAGGTGCGGCTTGGCGTGCTTCAGCCGCTTCGCGCTGGCTGGGCGCTTGATGGTGAAGATGCGCTGGTGCGCCGCCGTGTCGTACACCTGCGGGGTTGAGGAGAGAATGTTTAGGCCTCGATAGGCCTCAATGTAGAGCGAAATGCTGCATTCGGTTGAACACAGCGTTCATCTCCACCACGGGCTTGATGGTGGAGATGCGCCTGGTGCGCCGCCGTGTCATACACCTCCCCAACATCAAGGGGACAAGCCACAGCATGAATGAGTTGAGTATTTGTGAAGATGCACCGGCGTGCCGAGGGACGGCACATGTATCGTGTTCCCACACGAAACAAACACCCAATCGCTGACGTCTGGCGTCAGCAAATGGGCGTCAATTGCGCCCTGGGAACTGTGGAGCCCTGCGGCGCGCTCGCCTGCCTCCTTCTGCATGGCCTGTGCTGCGCGTGGGGGGGGGGGGGGGGGGGGGGGCAATATCCACTCCATTCCCCGGCATCTCCGCTCTCACCCGACAGCGTTGACCCAGGCGATGAGGCTGCTGGTCCAGCGCAATGTGCTGCAGGGAGGCGCGCCAGCATTTCTTTTGTCACCTTGACGCTGACGGCGTTGGCCCAGGCGATGAGGCTGCTGGTCCAGCGCACAGACTGGATGGCGCCCTCGCCAGAGTGCAGCACCGTGTCCTTGATGCCCAGCCAGCCCTGCGGCGAAAAGGGTAAGGTAGTTTTGTGTAAAGACTTCTGGTCGTTATGCCTCCCGGTCGCTGCGTGCGCACTCCGCCAGGTGCCCAGCAGCTGCCAGGCGTCATCTCGACGCTCGACATCACAAGCGGAAGCTCAAAGCGGCACAGTTGATGAAGTGCACCACAGTTGCAGCTGACCAACTGACGGTGCAGAGCTGTCGCAGACCAGCCGTACCCTTGAATGTAGGACCAGCTCGCCAGAGTCGCCGCCCGTGACAGACTCCCGCGTCTTGCGCTGCCCATACCGCGGGTCAAGCGCAATCGACTGCAAATGCACACGCGTTCATTTCAGATTTGGGCAGCACTTCTGTGTCTGCCAGTGCGAACATGCGAAAGCAGCCACCATGCAGAGCGGAGAGGCGTAACTGCTGCCATGCATGCAGAGCAGCCCGCTGTGCTGGCAGAGCCTCACCCTGACAGGGTAGTGGTGTTTGAAGGAGGTGCGCTCCTCACTGTACATGCCTGAAATCTGCACAGTGGAACAACAGCGCTGCTCAGCACCAAAATGGCGAGGGTGTCAGAGGCAGACCAAAATGGCGAAGTGTCAAAGGCACTGAGAGCGTGTTGTGTGAAAATGCTGTTTGTAAGCCAATGCTTACAAGGACGCTGCCATCGTCTGCGCAGGTCGCCAGATTGTCCGCCGAGGCATCAAATGATATGTCGTGGATCGCCGACTGGTGCGCGGCGATCTGCCTGACCTGTTGCACACGCACATGCAATGCTCTCGTATGGACCCCACATGTGTGAGCATTTGTGCTGAAAGCTTGCCAGGTCAATGAGCTGCTGTAGCTTTCGACAGTTGCTGTCGTGTTCCGTGCAGACACTTCCTGGGAGGCGCCCATGCCAGCCGCCCCTCGCCGGCAGAGCGTCTCCCCGCCAGCAACGGGAATTGAGGAATATCAAATGTCTCGCCTGGTTTCCCTCGTAGTCCAGCAGGTGCACTGTGCCGGAGGAAGTGCCCAGCGCCTACACACAGATGGACCTCATTTATACAGTACATATCGAACAGCTTCATTATATGGCCAGCTCGATTTGGAAACAACATCAATCAGGCGTACCAGCACTTTGTCCGAGACCGCGAGGCATGCCGCCGCCGCCGAGGCCAGAAGGTCTGCCAGATCGCAGCCCAGCCGCTGGTACTTGAGCCGCGGCTCGTCCTCCGGCGGCTGTTCGTAGTCTGCCACCGTCGCCGCCGCCGCCGCGCCGTCCGCCGCTGCCGTGCCACCGGAGGGCGCCGCTGCGTCTGAACCCTGCCGCGTTTGGCCGGGCGTTAGGCGGACCAGGGTCTGAGAATTTGGTCGCGTCATCGCAGAGCTGCCTGTGGCAGGGCTGCCTGTGACTTGGCTGTTTTCTGTGGGCGCTGCGCCTGAGGAGGTGCCCGTGCTCGCCAAGGCATTGGGACCGCCAGTTCGCTGCTGGGGTGGCGATGCAGCGGCAGTGCCGTTGCTGTCGTCTGACAGCTGCGACGTCAGGGTTTCATCTATCGACAGATCTGCACCATCCGTCGAGGGCTGCGCGTCGCTTTGCTGGCCATGCTGCAGTGTGCCGTGCGGCATGGCGCCGTTAGCTGTGCCACCGTTTCAATTCTGCTGGGCGACGTGCATCGGATAGATCGCTGCGAATAGGTCACTCATGTCGTCCTGACCGCCTGCAGGTCAAACATGCGTGCGTGCACGCGAAAACTCCGGAACAGACGATCCGAGGTGCACGAAATTCGAACGCGACACAACCAGCGAGGTGCGATCGCGCGGCACCGCAGTGAGCCCTAATACTACAGAAACGTACCGGAACGTCTTGGTTTCGAATTCGTTGAACGTGGTGCATTCACTGTGCCAACCCGAGCAGATTGGTGCCCTAAACCCTAAATTTTACACCCTAAATCCTAAACTCCTAGGGTGGCAGCAACCAGCAGTAGGGTTGGCATGTAACCGGTAACTTCAACCGAAGTGACCGCGGTTACCAGCCGTAACTGGAGGCGAGCGGCGGTCAACTGCGGTTACCGGCCTGGGAACCTGTTCTGGGGCTGATGGGACGCTAAGTGTTCACAGCAAATTTGAAACAGCGCGAGCAGCAGCAAGGCGCGAGCAGCAGCATGCGGCGAGCGCCATTTGAAGTTATATTCAGTTCAGTTTAGTGTCCTACACGCCTTGACGTCTTAAATGGCGCAGTCGTGCTTGTCGGACAGCGACGGAGAGGATATCGGCTGCGAGGATGCAGCGCCAGCTCGGCCGACGATGTTGTGGCAGCGAGATCCCGGTTTGACATGGTGACAGCGACTGGCCAGAAACAAACTCAGGAAGCCTACTGCAATGCAAGACACAACATGGTGTGCTCCTGACATGACGACGTGGACTTCGAGATCGCCATCAACGGCCTCTTCGGGGAGCCGACGGCGGAGGCGGCGGATGCGTTCACCAACGCGCCCAACCTGGAGACTGTGATGAAGTGCAAGCTCGGCGTGCTGCGCAAGCAGCCGCTGATCAGCCTGGGCAACTAGAGCGGTGTTCAGGGGGTCATTGCCAGCCAGTCCTTGCTGATGTTTGCCGTGAATAAGACGCCGCCGAGGCGGCCGGAGTGCGGCGGCCCGGGTGCACCAACACCCCGAGCGTTTTCTAGCATGCAATAGCGTTTTCGAATTGAATCTTTCCATAGGAATGATCGTAGACATGTGGAGGAGTTCGTTTCCGAAGAGTGTTGGACAAACGGAGCAGGTAACCGGCGGGATTTGGTAAGTAACCGTAGTAACCGTAACCGTAACCGGCCCTAAGTTCCGGTTACTGCCAACTCTAACTGGAAGTTAGGCCCGATTACGGTTACGGTTCCCGGTGTCTACGGTTACTCACCAAATCCCGCCGGCTCCGTTTGTCCAACACTCTTCGGAAACGAACTCCTCCACATGTCTACGATCATTCCTATGGAAAGATTCAATTCGAAAACGCTATTGCATGCTAGAAAACGCTCGGGGTGTTGGTGCACCCGGGCCGCCGCACTCCGGCCGCCTCGGTGGCGTCTTATTCACGGCAAACATCAGCAAGGACTGGCTGGCAATGACCCCCTGAACACCGCTCTAGTTGCCCAGGCTGATCAGCGGCTGCGTGCGCAGCACGCCGAGCTTGCACTTCATCACAGTCTCCAGGTTGGGCGCGTTGGTGAACGCATCCGCCGCCTCCGCCGTCGGCTGACCGAAGAGGCCGTTGATGGCGATCTCGAAGTCCACGTCGTCATGTCAGGAGCACACCATGTTGTGTCTTGCATTGCAGTAGGCTTCCTGAGTTTGTTTCTGGCCAGTCACTGTCACCATGTCAAACCGGGATCTCGCTGCCACAACATCGTTGGCCGAGCTGCTGAGCACTGGCGATGCATCCTCGCAGCCGATATCCTCTCCGTCGCAGTCCGACAAGCACGACTGCGCCGTTCAAGACGTCAAGGCGTGTAGAATACAACTTCAAATGGCGGCCGCTTTGCTGCTGCGTGAACGCTTAGCGTCCCATCAGCCCCAGAACAGATTCCCAGGCCGGCAACCGCAGTTGACCGCCGCTCGCCTCCAGTTACCGCTGGTAACTGCGGTTACTCCGGTTAGGCCATCCTAATGTAACACTCCAGTTTGAAACTCCACAGTTCAAACTACCCTAATTCAGCTTAGTGCAACTAGGCCTAGTACAACTAGCGCAGCAGCAGGGTTTTACCGGGCGCGGGACCGAAGATCCTCCAGGCACCATTCACTGTTACAAGCCCGAGGCCCACCGATCGGCGTGTGCACGGTCAGTTTTGTCGTTAATGCACGTTTGACTTTTACAGCGGCCCGGTGAGACGGCTCCATGGCGCTCAATATGCGCCTGCCCTCTGCCGCTGAGGCATCGTCACCCATGGACACTGCGTCCTGCAGTTCCGGCGGCCGCAGGTGAGACGTAGGGGACACCTCCAGTCGACGTCAGAGGGGACGCACGAACGGTCAGATGCGTGCTCATGGGGCAGACGGCCGCATGGTCTGTCAGCGCGGGAGGTACAGCGATAAAGGGCAAAAGCATATGCTGGAGTTATCCAGCGACGCTGGCGCTGAATCGGACCAGGCAGAGATTTAGAGAGGCTTATGTGCAGCTAAAGAGAGCCACGGTGGACCATGGATCGCGCAACCCCACCGCTCCTGCTTATCTCGGCGACACGTTACATTCCCGTGCAGCTGTCCGTTTGTGGCTGCAGAAGCAGCTGCAAGACCGCGATTGGAAGCCCGTATGGTCTTATCCAGCTCTGGCAATTTCTGTATGTTTCAAATTCAACTCGCGTGGCGAATTCCTCAGCCAAGCCGGTTGACGCGTGCCGCTCGCTGGCCGGCGCCGCTCGCAGGGCCGCTGCCACTGAGCAGATGACACGTGCAGCTGACGGAGAGGCGCACTTCAGTTCTTGATCGGTGTTCTGCTGGCCTGTCCCGCAGGTTACAGCACGACCAGCACAGCGCAGCGGGGTGCGGCAGCCGTAGCAGCGCGTTCTTCTCGCTGCAAGCGCCATCGCTGCAGGCGCAGCGTCGCCAGCGGCGCGCGGAGCAGCAGATATGCAGCGCCACGGCGCTGCAGCCGCAGCGCTCGGTGCGACACCAGCAGCAGGCAGAGGCGCAGCTGCAGAGCGCAGCCGCGTCGCCGGCGACGGTGCTGCAGCCGCAGCGGCAGCCAACAGCCACTGTGCCGGACGAGGGCCGGGATCAGCGCCTGCGCGACCGGGAGGAGAGGTCAGTGCTTGAGTGCTTCCTGCGACTGGGTCTCCCAAGCTAACAAGATGGCTGCGCTGGCGGGCTGCGGCGGCGGCACTTTGAATGTTGCACGTTAAGCCTATGGCTGCTAGTGGGGAATGATGTGCTCACTTCGTGCAGCCGGGCATTGCTCCCGCACACATTCCATCAATCCGTTTCAAAGCACCCGGAGTCTGCAGTCAAGCAACGCTGGCCGGTCTTAGTGGCGTCGTGTGCCTGACAGCACCACCTTATGGCAATCGACAGGCAAGCGCGTGGCGGATTCGAGGCAGAGGCGTACGCCATGCAGCAGTGCGTGGCGCTGCACGAGCAGTGGCTGAAGAACAAGACGCCCACAAAACGCAATGCGCGTTGGGAGGGCGGCGTGCTCGATGACGCCTACAGGTGTGCACGGGACCAGCTGCTTCCTCCTGCCTCTATGCACGACCACCAGCAGCCACCTCACTGGCTGCAAGTTGCGTGCTTCCCTTTCAAGTGGTACTCAATGAGCTTAGGTGCATGTCAAGTATGATCAGCCGTCCTGCCGTCACACCGTCCTGCCCTCCACATCACCTTGTGCCGAGTTCTGCCTTCGATGCCAAGAGGTGTCTTCTTGTGTGACCGCAGACGCGCAGGCATCGTGACCAGCGAGTATGCGAAAACGTTCTACCTGGGCACCAAGCTGATGACGCCGGAGAAGGCGCGCGCGGTGTGGGCCATCTACGTGTGGTGCCGCCGCACTGACGAGCTGGTGGACGGCCCCAACGCCTCCCGCATCACCCCCGAGGTGCAGACTATCTTGTGGGTGGCTGCCTGATGACATGATACAAAGTTGGTCCGCCCTTGCCGCTGGCGACGTCCCCAATGGCCCTCGTGCCGCCGCGTAGCTCCGACGCTGCTCCTGTTGCAGCTGTTGATCCCAGTGTCTGCAGCTGGCCTGTGGCTTGGCTGCCTAGTGCAACACGGCTGTTCGTCCTCCCCAGCTTGCAAACGCGCGCCTGTCTGCCGATCTGCACACATTCCGCCCCTACATCAGGCATGTGAAATTAGCATCCTTGGACTTGCAGACACCAAACATGCCAGAAACCTCACAGCTGCGAGACCATCAACACCCTGAATAACATTGCCGCCCGGCAGGCGCTGGACCGCTTGGGGGGAGCGGCTGCAGGACATTTTCAACCCAAGCAGAAAGGGTGACACACGTAACCATGATTGCTGGCAGGCGCTGGACCGTCGGGAGGAAGCTGGAGGGCATTCTCGACAAAGCATTCTCAGGTACAAGGGTCTTGCATGTCCCACACATGCAACTGACCTTGTACCACACCAAATGCCGGCAGGCGCTGGACCGGTGGGAGGAGCGGCTGGAGGGCATTTTCGACGGGCGGCCGTACGACATCCTGGACGCGGCGCTGACGGACACCGTGAGCCAGTACCCCGTGCACATCCAGCCCTTCCGCGACATGATCGACGGCATGCGCATGGACCTCGTCAAGTCCCGGTGAATAGAGTGTGCTAGTGAAGCTATGAACCATGCTAGTGAAGCTATGAACCATGCTGCGCCGGCCTGCTGGCACCTTTTGCTCGTGCCTCGCTGCCCCCTCGAGTGTTGCTGGCATGCCCGCCGCCTGCCAGTACACACTCCATATGGGCTATACTCACGACGCACCACACTCAGCACCTCCCGAGAAGAGAACCAAGCGCCTCGTTTCTGTAGGTACAAGACGTACGACGAGCTGTACGGGTACTGCTACAAGGTGGCGGGCACTGTGGCACTCATGACGACGCCCGTCATGGGCATCAACCCCGAGTACACGGTGCGCCCGCCAACACATCAACAAGACAAACAACTTGGACATTCCCATGAGAATGAGAAATGAGAGTGAAATTCGGGCACGGTGGCGAACACGACGATGCCTGTTACGGGCATCAACAGGGAGTACACGGTGCGCCGGCCGCTGTGGGACCTTCCACCTCTGTGCGATGTGCGCTCACCTGCTGACACCTTGGTCATGCGGGCCAGCACGAGACACCTGCAGCGCGCCTACCATGCCGTATTTTGGAACACGACAGATATGGAGTGGAGTGCACATCGAGTGCCCTGGTAGCGGCCACCGCTCGGGCGGCAATGTCCTGCCCTGATGCTGTGCCACAAGAAGCAAGGTTCTGAAATTCGAATACTGTGCTATAAATACAGGGCCCACTGGACAACGTGTACAAGGCGGCGCTGGCGCTAGGCACCGCCAACCAGCTGACCAACATCCTGCGGGACGTGGGCGAGGACATCAACGAACGCAATCGCATCTACGTGCCCCTGGACGAGCTCGCCGACGCCGGCATCCGCGAGTCCGACGTGCGCGCTCAGATCTGAAAGCATTCTGTGACTACTCATCGTGTTTTGAATGTCGTCAAAGGTGTCAAAACGTTTTTCATCTGCGTGCGCCCGGAGCTCGCCGATGCCCGCGGCGTCCGAGAGTCCGATGTGTGCACAACGCTCTCACCGTTCACTCTGCAACACCGTGTTCCACTTGCATCGCGACCATTTCAGGGTTTGACACCCCTGAGGCCAGTACAGAGCTTTCGAATTGCGCTGCGCAGATCGTCAACGGCGGCATGTTCTCGCCGACGACGGGCAAGATCGACGACAGGTGGCGCAAGTTTATGACGCACCAGATCGGGCGCACGCGCGACATCTTCGCCGGCGCCGAGGCCGGCGTCGACCAGCTGGCTCCGGACGCCCGCCTGCCCGTCTGGTGCGCATTGGTCACTTATTCAGCAATGGAATTCCTGCTGTTTCTAGTTGGAACCCTAAAGAGTGCAAGCACGCACACGACGCCCGCCTGCCGCGGCGTCGACCAGGCGCCCAGATAAGATTGAAATTCGTTCTAAGAATTCAATTATAAAGTCTCATAGCTGATTAATGCAATTGTCAATTTATTCACGATTTCTACCGCCCGCCTGCCCGTCTGGTGCGCCCTCGCAATCAATCTGTTCGGTCGCCTGTTCCGCTGTTCTCTTCTTCTGCTTCCTGTCTGAAGGGGCGGGACTGCGCAGTCAGCGCCCAACGCTCAGGCTACCCGCTCGTTGCGGCTCACATCTGCTCATGTGTCCTTCCACCTGCTCGTGCAATGGTGGCGCCTCCGCTGTTCCATCCTGCGCAGGGCGGTGTCATGCAGCACGAGGTGCCATCGATTGCTGCAACACTGGCGCAGATGTCCCATGCAGCCCATTCCGCCCAGCGGAGCATGTTTGTTTCTGGAAAAAAACTGGCGCTGGGCATTTCGTCACTCCCCCGCATCCCGTTCACCTCTTTCCGCACATGCTCGCAGGTCGGCGCTGATTTTGTACCGCCAGATTCTGGACTCGATCGAGAAGAACGACTACAACAACTTCACGCAGCGCGCTTATGTGCCCAAGTGAGCCAAATCACCATTCCTCCTGCCTCATCTACACGTCCAAACCGCATTTCTGTACACTTTCACCTCTACGGTTCTGATCCATCCGGCGCCCAGGCTGGCTGATCCACATCAGGCTGGCTGAAGACGCCTTGCATACTGGCATACACGTGTGGATCGAGACTCACCTGCTGCACAGTTTCATCCCGCTGGCGCTGACGTTGTTGGTGTTTGACCTGCGCAGGTACAAAAAGTTCCTCAGCCTGCCACAGGCGGTGCTGCGTGCTCAAAACCCTACCAAGGCGCTGCTGCGGCGCTGAGCTTTGGAGCTCCCAGCTCTGGCGTGCAGCTTTCTGCCGCTGCAGCCGGATCGCTGGACAGCCGCCGCAGCTTCCTCCGCAGAGGGATATGAGTTTAGGTTTGATTCTGGTTGATTCAGAAGGGCAGGTCCCTTGCCCGAGCAATTCACAGCCCTGGCGGCGGCCGGGCCGCGGCCCGGTCTCGCTGCCGCTGTACGATTTCAGCGGTGTTGCACATCAAAGAAGCATGTTTGTAGCCTCTTATAGCACGTGGGGAATTTTGGTCGCACTCCTGGTTTTGGGGTTGGCCATGCTTTAGGGCGCGCTTGTGGGGTCTTTGGGTGTTTAGAACACTTCTTTTCTGGGGGAAGGGCGAGTTGGTATTCAGATGTAGCGTTCTTTTGGCTGCACGGCAGCCACATTCGAATGCACTTATGTATCCAGACGCAACTGTAAACTTTGACGGCTCTTGCCTGATGTCCATGCAAGGTCCCAATGGCCAAGGTGCGGCGCCATGAGTTCTCGTCTTCACAATCATTTCAGACTCAGCTTTACGACTGTACGATGCCAAGCAGCCAATGCACATCTGACGTAGGTGCTACAGGACAGCCGCAACAAACCAAAACATAGCGACGGGCAAGCTGTGCCTGGCCCGTGTTGGCCATCGCGCCGCTTCCAAGTGCTGCAGCCACAATCGAGGAGATGGACTCTCAGTCAGCGGGCAGGCTACAAATGCCTGCCAGTCGTAGGATCTAACATGCATGCTGCGGCAAAAAGCCATGCGCTCCACCTCGTCGAGGGTGTTTCAACGAGGTGGAGCGCAGTCTGGACATGCCCGCGCGGCAGCATGCTACAACACGCCACCGAAGTTGGAGTCCCCCTCCCCACATTGCCTCATGGAGAGCCCGTGGCTGACGCGCCACATATCCTGCTGTGCCGTGGATGCGATGCGTCGCCCTCGCCGTCTTGTAAGGACCGTCTTGCCCAGACACACACGGGAGCGCCATGTTGCTTCGCCAGCTTGTTTCAGTCGGCCTTGCCAAAACATATCGAGCGCGCGGCGGCGGCTTGTGCACCCACCTGCACCACACCGCCGCAATGTCAGCCGTCGACCAACAGTCGGCCACTGCCGCAAAGCTTTTCGAGTTTTGGGTTTGTCTCACATCAGGGCGCCTGCGCTGTACGGATGTCAGAGGCCTGTGCAAGCAGACAGATCCGTCCACACCTCCACGGCCCAGCTACAGGCTTGAGCAACACCTAGGTGTGTTTCGAACAGTGTACATACACACACAAAAATCCTAAACATCACAAGGTGTCGCACCTCGGCGGCCTGCTGGCGCAGGCGCTTGCACACATGCAATGCAATCTGTGCGCGAGCGCGGCCAGGGGCGACACACTGCCACATGGCCAGGGGCGACACACTGCAACATGGCCCACTTCGGCGACCTGCTGGCGCAGACGCTTGCGCAGCGCGGCGGGCGCTCACTGACAAACTCAGGCACATGAACGGCAACCAAGTCGCGATAGAATCATTCAGATTTGCATGTTGACAACCGTGTCATACCTCGGCGGCCTGCTGGCGGAGGCGCTTGCGCAGCGCGGCGGGCGCCGACTGCGCGCGCTCCAGCAACAGCTTGTGCAGCAGCGCCAGGAAGGTGCACAACTCCGGCCGCGGCGCCGCGCCTGCGCGACAGCGTTCCTTTGAAGGTCAGAACCTGCTTTGTGGGTCGGCTTTGGTGTGCTTACTTGGTGTACTCCAAACGACACTGCAATGTGCAGCAGCGTCAGCAAGGTGCACAGCGAAGGCCGCAGCGCGGTGCCTGCCACAGCAGCACATCTGTCAGAGGGTTTGAGTGGTTCTAAAAGGAGATTGTACGGCGTTGACTTGGTCATCACAGCGGCTTTCGCAGGTAAATCCACAGAACTGGGGACACAGTTGCAGTCAGCGACGACGCACTCATGTCCACGGCCCTGCACAAGGGCAAAATGCACACGGCGCCTTCGCCGTTATCTGTTTGGTGTTCCAGACACTATACGCTGACTTCCCAAGTTGAATGAGCACCTAAGAGGGTTTCCATCGCACGAATGAGCTGGGTGAGGTGCTCAATTGCGCCCTTGGCGTCGCCGACGGCGCGGCAGCAGTTGAGCAGCGGCGTGCGGCAGTCCACCGCGTGCAGGTGCAGCCCATGCGGCTGCCCCGGGCTGCCGCAGCCGCCGAGCACGCTCTCAAACTGCGTCCGCGCATCGGCCCACCGCTGCGGGAGGGTTCAGAGCTTTTCGATTCATCTTTGAAAGTTCGACTGTGGGTGTTCACAGTGATCCACTCCGAAAGCACACCCACGGATTCTGCCCCCTCGTCCGCCCACCCTGCGGACGCAGTCAGCAAGCAAAGACGCTTGTGAGGGTGGCAGAACAAAGTGCCGTGGCGAGGGCTTCCCAGATGAACATGAAGATCGATGCTGGAGAAGTGTCCGTCCGGAGTTTGGCGCGAGGGTTTCAGCATCCGCTGGCAGGCGGGTGACGCCCGGCTGTGCGCTGTCACTGTTCAGGGGATGCTAAGTTGAAACGCAGCATCCCCTGCACTGGCAGCAGGACGCGATGCATGGGGCTGCTCGCCAAATCCACTGTAATTTGGTTGCCGCTGCTGCTGCCCGCCGTGTACCACCGAATCCCAGAAGCAGGGCCCGAGAAATGCGCACAACGGCCCTCCAGCAGGACAGGGAAAGCGAACAAACAATCCTAGAAGCACGCACCCCGGCCTGCATGAGCGCCATGGACAGCTGCCACGCCTGCTGCGCCGCATGCACAGCGTCCTGGCAGCCGCCGCCCTGCGGCGTGCGGCCCGGCTTGGTCCGACCGCACTCACAGCACGCCCACTCCTCGGGCGCCGGTGCGGCACCGTTCGAGCTCTTTGCGCCGCCGGCGGCATCGGCGGCCGGCCGCTGCGGCGCGAGCAGCACGCCGCTGCAGCTCGCCTTCGCGCACCGCACGCCCTGCGCGCACACCGACACTTCACCTCCCCGAGGCCAGCGCTCAGCGGGCGCAGCTGCAGCAGAATGCGCCAGATAAGCCTGTGTAAACTTCAGGGGTAAACTTCAGGTGTGCCTGAAGATCCCACAAGGCGGCCAGCACCCCTGAGCAGAGGCCAACACTGACAGCCAGCCGCATCAATGTTCGGTGTGGTTTGTGCGGAGTTTGCATTGTGCGGAGTTTGCATTGTACGGAGTCTGCATTGTGCGGAGTGCATTCTGACACGAATCTGTCCAGGAAGCCAACGGGGGAGGAGGCCAGAGGAGCGGCAATTGTTGAGATGACAATGTTTGTCATCTCAAACACGATGTCTTGAGAAGGATCTTTGCCAACGAACAATCGGTTTGCACCTCCAGGTAGCGGTCGGGGGAGGTGGCGAGACGGCGCGGCACAGCGATTGGCATTTGCAATCCAGAAAACGTCTCAAAAAGGTGCTCCAGTAAACGAAATGTGTGTGTGTGTGTTCTTCAGGTGGCAGACCTCCAGGAAGCGATCGGGGGAGGTGGCCAGCGGCCCGGGGCAGCGACTGGCGTTCAAAAAACGATGATGCCCCGACCATCTAAAAGCATTTGATGTGTAGTTTGCGATGGTGGCTTCTCTGGAAGGGGTCGCATGATGTGGTCAGTGGTGCGGCGCAGCGGCTGGCATTAGGAGAACGGAAACCATCTCATTGAGCCACTTGAAAAAGCGGTTGTGTCTGTACTTTATCCGGTGGCAGACCTCCAGGAAGCGGTCCGGGGAGGTGGCCAGCGGCGCAGCGCAGCGGGCGCAGGCGCACGTGAAGAACTTGGTCTCTGCCAGCAGCTGCGCCCGCACCGCCCGCGGCTCCAGCAGGTTGATGTACTGCATAGTGAACCAGATGATATGAGCAAATGCATTAGATACCAGAACGGATGTGTGACCTCGGGCTCTGCCAGTAGCTGGGCCCGCACACCCCGCAACTTCAGCAGTTGATGTGCTGCAGAGGGCAAATAGATCCAATGAACATAACGGACGTATGAAACCTGGATCACAGGCACGCTCGCACTGCCCGCGGTTCCAGCAGACTACTGTACTGGGAAACGAAACGAAACAAACGTGTACATTTGAGGCCATCTGGAGCTCACTGGACGCATGCACGAGGAGCACATGCTGCGGCCTCAGATGCTGCCCCTACACCTCATCAACCCCTCCACAGTGGTCGAACTGACGTTGACTGATTTACTGTCGTTGTCAGCACCATTCCTCACCTGCACGGACAGCTCCTGCCCCTTCTTGATGGACTCCACAGCCCGTACCTCCATTACATCGCCTGCTCGCGACACAGTGCACAGTGGACCTTTCGCGGTTGGCTGGTGCAACACCTTGCGTCTGAAGCACGCCCTGTGGCCTCAGCAACGACATTCTGGAAAAACGACATTGTGAAAGAGCGGCCACCACAGGAGCTGTGACACAATGAAGCGCTCGTGCTGGGCGACGGTCCAACATGCCAATCCGTGATGCCGTGTGCAGTTGAGCACCTGTCGAGACGTAGCAGCAGCTGGGGGCGCAGGAGTGGTTCAGCATGCTGAGCGCCTGCACTATACGGTAAATTTGCTTTAAAAAGTTTGCTGCAGCAGCTAGTCACATAGTGAGAAGCAATGTCGGGAACGTGGCTGAGCGACATGCACATCGCTCAGCCATTGCACCACTTTGACGTGATACATTCGGCAACCACCAGTACCACAAATAGGCTGCCACAGCCGCCGCCGATGCTGCTGTTGCTCCTGCTGTCTCCTTGCTGTGGCTGCCCCGCAAGGCACAACACACAGACACTACGCCAAGAACCTGCCAAGCCCTGGTCCGCATTTGCAACGAGGAGGTTTTGATGATTGACAATTGTCATCAAAACAACACCAGAATGTAATGAAGCGCTCGTCGACTCACCGGGAACATGCCGAAGCCCTGGTCGGTGTTGCTGCCGGCGGTCGCGCCCATGCCGTGCGCGTTGCCATTGACGGCCGCCGCCATGCGGCGCAGCAGCTCCACAGAGCTCGGCGCGTAGGCGCCCGCCTGGCGTATCGCCTCGCGCAGCTTACTGCGGGGCAGCGGGCAGGCAGCACATCGATGAATGACGTGCGCTCTGAAGATGCATCGGTGCAGACGTTTGGGTGTGGAACTTTGGAAGGAAGAAAACCAGCCCAGTGCACAATGTGCCATTTAAATTTCATTGAGCATAAGCCAGCTGACGTCTCCCGTGGCACGGCGTCTGAGGTCTGACGAAACATGCATCCTCGTCTGATGGGCATTCAGTGCATGTGTGGCGCGGCCAAGAACAAGCCTGCCACAGAAAGCCTGCAAGAAAGAGCCGACTGACCTGCAGGCCAGCGAGACGCTGTCGCGCCACGCGGCGGGAGTGCGCTCCCAGTGGCTCAGCAGCGCGTCCACGTCCGCCGCCCCGCACTGCACCGTCGGCACCCGGGCCGCTGCGCCGCCGCCGGCCGCGGCGCCGGGCGCCGCCCCCTCATCCGCGCCGCCGGCCGCAGCGGCGGCGGCGCCGGGACCGGCCTCGCCTTTGGAGGCCACGGCATCGCCACCCTGCGGGGCACCCGTCGCCGCGCGGGCAGCCTCTCCTGCTGCCATCGCGCCGCCGCCAACCGCCTTGCTGCTGCCGCCCGTCGCTGCCGCGGGCTCAGCCTCCAGGCTATGCAGCGCATCCAGCTCCAGCACGATGCGCAGCAGACCAGCGTCGCAGTCGGCAGCCTGTGACGGAACACATTCAAAGGTCACTGTGGCTGGAGTGACATTTCTCGCGATCTCCTAGGGCAGAACTGAGCGTCTACAGTGTGTGCTACAGCACGACACTTCTGCTACCTAGTCACAAAAAGGATGCACAGTATGCACAGGGTGCAGAGTGAGGGACTGCACCTGCACGATTTCTGGGAGCGCCGGTAGAACTGGGCCTGTGCGTGCGTCCACGGCGGCGCGGGCCGCGCGGCAGGCACCGCCGCAGTAGCGCGGGGCAAGGTCCTCCGGGAGCGCGCCGCCGGCAGCAGCGCCGCCTGCGGAACAGCCCTAACAGGAACACCTGAGCGCTCAACCCAGCCGGAAAGTGTCGAGCTCCCGGCTCGGGTGTAGGTCCGTATTGAATTTTCTTTTATTTGGGCGTTTGCGGTGGCCGCATTGTCCCAGCGCTCTGCGCAGTGCTGGAAAGTGCCTTGGTTCGCGGTTCCGACCAGCCACGAAGCGGCCATGCACGAAGCAAGCTTGGAAAGTTCCAATCAGCCATGCAAGGAACGCGCCTGGGAGGGGCGCGAAGCAGGCATGGCAGATGCGCGTCATGTACCGCTCGCGTGGAACTGCCGCCACGGCCCGCTCCCGCAGCACCAGCTCGCCTGCAGTGGCAGAACGTTCATTGGATCATGCAACTGATGCATGTGTCTGCTCGTATCTCAGCGCGTGCTGCAAACAAGCTGCCTTGCCTGCCGCAATGTCGCGGGTGGCCATGACGTGCCGCCCCAGCCGCTGCGTGAAACCGATGCTCCAGGGCACCGAGTCGCAAGCGACCAGGGCCTCCACTGTTGGCAGCGGCACAAACTCCTTCTTGGCCTGCGCGCAAATAAGGCGATCTTCAAAAAGTCTACCGATCTGGTGCACATTGCCAGTCCGTTGCTGGGCAACGTGTCTGAAGCACGCCGCGGGCAGCCGCATGAAACTACCGATGCACAGCACGGGCGATGTCTTCGACAGTGCAGGCAAATGTTGTGGGCTGTGGTAGCGGACTATGTGCAAGGTCACCTTCTTCTTCTTGTTCTTCTTGGCAGACTTGGAGGGTAGCCGCGCAGCCGCCGTACTTGGCTCACCGGCGCCACTTGCGGGCGTGCCGTTGCTGATGCCCGCTCCCTCTCCTGCGAGTCCTATGTTTAAGGTGACACACGCCCTCACGCCGGTACAACTGTTGCAGCATTTGAATTTGACGCATTACAGCACACGGCGCACCTTGTGACGGCTCATCGAGCTGCAGTGCATTGACGTCATGCTCGACGTCTGCGCTCTGCTCAGCAGGCTTGCCCATAATGTCGCTGAGGGTGTGTCGCTGAGGGTTAACTGGAGAGGCAGTCAGAGCCTGTCTCAACGCAATCCTCTATCCAGTGATGAGCACGTCCAGCAGGAACTCCCTCGCCGCGAGCTCATCCTACAGCATGCTTCTAGATGAATCCTCTATCGAAAGCGCAACTGGTCCGCAGTCTCAGCTGCAACGGATGACAATATGATGCATTGGGAAGCATGCCTGCGCCGGCCTGCGCGGTTCCCTGCCACACAAAGGAGCCCCCGTTGAGACGTTGCACTTGCCAAATCTTGCAGCTGCAGGCCGGCACGAGTTCCGGAAAACGAATGACGCGGAATAGGCAGCACTCTTTAGGACGTTGCTGTAGCTCAGCCGACATGGCAGTCCGCTTCAATCGCAGCGGCAGCAGGCGGTCGGCCGGCTGTAAGACAGTAGCTGCAACACAATCACATTGAGACTCAGTTTAGAACCAGATATGCAATCTGACTGGACGGAAGCTTTCAGTTGGGCCATGATGGCTTGTGGCACAGTGGCATGCGCCACTCTGGCATGCGGCGTCACAGCAGGATATGGTCGCTACTCACGCAGTGGCTGGGGAGCAATGGTGCCTGCCAGGACCGCCTGGATCGTGAGTTCCAGTGATCCCCTGGTGTGGCTCTGAACTGACAAAGTGTTCAGCAACCTATCTGAGAAGCTCTCTCGCCAAATGCCGCAAAACGCTGCGTCAAATGGTGCAGGCGCAGGAGATATGGAGTCTGCTTATTCCGCTGGCGCTGCTGGTCACATCAGACCGCGGGACGAGGTCGAAGTGCCTGTCCCGGGCAAAGACTCTGCTTCTGGCCATGCTTTGTTTGCACTATACATACAGGTGGGGCCGGCCACTGATGTCATCTGGTAGCCAACTTGTTGTCACAGCAACATGCGCAACAAGCATTCAACTGCAGCAAGTGCCAGCAAGAGTGGATGGTCCCAATGCCCAGGCTCTTGTGCTGCTGCCGCAGGAGCCTCATCTACCCTTTCCGGATACGCAGCGGCAAGCCGACGCCTGCAGCCATCTGCCTCATGGCGGCAGCCTTCTGCACCTGCAACGGTCTTCTGCAGGTGATGCCGCAAGGTCACAATCTCTGCCTTAATGTTTTACTGCCAAACCCGCACGGCCATCGGCATTGTTGAAAGCCACCGCGATCTTGCACCACAATGGAAACAAAGTCCTACATGACCCGCTCTCCCGCAGGGCTGGTGGCTGTTGCGCGAGGAGCCAGCCGCGGACGGTGGCCTGCACAGCTTTCGCTTCTGGGTGGGCTGCGTCTGCTGGGCGGCCGGTTGGGGCATCAATTTTCACTCCGACGCCACGCTGAGGGCGCTGCGGAATCGGGGGCAGCGAGGTGCGTTTGCGGCCTGCCATCCTGTTGCGATTGCTGAGTGCTGGGTGTCTGTTGACGTGCATGCGAGGACTGTTGCAAACAGCTCGGTGGCATGTTGCTGGCATGTGCGTAATGCATTGCTGCAACTGCGTCTGCGTTCATGTGCTGCAGGATACTTCATTCCGCAGGGTGGGCTGTTCTGCTATGTGTCGGGGGCAAATTTCTTGGGCGAAATATTGGAGTGGAGCGGCTGGGCACTGGCGGCGTGGCGGCTGCCGGCGGTGGCTTTTGCATACTTCACAGCATGCAACTTAGCGCCGCGAGCGTGGCAGCACCATCGAGATTATGTCCAGAGGTTTGGCAGCTCGTATCCGCCGCACAGACGAGCGCTGATACCTTTCCTTTGGTAGTTTACACACATACGTCCTTTCACACAGCGATACCATCAGCAATGTACAGCAAGGTGGAAGTCAAAATGCCGGCCCAAAACGGCCGGAATCTTTGCTAAACTAACCATCAGCAACCCTCCGCTGGACGAATGTGAAATTTTCTCCTCCGACACTGCTGCAGAAGTCGAACGAAACGGAAAACACAAACCCCATTGTTCCAATCGTCAAGTCTCACCGCCACACCCTAAATCAATTGTGCATTCCTGGAGGCGCGGCCCCGTCAATTTGCGGCGCCTGGGCACAGGCGCTCGCAAGGGTCCGCGTTGATGATGCAGCCCCATAATGCAAGCAGTACACATGTCGCTCCTTGGACGTTCTGTAAGTCATGCACAATCCTCAGCTGTGCGCGCTTGCGTCATGGATGCGCTTGACGTCGTCGAATGCGTCGCTCCACATTGCTGCGATCTCATTGAACGGCGCCACCAGATTCCATGGGTTGGCCCTCTCGTCGCGCACGTCGTCAGGGTCTGTCTCGTCGTCATCTGCGCAACAAGCGGACATCTTTAGCAAGGGTCGGCTCGCGGAATTTTGGCACGCGGGGCTGCATGTGCCAGTTGGTTGGGCGTGCGCATGCGCATATCAGTGTGTGCAGCACTGCAGAATGCAAGTCAAGTCATGTGTGCCAACGCAGGTCAGATTTGTCTGCGCAGGCCGCTCACAGGGTATGTCGAGTGCCGCCTCCAGCCTTGCGACTGTCGCGAAGTTCTTCCTGGTCTGGTTGCAGTCGAGCCCAAAAACGAGGAAGCACGCCTCCGCTTCCTCGCCGGCCAGTCCATTGCAAGCCTCGATGGCATCCCTGCAGAATATGGGGTCAAATGCAGGACCAATTTCTAATATTTTAGTCTCAGCGAGAAAGGATTGCTTGCCACTTACAAGTACGACCTGCAACCGTGCAGCCTCGTAAGGAGCACCGTTCATGAGTACGACAGGGGTGCAAGCCTGTTGGCGTTTCGGAGTGATTGGCACCTTGCGCTGAAGAGGTCGATCTCGCCGCACGGCGGCAAGCTCTCGAAGACAGGCCTGTCAGGCTGCTCCGGCGCAGACCCGAAAGGTCGCAGGCAGGCCACGGGCGAAATCCGGGAGCTTTTGGTTCTCAGGGAAGACCGAGAAAATCTCGGAGCCAGGACCTGCGCCGGCCGCATGAGACATCGCGACACCGCGAGACAGAGTTGCGACATGATGAGCGCGCAGAAGCGTGTGCAAAGGGTAAACTGAGCAAGGGACGGGCCAACTTCTTGACCAGTCACGCGCGCCAGCAGATGAATCTCGTCGCGTGAAATCTTCATTGATTTTGCTGAATGTACAATTTTTCCAGCGCAGGGCTTTGATGAGCGTCTGTGTGAAGAGACTTGGTTCAGGCCCGGACGAGAAGTGGCTGTATGACTTGGCTAAAGTGATTTTCGCTGCCACCAATCCTTGCGCCTTCAATTCTAAGGCTGCAGTCACTGCAAATTGGCGCGATTCTAGATATCAAGGCTCAGATAAGCTCCGCTGAACAGGGCAAACAAATTGGCAAGTAATTCATCTCGCTTCCACAGTTGTACAGAGCGCTCAAGTCAGTCCACAGACCATTGGCACCCTCGTGCTGGCGCCTGCGCAGCTACCATCATGCGGCCAGAGGGCCCCAGCGGGCGGCGCAGACGGGCGCAATTTGCTCCCCACTCGTCGTGATCAGTTCCTGATCTTGTTGTACCTGCAACACGGACCCAGATTCATGTGGCCGATGCCAACTGAAGAATTGCATACCACAGGGTAGGGCCACCAGCGAGGTACCACCCGCCATCGCGGCGATTATGGGCTGCTGAGAGCATGCAGCCGCACCGCATGCGGATGTCAGCCCTCCCACATACACAAAGAAGCAAGCACATGCACGAAAAGAATCAGGTTTTGGTACTTTGAGCAGTTGATTTTGAATACGTCGGGAGGAGCAACTTACAGGGCGTCGATCTCCTCCTGGTACTTCCTCTGCAGCTGGGGGCGCTTGAGCTTGAAGGTGGGCGTCATCAGGTCCTCCTCGATGGCGAACTGGTGCGGCTCCGCGATGACGCCCTTGATCAGCTCGAACCCCTGCGGAAAGTTCATGGGTTGGGTACATAGATCCTGCGGACGGGAGAACTGGTACGGCTCTGGGCGATGTCCTCGATCAGCTCGAAGCCCTGCCATGCATGAGCCACACCATTGGATTTTTATATTGTCACGTTGCGACGTTGTTCAGGGTCGCCGTGCAAGGTGGGGCGATGACACCCTTGATCAGCCGAATGCCGATTTGCCAAACAGCATTGCTGTTGATAAGGGTTGCATCAATTTGCAACTGGGATTGCTACCCGACGGGCCAGCCAGCCGGCGCTTGGCACGGCTGAGATTTGCTGTAGTGCTGGATCGCAGCTGAACCAGGTAGACAGCAGTAGGCGCCAAAGACAGCACAACTGCCAAAATATAGCAACAGCCTGCACAGCGGTTGCACGTGCACCACCCACCTTGAGCTTGCCCTCCCTGCCGGTGGTGTTGAGCTCCTTGAGCAGGAAGTCGGACGTCTTGGGGTCCTTGCAAATGTCCGCCAGGTCAGTGGCGGCACCCGCGCCCTTGGCCCACTCCTGGATCTTGCCCTGCAGGGCGCCGGCTCCATGTCTCTCAGACTTAGAACACCCGAGCAAAGAAGAGCTGCACATCCGGCGTGGGTGATGTAGTGTGTTACGTGCGAGCCTCTCCACGGCTGCCCCCGACCTGCAGCTCCAGCGTGCACGCCTCTTTGCGCACAGCCATGGAGGCTTATGAGAAATGGGGGCCGGCTCCAGAACCAGCTGGGGATACCAATAGGTACTCTCCTTTTTAGGGACTCTTTTAGGGACTCCTATTTAGGGACCCTGTTATAGAACAGCAATCGAGCAACACACTTCGATGGGCATGACGACGGTCTCCAGCTGGCTCTCGGCACTGATGCCGTACACTCAGATCTGCCCCGATCTGCCTCTACAGTCATGGTTGGTGAGTAGAGACGCCAGGATTCACATCTCGATGGGCACCACCACCGCCACCAGCTGGCTCTCGTAGCTGTTGCACCCAGGCCTGCTCCACATCCATGCTGCTTGCTCTCTATCCTTGTTTGTGACCAGGAAAGTCAAGAGCAGCACCTCGATGGGCACCACCACCGCCACCAGCTGGCTCTCGTAGCTGTTGCCGTACACCCAGATCTGCTCCACATAGCCGTTTTTCTTGAACACGGCCTCCACCTTCTCCACTGCGATGTACTCGCCTGCGTGTCACAACAGCACATCTGAGAGTCATATTTATGCAAGTGCACAGCGAACGTCTGAGAGCCAGTTGGTAGGATTGCGCTCGGCGAGAGCCATCTGCAGCGGAGAGCCTGCCGCGATACGGTCACCCAAACTCATCATCTTTTTGAACTTCACATTCACAGCAGGCGGACCAGAGGCGCACCCTGCGACAGCTTGAAGATGTTCTTCATGCGGTCGGTGATGCGCAGCGCGCCGGCGGGCGTGATCTCGCCGATGTCGCCGGTGTGGAACCTGATTTCAAAACACACAATCAAGTGTGCATGGCTTTGTTTTGGTTTCCCCCATGCTTGAGAGCGCTGAGGACATTGCTATGAGTGTAACATCCAACGCATCAGTTCACGCCCTCGTATATTGCTGAAAAAACGTTTCTGGGAGAGAAAAGCCAGGCTCACCAGCCATCCGCGTCCAGCACCTCCTTCGTCTTGTCCTCCTGCTTGTAGTAGCCGGAGAACACCGCCGGGCCCCGCAGGCACACCTGTGGGTTGTAGGGGGTTTGTTGGTGCGGCGCGCTTGGTGCCGGACAACATTTGGCACTCGCTTTGCGCCAGAGCTTTCCCTTGGAGCAGGTCCATGGCAGGGTGCGGCAGCTGAGGTGGCAGCTGCTGCTCGAGGAAGTCTCACGACTGGCCCTCAGGCTGAGCGAGGCGAGGCTGCAGTGGGGCACTCGGCGGTACATAGAAGCTACCAGCAGGCTGTAAAACCCCTAAACAACACCATCAAAAAACAATTTCTCTTCACCTCGCCGCGCGGCGGGTTGGCGGTGGCGTCGTAGTTCATGTCTGGCACGCTCTCCAGCCGCAGGCCCAGGCACGGCATCGGCGGGCCCACAGTGCCGGCTTGCTCCTGCAGCAGGCGCAGAATGGGTCAGACGCTCCCAACAGGAGTTCGCAACGAGTTCCACCACGGTCTGCCCCCGACAACACTGCAGGTTTGCAGACGCCCGGTTTCGTCACATGCCAGTCACAGAAAGCACAGCGAGCGGCAAGGGCAAGGGCCAGGAGTGAGGCTGCGCAGTGCATGTAAGCTCAGGTTTGTCTGGTGCTCCACAGCAACTCCCTCACCTTGGAGTCGGGCATGGCGAGGAAGAAGGCAGTGCACGTCTCTGTGAGGCCATAGCCTTGCACAACGGGGTGCAAACATGCATCCCAAAGAAGGTGTGCAACAGAGGGAAGAGAACGGCGCCGCACCTGGGAGTCGGGCACGGCGATGAAGGAGGCAGCGCATGTCTCCGTGAGGCCGTAGCCTTGCACCACGGGGCAGCACATGGTGACCTTGAGGAAGTCCTCCACATGACGCGCGAGCGGTGCGCCGCCCGTCACGATGAGCTTCACGCGCCCGCCCAGCCGCAGCTTGATCTTGCTGAAGACCAGCTTGTCGAAGAAGGGCGCTGCCTGCGGCCAAAGTGATGTTGGGTTGAGCCTCATGTTTACGAGGCTTGATCATCCTTGACAATGGCACGCTTGCACGAACAGCTCCCTGCCAGATTGAGCTGGACCGATGGCAGTAAATGGTACACTATTTTTCAAAGCCAACGTGCAAATGGCTCTGCTGTGCATCAGGAGCTGACGCTGAACATGGCCAGCGCATTGCGCATGTCACTGCACGCGCTGTGAGGCTGGAGGGAGGCCATGGATCAAGGGAGGTCATACACGAGGTGCCTGTGGGTACTCACTGCGTGCTGCGGGTAGCCGCCCTCAATGTAGTGCAGCTTGCGCTTGAAGCCCCAGTCGAAAAGGAACTTCTTCAGGCCGCCCGCTTCCTGCATGTGCATAACACCACCTGAGCGTCTCCACTGTTGATCCAGCACCTTGGCAGACACTGCCGGAGGTCTGGCCTGCCAGTGAGCCACAGCACAAGGACACCGGACTGGCCACGAGCTGTCTGTTGCAGCACGGGACGGCATGCATTTCTGGTGGCCCGCCTGCTCAGATGGAACAGTGCACTCGCAATAACAGTCACTCGCAAGCGCTCCGGCAACGCCCACCTGGATCTTGGCCAGCACGCCGGAGTAGATCCGGTCGAACACGCGCGGCACGCCGATGAAGATGGTGGGCTTCAGAGCTCCGATGTCGTCCACCAGGCCCTTGATGTCGCCGCGCCAGAAGCCGACCTTGGCGCCTGTGTTTGCCACAACGCTTGGACTTTGCCCGTGTTTTGCCACAGGCAAGGACCAGATCTGGAGGTCAAAGTCAAGGTTGCGTCCGCATGCCAGGGTCGACAATGCCAACAGCAATGCTGGGGAAGTCGTATGGCAGCGTCGGCGTTTTGCATGATTTGACAGTTCCAAGTGGAAGTTGCTAGAGAATGAATGGTAGTTTGATATTGGGTTTTATGCCCACCCAGGTACAGGAATGTCTCCTCCGCCGCGCGGTCAAAGATGTGCGCCAGCGGCAGGTAGGACAGCATCACGTCTTTCTGGTTTACGCTTTCGCCGTTGCCGATGTTGGGCGCGATCTGGTCCAGGAACGCGACCGTCGCCGCCACGGTCGCGATGACGGCCCGGTGCGTAAGAAGCACGCCCTGCGACGACAGCCCGGGAGTGCATGCTTCAGGATCATATGTCCGCACAGAGCCGTCCGTTTGCAGCGGGTGTTCACAGACATTGGTGGCGCTGGCCGCAAAAGCGTCGGCATAATAGTTCGACAGCGTGGCTGTCCAAGCAGCCCCTGCCCAAAGTCCCTCCCTCGACAGAAGTGCATCGGGTGCCGTACACTAGACGCGAATGGCCCTTCACGCACCTTGGGGTCGCCAGTGGTACCGCTAGTGTACATTATGGTGCAGAAGTCCTCCGCGGCGGGCGGCACCGGCGGCGCCGGGTGCGCCTTGCCAAGCGCCAGGAACTCCTCGTATGCGTACACCTTGATGCTCCCCAGCCTGCTGATCTCCTGGCGGCACAGCACATCAAAAGCACATCAAAATCGGCATGGCAACATGACCAGCCATTCGATCGGTGAGGGCCCATACAGCAAAGCGCAACTGTGCGAACCATGGCGACAGCGACATGCACGAAAGCACGAAGTTTCCGCTTGGACCTGGACAAACAGTCTATCTGCTGACGACAGGATGCTCAACATCAGACCAGCCTTCGAGCTGCCACTGGGGCATGACTTTGGTGCAGCTGCCCCGGGGCACCTCGGCGGCGGCCTAGTAGACATCGCGCCAGTACACGACCGTCTAGATGAGCTTCAGCACGTGCGGCCGCGCATGTGGCAGCGTAGATAGTCCTTAAACCATAGGAGGCTCACCGCAGCGGCGGCCTGGTCGCTGGCGCCCCAGTACACCACCGTTTTGACGAGCTCCAGCACGTGCGGCAGCGCCTTCGCAAGGTTGGCCAGCTTGTCCGAGGCGGCAAACACGACGGACGCCTCCGAATGGTTGATGATGTACTCGATGGCATTCTCACCCAGCGAGTCGTACAGCGGCACGCAGTACAGCGACATCCGATTGCAGGCCTGCAGGGTGACAGCGGCGCAGGTTGCGCTTTCGCGGACAAAACATGGCGGCCTATCCTCGCATGCTCTGCACACTGTACACGGGTGCACAAAGCAGGTGATGTCTCCACCTGTCAGGATCAAGAGACGGAAGAGGATTGCATGCATTGGGGGACTTGAGCTGGAAGACGCATGTGCTGCCTGGGACGCTGCATGCAAAGCAGCAGCACCGCACACCTGCATGGTGGTCATCCACTCCGGGCTGTTGGTGCCGAACACGCCGACGCGGCCCTTCGGCTGCAAGCCGACGTGCGCCAGACCGCCCGCAATGTTCTCGACCTTTGCGGCGGTCTGCGCGTACGTCAACCATTTGTAGGGCCCGGGCTGGCCGTCCGCGCCGGCCACCCGCCACCCCAGGCACTCGTTCTCCGGGTACTTCCTCACGCTGCGAAGACAAAAGCAGGAAGGCGTGGTCACCAGGGTGCTGCAGCTAGCAGATGGGTGTCCTGCAGATTTCACCTGCATGCAGGCAACCTGTTGACCTGACGAGCAGTTCAGGTCCGCAATCTGTAACAAAGCGGTGCAGATGGAGCGCTGACAAGTCGTTTGGCGGCAGCTGCAGTCGCCCTGGTGCTAGTGCACTCCGTGGAGCGAAGCGATCTGAGCAAAGACAAATGTGCTCACACGAGCTCGCTTCGAGGAGCACGAAACCATCACACCTGTTCTGAAAGCTCTCGTACAGCGTCGACACCCCCTCCAGCTTTGCGAACCCATCCTTGGCGACGACATTCCTAAATTCTGGCGAGGTTGTCTTGCCGTCCGGTTTCGTCTGGGCCGGCGACACCTCCACAAGCAGATTGCCGATATTGTTTTCGTGGGCCCCCATGGTGCACAGGTTCATAGAGCTGCTGCAAACTTCACAGTGAACACTGATGCCGATCAATTGGCCAAAATGGTGCCCAGATTATGTGATCCCTCATGTGGTGCCAGCTGTCGCCTGAATTCCACATCTGCCTGGCCTTTCGCAACTCGTGCTTGGCGCGCCACACTGCCTGCGCACGGACCTGGCTTGAAGACACGACTATGACCTCCTGCCGCATGTGGCGCAACTGCACCGCTGTCCGCGCATCCGCCGTCGTCATGGTGTCGAGGTAGCGGTGTCATTACTGTGGCTGAAGGCAAGCTGTAGACATCAATAAACGTTGCAAGAGTGACGAACAACTCGGACGCATGGCAGCCCGCTGCCTGAGCATCAACATCAAGCATTTCTCTGAGGATCACACGACTGAGATATGACATCCTGATGTACAGCCTCGGCGCAGTCGGCTGGCGCGTCAGTCCGGCTGCAGCTGCTGCATCTCCTGTTGCCGTTGGCCCGCCGCCTCCGCTGCCGCTGCCGTTGCCGATGCTTCTGACGCGGCCTTCTTCCACCGCCCAACCTCGACCTCCAGCTTGCGATTGGCCAGGCTCCACTCCTCCAGTGTGCGCCGCAAGCGTGCGTTTTCGTCCTCCTGTTGCTGCTTGCTCTCCTGTGCCACGAGAAAGGAAACGTGTCGTCAATATAGGCCTGCCGATGCCAAGGCCAGCGCCAGGCGCAGCCGAACACGCTTTGGATCACAAGTAATGCGCGACCGTGATGCCTGATCCATGCACGGCACAGGGCACACACTGGATGGCAGGCTAGGCCTCACAATCGGCTAGCTCCCACGATCCGGGTCAGTTTCTCCGGATGATAGTTTTGAGCACACTCACGTCTGCCTGCGGCTTGCGGACTGCTCACGCACCTCGAGCCGCTGGATGGCCTCCTGCCGCTCATCCAGCATCTGCCAGGTGCTGCGGTTCTCGCGCCGCAGCAGCTCCGCCGATGCCAGCGCTCGCGCCTCCGCCTGGTGCGCTGCCTCCGCATCACCTGACTGCGCCTGCATGTCCGCAGGAGCAGGAAATCCGCCGCCGCGCCTGCATTGGCACATATGAAAACTAGTTTTGCCGTGAACTGGCAGCCAGCAGCATATAGCATTCCTCCAGCATGGATGCATACAAGCTGGAAGTGCTCAATAACCCATTTTCTTGCTACCACGCAGAGTGCCAAACCCCACCTCTCCAGCAGCACATTGAGGCGCAGCACTTCCTGGCTAAGCGAGTCACGTTGGCGGTGCAGGTACCGAATCAGCTCTGCCTGCTGCGCGCTGCCCTTCTCGCCCCTCCTGTTGGTAACAACCAAATCGCACCATTGCAATGGTTTACCCCGCCAGGTTGTTCAAGAGCCGCATCGCACGATGCCATGGTGAGAAGGCATCGAAGACGGTTGCTCTGATTGCCATTCAATAAGTCACAGTGCTGCTCGATTTCAATGTACATGCAAGTACCACACCGTCTGCCCATGTGGTCCCAGGCGCTCCAGCCGTGGCGGAGATCCGTCTCCGCATCGGGCCAGCCCTCGCCATGGTTGTGGTGCCACACGCGGATGCTGTAGATTGTCGCCCACACCGCCGTCGCCGCCGCCTGAAACGACCATGCAAATGACACTTACTCACCAGACCTTGCACTGTTCATCTTGCACAGCTACGATGCGCCTGGCGAGGCGAGTCCTCAGTGCATCGCGACTCGCCTGCGCGCAGGCGATGCCCGCCAGCAGCAGCCACTGCTGCACCAACCAGCGGTGCTGCTTCGGCCAGGCGCTGGCCAGCATGAAGGCCGCGGTCGTGACCGCGCTGATGCGGAAAGGATACCGCACAAGCCCCTTGGTGCGCCTGCAGCGAAAGACCCAGAAGCATATCGATTGCAAGCCGCGCAGCCGCAAAACCAGTGGACAGCAGCTGTATGACACAACCTGTCTGAGTGATTACTTGAAACAGCATTAGAATATTGAGGGACATATGGCTCCAGCAATACCTGTAGACCTGCAGGTGGCCGTCTGCGCGGTGTCGCCTGTGCACGTGCTTCAAGACCAGCTCCAGCAGGAACGCCAACGCTAGCACTGCCACCTGCATTGCGGGTCAGGGCACAGCATCACTGAACGTATGCCACGATGCCGCTGCTGTTGTTGCTGTGGCTGCTCAGATTCTCGGCACAAACACAGCGGCACTCCGCCGCCGCTGCCGCCGCCATCAATGCTGCAGCAGCACCCGCCGCTGCCGTGGCAGGCAGCACTACCTTTGGACATGACATGCAATCTCGAAGCAGATTGTCACCTGCGCCGACACCGCCGCACTCCACTTGCCACGGTGCGACCGCCAGTCGTAGTGGAATGCCAGCACCATCAGCGCCGCCGCGTACGTGACTGTCGCCACGAAGAACGTCAGCGCCACGAGGTAGTGATTCAAACGCCGCGGGCTCCGCTCCTGCATCCCGGTCTCGGCATCGGCATCCGCGAACCCATTGTCATCTGGCACCACTGCGCGGTCCAGCAGCAGCCGCCCGTCGTAGCGGCTCAGCTGCACGCTGTGGGGGTCCGCAGCTGGCATGCCCGGGCTGCGCGGCCGCGGTGATGGCGCCGGCGCCCGCGGGGAGGGCGCCATGAGCGGCACCTCCATGAGGGCGGCCGTCAGCTCGGGCCGAGTTGTAATCGTTCGCACAGTGTTTGCCTGCAGTGCCGGCTGCAACAGACCCTGTCGTTTGACCACTGAGGAAGGTGTGACGGGCTCAGCTGCCGAGCAGTGCCTACAGCGACCCAGCCGGTGACCCTAGGTGAGCCCAAGCAATGCGCGTCGGCCTCGATGTCACGCTAACGTGTTGTTTGCCGCGGCTCAGCGGAGTTTTTGACAGCAACAACAAGGTGCTACGAACTGAAGAGCTGAGTTCGATGCACGAGTACGGCACTAGTTGCGAGCTGGCACCCGGGGAACAACTTGCGGAAGCGAAAGCTTTCGATCAACCTATCCACTGCAAGCTGCAACTGTGCAAATTTACCGGCGGTCACGTCTCAACCCCTGCTCGTTTCGGAAACACTCGTGCGTGCAGGTCGTCAAGTGCAATTCTTGATGCTCACTTCTCCTTTCGCACGAGCGAACGAAGCGGTCGAAAGTCGTGAGGTGGACGTCGCGGTGACTCGTAGCGACAGCAATGACTTGAGGCATCACCAACACCTGCACATCACCCTGAGCGGCTGAAGCGGCTGCTGAACCAGGGATTGGGCCATACTGCAAGCAGCAACTGTAGCACGAAGCTCAACCTGCCGGTCATAGGCCGCGCTCAGGCCAGCGGCCCGAGGCGTCGGCCTCATGGCAGACGGCGACGGCTTGCTGCTGAATTTCGCCACAGCTGACGTCTCGCGGCCAGGCAAAGCAAAACGGCGCAACAACCCAAAGTCCAAAAGCTTCAAGAAGCATGCGCGTGCCGACGCGGTGAGCGCACGCGCAGTGCATTGATAAGCCGCAAGGCAGCGCCGCTTTGACTCGAAACTTGGCTTCATGACTCGCGCGCATGCAAGGGGAAGAGCAAAATCTGGATGTGTGCATGTACGCAGAAGACGAAGGGCGTGGCCTACAGGCCACAAAAGCCCGCCAACAAGCGGGGCCGGGCGCCGCCGCCGCAGGCCGCGCCAAACCGCAGCAGCCTGAAGGGCTACGAGCTCAGGGAGCAGGGCCCGCCTGAAACCGCAGCTCCTGCAGCAGCCCCAGCAGCCGCAGAGCCTGCAGCAGCCGCTAACAGCGCGCAAGCCGCAAAGGCCCAGCAGCAGAAGGCGCGTCCAGTCCAGAACGGCAGGCCGACGCAGCCGCGGGGCCCTACGCGCCTCAGCCAGGACGCACGGGCGGTTGAGGCGCTGCTGGCCGAGCGAGAAACAGGTACCTGCACTAGCTGTCGCCCACATTCCATACATGCAATATGTTCGACAGTGTGAAGGTGGAAGCGAGCCATCGGCAGCAGAATGTTGTGGATGTTCATATACAGAGGCTCCTTGGCAAAAGGCTCCCTCGACTGCAGGTGCAAAGGACCTGGCCAGTGCCCCCGAACCGGATGCCGCAACAGGCAGAGGCCAGAAACGGGAGTCTCCTGCAGAAGCAGACCCGGCAGGTGAGCCAGGATCTGCTTCGAAAAATACACGTCCAGTTGCGACGCTAGAATGCAAAACCCAATTCCTATGGCTAAAACACCAACTACCATGGCAAGCAGCCTGTGAATTGATCTTGCAGAGTCACCAGCGGATGACGCCGATGACGAAGCGGACATCATGGCAGCTGTGCGACTGGTACAACAGCGGGACGCCGCCGTGCAGCGGGACCTGCCGGTAAGTGTGACGGGCATGAGGGCAAGCACGGTAGATATCATCACCACATGCCAGCCATTATGCGCACAGAGATGAAGCCGGGCTCGTTCTGTAATTGAATATCCATAACTCAAAACACGGCACTTGACATGTTCTGCAAATGTCGAATGTGCCGTTAACAGCACGCGCACCCGGAGGAGGAGGAGGAGCGGAAAAAGGGCGTCGTTGTGTTCAGCACGGACAGCCGGCCGGTGAAGCGGCGGAAGTCGCACATGGACCGGCAGTTCGAGCGCATGTCAGCGCAGCAGGTGAGGGGTGAAGCATTGCCATGACGCAAACAAGGTTCTGAGTTGCGCACATGATATCGTTGTGATGAACACGAAATGACTCATGGGAGCGTCGTGTCTGCTTTCTGCCATCGCCCCTGTACGATAGCACTATCAGTCGGGTCTGGCATGTGTTGGCGCCGGATCTTGTGTTCATGCTGCCCTGCAGGAGGCCGCGGCGGCAGCAGAGGCGAAGAAGCCGCCGCCGCGCGCAAAGGTGGCCCGGCGCGCCGGCGAGACGGCGGCGGCGGACATGCACACGCCCGCCGCCACGCGCGCGGACCTTTTCGGCGCCGTGGACGCCAGCACCTTCGAGGGGCTGGGCCTTGCCACCACCCTGTCGGACCACCTCGAAGGTGACCTGGCTGATTTGGATGTTTTGGGATGGGTTCCACATCTGGTCAAGACACGCCTGCTGACACGGAGATGAGCCATCGGTGCTAGCGTCCAATTGGGTAAAGGCGGTTGGGGGTCGTGGACTCAGGACATGGGTCCTGGAGCGGACTGGGGCGGAGCACACCTCGCTGAAAACCCCCAGTCAGGGCTGCAAGAGTCGTTCAGCTTGAGGGTGAAATCACAAGAGACAACAGGCTTTAGGCAGCAGCACCACATGGCACAGGCGCCTTGCATTGTGGCCCACTCCAGGCCGCTTCCTGGACATATCGTCTGTTGGCTGTTGGCTGTTGGCGTGTGCACCTCGCAGCCACCAACTGCTCGGTGACGATGTGCGTCTAACAGGCGGTGCTGCTGCCCTTCAGAGCTCTAGATTTACGACCTTCTGAGGTGCCACGATGTGCCTCCCACGCAGCCATCAACTTCTCAGTGCCCACGCGCATCCAGCAGGCGGTGCTGCCGGTGATGCTGGGCGGGCGGGACGTGCTGGCCAGCGCGCCCACCGGCTCGGGCAAGACGCTGTCCTACATTGCGCCCGTGGTACACCATATCCAGGTAATCTGACAAACCTTGTCAAGCTGTCGTACAAGACTGATCATTCACATCATGACTGTCATTTCAATGCCTGTAGCTTCTGCTGGCTGCGGCCACTGTGCTTCCTTGTGCATGCCATGACGCACACTGTGAGCTGCCAGTACGCACACTTGTGGCACAAAATGCCATAAAGGATTATGATATGCCTCACCTGTGATCTGCCTGGTCGACGGCTGCATGTCAGCAAACTCGTGACACTGGCAGTCACAGTCATGCCGCCAAACGAGCTGTTTCTTGGTGCGCCGCAGAGCATCACGCCGCGCGTGACGCGGCAGTCGGGCACGCACACCGTCATCATGGCGCCCACGCGGGAGCTGTGCATCCAGATCTACGATGTCCTCAGCCTGGTTCTGCGGCGGTACCACTGGGTGGTGCGCCTTTGGTTCCGTCAACTTGTATATTTTCCTCCGTTGTTCTGCGTCAAGTTCTGAAGTCATCAACTTACTATAGCTGTCCCCCTGTCCCTGTCGACTGCTCCTCCTGTACACATGCCATGCACACTGATGGCTTAGCATGACGGTCTTGCGGTCCCCACGGCGGCACCCTGCAGCTGCTGCTGATACTGTCAGTGGGGCGAAAATGTTGTCATAAATGCCGCTTCTCATCGCCAGGTGGCGGGCACAGTGTACGGCGGCGAAAACAGGGATAAAGAGAAGTCGCGCCTGCGCAAGGGCGTCAACATCCTGGTCGCCACCCCTGGGTGCGGTGCACGACCCTTGCCTCACCCGTCAGCGGAGCGCCTTGTGTCGTCAGCTGATCTACGTGATGGATGGGCGTCTCTGCGTCGTGCCTGCTGACTGATGATCGCGTTGCTATGATCATCCTGACATGGCTGTCTTCTGCGGAGCCGGCGGCTGCAAGACCACCTGCAGAACACCATGGCCTGCAATGCAGTCAGACTCTGTAATTGTAAAGAGTGTTCCAACACCCACCCTCTGCCTGCAACCCAGGCGGCTGCTGGACCACCTGCAGAACACGATGGCCTTTGACGTCACGCCGCTGCACTACCTGGTGCTGGACGAGGCGGACCGCTTGCTGGACCTGGGCTTCGAGCAGAAGATCGGTGCGCCTCACAATAGATATCGCTTATCATCGACCCTGCTGAATGATTGCTGGATCAGTTTTTTGCAATAATGTGACAAGCTCCGCTGCGTGGCTCAGCGTCGGATGCTCAGTGCGCAGGGCCAGCCGTGTGTGTGCGCATCGCTTGTCAAATAAGAAATGCTGAGAGTGATGTAGGTGGCACTGCACACAATAGGTACATGGTGATATCTGAGCTGCGGCTGACAATGTGATACTTTTCCCCTGCAGCCGACATCGTGCACATGCTGGACGAGAGGGCCACCTTCCCTCGTCACACGGTGCATGCCCTGGATCATCTGCTGAACCCTGCTCAGTATCGACATTCTCGCATGTAGCGCTTGCTGGCTCGTCGTCGGTTTTTGCAGCTAGAGCTCCTGGTGAAAAGATGTGTTGTTTAGGTGTGCTGGAAAGGTGGTTCAAAGGTGAGTTGGGGGGGTTTTATGAAAAAGTGGTGCGTGTGTTGGAAGCTCGCTGCGATGTGCCGCCATCATATGTGTGCAGGCGCTGTTCTCGGCAACACTGCATTCCAAGCTGGGGGCGCTGGCTACCCTCAGCCTGAACGACCCCGTCGCCGTGGGCTTCAGGTGACCGCAGCATGCTGATATGCAACCGCCTATCTGAAAACCAGTTGCAGGTTGTTTGCATCTGCAGCGCATCCAGACCCTGAACCCAGATAGTGGATCACCTGGTCTTCCCGATTGCACCGCACGGTCAGCATACCATGTCCTTCTGGAACAATCAGCGTTGTGGCAGGACGCATTTCACTATGTTTGCAGCTACACGAAGAAGGGGCAGGAGCTGATTGTGACGGGCGCCGCCGACGAGGCGGCGTCAGACGATGAGGACGGGGCGCCGCGCCAGTTCGAGCTGCCCAAGCAGCTCAAGCAGCACTTCCTGGAGGTGCGGCATTCCTATCTGTTGAGTTTGATCCCAACGGCATGCGGCAGTCAGGTTTGATGATGACTTTTTCGGCGTTGCGCCAGTTTCAGCTGCCCAAGCAGCTCAAGCAGCACATTACTGGAGGTGGGGCATGCTATTTTATACAGCCTCAAGCCCAGACAGCGTGTGTGACGCCAACGCTGACAATCGCTGGGGAGACCTGCGCAGCTGCATCGTCCGAGGCAGGTTCTAGATGCAGCGCGCCAGGTCCGAAAACATTTGCGAAGGAATCGGCCCGCCACAAGCCTGCTTGTCCACTATTCGGCACATGTGCCGCTGCGCAGGTGCCCTGCAAGTACCGCCTCATTGCTCTGGCGGCGCTGCTGCACTCCAAGGCGGCGGCTAGGCGCGACGGCGACCCCGACTCTGGCGGCAAGGTGACTATCCTTGCTGCCCATGTTAAACTCTCTCACTCTAAACCACAAGCATGTACATGAACATTAAGCATGTCCAGTTTTGAACCCTGAATAATCGGACGCTGATGTGCGTTGCTGCGATTGTGTGTATGTGCAACTGCAATACTCCATTTCAAAAGTCCCCATAAACAACACGAACCCGGCCATCTGCAGGTGGTGGTCTTCCTGTCGACGTGCGCCGGCGTGGACTTCCACCACGCGCTGCTGGCGGGCGTGCTGCCCGCGGCGGTTGGTGCCCGGCCGCCCGGCAAGCTGTTCAAGCTGCACGGCAACCTCGCGCAGGTGCGCTTTGCTTCTGCAGTCGGTCGAGGAAGATGCCTGTCAAAATGCTCGAATGTTTCCGCTGTCATCTGCTCTGAGACTTGTCGCATGCTCATGTCGAGCCGTGCCGCCAGTTGGCAGTTGCTTCACGGGATCGATCCAGGTGCGCGTCAACCCGCTCAGGCACCTGCCCACTGCTAGGAACTGCGCAAAAAGCTGAGAGTAAAGTGGGCATCTTGACACAACATTTGAGGGTCGCATCACTGTCAGAAGTGAAGTTGTGTGACATTGTGTCCCTGGTCCCTCATCTTTACTCATGTGGCGCAGGCGGAGCGCACAGCGACATTCCTGGACTTCACGAAGAGCAAGTCGGGCGTGCTGCTGTGCACCGATGTGGCGGCGCGCGGCCTCGACTTTTCCGCCGTCTCCTCCATCGTGCAGTACGACCCGCCCGGCGAGGCCTCCGAGTGAGTGAAGGAAGTTTGCCTTGAAAACTGCAGCACTTGAGAACAGCAACGCCCTAACAGTTGTCGTGTAGGCGACCTGACATGCGAGGGCCCAAGAGCGGCAGCAGGCAAAGCAAGCATCCACAGCTTTTGCAGCGTGCGGGAAATCAATCACCGCTGACCTTTAATCTCACGCCTCCTCTGATCCAAGCCCTGCGAGCGCCCATATTAGACCTTGTGCACCACCACAGGTGCGTTCACTGCATGAGGCGACAGCGCGCATGGGTCACACGGGCGTGGCGGTGCTGTTCCTGCAGCCTAACCTAAACCCCACTGCTCTGACACCCCTGCTCCCGTGCGCTGCGCAGGTACGTGCACCGCGTGGGGCGCACGGCGCGCATGGGTCACGCCGGCGAGGCGGTGCTGTTCCTGCTGCCCAGCGAGGCGCCCTACCTGCAGCTGCTGGCCGGCCACAAGGTGCACCTGCAGCCCCTGGGCCTGGACCCCGTGCTGCAGCAGCTGCCCGACGCCGAGGCCGCCTCGGTGCGCTGCCTTTGTTTCTTACTTGCCATTCAGTCAAGGTTTAACATTGTTCATGATGGGTCAAGTTCACGCGGATACGGGCCATGCCAGTGAGCAAACCTTGTGCCCTCTTCATCTTTGTGCAGGGGTCGCTGATGGACGCGATCGACGCCGACAAGGAGCTGCGGGCGCTTGCAAGCGCGGCGTTCCGGGCGTTTGTGCGCGCCTACGCGGCGCACCCGGCGTCCGTCAAGGATGTATTCCACATCAAGAAGCTGCACCTGGGCCACGTCGCCGACAGCTTTGCCCTCAGGCGAGTGTGGCTGTGAAGTCGCTTCTTCAGCAAAGACATCACTCAGCCGCAGCGGCCGCAGCCGCGCACTGTATCCCTTGCTTGTGCAGCTGAGGGCGCCAGGTGTGTGCCTGGATGTGCTCTGACGTGACCCAGGTGAAGTCGTCTGACGGCATGCTCTGGTGCATGACGGCGTAGGGACTCGCCGGCGGTATTTGGGAAAGAAACCCGGCGGCCCTCGGAGAAGAAGAAATTCAAGGCCGGCCGCAAGACCGGCAACAAGCCCCCAGGGAAGCCCCGGAGCACCAAGCGGGCAGCATACTCGTGAGGGCGCACATGTAAATGAAGCTGGTTTGTTATTTGCAAACCTGGAGACGAATCACATTTATCGAAGGGTCGCAGAGGGTGCTTCAGAGTTGATGATGTTGGGCTATAGGCAGGTGCCTGATGCATCAGAAGACTTCGGATATCAGGGCGCATCTGTCGCGGGATGCACACGTTGTATGGAAACTCCAACGAAAACCAGGTATGTACGCGACGCTCGCTAGTGGTACAAAGCTAGAGCGTCAGAGCAGATGCACTCCAAATGGTTGTCACTTCTACTCTGCCCAGTAAAAGAGATCCGGACGTCAAACGTCAGACCTTGTCAGCCCGTCAGCATGAACTTTCTTGCACTAAATATTGTCTTGCGGGCTTGCCTTTCACACCTCTGTCTGAGCTTGCCGCTGCCAGGCCGCATCAGCAGCCCTTGTCGAGATTGATCCTCCCATGTTGGCCTTGCGCTGACCGCCACCGCTGCGGCCACCGCTCATCACTTGCGCGCCGCCGCCTGGCCCTGTCGCTGGGGCCCGCCTTCGCAGTTGCGCTTGACCGACTGCCGCTGCGCGTACGTCAGCTTGGCCGGCGGCGCCATGGCGTCCGACAGGCGGCCGTGCCACCACTCGGAGGCGGACAGCGGGCAGTGGATCTGGAAATCGTACACGGCCAGGTCCTTGACACAAAAGACGCAGGGCGCGGCGCAGCCGAAGCTGCCGTCACAAAGGCAGCGCCAGATGAGCAGGTGGGGGCCCATCTTGCGCCGGATCCAGGTGGCCACGCGCGCCGGCCGCACGCCGTGCCGCCGCGCCTGGTCCTCCCATGACTGCAGCAGCCGGCGCTCCGCGCAGCAGCGGCCGCTGGAACAGGTGGAGGCGTCAGCCTTTCCCTTTGGCTCTTTCTTCGCCTTTCGCCACCGCCACGGCGTCCACCGTGGCCTTGCCCGCCACAGCGTGCACCGTCTTGCCCGTGTGCGTGGTGCGCTTGCCGCCCATGGACGCCGGGGGGTGCGGGGTGGGGAGTAGTTTCGGGGGATGTGGCAATCAGCTTCGACACCGCTCAGCCGCTTCCAGCGTCGCCTGCGGCATGCGTCACGGAAGATTGAAGTGTGATCGTTTCTCAAAGGCATTATGCATGATTGCAGGCAGGCGCGATGCGTGCGGTTGGGCAGGCAGAGGGTCCAGTGCATCTGCGGCTGGATGTCTCCGCGCCGGCGCACCTCGCAAGTGCAGGGCTTTGCAGTGGCCGAGGAAGCCGTTGCAGATGATGCTGGTCGCGTGCAGAGGCTGTGAGCTGCAGCGGCACCTCGCCCCCGATGTCTCGTCAGCAAGGGGGGGAACGCACTTCGGCGGGAGTGGTGCTTTCCACGTCATGCGCAGCACGCTGGCACGCACTCAAGTCAATCAGAAGCACTACATCTCCTCGGCAACGCTTGCACCGAGCCAGATTCATATCCTATATTTGTTTCATCGTGCAGGGGTTGTGCAGTCGAGCAGTGGTTGGGTTCGTATTTGAAGTCATCCTTGGACCTCGCATCAAGTGCAACGGAAGCGGAGAGGAAGATCAGCGGCATCGGGAGGCTGAGCAAAATGGCGTTTGGCTGCGGCAGATGCAGATACAGGTGTGTAGCTTGTGGATGCTTACGATTGCATCGTCATGCAACTGCGTCGGCGCGCTTTGCTTGCTTCTGGGGTTGGCATGCGTGCTTGCTTCTGGGAGATGCAGCCTGACTGAATGCTGCTGGTATTCTTTGCTGCAGCGCCGCGGGGTGTAGTACCTGCCGCAACGCAAGCTACTCGCCCACGAAGGCATGTCTCGAAAGACGAGCAGCCGCCGCTGGCAAGCCCGTGCCTCGCGCAACGCCAGCCAAGCCAGCAGCCAGGCCCGCCTCCGCAGTCAAGCAGCCAAAGGCGGCCAGCCAGGCCGCGCGCGCGCAGCTGGCCGACCGCTCAGCAGCCGATGCTGCAGCCGCCGCTGGCAAGCCCGTGCCCCGCGCAACGCCAGCCAAGCCAGCAGCCAGGCCCGCCTCCGCAGTCAAGCAGCCAAAGGCGGCCAGCCAGGCCGCGCGCGCACAGCTGGCCGACCGCTCAGCAGCCGATGCTGCGGCAGCACCACTCCCAGCAGCTTTCGCTCCTGCTGCGGTCGCCGCAGCGCTTGTGGCAGCCGACCAAAGCGCCAACGCCCGGGCAGCAGCGGTGGCACCTGCAGCTGCGCCAGCCGCACAGCAGCCGGCAGATGACGCCGCGGACAGTGACAGCGACAGCTCCAGCGGCTTCGAAAACGCCCGCGATGTCGATCCTGCCGACCTGGAACTGGCGCGCATGGATGCAGAGCAGCTCGCCACCATGGTCAGATATACCTACTGCAGCGGCGCGTCTCCCACCAAAGCTGCAAAGAGCCTGGCCAGCATGAGAGCCTCCGTGGAAGCCCTGGGTGCGGCGCCGCATCATGAACCATGAATGAAACTTCCCTCCATGCCGCTGTCGGCCAGCTTGCAGAACACCTGCCTGTCACAATGGCCTCTTGTATGTGGGGCCACATGCGGCCGCAGTATTTCCGCTACCGTAGAACCGACGGTGTATCGAAAACACTCTCGAACAAGCATTTTCGTTCTGTTGGGCAGGCCGGCAGCTAGGGAACGAGTGGCTGTGCACCATCTCCGAGCTGGGCAGTCTCGTCCAAGGTATGGTTGCACAATCAGTGTATTTTTGTGTCGTCCTCGAACGAACACTGTCATCGGCGCTTATAGAAAATCCTTCTCCCACTTTGACAAATTCGCTGCTGTTGCTGCAGTGAGCTACAACCACCTCGAGAAGGGCACGGGCAGACGCAGCAGAGGCTGCCACACTGCTGCTGAGGTGGGCACAAGGCAGCGCCTCATGCATATCCGAGTGGAACCAGCGTTGTATAGCAAGTTGCACGGCAATGCAGATGCACACTGACAGTCGTAGTAGTGACTTTTGAATTGTCAAATCTGCACATTGTGGAGTGCATTTCACATGCGATTGAGAAGACGCAACATTCGCCTGGCAGGTTGTGGCGGTGCTGGACGAGCTGGAAGCCGCGGGAGCGGGTGCGGCACCAGCGCCACCTGCCGACCGGGAGGTGGAATTTGGAATGCAGATGGCGGCACAGCTGCAGGGCACTGGGGCGGCGCCGGCTTCGGCGCAGCCATCGCCGTCGCTGCCGTCACAGCTGCCAGGGGGCGGCAGCAGCGGCACCGGTGACGGCCCGCCGACAGAGGGGCACAAATCGGCAGACACGGCAGAACACACGGCGACAGGCGCCGCGCCCAAGGCGCCAGCCAAGCAGCAGCCCGCAGGCGGCAGCACGGCAGCCGGGAAAAAGGCTGGCGCAGATGCTGAAGCGGATGCGCCCGTCAAGCGCAAGCCCGGGCGGCCCCGCAAGGCGCAGCCCGTAGGCGACGCGCAGCAGCAGGGGGCGGCAGCAGGGAAGCAGGAAGCAGAGGCAGAGCCAGACTCGGCAGCCGGCCAGCCGGCAAAGCGCAAGCCGGGCTGCCCCCGCAAGTCGCCCAGCAAGTCGCCGCCGGCGGCGGCGGCAGGGCAGCAGGATGCACCCGGGGAGCAGGCGGCCGGCGCGCCTGCGCCGCCGAAACGCAAGCGCGGGCGGCCCAGCAAGGCGGAGCTAGCGGCTCGGGCAGCGGCGCAGGCGGCGCAGGCGGAAGCGGCAGCAGACGCGGAGCCGCCTGCGCCCGGCAGCAAGCGCCAGAAGGTCGCCGATGCAGCTGGCGCCAATGGACCGACCAGCAGAAGCGGAGCCGCGCCTCCACCCGTCCAGCCGGGCCTATTGCTCCCCAGGTATGCTGCTTCTCACTGCTGTGCAGGGAAACATAGCGTGCGAACTCTCCTGGACTTTGCAGCAGCGTGCCAACCAACGAGATGCAGAGGCTTCCCAGGCCTGAGCGTCTTCAGCGATATCTGGACATGTGCAAAGTTGAAGATACCACAGAAACAGACATATCTACTCGGCAAACGCAGCGCCGGCGCCAGCGGCTCCACCTTCACGCCCGCCTCCGGCCTCGACGAGCCTCTGCCCGGACAGGCGGCCAGGGAGGCCACCAGCCCCATCACCGCGCCAGCCGCGGCCGGCGCGGCGGCCGACGCCTACGACTTTGCGCCCCGCGACGATGCAGCGGCGCCAGCTGGTCAGCCCAGCGGTGCCGTCGGCGATGAAAAGCGCGGCAAGGCGGCTGGCAGCCCTAGCCGCAGCCGCAGTGGCAAGGGCGCAGCCGTGGCAGACGCGGCGGCCGACGCCGGCGGCAAGCAGGGCGCCAGGAGCCCCTCGGCGCCGCCGGGCAGCCCGTACGCAAAGCGCACCCGCTTCTCGATGATGAGCACGGAGCCGTCGCCCAAGCTGCCCAGCCCAGCGGCGGACAACGATGCAGACGAGCTGCCAGCGGGCAGCAAGCCGATGGCGGCGGCAGCGGCGGCAGCGGCTCAGAATTGCGGGCTGGCACCGGCGGCGGCTGCAGCGGCGGAGGCAGCCGAGGAGTCGCTGGGGGGCGGTTTTTCCGGCGCCTCTGTGAGCGACCTGTCGGGCGGCAGCACGACGCCGCTGCGGGGCGACAGCAGCGCGGTGGCGGGCGCGGCCGCAGCGGCCGGCGCCACATTCCTGTCCAAGCTGCAGGTGCGGGGCCTCGGGCTGTGCCTGCCGCTTTGATTCCGGACCTGTGAGCGCAGAAGCATCTGTGCTGACGCGTCAAAAACTTCACATGTCATCACCATGCTACGGTGCTTGAGGTGGAGCACTCAGGCATATAACATGAATCTCCCGGCCGCAGCACTGTCGCTTCCCCATCGAGGTGTCATCGTGCCTGTGTGGCAGGAGCGGATGCAGCAGGTGCGCACCGAGCGGGCGGTGGCCGCGTCGCCGTCAAAGGCCACGTCTGCGCTGTCGTCCGGGCGCGCCAGTCGCGGCCGCCGTATGTCGCAGGCAGGAGGGCTGACGGCAGCCGGCGACCCCCGGGTGAGCCTCCACTACTATAGTAGCTGCTCTGCGCAACATCACAGAGGAGCATGCAGCAGCCAGTCACGCACTTCACACTCGCAGCTGTGTGTGCGGTCTTGCTTGGAAGCTGTCTCTGTCGGGCAGGCGGTCGATACAAGGCTTGTGCCAGCAGCCAATGAAATGGGAATGGGATTGCAGGTGGCGGTGTGGGAGCCGCCGGCGTCGCCCTTCGGCCTGATCGAGGAGCAGCTGTACCCAGACCCCTGGAAGCTGCTGCTAGCCTGCCTGCTGCTCAACAAGACCACTGCACAGGCCGTGCGCAAGGTGGGGCCCTCAGGGTTTTACAGGCTCCTGCCCCTGTAACATACGCATTGGAATGAGGGGGTCGTTGCCGTCAGACTCTGATTGCATCGCAGGGCAGGCTGATGCATTGCGGGGCCGTTGCGGGGCCGTTGGCTTGCAGTATGCCGGCTGGAAAGCTCTTGCATCTATGCGCTTTGTACTTCAATCGTCCTGGTCTGCATCAGACACGTTTATCGCGATCACATCTCTGAGGGTTGTTCTCTGACAGACATGCTCTCTCGCGTGTCACTCGCAGGTCATCTGGTCGCTGTTCAAGCTGTGCCCGACGCCGGAGGCGGCCGCAACGGCGGACATGCGCCAGATCAGCGCCATCATCGGTTGCCTAGGCTTTTACAAACGCGCGGCGGCTGTGCAGCGCTTCTCCCGCGACTACATCGAGAAGCAGGTACAGCAACGGATGTCTGTACATCATCATCGAGTTGTATCCAGTCAATCGGCAATCAGAAAACCTTTACATCCAAGCAGTGTCACCAGTGTTGGTCTTAAACCGCGTGCTTACTTTGAGAACGTCTAGGGGCCACTCCGACCAGTCAGCAGTGTGCATCCACTGACAGCTAAATACTCTTTCTGCAGTGGTGCAATCCGGAGGAGCTGTATGGCATCGGCAAATGTGAGTCGCCCGGCCCGACCTGCACTCTAACAAATGATTCCGCTACATGCTGAGCAGCTGCTGCACATCTTCTTGTCTCTTTGTGAGTGTCGCCAATGATCTCCGCCAGTTGGCCTGCAGGAGTCATGCTGGCTGGCCGCATGTCACTTTGCAGTGCGACTTCTCATGCTCCTGAGTGTTGATGTAAAGTGAAATCGCATCCAATCCCGCAGACGGCGCAGACGCCTACTTCATGTTCTGCCGCGGGGAGTGGCGCCGCGTGCAACCCAAGGACAAGGACCTGCTCAAGTGCGGCAGCTCTCCGCCCGCATTGCAGCCTCGCTGTTGCAGTCCTTGCACTCAAGCGTGGCAGCCTGCAGGACAGCAGATACAGACATCCTATCGGCCGCTGTGACCTGCAATTCCTTGAAGTGAAAACCCGATGCAACATGTGCATCATCAGCTGGCGCAAGGCGAGGACAGGCTGCATGTGTTCCATGCCGTCGAAATAAGTCTGGGAGGAACCCGACTGATAGACGTCTGTTGACTGGGTTCCAGGTACAAGATCTGGCTGGAACAGACAGATGGCCAGGGACAGGGCCTGACGCGCGACCCTCTGCCGGAGGAGGAGCTGGCACAAGCGGATGTCGCAGCGGCTGGCACAGCGGCAGATGCGCCTGGGCAGGCGAACGGCGGCGGCGTGGCGGCGGCGACACAGGCGGCCGCGGCGGCTGCCGCTGGCGGCGTGGTAGACTTGGCAGCAACGCAGTTGCAGCCTGCACAGCGGGCGGAAACAGGTCCCGCAGAGTAATACAGGTGGCAACCGCGCGGAACAATATCCTTTCGATGGCAACGCAGAACAAAGCGTCGTTCCTGGAACTTTTGATCAATCAGTGCATCTGAAGCCGCAACATTCTATGCCATCATGATACCTCAGTGATATCACTGAGGCGGTGGAACAAGCAGGGGCAAAACGATTAAGGCCTCACCCAGAGGCCTTCAAAATGGAGCAGCTGTAAAATTTGGAGATTTCTTTTCTTTCCAGATTGCCTGGGACAGTAACCGGCTCTACAACACCCTAGCCAAGCCTTGTTGTGCGTCACGCCCGGCTCGCATGGTAGCTTTGAGTTTTTCGCTTGTCTGAGGACTGTGTTTGAAGGTTTCAACGTCAGCGGCAGAAGCAGTCAAACATCAATATTGAAGGAAACGCGGTGCCCTGGACTGCCAGTTCCACAGCATATGACTCATCGAATCACACAACACAGGCATGCATTGCCGGCCTCCATTGTCTGCAGACGCCAGTTCCGCCGTCGTCCCCGCCCGGCTCCGGCAGCAGGTCCATTCGTCTTTTAAACCCTAGAAGTAAAACCCCCGCAAGCCCAAAGCTGGCCCTCGCTGGAATTTCGCTGAGACCGCTCCCTCGGTGTGTGGGGGCTTTCGGAGGAACCGGAAGGGCTTCGACGCGGTGGTGCTGCGAAGCGGACAGACTTCCGGTAAGCCAAAGTAACAAGAGCGACGTTGCCCCAAGCAGCCGAAACTGTCTCGCCCCTCCTGCCAGCCTTGCTGGCTGCCTGGCTAACACTCTGCCGTCGGTCAAATACCAATTTGAATCTCGGCCGTAACCCTCACCATGACAGGCCAGTTTGACTCCAGCTTCGCACCACGGTTTTGTGATTGTGGATCTTTTGCATGTTGATGCCTGTTGCGTCCCGTACTCAGCGCCTTTACGCAATGCTAGACACAGCCTCGTTCATTGCTACGCTGCCAATGATGATCGGCGAATGTCAACGCGCGCCCGCATGCATCTGTCTGGCCATATTGGTGCAGACTCCTCCCATTGCGCTCTGCGCAGAATGGTCATAAACCACCAACCCGATGAAATGCTGGGCCTTTTCTGGCGGGGTGAAATGCATACTCGCCCGCTACTGTGCACAGAAACTGGCTGCGCCGCATGTGGTAACTATGGCATGACGCCATGGCCCATGCCTGCTGCGCAGGCGGGCAGGACACACGGCGTCGTGCATGGTATCAAACGGCGACCATGCAAGTGCATCACCTGGCAGCCAACTGTCCGCGCTCAGCACGCCGCAGGCGCAGAATTTCACCAAACAGCAGCTGCAGCAACGGCACCAGCAGCAGCCCGCTTCGGCTCAGCAGGCGATCCGCCAGGTACACAGAGTTGCAATTGGAGAGTGCACCCTGCTGCAGCATGTCTAGTGTTATCAGCGTCTGTTTTCAGCACGGCTTTCGCACCACGAGCGCTAGTCTTGCATGCAGGTGACGCCAGGCATGTCGGCCATGCCGGATCCCCACGCCGACCGCACGGCGCTGCAGGGCGGCCAGCCCATGGCGGGCGCCATCGCCCACGGCGATGCGGTGCCGCCGCGGCAGTCCACTGCAACCCCGCAGTCCGCCGCCACAGCCGCAGCGATCGCGGCGCTCCAAGTGCGGCCGGTGCAGCCGATGCAGCTTCCGCAGCAGCAGCAGCCAGTGGCGGCGGCGGTGCAATCGGCGAGGCCCGTGCTGCCGACAGGCTATGGCTTCACGCCAGCGCAGCTGGCCATGCTGCGTAACCAGATCATGGCCTTCCGCCGCCTCAAGGTGACGAGCTGGCTCTGCGGTGCAAGCCACAAGCACCTGCTCAGTTGCATCAACAAGGTTGCGCGCACAGTTGTCAGTGGCTCAATAAAGTGGCTCATTTGAACATTCAGCAACACTACTTGCAAAAGGTATCCTTGGTGTTTGCATGCGTATGCGTGTGTCTTGCTTCTTGCTTGAGTGCACATGAGATTACCAGCTGGCTCATGCCTGTCTCAAATGATTGCAGAGCGGCAAGGAGGTGGATCCGGAAATCTTGACGGCCATAAACCTCGGCGATGGGGCGGCAACGCCGGTGCAACCTCGCCAGCAGCCGCAGTATCAGCAGCAGCAGCAGACGCCGCTGCGGCCGCCCGGGGTGGCCGTGGTGTCGCCGGCCGCTATGCGGCCCGCCCCGGCGCCGCTGCCGCGTCCGGTGGCGCCAGTGCAGCTGACGCCGCAGCAGCAGGTGCAGTTGCAGGTGTGACTGCTTCGATTTTTTCCAATGTCGCATGTGCAGGATGTCATGCACCTGTCTGCTCCTAACCAGGAGGCTGTGCACACTTGGCTTTCCGTGTGGCACCGAGTCCACGGAAAAGCCCCTCCAGCGTGGCATTGTGCTGCGAGTTTCATGCTGCTGAGAGTCACGAACCGGTGCACAGGCGCAGAGGCTACAGCAGCAGCAGGCGGCGGCGGCGGCAGCGCAGCGGGCCGAGCTGCTGAAGCGTGAGCCGCCGATGCACCGGCCGCTCACCGCGCCGCTGTTCAGCACCCAGCCGGCGGCGCGGGCGGCGGCGGCGCAGCCGGCGCGGCCCGGCATGCCGGCCCCGGCGCAGCCCCTGGTGAGGCGGAAGCTGCCTTGCCCTGCCAGCAGCAGTCTGTAACCAGCCCCTCATGATGCACAACATTGCCCAGCAGCGACAACGCATGCAGCGTCGTCAGCTTCAGTAGACAGACATTGCACCGGCGCGGGTAGCCTGCGTCTCTCAGCAGCAAGTTTGGCCCCGGTGTCGACGAGGCCTTTGCAAATGCGCGCAGACGTTGAACTTCGACGTGGCCGGGCTGATGGCGGCGGAGTACAATCGGGTCGTCAAGCGCGCGCGCGACCTGCGCCAGGCGGAGCTGGAGGCGGAGCTCGCTGCCATCAAGCACGATCCCCAGGTATGCGTCAGGAAAAGGGCATGCAGAGCTGACGCTGCAGGCTGGGACGCTTTGCTACAATGCTCATGCGGACCACTCTCTGCGCCAGTGCGCCGCATGGTTCCTGCAGCTATTTCACCCCCATGCATGAGCCATGGGGCTTTTCTGAGCTTAGTGCGTCTGGTGCAGGGAGCGACGAGGCGGCTGCAGCTGCAGATCGAGCTGCGGGGGCTGCGCCTCATCGAGGTGCAGGCGGCGATGCGTGCCAAGGTCGAGGCCAAGCAGGTATGGTGCTGTTTTTCTCCAACGGACAAGAGGAGCCTGCCGTGCTTCACACAAGGCAGGCTGCAATCTCCACATGCAGCGTCCCTGCATGAGCATCGCCGTGCAGCCCATGCCGTGCCATTGCCCGTTGATGCCAGCCGCCTTGCGTCTTCGCCTCGTGGTTTGCTTGAGTTTCCCATTCCGCACAAGGATATTCTGCGCCTGAACGGCTGCAGGAACAGATGCCATATCACATGTCCATAATTTTCGAAGGGCTTGTGACTTTCCACTGTTTCAGGAGGAGATCCTGCGGCTGAATGACCGCACGTACCGCAAGTTCCTGCGTTTCAACCTGCGCCAGCGGGTGGACATGCTCAAGGCGGAGGAGAAGGCTCGCTCCCAGCGCGGCGCCGAGCGTGCGGCAGCCGTCAAGGCGCTCCGCTCCGAGATGAGCGACCGCGCCAGCGCCGCCCGCGAGGCCCGCGCTGCAGCGGTGGGTTCCCGCTCCACCACCACCACCACCACACGATGTCTGTGCCGCCGCAGTGGGCACCCTCTTTGACTTTCCATCTACCGGGGTGTTCATGTTGCAGCAGAGTATCTAGCTAGCCCTCGCAGCCAGTGCGGGCAGCGAGTTGCCCATTCGCCTTCCAGCATGCTGCAATGCTGCAGCGCATAGGAGTGAGGTGTTTGGCAGGGTTTGTGCTGAGCAGGTGAGCCACAGTGTGCATCAAGTGCCAGACTGCAGTGAAACGCGTTTGGCGTCAAGACGGAGCACACCCGGCAGGCGCAAAGGCGAATGAGCATGGCCAACTCTGATGCTGAATCCAAAGGTATGAACCTATCACCAATGCACAGGTGCGGGGCGTGGAGAAGGCGCACGCGCGACTGGCGCGGGAGGCCAACAAGGCCGCTGACGACACGCGCGCCCGCCGCATGGAGGCGCTCAAGGTGCTGCACACTCTCACATTCCAGTGCCAAGCAAGCCTAGTGTTTTGTGCTGATGTGTGAATCATCTGCACAAACATCATGCGAAGCATTTATGAGCGCCCAATGATCGGAGAATCTTGAGACTACGTAAACAAGCAGACACGGAGAAGCGTAAAGGGCAATGAACAACGAGCAACGAACATCCAACAACAACAGCCGATCCTGCATTGCACAGGCGCACGACTTCGAGGCGTACCAGGAGCTGCTGCGGGAGCCGGGCGGCGGCGGCGCGGGCGGTGGCGCCGGCGCGGAGGAACGCTACGAGGCTGTCTCCAAGTTCCTGGCCGACACTGAAGACTACATCCACAAGCTAGCCGGCAAGGTGCGCATGGGTTCTGCTGCAGCTGGTGTATCAGTTTCGAGAGGTGTTTCTTCAAGAAGTGTCCTGTGTCTTGGGCCGACACCGAAGACTACATCCACAAGCTTGACGGCAAGGTGCGTGCTGTTCTTTTGCGTTATTAACGATGGTCTAGTCGGGATCCAGCACCCTTGCAGTACGTCAGGGAGAAAGCCTTGCAGACCTGGGAACCAGAGTTAGGTCCCAGATCAGCTCACAGTTGCGGTCTGCTATGGTGATTGCCGAAACACCCTGACGAGACATACGTGGGCTGATCTGGGTCGTTCATCGTGACCGGGCACTGCATCTCGCGGCAAGCGTGAAGCTGGGACAGGAGGCGAGTGAGGCGGCGGCGGTGATGCTGGAGGCCCTTGCAGGTCAGATCATGTTTGGTTCGCATCAGACCTGCTTTGACCTGTTTGTCCTCATTTTACAACAGGTGGCCAGCGTGAAGCTGGGGCAGGAGGCAAGCGAGGCGGCGGCGGCGGCGGTGCTGGAGGCGCGCGCAACGGGCGCCTCCGAAGAGGAGGTTAAGGCGGCAGCCGCCGCCGCTGCTGCCGAGGCCGCCTCCAAGTCCGAGCTCATGTCGCGGTCGCGGCACCACGTCGGCGACGCCCAGAGCCGCTACTACAGGTGGGACCTCTCTATCGGCGGCCTTGGCGGTGTTCAGGCCCATCCCTCCCCGGAGTGCAGGCGTTGCAGTTCCCGCGGTGGTCAAGCACAGAGCCTGTACTGCCAGATGTCACCGCACACCATGTATGTTCAGGCACTGGCGACTGATGCTGGCAGGGCACGATCACGCATCAACAGACCACATCAAACTTGTGCAACCCCTAGATAAACCCACAGTTTCTGACTCTCCAGCCCCATGCTGCAGCTTGGCACGCAGTGTGGGGGAAATGACTCAGGAGGCGTCCAAGATGCTGCTGCTGCTGCTGCTGCTGCTGCTGCTGCTGCTGCTGCTGCTGCTGCTGCAGCAACCTTTGCCAAACCTTAGCTGACGTGACATACTCTCTCTATGCAGCCTGGCGCACAGCGTGGAGGAGGTCATCTAAGAGGCCCGAAATGCTGGCGCCGCCACGACATGCCAGCCCATGCAAACCCAGATGCTGACCCCATGAGCTGGTCTTAGCACGTGCAGCCTGCCGCACAAGGTGGGGGAGGTCATCCAGGAGGCGCCCAAGGCGCTGGTGCCGCCGCAGAAAGCGCTTTTGAGTGCTGACCCCACATCCCTTCTCCGTGCAGCCTGGCGCACAGCGTGGGTGAGGTCATCCAGGAGGCGCCAAAAACGCTGGTGCCGCCGCCGGGCGCGACGCTGCGGGAATACCAGATGGTGGGCCTGCAGTGGATGGTGTCCCTGTACAACAACCACCTCAATGGCATCCTCGCTGACGAGATGGTGCGCCCGCATACATATATAATGTAGTCGTACTATCTTCGTTTGTGCTGATCTTGCGCTGCTGACCATGTTGAATGCATGCACAATGCACGCCAGTTCTTGCGCTTGCACGCCGCAGCATGTGGCTTTGTGATGATTTGTGCACCACATAGCCATTTAGCGCATCTCTTGAGGTGTGTACTGATGCTATTGACTGATTCTTTGCTGTGTCTGCGTGTGCAGGGCCTTGGCAAAACCGTCCAGGTGCGCATCGCATGCCAAGTTGCGGACAGTGCTGCATGTGTTGTACTGTGTGCAGTCCGGTGGATTGTGCACTCCTTACCAGCCAGAGGGGGTTTGCAATTAGCTGTGCGCGTGCGGGTGTGCACTGCATTGTCCTTTTTCTGCTGCTTGACGACGCGAAGGGGAGCAAGAATGGGGACTGCGAGCTGCCGTCCACTCCAGGTGATGGGCGATAGCTTGATGACTGAAACGTGAATGAACAATGGAGTAGGTGATGGCGCTGATAGCGTACCTGATGGAGAAGAAGGGCAACTACGGGCCGCACCTCATCATCGTGCCCAACGCCGTCATGGTCAACTGGAAGGCGGAGCTCACGCGCTGGCTGCCCGGCGTGCGCTGCATCTACTACGTCGGCACCCGCGAGGTGTGCATGACACATATAGGCTTCGGGTTCCGTTCGGACAGCCACGCCAGTCTTGCTGATTGAATTTCGTCTCAGCCTACTTCACTGCTGCGTTTCAATTCACAGGATACTCGATATAAAGAGTTCTCACACAGTCCTGATTCCTGCATCCGAAAAATGGCAGGTGCGGGCGCGCATGTTCACGGCGGAGGTGGCGGCGCTGCAATTCAACGTGCTGGTCACCACCTACGAGTACATCATGCGCGACCGCTCCCGCCTGTCCAAGGTGCGCTGTTGGCTCCCCCATGCAGCGCACGCCTGCTGACATTTGCGTGGTCCCACTCTGTCTGCACGCTGTGTGATCTCCTGCAGTTGGTGTGAAGCCACGCTGGGAAGCTGTGCGCAGCCTGACTGAGACCCACACTCTCTCTGACAGGTGGAACGGAAGAACGTCATCATAGGCAATGCGCATCGCATACAGGACTGGCGGTCCCCCGTCTGGCCTCATTGTCTGCTGATGTAAATGAACATTGATGTTGGTCATTCGACCTTAGTTTTCGCAGGCGGAGTGGAAATACATCGACGAGGCGCAGCGCATGATCCCGGCAGTCCCCAGTCTGGCCTTGTTGTCTGCACAATGGATAAATGAACCTGAAAGCTCGAACTTGTATCCGCAGGTGGAGTGGAAGTACATCATCATCGACGAGGCGCAGCGCATGAAGGACCGGCAGTCCAAGCTGGCCAAGGACCTGGACCGCTTCACCGCCGCGCGCCGGCTGCTGCTCACGGGCACGCCGCTGCAGAACGACCTGCGCGAGCTGTGGTCCCTGCTCAACCTGCTGCTGCCCGCGGTGCGCACCGCCTGCTGCTGAGATGTCTGTGGCGGTATCTGGGCGGCATACAGCTGGGCGTTCACATGTGTGCCTTGCCTTGTTTCGGCTTCCCAGGCACACCATATATACCTCTTCAGCACCAGCATGCTGTGACAAGGAATCGGTCGTTCCACCAATCTCTCCACTGGCTCACAATTATAACGCCCGACCGCAGGTGTTCGACGACAAGTCGATGTTCCACGACTGGTTCGGCGAGGCGCTGGGCGCCAGCGACAACGCCAAGGCGGCAAGCGGCGGCGAGGTGGGCACCTTGTTTCTTTTGGACATGCATCGATGCCTGCTGCCAGCCCCTACTCAGTCCTGTATGTTTCTGTCGTTGACGTGATCCAGGACGTAAGACGTTCAGAAGAGCACATTGAAGGCGATGAGGCATTTGCCTGCAGTATGATGAAATTGTCTTCATTGATTAGTGAATGCATTGGTGGCTGGCGGCGGAGAAGGCCGTGGCAGTCATCCACTTGCTGCACCATCAGATCATTGAGTTGGGTTGTCTCCTCAATTGCCCACCGACAGGAGTGGCTGGCGACGGAGAAGCGGGTGGTGGTCATCCACCGGCTGCACCAGATCCTGGAGCCCTTCATGCTGCGGCGGCAGGTGCAGGACGTGGAGTCCCGCCTCCCCGAGAAGGTGCGCCTTCCCCTAGAAGTCCCTCATCATTTTGCGCACTCACCCAGCTTCCTGGGTAATGGTACATGACTGGAAACAAGCCACACACCAGGAGCTCCATTCAAAGATGACAAAGCCTGGCTTGAGAGTGCCTCGATGATTCCAACTGCAAGAGGTTAAAGATCATCCATGCCGCGCAGGTCGCCGTCGTGGTGAAGTGCGCGATGACGCCCTACCAGTCCGCCATCTACAACTGGGTGAAGGTGTGCTTCACATGCACCCTATCTCCGTACTCGGTGCTATGCCCTCTTTGACTTGCTTCGTCACCATTCTTGCTGAGGTAAGGACAGCCACTTATCTCTAACAGCGTACAACACACCTGCCACGCCATGCCACCTCGTTGTTCGAATGCCCTTCCGACATCTCAGTTCTGGGCGGTTGCAGATGACAGGAATGCCGAGGGACAGATCCCATGCAGCCGCTGCTGGCTATAGATAAGGTTCGCATAGGCATCACTAGAAGTTTTGAACCTCAATTCATGCAGATGACGGGGACGCTGAGGACAGACCCCACGCAGCCGCTGCCGGGCCGGCGACGACCCTTCCTGCCGCTCAACAACAAGTGCATGGAACTGCGCAAGGTGCCTGCCGTGCTCCTCTAACTCCGTTCCTGTAGCGTAGTACCGCTGGCATTGCTTGCAGATGCTTGGCACATGCACGCTCTGACCCGTACTTCTCTCTGCCGCAGCTGTGCAACCACCCGATGCTGAGCTACCCGGCGGTCCCCGGCGCACCGCTGGACGCGGCGGCGATCGCCGGCGAGTGCGGCAAGCTGGTGGTGCTGGACCGGCTGCTGGTCAAGCTGCGCGCCGCGGGGCATCGCGTGCTGCTCTTCTCCACCATGACCCGCCTCCTGGACCTCCTGCAGGTTCAACTCTCAGAGCCTAAACCTGTGTTTGTTGCGACGCATGCTGCTTCTCTCCACCAAGACCCCCTGCAGGTGCTTTGTGAATCCGAAAGCTTTACCTCTGTATCCATGTCGACTCGTGTGCATGGCGAAATGCGTGCAGCAGGGCTCTGCGTGCCGCTGATGTCCACTTCAACCCGCCTCTGTGCTCTTTTCTTCATGTGCTCTCGATGTGCATTTCGTGACGCACGTGTTAGTCGGTCTTACAGCAAGGTCCTGAGGATTATGACCTCATGTGTGCAGGCGTACCTGGCGGCGAGGGTGCTGCCGAACGGCGACACCATGCGAGCGCTGCGCATCGACGGCTCCACCTCCCTGGAGGACCGGTGCGGCCCAAAAGCCCTTCCCTTGATATATAGCATGTCGTCCTGCAGACGCCGAGCATCATGTTTTGTTGATGTTCTTGGGCAGGACATGCAGCTGCCTGTCGTTCCAGCCGGCTGCCTGTGGCCACGTCTTTGCTGTGCCAGCGCCCTGTTCGGCTTGCCGCTGGCGGAGAGTTTGCGTGGCAGACCAGAAGGCGCTGCAGCGTGAAGCCATCTGGTGCGCAGGGAGACGGCGATACAGCAGTTCAACGCGCCGGACAGCAAGGCCTTCATCTTCCTGCTGTCCATCCGCGCAGCCGGCCGCGGCCTCAACCTCCAGTCGGCAGACACTGTGGTGCGCCCCTCTTTCTCACCTGTCGGTCTTTTTGTATCACAAGGACCCTGCTCCTTGACATGCTGCCACGTGGTGTTGCAGCCCTGCACTGATTTGACGAGGAAGTCGACACATCAGTGACAATTGGGGACAGCAACATCTGGGCTCCATCAGCGAAAAACTGCGGTCTCCTCTCCCCGGTGTGTGAAGCCCTTGACTTCATCAATGATGCCTGTGCCACATGGGCTGCAGGTCATCTATGACCCGGACCCCAACCCGAAGAACGAGGAGCAGGCTATTGCGCGCTCGCACCGCATCGGCCAGACGCGCCAGGTGCAGAATCATTCCCGCTTGACTTGAGCCTATTGGGCTCTGCACACATCGATGCTGCAGGCACTGACGTTCCCCTCCCACTGAAACGTGCCTCTCCCACACAAAAGCTGTGTTGTCTACGAGCCCCATCCTGACGGCGCTCCGACTGCTGAGTTGTCTGGCCGCAGGTCCGGGTCATTCACCTGGAGGCGGTGGCAGACGCGCACGCATTCGGCGTCGTCAATGAGGCTGATGGCCGGCCGACGGCGCCGCCAGATGTGCGCGTGCTGCTGTCGCGCTGTGCCGCATGCTTTGCCGCTACCAACACATGCATGGCTTGGCCAGGCTCGTCGAGGTTCCAGGAGGACGATGCCAATTATGCTCCAGCATCGCCGTCATTCAGAGAGGTGATGCAGCAGCCGCCCCAGGAGCTCAAGCCCAAAACATAAAGTGTTTCTACCTGTTTGCGGCAGGTGACTGAGGAGGGACAGCGCCTGTACGCTGACAGCATCGAGTCGCTGGTGCGAAACAAGATCCAGGCGCTGAAGATCGACATGGCGAACGAGGTCATCGACGCTGGGCGCTTTGACATGCAGACGTCCATGGCGGAGCGCAAGGAGACCCTGGAGCAGCTGCTGCAGGCGCGCGCCCTGGCATACTTAACAATTATTTGCCCTAAAGCTGTCTTCCTGCTTCGTTGTGCACACCTTTGAGGCATGCAGACGTGCGTGACGGAGTGCAAGGAGACCCTGAAGCTGGTATCGCAGGTGCGCAGGATTTGTGCTGCCTTATCGTCCTAGGCTCTCTGTTTCGCTCTGGCTTTGCCCCTCCCTTTTTCACCTCAAAACATCGTGCCTGCACCCGTGCTGATGTTTCCACCATTTCTCCGCATACGTCCAAGAAGCTGCCGCACTTGCCAGGTCAGTGAAGTTGGACGGTGCGACAACGTCAGAATTGCTGGTCAAACCTGGGACATCAGGACGGGGACTGGCTGAAGCAGGCGGTCAATTCGATGGCAGGTTACCCTCCTCAATCATTCCAATTGGGCCTCAGATTACTGTACCACGACACCAATGCAATATCCTGTGCAGGACGAGGACCGGCTGAAGCAGGCGGTCAACACAGCGCCGGACCACGCAACGCTCAATGCCATGATAGCGCGCGGCCCCGAGGAGGTATGCTACAAGTTTTGTCATCTGAGCAACTCGTTGCGATGAGAATGAAAAGCTGCTCAGCTCTCCCTGCTGCTCAACATTGTCCTCAGCGAATAGTGCATGCGATACCAGCGGCAAATTGCATGAATGCCGATGGAGATGTGTTCAACATTGTGTAGGAGGCGCAGTTCGCCGCCATGGACGCGCAGCCGGAGATGTGGCTGCCGCCGCCGGCACCGGCGGCCGCTGTGCCGCACTTCCTGCGCTACGAGGCGGGCGACGTGCGGGAGGCCATCACCGCCACCAGCAAGCTGCGCCCCGACCAGGTGGGTTTGGTTCATTACGTTTGTTAAAACCTGACATTCAGAATAGAAACTTTGGGCACCGTTGGGCGACGTGCGGGAGGCCATTACCGCCACCAAAGCAAGCTGCGCCCCGACCAGGTGGGATGCTCATCCACAGAACCAAGGCTTGTGTGTCTAGGCCACAATGATGCAAGCGGTGCGGGTGGAGGTCATCACCAAGCTGCGCCCCAACCAGGAAGCTTCCAGCAAGGCGCCTTGCATGGTATCTCAAGTCTGCGCCAACTGAACCCTGTGACCTTTCACAGAGTTGGCGGTGCAAGCGGGACAGCTGGGCCGGTTTGGCGAGGCTCCTTGTCGCTCGCTGATGCTGCTTCCTACAATTAAACGCTTGTCGAGACCCTTGCGCTCCCTCAGGGTGACGGAGCTGGCGACGCTGCCGGGCAGCCGTGCCTGTTTGGTGAGGCGCCGTCGCTGCTGATGAACCTTTCCATTAAGCCGCTGGCTGATTTTTCTTGTCGTTCTGTGTCAGGTGACGGAGCTGGCGGCGCTGGCGGGGCAGCCGGGCCTATTCGGTGAGGCGCCGCCCCCCGGCGCCAAGCGGCCCAAGGCGCCGCCGCCGCCGGAGCTCGGCAAGCGGCGCACCAAGCGCCCCGCCTCCTATGCCGACGCCGGCGACCTGGATTCCTTCCTGGACGGTGACGGCGCTTCGGACGGCGAGGAAGATGGTGCGGCGGGCGCCGTCGACGATGCGGATATGGAGGAGGAAGTCATGGGTGCGTCGTCTTTAAGCCCGACTCGTAGGAAAGCTGTAGATTCGTTTCGCCGGCGACCTCAATTCCTTCCTGGACGGCGGCGGCTGCTCGGATGAGGAGGACGGTGCGGCGGGCGCCGTGGACGATGCAGACATGGAGGAGGTAGTTATGGGCGCGTTGTTTCATCATGGTCAATCTGCAAGAAAGCTGTGGAATCCTTTGTGGGACTGCGGCCCCGATGAGGACACAGTTAGCGCGGTCGACGACGCGGACATGGAGGAGGTGGTTGGTACAAGTCTTTGTGTCACCTCAATCATCCCCTTCTTTGTGCTATGGAGTCGGGTCGGATGTGATGCGCGATAATCTGACTAGTTTGCGGATCGCTCTCATTGTATTCGATGCTCTGTGCGCGCGTGCAGATGGCAACAACCTGTTGTAGGCCTACACGCCACAGCACGGCGACGACCGCAGATCAAAACCTGCAAGCTGCCAGCAATCAACAGCCCGACTTGACACCCTTCCTATAAAACCCTAAAACCCTATAAACCCCTATAAAAACCCTATAAAACCGTTTTGGGCCCCCTTGCAGATGGCAACATCATGATGGACGCCTCCACGTCGCAACACGGCGACGACAGCGCGCGCCGCTCCGCGCCAAACAGCAACTCCAGCAGCCCCGCCCACCAGGTACCCTGAATTTAAGTAAACAGACACGAGCTCATACTGAGTTGAATGTTCAAAATGCATGGCGCGCCGCTCCGCGCCAAACAGCGACTCCGGCACTGCTGACCAATGCTGCGTTACCTTCTATGGCGTCCAGGGTCCGGCATTCAGTGGCGGCCAGCGCTTCCAGCGGAAGCCCTCGCTCAGCAGCCTGGGTCCGCAGCAGCAACAGCAGCAGCAGCCTGGCGGCCACAGCCAGGCTGGTCTGCAGGCAGACAACAATGGCAAAGAGCAGCAACAGCGGCCCCCATTGGGCGCCACAGCAAATGGGCAGCCGCCGTCCAAGAAACAGAAAAGCGGGCTGGTGGTCAAGTTTGGCAGCAAGGGCTGACGCGACTGTTGTGCCTCTTGGGACGGTCAACTATTCAACCATCTGCAAAGCACAACAATGGATGCTATTTCTACTTTATGCGTTGTCGCTGGCCATCGCGCATTCTGTAACAGTTGGAACCACCGGCGATCGAAAAAGTTGCCTCAAAGCTTTATGTAAGTACACAGTGGGATCCATGTTCGATGTCGCTCGGAGGACGCCTTGCTGTGAGGGACTTTTCCTTCATCCAGATTTCCCTGTGCTGCTGGCACTGGCACCAGACAGACATGTATACATCACTTGCAACCGCTTGCAATTCGATTTGCACGCTCCGCTTCTGTCCACTGAACACCGCGCAAACGTAACGCAGCGACAGGTTCTCTGTTACGCTTCCTTCAAGGGAAGCCTGTCAGAATTCGCCTTCAGAAGATTCTGCCCAGCGGCTGGGACGGGCCTGCGGTCACAGGCGTACGGCGAGCTTACTGCTTGAGCACAGCTAAGAGGAGGCAAGTTTGAGTGTGCACGCGACATGTCAGCGCAGCAACGGAGTCCAGCGCTTGCTGCATGTGTCACTCATCATGCCTCGGACATGCGCAGGCGTGATGTTCTCGCGGGTGGTGCAGCGGCTGGGAGTCCTGAGCTGCCACGCTGTGGCCGCAAGCTGCCGGGCGGGTACAGACAGAGCCCTCGTGGAACATTGACTGTGCCGCATGCTCTTGTACTGCACCTCTCCTTCTCATGCTCTTGTACTGCAAAAGCACCTTACTTATGCCTTGCATCAAGACTGAACATTATTGGCACCGGCCTGGACAGGAAAGACAGCCGCTGCAGGCACGGCTGCCGGCGATCCATTCACACTCATGGCGATCACCAAGGCGCGCCAGGCCGCTACGAGCGCTGCTACGCCAGCAAGTGGTGGGCACCCTGTGAGCCCATCTGTGTTAAAATCGCTGCCAATTCTTCTGTCCCTTTCGAAGCGTTCATCACCGCGCGCCATGTGCCGAAGGCCGCCTGCTCTGCCCGTCATTGTGAGTAGTAGATCATGCACGACTCTACATCACATGCGACTGTTATCTGGCTGCAGGCACAGCCAAAGACGTGGTCATCCACATCCCAACTGGCATCGAGGAGACCCCCTTCAAGGCGATGCGCTTCAAGGAGCTCAACCACGACAGCTTCGTCTCCTTCATGGCCGCAACCGGCGCGTATGGCATATTGCACGCGGAGGAGGTAAAGGACCTGGAGGACGACGACGAGATACAGTGGATATGGCCGGCGGACTTCATGCTGCAGGACCAGGGCGAGTACATCGCCGACCGTGTGGACGTGCCGCTTGCGGTCAAGGTATGTGGCATCTTGACATCACACCACCGGCGGCATGCGCACCTATCGCAGTGTTGAAATGCGCCGTCAACAGAACTTCAGGCTGGTTTTGAGAGTTGTTGCGCTGGCTACTATCGACACTGAAAGCAGCGTTGGGCCTGCTGCTCGTGCTGGAGTCCTCATCGCAGTTTGTGGCGCTGCGGGCGGTGCGACCAATGTAATCCACATTGAATCCTGCTTCATTGGTTTGCACACGCAACTGCAGTTGTTGCTGGGTCTAGATTCTGTGGCGTTGGGGCGGGCAATGAGTGCAGAATCTCGTGTCTTACAACTTTAAGTCCCAGTCATCTGATGCCATCACCGTGCAGCGTGGTGCGGCTGTTGCGGGTGGCGTTTCAGGCGGTGCGGTGCAAATGCGCTGCCCACACAACCCTGTTTCTCAAACCTTTATCTGTCCATGTGTCAATATGGTCCGTTCTTTTGCACGGATGAAGTCGTTTCAGCGCTACATCGACAACCGGGCGCTGGGGCGGGAACAGGAATCCAAGCGCTGGCTCCTGACCAAGTTCCGCATGAATGGCCACCCCCACGCAAGAGTCGTCCGCACAAAGAAGTTGAAAAAAGACAAACGGTACGTGTGTTGCCCTTTCTTGCTGCAACATTACTGCGCCAACGCCAACATCTCCTTGTCATGCCACAGTCATGCCAGAGGCTTGCATCATGCTTCTTTACCCTTCACAAGTTTGAGCGCCGATGTTCTCTTGCTTAGGTGGAGCTAGATGCAGCGGTGGCGGACAGCCGGGAGGCCGCCTTGCTGGAGCACAAGGCGCTTCTCGACAGCGACGCCGCTGTCCAGATCGTCAAAAACCTGGGCGCCGTCAGGCACGTCCCCCGGTCATGCATTCTTGGAGTTCGGGTTTGCGGCAGCAGAAAGTCTGACTGCCCAAAATGCTGCAGTTTGTGCAATGCCACAAGAGCTTCTCGTGCTGATATAGTCAGTCGGTGCAAGGTTCAATAGTGCAACATCAACGCACTTTGCCAGTAATTTGCTGTGGCCATGCAGGGACATGGCGGCGGACAACCTGCCGGCCGCCGCCGACTTCAAGAACAACAAGCCGGTGTACCTCGTGCTGTACGGCGAGACACTGACGCCAAACGTCGCAGACCGCAAGCGCCTTTACGATCTCGCTGTCCACCACCGCATTCAGCTGGTCGGAAATCACGGCGCCAACATCGCCAGTGGCATCGCCGAGCTGGCCACGCCCTGGGACCACTTCCCCAAGTGACTGCAATTGCGAGTCCCAAGCCGTGAGACAATTGCAAGCAAGTTCAGGGCTCCAGCTTCAGAGCCTGAGCTATCGAAGTGCGTGCGGAAGTATACTGAATGACAAACAGAGAGATTAAACAGGCGAGAAGAGATGAGTGATTGGAACGACTGCAGCTTGGTCTGGCTGTCTGACACAGCGTGCTGACCCGACAGCGCGCTGACCCGACACGTAATATTCGTCGACGATCGCACTCATTATCTCCAGCCTGACATGTTGTGAAACTTGCTAAGTGAAATGTCATGCACGGATCCATGCAGTGATGGCATCGGCAAATTCTGGCGCAACTTCTGCACTTCGACCAGATCCGGAACCATGTCACACCTGCGCTCTGCAGTTTTGCGCCAACGCAGACACCGCAATTTTCAGCACAGCGCACGCGACTGTGGCAGCAGCTGCGCGCGCTCGCAGTTCATTTGCCTCTGGAGCGCAAGCCAGACGCTCAGACTCCTGCTGCGCCAGAGAGCATTCAGACTTGTCATTCCAAACAGCATCAGGTCATCCACCGGCTGCACCAAGTCCATGACGTACCAACGGTGCCAATGAGCCTTCTGTTGGTTTCTGACCGTTGTCATTATGGCGACAGAGGAGCGGGTGTGGTCATTCGCCGGCTGCACCAGATCCTGGATCCCTTCATGCTGCGGCGGCAGGTGCAGGACGTGTCCCGCCTCCCCGAGAAGGTGTGCGCCCTCCTATGGGTCCTTGCAAAGCGACAGTTGTGGCTCTGCAGACACCAATACATGCTTTGTAGCCAACGACTATGGCCCAAAGACCATACCAGCCCTTAGGCATAGCTACAGCGTAGCTATCTCCGTCTCCCACTCTGTGCTGTGCCCTCTGTTGTGCTTTGTCACCGTAATTTCCAATATCAATCTGTATCTGACAGCTCAAAACAAATTACATGCCACACTACTTTGTTGTTCGAAAGATCTTTGACATATCATCCCTTGCGGCTGGAGATGACGGGCACGCTGAGGACGGAGCCCACGCAGCCGCTGCCGGGCCGGCGGCGAACCTTCCCGCCACTCAACAACAAGTGCATGGAGCTGCGCAAGGTGCTTCCCTTTTCCCATCTGTTTCGCTCCTGATGAAGATCCCTGCTTGACTCCTGCCTAGCTGCTGCTGCTGCACAAGCATGCATCATTGGACCACTCAAGTTAAGACATCAGAGGATTCGGGGAATATTGCCTTGCGTGATTGAAGATGTGTGTGCAATGTTGAGTCACCACGCCCTGACAAGCACCACACACCTTGGTTCTCCACAGCTGTGCGTCCACCCGATGCTGAGTTACCCGGCGGTCCCCGGCGCACCGCTGGACAGTGCGGCAAGCTGGTGGTGCTGGACCGGCTGCTGGTCAAACTGCGCGTCGCAGGCCACCGCGTGCTGCTCTTCTCCACCATGACCCGCCCTGGACCTCCTGCAGGTTCAGCTCTCAAAGCCTGTGTTTGTTGTAACGCATGCTGCTCTTCGCCACCAAGACCCACTGCAGGCGCTTTGTGAATCCGAAAGCTTTACCCCTGGACCCATATCGACTCGTGTGCATGGCGAAATGCGTGCAGCAGGGCTCTGCGTGCCGCTGATGTCCACTTCAACCCGCATCTGTGTCCCTTGATATATAGCATGTCGTCCTGCAGACGCCGAGCATCATGTTTTGTTGATGTTCTTGGGCCGTCCATGTAGCTGTGACAGGTCACGATGCTTGCGGCGCCGGCGGGGGCAGCTAGGCCGGTTTGGCGAGGCTCCTTGTCGCTCGCTGATGCTGCGGAGTTTGGCAAGCGGCGCACCAAGCGCCCCGCCTCTAACGCCGACGCCGGCGACCTGGCCTCCTTCCTGGACGGCGACGGCGGCTCCAACGGCGAGGAGGACGGCGCGGCCGGGCGCGGTCGACGACGCAAACATGCAGAAGGAAGTTATGAGTGCGTTTTGTCTTCAAGTCCAACTCGTAGGAAAGCTGTAGAATCCTGTTCTGGACAGCACGTTGGATGGCAACGAGGACGCAGCGGCGCCGTGGGCGATGCACATGGGGAGGAAGAAGTCATGGGTGCGTCCCTCTTTGGTGCTTTTGGCATGGTGCAGGTGAAGGGGCAATGTGTGTTGCGTTCTGTGGGGGCTGGCAAGCCCTGCCATGTACCGCCCAAACAGGCACCCCTTATTTCATTGCAATATGGACCCCAGCTGCAGGATCAATTGCGGCGTCTCAACACAAGCTGTGGGTACCCATATGATCCAGTCTGACGCCATCGCAATTCGCACCCCCTGCAGAGGCAACATCATGATGGACGCCTCCACATTGCAGCAGGGCGAGGACAGCGCGCATCGCTCCGCGCAGGTGTTGCACCCGGCTGCCTGCGACACTTCGGCTCAGTCCTGCAGCACACTGGTGCGCAGCCGCTGGTCAACCCGCCGCTGGGCTACTCCTGCAGCGGCGGAATGTTGCTGCGCCTGTCGCATGTCGACATTGTTTGCACAGGTTGAAGCGTGTGGCGCCATTTCAGTGATGATTTGATGCTGCACTGCAAATTTTAGTGGCCACCTTGTACGGTAAGATGTTGGTATAGCCAAGATCTTTCATCTTGCGCTTCAGCTTTCTCCTGTCCGTGGTCTTGCACACCAGCGTGGATTTGCTTCCGTCCACGTTCGGCGCGTACAGCGTCACATTTGCAACTGCGCAATGCAGAAAGCCCCGCCTGAAGATGTGTCACCTCACATTACGTGCTCAAAGTGGCGGCAGAAACTCAGGTCATCAGGTCGCACTGCAAAAGCAGAGTTGGCAAAGCGCTGCGACATTCAAGGTATGGCACATTGATGGCGAAACTGCAACGCCGCTGCCGAAGATGATCCTGGTGAAGCTCTTTCGCCATCAATGTGCCATACCTTGGATGTCGCAGCGCTTTGCCAACTCTGCTTTTGCAGTGCGACCTGATGACCTGAGTTTCTGCCGCCACTTTGAGCACGTAATGTGGCAGGTGACACATCTTCAGGCGGGGCTTTCTGCATTGCGCAATTGCAAATGTGACGCTGTACGCGCCGAATGTGGACGGAAGCAAATCCACGCTGGTGTGCAAGACCATGGACAGGAGAAAGCTGAAGCGCAAGATGAAAGATCTTGGCTACACCAACATCTCACCGTACAAGGTGGCCACTAAAATTTGCAGTGCAGCATCAAATCATCACTGAAATGGCGCCACACGCTTCAACCTGTGCAACAGCAACAACCGCTGCAGGAGGCCATCTCCAAGCAGCTGGAGGACCTGCAGTGGGAGGACAGTGACGATATCGAACTCGTTGCCGGCGAGTCCTACATTCTGCACCGGGTCGGCGGCTGCGTGCGAGCGCAGGCAAGCACCTGATGCTCCTGATGCCACGATCCGACTCTGGTCTCTCAGCAAGGACTTGTGTGGCTCAATGGCACACTAGCATTCTGACGCCGTGACATCAGGACAAATGTCACTTTGGGCTGAGTTTGCATGGTGATGGCCAGCATGGGGGAGGCGTCTCACGGCGGCATGTCCGCATGCTGACACCCGATGTCCTGACGCAGCGTCTCCTGTGGGGCGCAGGTCGATGCGTTTCAAGACTGGGTGGACAATAGGTGCTAGCGCGGCAGCAGGCGGCGGCCAAGTGGGGGCTTGGACACCATGCGGCAAAATCAATCAGCGCAGTAAAATGACGGGGCCTCCATCAGCAGCGGCATCGCTTGTTTTCCAACTCCCTTCGAGAACGTATAATGACCACGTGACATTCAGTGTGAAACAGGACCCCATTTCAAACAGAGTGTTGCTTGCAGCTTTGCAAGCTGCTGTGTGTGTCTGACTTGTCTGACAGCATTGGCTGCTGACGGCAGACAGCGAAATGTGAAAATGATCCCTCTCGCTGGTCGTGTGTGGTAAATTGCAATTGCAGAGTGCTGGCGGAATCCTCTTCGAACTGCCGATTGTACTGCACCTGTCTTGACGAAAGCAGTGCAACACTGCATTTCCTTCAATTGTGGGCATCACCGGCTGGAGGCATGGAGCTGTCGTGCACGCCTGCAGCTCGCAGCAGCGCGTTACAATCGTGCATTCTGCATGCCGGTCCATGTCACGCGACTGTGGCAGCTGTGCGCACCCACAGGCCATCTGGCGCTGCAGCGCGCACAAGCGCTCAGCCTCCAGTCATGTCGCCTGCGTGCCGCCGCGGCTCACAGTCTGCGTGTCAGGCCGCCTCATCAATCACGCCGGGGACGGCGGCAGCAGCTGCGGCAGTGGACGCCGAGGAGGGAGACTACTGTCTGCCGCCGGAAATCTCCACCGACAACACATCGCACGCCGAGTACAGCATCGTGACAATCGAGGTGCTTCTGCCACTTCTGCTAACAAGCAGCTCTGTGCCAATGTCAGAATCTGGAAAGGCTTGGCATGGTCAGTCCGCTCGCAGTGGCGGGGAGTTTCGTGAGCGGAGTTTGGTCTCAAGAGCTGCGGAGTGAGTTGTGTGCTCCAGGTGCAAGGCTACCCGGGAATGTTCCGCGTCATCGCCTGGGTGCTTAATGGCCTCATGCACGATGTCCACAATGCGACGCTGTCGACAGACGACGAGGGCATCGTCACGAACAGGTTCTGGCTCACAGGCGAGCGCCTACATTGCTCTTCATCATCGCCGTGAGGCCATGCGCTGCGCTTGCACTGCCTTCCTTTGGTGACACGGCCATAGGCACCGAGCTGAGGATTGCACAGTGAATCAGGCTGTCGGAGTACAGGTTATGCATGTGCAGATCACCGGGGCGCAAAGCTGTCGGACACAGAACTGGCGGCCACGGCCGACCGCCTGACCGACTTCGTCATGTACTGCTCGCCGGACGAGTCGGCCCGGAGCGCCCCCAAATTCAGCTACGGGCCCATCACCGTGGGTGCGTCATTCAAAGCCACTGTCGATATGGCCGAGGCTCGCACCGCCAACCATTGCCGCGATCATGACATGGGCGGCTGACTTACTCCAGTTCCTAATTGAAGCCACATGCATGTTGCAGCTTGCTGGCGTGTCAAACATGCATCAGCCCAGCTGCTTATAAACCCCAGCTTCTTGAATGCAGACAACTCGCTGGACGACAAACTGTCGGTCATCACCATCTTTGCGCCAAAGCAGGGGCAGACAAGGTAGGTAATGCCGAAGACGTTCCTGTGTTCGTGTGGCAGCCTTCAGAAGTCATGGTATTGATAGCTATTTTGATTGTTTTGGCAGGCTGCCCCGCAATGCTCTTTTGGAGATTGCTTCCACAGTCAACGGCTGCGGCATCAAGATCTCAAGGGCGGTCATCCAGTCCTGCTCCGACTGCGGGGTTCGCACTCGAGATGCACGCCAGGATTTCAATACTCATATTGTATTCTCAATGTATGCGCACAGCAGTGCGCGTGTTCAAGTCACAGCCTGAGGGCCTGCCTTGCTGTCCCATCGCGGGTGGCGACCCTGCTGCACCATGCTGCTGTTAGAAAGTGCAAACTACACAAGTACGCTGCCGATTTTTTCAGATGGCACATCACAACACACACACACACACACACACACACACACACACACACACACACACACACACACACACACACACACACACACACACACACACACACACATTTTCCTGTGGCTCCTTTTCAGGTACCGATCTCGGACGAGGACTTCCCGCAGGCGGAGAAGATTGGCGGCCGGCTATACAAGGTCTGCCTTCACTCCGATCCTGCCCGTCGCGGCATTTGACATCTGCACCTCGCATCTTAGAGAGGCTGAGTCATGCGTCATTGCATTCAGAGTTCGTTCTCATCCTTTTCCAGATCTGGGGCACCGACCGAGCCGACCACAAGCTGGACTACGGCCGCACCTCGGCGCTCATCTACACCATGAATCTGCTGTTCGGGGAGACGGCGCGGTCGGGCAGCATCACCGTGCCGCGCCCGCTCATCTGACCAGCGTAAAGCGGGGACTGCTGGGAGGGGCACGCCTGTCACACATGCAACGGGCGAAGCTCAGACGAGAGGTAGAGGACTGCTGTTCTGCAGAGACAGTGGGGGCGGGAGGCGGTGCGGGGTTGCGGAAGTCGGATGTTGAGAGGACTGACATTCATGGCCAGCAGTGAAGATGGCGAGTTTCACTTTGTCCTGACGAGCACTGTGCCTGTCTGAGAGAATGAGTTGGACCCTGATGTCCAGCGGGCGCCTCAAGAGGTTGCCAGAGCCAAAACTGTGTGTGTTGATTGAAACTCTGTCTGAACTCGTACATGATAGCGCAAGTGTGAGAGCCGCAGTGCACTGGACATAGTCTAGAATGGAAGTGTTGGTGTAACATCGACGTGCAGTTGGACAGACACCGCCGGCTTCTGCATCAGCATTCCTACTCACATTGCCATACTGCTGCGTTGAAAGACCACTTGTTTGAAGGCTGCGCATGGAGCAGGCTGTTCAGACCAAATAAGCCCCTGCTGCCAATGCAGCGCCCCATCGTACAGAACGAAGAATCAAAATCACAGCCTCGTGTAGACGACTGCGGGGTCGCTCAGGTCGACGGTGCTTGAGTGCGCATTGGCGGATCCCTGGCGCATGATTCGCAGCTCGTCCACCATCCCCTGCAGCGCATCATAGCATGTGGCGATGCAATGACTCGAACAACATAGAACAAGGTTTGACAAAACTTGTGGCTGAGCCCATGCCTTGCATTACTGTCACTGGCGCATCGGAACACTGCCTCTCCATTGGAAGCAGCTTCCCAGGCCCCAAAGAGGCTGTGCGGATCTCCGCACTGGAACGGGCTCCTCCTCAAAAGGAATGCTCACCTGCAGCGCCGCTTGCAGCCGGGAACCGCCGTCCGCGCCGCCAAACAGCGCCAGCAGCTGCTGCGCGTTCGCGCCGCCCGGCCGCTTCTCCAGAAACCCGTCCACGCCATCCTGTCATATGCACAGTGCAATTTGTCGCTGGAGCAGTGTAGCTTGCCCAGCGTCCAAGCCAGACACCGCTAGCAGCAGCGAAGCTGGTCGCGTCGAGGTCTGAAACGGTGTCATCAAGCGGCAAGCAGGGCTGCGCCCGGCACTCATTTGGGCAGACTGGTGTGCGGAGGAGAACAGTGTGCGGTGTGAATGGCGTAAGAGCTGGGTCTTGCCTGCAGCAGCGACAGCATGTCGCCATTCGGCTGACCCGCGGCTGCCGGCTGCTGCGCCGGCTGCGCGGCCTGGCCGGCAGTCGGCGCGTCCAGCGCTCTGGCCGCCCCAACCTGTGCAGCGCCAGACGCAGGGCCCCACGCCGCGCCGCTGCTCGCCGGCCGCTGTGCAGCAATCGCCGCCGCCGCGTCGCCGTCTCGGTCCGCATGCCATGCGGCCGCCGGCGCCGATTGCCGCCTCGCCGCCGCCGCTGGAGATGCCGCCGTGTGCTGCGCCGCCGCCGCCGCATCTGCGCGCGCCGCTGCCCGGCCCTGACTGGCGCCCTGGCTGGCGCTCGGGACCTCTGCTAGCGCCGGGCGCTTGGCGGCCGCGGGATTCGGCAGCGGCGCCGAGGCGCGCTTGGCCTGCTTCCAGGGGCCCGGGGCGCGCCGCGCCGGCACCACCTTGATGCCCGGGCCGGCCTGAAAACGGTCAATATTCACGCTACAGAGTGATTCAATCCAACTCATGCCCACCGCTTCATTTTGAGGCCTGGAATGCGCCGTCACAGCAAGTGCAGCAGTACTTGCCTTGCAAAGCAGCAGGCCCTATTGTCGGTCAGATTCTTACCGACCCTGAGATGAGTGATCGATGCAGCCACAGAACACGCAGTTGATACCTGCCAGGCCAGTTCACCTGTGCTGGGGGTTGCTGCGGACCGGTTTGGCAAGGCAAAGGCGCATGCTGCGCCGCACTGCCTGGCGCGCCGGCACCCTGCGGCAGCGTGCCGCCGAGGGGCTGCTGCGGCGCCGCCAGCGACGCTGCCTCCTCGGAGTGGCTGGCTGCTGACTCGTAGGAGTCCCGGCCTGTGCCGAATGGTATAACGTCTTCATTCCCCTTCCAGCTGCAAGTTGCTGCTGATAGAGCGAAATTCCGCATGCATGATCTCATTCTCACCGGGAAGAAGCTGGGTGCGAGCAGTTGCTCTTGGATCCCACAAAACGAACCGGAATTTCGCGACATAGCCCTAAACGCAGTCCCACCTGCGCCGGGCGTGCAGGGCGGCAGGCCGCCGCTGCCCTGCGACTGCAGGCGCTGCCGCTCGACAGTCCAGTCCCCCAGGGTCATCACCACATCCTCATCAAAGCCGTCGTCCTCCTCGTCCTCCTGCCAGCATACAGTTGGGGGTGCGACAGTCAGCAACCGTTGCCCGATGAAGGCACCGAGAGCGTGTACAGCGGCAGCAGACGTGCGGTTGCTTGAAATATGTTGACAGCAACCAGCCCGCCAGGAGGGCCTACCGCCTGCTGGCTGATGTGTCGCAACGTGCGTACAGTCCGCAAATTGCGGTCCAAAACACAGCCTGTCACATGAATGCCCCACCTCTGCAAAGATGCCGCTTGCTGCCGGAGGCTGTGACGCCGTGTTCGGCTGTGACGTGCCCGCTGCCTGCAGTAGCAGGGGCATACAGCACGTCAGGTGTCGTCTCCGGAATATCGGCCTTGCAATGCTGTATTCCATCCACAGCTTGCATGCCGACGGCATGTTCACCTCCAAACATATTGCAAGCAACGCGAAGCAAGGATACGTTGCACACCTGGGCCACCGCCGCCGATGCAAACCACGCCGCGCCGGCCTGCATGAGCGCGGCCACCACCTTGATCTGGCCGTAGCTGACTTCCGCTGGCAGCGAGCGCTTCACGGCGCCAATGCCGCTGTCGCCCTTCTCCCGGATAGCTGCAACCACACAAATGCAAGCAGTCATGCATGTGATTTTGATAGCTGATTACACCTTCAACCCCTTAGAAGGCGATGTTTATTACGTCTTCCAACTTCTTATCTCGCACACACCAGGCTGAAGCAAACTTGATGCACGCAGTGCTTTACAGTACGAGGTCGAGCACAGTACTTGCAGTGCATATTGTCGACAGCTCTTGACAGTTGCGGACCTGCCGATATGGTGTGCGCCTGCTGCTCGGCCAGCTGCGCCTCGGCAATGAGGCGGGGCACGTCCACCGGCAGCCCACCCGCCAGCGCATCCGCCAGGTGCCCCGTCACCGTCGCCTCCTGCAGTCATGACAAAGGAACTCTGCCTGAGACCTTGTGTTGTAGTCAAGCTGGAATGCGTGCGTCGCTGACAGCGCTCCACAGCTGCAAGTCAACCACCTCGCCATGGCCCAGATGTATGCGCACACACCTGGATTGGCTTCATGCGGTCTTTGGTGGCGATGGACACGACGCTCTCCCCTGCTGCAAAGCGCAGCTGCGACGCCACCTGCGGCTCCTGCAGCGAGCAGACAGCGGGATGTACGGGGTTTGTTGGCAGTTGGGCGCTGGAAAACCTTTCGATGCAGAGCAGCGGACAGCAGGATGCGAGTGCAGGTGACAGTCGCGTATCGCAAATAGTTTTGGTGCATCTGTTTGGACGAGCCACCGAGCCACAAATGACATGATGATGGTGCCTTGTTGGAGCGCACCTTGACCTCGCCCAGCAGTCCCGGCGCCAACACCACTGCGGCCGAGCCCTGCAGCTAAGGGTGCCACCAAGCTCAGGTGCCGCAGTGGCATGAAACTGCATGCAGCAGTGCAACTGGTGCAAGGTCGCCACCCTGCTGCGCTCGCAGGGCCCACCACTGCCGCCACCCCAACCCCCGCAAAAATCTGCAGAGGCCTCCTCTGAACCACACTGCTTCAGGCCTCACCACAGCAATCGTCCCACGGCAAACCTGCAGAGGCCTCCTCTACATGTGCACTGCTTTGCAGGGCTGCACTGCTTGAAGGGCCGGCAACAGGACAGGTGGCGCACCGCGTTGCGGAAGCGGGCCCAGTCGCCGCTGGACCGGTTTGCCGTGCGCCACTGCGTGCCCAGCACCAGGTCGGACGTGGCGCAGAAGTCCGTCACCGAATTTACGAACACCTGCACACACACACCGTTCACTCACGCCATGACAGGCGGCAGGCCAGTGAATGCAGGTGGGGCACCGACTTTTCTGGCAAAGTGGCGTTCCGTCTGCATGTCCGTCGACGAGACCGGAGAGCGAGGCTTGTCATTGCACAATCCGCACAGCTCGGCCTCTGCCAGTGCCTACACCTCAAGATGCCTTGACAAGACACATGCGTCCTGATGTCCTTGTCGTCTCACTCTGCACGCACCTCGCCATGCTGGCGAACAAAGGTGTCAGAGCAGCCGCCGCAGGTCTTCAGCTGGCCGACGGTGCCGGGGCGCAGCGATGCAATGGAGCTAAGCGTGTAGTCGGACGCCAGGTGCGTCGGCGGCACGCCCGTGCGGTCCGCAAGCTCCTGCAGTATTGAGTAACAGTGATAGTGGAAAAGAAGGAATTGCACTTATAATGAAATGAAGACAAAACATGGCAGATTGATTGGATCCCAGGTGCGTTGGCGGCACGCACGTCAGGTCCGCCAGCGCCTGCATTGGGAGGGCACAAGGGACGTCAGGTTTCGAGCAACGTTGAACCCTAAACTGACTGCGAGTGGCCCCACTTCAGGGTCCCGCAGGGCAATTTGACTAGGTGTCCAAGATGACAAGGTCCATGCCCGTTTTCCCTCCCGGAAGCTGGTTCCGACTCCCATCCAAACTGTTCCTGCTGATCTGGTTGCAAAACCACAAACCTGGCGCAGCTGCTGCAAGCGCTCCAGCAGCTTCTGTTCCCCCGCCGAGCGGGCATCGCGCAGCGCATTGCGGGCCGCCTCTTGGTGCGCCGCCGCCGCGTTTGACGCCGCCGCCTACGCTCACAGAGCCGAGGGTGATGTGGAGCCGTCCATGTTCTCCATGTCGCAGACTGGGCAGCGTGTGCGAGGCGGTGCCATAATCCAGACGAGAAACAAAGCGATCTTGCTGTGGGCCTCACGCTGATAAAGCGTGATTCACAGCATGCATCAGATTGCGCTGCCCAGTATCTGCCGGCGGGTTCTAATGGGCATAGCGCAAGCGGTCTGTGGCAGGGGTGCAGCGACCCACCTGCTGCTCGTCCTTCTCCATGTCGGCTGACACGTCCAGCATGAGCGGGGCCGACGACCGCAGCTCCGCAACGCCCTGCAGCCAGCGAGCGAGTGATATCTGCATCTTTACGGGTCGTTCAAGGAAGGCTCCGTTGGCGTTGGCACTTTAGAAGGACTTTCACGCTAGGCTGTAACAGTACGGTCTGCACTTGGCATGCGGCTGTTGCACTCGTATATGCAGCGCAGGAGCAAGAGGCATCCCTAGACTTGACAATGTTCCTCCCAAACCAAGCGCAGCACCCGAACCTGGTTGGTGAGGGTGATGCTGCTGTAGGAGCCGCGGGCGCCATTCTTCGACACCATGGCCACCAGGCCCCGCTCCAGCAACATGCCCGACAGCGCCTGCGCAATGTATTTGTTTTATTGGTTGGTTTGTTGCTAGTACACAACTGCCGGTTTCCCTTCACCACCACCAATGCACCATGCATGTGTGCACGATCTCGGCGCGCAGTCGCCCGTTACGACTTCATCATGATAAGAAGAAACAACTCTCTCGTGCATCAAGCCAGAGACCAGCCGCCTGTTGGGCGCACACCTTCCACCAGTCGGGGCTGTGGTCCTTGCCGGCGCCGTGCAGCAGCATGCCATCCGCGCTCCGCGTCTGCCGTACAAAACCATGCAGAGGTTGCAAGTTGACAAGATACAATTGAGATGAAAGATGGAAGCTGTTCGGTCAGTTGCAGATGCGCAAGGGCTGGACTAGCAAATAATTTGCCCTGCGTACCCACCTCTGCATTTTGCCTGACACGGTGGTGTCCATCTGACAAAACCTCTGTCGGCGCACCCCTGTCAAACAGGGGTGCATGTCCTTGGCAGTAGCGGTGGAGCCGCACAGCGGCGCGGCCGCTAACGCTACAAGAACCTAAAACCCTGCCGGTGCACCTCCATCAACCAGGGCTGCATGTCCTTGGCGGTGGAGCCGCGCAGCAGGGCGACCGGCTTGCCGGCGCCGTAGAAGCCTTTGAGCGCGGCGACCGCGCCCAGCAGCAGCCGCGCATGCGGCCCAAAATCGCGGCGTCGCACCTGCCCGCCGGCGTGCCGGTCGCACGAGTCGCAGCCGCCGCTGCACAGCATGAGTGCATGTGTCATTCCTCAGCAGGGGAAGGTTGCACGAGGCTGAGATCGCACACCAAAGGTTCGACATCACGCCGGAGTGGGTGGTGCACATCGTCTCATGTAATCAGAGGCCTCTTGCATGTTCTTGACGATGGACAGCAGCAAAAAAGTACTAGGAAAGGAACTGAGGATGCGCACGTGCAGGGCTGGCCGTCCGGCATGGCGTGCGGCGCAAAGTGGTTGACGACCAGCGCGTGTCGGCACGACGAGCTGTGGCAGTAGCACTGCATGCGCTCCGAGCCCTCCTGGTACAGTCGCGCTGCTGTGCCGGTCATGGTGCCGATGCCCTGCACAATGTGCATGGCGACGTTAAATTGGACACATCAATCGATAGCACATCGGGTCTGGCTCGATCTGGCTCAATTCGGCAGGAACTGGCTCGATGTGCTTGGCCTGGCTCAATTTGCTGGCATGTGCCTGAATCTGGCGCGGATATCAGGTCTGTGCCACCATGCCAAACGCTGCAGCACAGCTTCACCCGGCGGGGAAAAGCGGGATAGTGGCATGCCCTTGATCACCTTGATCATGTCGTTCTTGACCCAGTCGCCGGGGCTCCACAGCAGAATACACCGTGACTGCAGCCCGTCGCGCCCCGCCCGGCCGACCTGCCGGCATCGAATTCATGTCCATGCCATGCTTGAGACAGCAGTTGCTGGTGCTTCCCTGACACGGACATGCACTGCAGCATAGCCAAATACAACCTCACCTGAAACCGCAGCAGTGCTGCAAGCAGTGCTGCAATGCACCAGCAGTGCTGCAATCTTGTGTGCATGGCGCATGCACACCTGTTGGTAGTAGGACTCCAGGGCAGCGGGCGCGCCGAAGTGGTAAACCAGCCGGATGTTCGACTTGTCGATGCCCATGCCAAACGCCACCGTGGCGACCACCTTTGCATTGCATGCATGCGACACAGTCAAAAACCGCCAGACCGCGCAAGTACGCACCAGCTGTTGAACACGCAAACGCAATGAACTCATGCATGTGACTTTGGCAGTGCGCACGCAGCAGCACGTGAGAGGGTACTCTTAAACCAAACAAAACAAATGCGTCGTGGAATGATACGAAAGGCGTACCACATCCAGCTTGTCCCGCAGGAACTCCATGTGGATGCTGTGCCGCACCAAGTCGCTCAGGCCCGCGTGGTACACCCCCGTCCTGAAGCCGTCCATCTGCAGCTCAGGAGAAAGTGCACCATGCGTCAGCACCAGTGGATGCAGGAGGGCTGCCGCCGCCACCGAAGCGCTGCAGTGACTCATTTCGCTGGCCATATAAGGAGAAGCTTATTGTCAGCCATGTTGCGGAACTCGGGCGCAAGAGTAAGCGCATCTGTGTGAAAAGCTGTTTCTCTCGCTCACCCTGAGCGCCGCGCCAATCTCGTCGGCCTCCTTCTTCGAAAGAGTGTAGATGATGGTTGGCTGCACGCCACCTGAAAATGGCAATGTCATCGATAAGAGCCCTTGCATTCCAGCTGTTGACTGGCGATTCTCAGTTTCAGCCAGATGTGCAGTAGTACACACGAAGGACATGCTTGCTGGATTGAGCCTCACCGCTCTGCTTCTTGCTCTGAAACAGCTCGGCAAAATTGATTGCGTTTGTGTTCCCCTTGCGCCTGACGCCCATGTGTAGGTTGGTGCGCTCAAACGAGAAGCAGAACCTGCACACAATCAACTGCACATCAATTCTGCAGAACTGAAAGCGGACAGAACCTTACTAGGCTGGAATCATGCAGAATCGTGAGCATTGGTTTGTCAGCTGCGTATCAACTTCTTCATGACGTACCTCCGCGCAGTGGGCTTCAGCTTCAGGTTCTTGATCAGGTCGTCTTGCACACGGGGCGTGGCCGTCGCCGTGAGCGCCTGGTGCAGCAAGAGAGGCATGGAGGGGTGCCTTGAGCATTGAGGCTGCATGCATGCGACTGCAGCAGTAGCAGGAACTCGAGCCTCGAGCAGCAGCTGCACAGAGGTCGGACAGTCTGATGCAGACCAGGGGCACACCATGAATGGGACATCCGGCAGCTCGTCGCGCAGTGCGCCCAGCATCCGGTACTGCAGACGCAGTCGTTGTGTCTAAACGCTGCTTTGAAAATGTCGGTCAATGACAGGCGTGTCCGCGAGGCTGCTTGGGATGTGGTAGACAGCAGCATAGCAGACAGACTTGTGCAGATATCAGAAGCAGCAACGGCAGCGTTGCTCCTCTCACCTCTGACCGGAAGTCGTGCCCCCACTCCGTCACACAATGCGCCTCGTCGACAGCCACCATGCACAGGCCCTGAGCATATCAAAAGCATCTCTTGATTTTGTCATGGTGTCCGCAGCTTTTTGCCGTGGTTGCGCCAAGCTGATTTTCCTGTTGCGCACAAACTCGCATTCGTCCGTTCGCACCACCGAGCTCTGCAGCGACTTGATGCGCGGGATGTTGTGCGCCGCCAGCTCCGGCGTGATGTACACAAGCTCAAAGTCGCCGCGCCACGCGGCGGGGGCAACCGTGGCGTCCCGCTGCCCACTGCCCAAGTAGCACGCGCTGAGGCCGCGCGACTGGCATGCCGACACCTGCAAACCATCTCGTCGTCATCGAATGACAATGGACTGATAAGATGCCCGCGACATGGCAGGTGTTGTGTGTTCGCTAGTCACTGCCGGTTCATGCCGCCCCCAGCTGCATGCCCAAAAGGCGGCGAACAAGGCGACATGCCCCGCTGTATGTGCACGAAAGGCTCACCTGGTCCTGCATGAGCGAGATGAGCGGCGAGATGACGATGCAGATCTTGTTCGTGAGCGGCGGCAGAATTTGGTAGCAGACGCTCTTGCCGGACCCGGTGGCCATGACAACCAGGGTGTCGAAGCCATCCAGGGCGCTTTGGATGACATCCTGGCATCAAAAGCTGACTTCAGAAGTACTTTGTGCGGTCCAGCGGGCGATGGGCATGCTGGTGAAATGCACAGCATGCACATCAACTGTGGAGCCAGTGGGCATGATGCATGTGCGACACAGGATGATGCAGGACACCCGCAGCAAGCAAGTTTGGGTACCTCCTGTCCCTGGCGAAAGGCACTGTAGCCCCAATACCGCTGCAGAGCTTCGTGCAAGGACATCGTGCTGCGCTATGAGAAGAGGCTTGTCTCGAACCAGGACGTTCGGCGCGGCGCCATACTCAACGGCACATGCTTAGCAGTTGCTGTGTATGTCTTGCGACAAGAGGGCAGTAGCGCCGCTGTCTCGTATTGTGAACAATGCGTCGCCCCGCGTTCAAATCCTGAAGACGCAGCAATGAGTTTCATAAGAATTTATCGGCAAGTTTATTACGAAACTTCCCGACAGCTGAAGACTTGTCCGCAGCGGAACAGACTTGCAAAGCGTTCACTCAGAAGCTGCAGTTCCGCAAAAAGCTAGACACAGAAATCTTTGTGCTATAGGAATCGCTGGTGGAGCTGCTCCCGTCGGCGGGCACACTGCAAGGCGGCTGTTGCAGCCTGCCTGGATGTCTGGACCCATTTGCGGGCCACAGCGCTGACGGGGCTTCCCGGCCAGTACGCATGCCTGCCACAGGCTGCTGAAACTATGGACGTGCAAAAGCACGGCCTTGCCGAGGCAGCGGCGGAGCCGGGCAGCGGCCAGTCTGCCGAGGAGGATTGCAATGTGCAAGTTGCGGTGCACATCCGGCCCCTGATCGACAGCGAGCGGGAGTCGGGATGCCAGGAGAGCTTGTTCGTATCGCCTGGAGCGCCTCAGGTGGGTGCGGGAACCGCGAAACCTTCTGTGCGACCATGCTGCCGCAAGGCGAACGTGTGCACAATGCTGGAAGGCTATCGTTGTTTGCCGTCTTGTTGTTGCTTGATAACCTTCACATGCACGTAGAACGTGGAGATGCATGTCGCCATCCATGGGCTGTGACCGACTTTTGTGGTGTTGACGGCTGTGCAGAGCGCCGCTGCCTCACGATGTGGAGCTGGGTTGGGCGGGCCAGGACCGAGGACATATTCGATGCATAAATGGATCTGTACGTGTCGCAGATCGCGATTGGCGCCCACACATTCACCTATGACTACGCGTTTGGCAGCGCTGGCGGCGAGCCGGCGAACGGGCTGTACCAGAAATGCGTGCACGCGCTGGTGGCCGGCCTCTTCAAGGGGTACAACGCGACCGTCTTCGCCTACGGCCAGACCGGCAGCGGCAAGACGTATACCATGGTCAGTAGCAGCGCCTTGTATTTTGGTGGCGTATGTGCTTTGCTGTGCAAGGCCGAATGTGCTGCACACTCACGCCAGGATGCTTGCCTGACGCCGCAACTCGAGTGTCCTTGTGCGTTGCAACCGACATCAAGCGACACATCCGTCAAAGCGCCTGCAGGGCAGCGCATTCTCGTTCGGGCGCACCAGCAGCGGCGTCATCCCAAACGTAATGGACACGCTGTTCAGCACCATCGCGCAGACGGAGGGCGTTGACTTCTCTGTCCGCGTCGGTTTTGTGGAGATCCACCAGGCAAGTTGGGTACTGGCTTGCAGAAACTGCTGGCTGTCGGTCACGCGACCAGCAGGCACCAAGCGGCACGACGCGATGCACGTGCAGCCCATTCCGCCCACCAGTGCATGCTCAGAATGGTTTCATGTTGCTGTCAGCAGCAGAGCCGCTGCTCCTCAGCCAGACATGCCAACTGTTGTGCAGGCCACCACTCCTCTGATTGGTTTCATGGCTGGTGATGCAGGAGAGCATCCGGGACCTGCTGGTCACGGACGGCCCGGCGCAGCCAGTGGTGCAGATCCGGGAGGTGGCAGGCGGGGGCGTGTGCCTCGCGGGCGCTCGGGAGCAGGAGGTCTCCACACGTGCGGACATGGCCGCCGTGCTGGAGCAGGTGACTAATGGAGCGACAGACGTTCTGCTGTAGTGGATAGCATGGCCATGGCATGGCCATGGTGCTGCAACATGTTCCTGGCGCAGGCGTTTGAGCATATATCTAGGCTAAGCCGCTGTTGGTAGAGATGTGTCTGATGGGCATGCCACTGTCGTGCAGGGCTCGCTCATGCGCGCGACGGCGGCGACGGGCATGAACCGCCATTCCAGCCGCAGCCACGCGGTCTTCACCATTACCTTGGAGCAGCGGCGTCGGGTGCGTCAGGCGCAATCGTCCAGCGCAAGTGTTGAAGCCAGCTTGCCTCTGCACCTGACAGAGCCATCATGGATGTCCACTGCGCGATGCCTGTTTCAGCTTGCTCTCGCGAACAGGTTCCAGCTGCATCCCAGTTGACAAGTTCGGCCTGCCGGCACGAACACAGCACTTGCTTGACATGATTGCTCTTCGCAGGTGCCGCCTGCCTCGCCGCGGGCTCGCTCGTGCTCGGAAGGCGATGAGGGCGGCAGCGGCGGCGACAGCGAGGCGGACGGAGGCGACGGCGTCGACGACTACCTCTGCGCCAAGATGCACCTGGTGAGCCTATTTTTTTTCGCTTCTGATGTTTTCTGCACCCACCAATGCATGTTTACAGACATGCACTCAGTATTCGGCAACGGCATCGACGACTACCTCTGTGCCAAGATGCACCTGATGAGCCTATTTGTGATCGCCTTCGTTGTTTTCTGCACCAACCATCGCATGATCTGTGCACGTGCACCGACTGACTGCGGCGACGGCGTCGACGCTACCTGTGCGCCAAGATGCACTTGGTGACCTGTGTTTCCGCTTCCTGTTATCCGACCAACGATTGTTTGTTCTCGCCTGCCGGCAGGCACATCAGAAGCGTGGGGCCTCGGTGCCATGCACCTGCATCCGTGGATGTGACCTGCCAAGCTTCCGATGCTACCGACATGGGATCAACGATCAAAAGGATTTTGTTGTGGCATGTTGCAGGTGGACCTAGCGGGCAGCGAGCGTGTCAAGCGCACGCATGCGGAGGGCACCCGCCTGAAGGAGGGCATCTCCATCAACCGCGGCCTGCTGTCCCTGGGCAACTGCATCTGCGCCCTGTCCGAGGGCCACCACCACGTGCGCGCCCCTGCCGCCTCCTTGACCCCCGCGCGCCCACGGCTGACTGACTGTATGGTGTACTGTCACGATCCTCACGGCGCTGCTGTCTGCTGACCCACCTTCAACACTGCTGTTGAAGCTTGCCTTCATTGTATGGTTTTGCCTTAGCCTCAAACCCCCATGTCTGCGGCGCAGGTGCCATACCGGGACAGCAAGCTGACGCGCATGCTGCAGGACAGCCTCGGCGGCAACAGCCGCACATGCATGATCGCCTGCGTGTCGCCTGCGGACGTGAACCTGGAGGAGAGCCTCAACACGCTGCGCTACGCCGCGCGCGCCCGCAACATCCGCAACAAGCCTGTCGTCAACCGCGACCCCAATGCCGCCCAGGAAAGCACTGCTCGGCTCGCATTTTGTGTGTCTGCTCAGCCGGTACTGCCATGATCTTGACGGATGGTAGTAGTCTGTTGTATCATCAATCACATCTGCTCCTGAAGCTTTCACTTTGGCATGATCCTAATAAACTTCCTGCTGCAGGTGGCGATCCTGCGGCAGCAGCTGGCGGCGGCGCGAGCCGAGGCAACAGCATTGCGGCGCGTGCTGCGGGAGCGCGAGCAGGGCCCTGGTGGCGCCGGCGCCGGCGGTGGTGCCGCAGTAGCGGCCGCGGCGCTGGAGCAGGCGCAGACGTGCGTGTCCGCTGCGCAAGTTGAGGCGGCACGGCTCCGCATGCAGCTGGTGAGCCAGCCTGGCCGCGTGTCCTGGTTTGCAAGCTGTGACGACCTTGCAGGCAGGCCCGCTGTGCTCAAACCCAAAGGCGCCAGGGCCAGGGATGTAGCTTCGTTTAGCCGTGTGAGACAACGATGCAGAAAGCACCGATGCATCCTTGAGCTCGTCTCATTGCCGTTCTGCTGCTTCATGCAGGAGGAGGCGAGGGAAGAGGCGCGGCTCGCAAAACAACGGGCGGCGCAGGCGCAGGCCCGCACGGAACAGCTGCAGACCGCGCTGCGAGACATGGCGGAACGTCATGGCGAGGACGCAGATGCCGCGTTGCCGCCGCCCAGCCAGGTGCATACCAGCTGACCAATGTTGGTGCATGCACTGTGAATGCATTGCACGAGGCAATGCGTGTCTGGAAATTAAATGTGGATCCGGATTCAAGCAGACTCTCTGAGACGCACACCCATGCATGACGCTTAAGGCAGCAAAACACTCACTCTTTCACCATGTGCCAAGCCACTACAGGATGCAGAGGAACGCATTGCCTGCATCACGCTGACTCTCAGTCAGCACACTCAATATGCCAACTTCTGGCCAAACCGCAGGAAGCAGAGGACCGCATCGCCCGCGTCGTGGAGGCGGAGGTGCGGTCGCTGCGGGTGGGGCAGCAGCCGGCGCCGCAGCAGGGCCACAAGAAGCAGCGGCGGGCCGCGGGCGACGCTGGCGGCGGCAGCCCCGACGCGGAGGGCGGCACCAGCGGCGGCGAGTGGCAGCCGATGTCGGACGGCGCTGCGGACGATGAGGCGGGCAGCGGCAGCGATGACGACTCCCCAGAGGCGGCCGTGCACAGGTGCGCAACGTGTCCGGCGCGCGGCAACGCATCCCCTTTCGCATGCCTGTCCTGGACCAACAAACCTGGCAATTCTGCAATGTTGCAGACACACACTGCTTGCTATGTCACAGCATCGCAGGCACGACTGCAGGCGCAGCAGGCAGCACAGGATGGCGCATGTGAGAGCCTTGCCGTGCGCAAGTTCCAGGTGCTAGAAGATCGGGTTTGCCATTGCAGGGAGGAGCAGGCGCGGCTGCAGGCGCAGCTCGCAGAGCTGGACGCGGCGCACGCGGCGCGGCTGGCGGACATGGAGGCGCTCGCCGCCGGCAGCAGCCGCGTGTCGCAGCTGACGCAGCACTACGACCGCGTGCTGCTGGACCTGGCGACGGAACGCGACTCGCTGCAGAAGGAGCGCGGATCCCTGCTGCAAGTGAGGCTTCCAGAGAGGAGGTTTCGATACATCTCCTGGCTGGTGACCTTTCCGCAGTGAATTGGAGGTTGCAGGACTGCTGAGCAGCAGGTGTCATAACGACAGACACGCTGGTGCCGGCTGCATATCCAGTACGCCATCGGCGCACCTGTTGCTGCTGCGCCTCAGCTGCTTCTCACGTGCTCTTGCGCGGACCGCGTGCAGAAAATGGCGGCGGTGGAGAGCGCGAGCGCGGAGGAGCGGGACCGCCTGCGCGCCACCTACAAGCAGCGCCTCCAGGACATGGAGGCCCGCCTCAAGGTGGGAACCAAGTTCAACGGGAAATGTGCGAATGCAGTGCGGCGCTGGCTGCTGCGGCGTTTGCTGCTGGTCCAGGTCTATCTTGCAGCACCCTGCGCCTGGGGACAGCCGGATCACTGGGGCAGCAATCCCCATGTAGATGACGCGCATCCTGGGACGATTGTGCGCAGGCGCTGCAGCAGCGGGCGATGGCTGCCCAGCAGCTGGCGCGGCTCAAGGCGCGCAGCGAGGCCACCTGCGACCGCCTGCAGGGCGACATCTTCGCCATCCGCCAGCAGAAGGTGCCTCAAGGGTTTTGCGATTTAGGAGCCAGACATTCGTGCAGCCCGTTCAATTGCGGAAGAAAGCTTGGTCGGTTCCCAATGGCTCCCAGAAAAATCGTTGTCCGTTTGAATTACCAGGCTCGATCAAGGCAGACAGCTGTTCCCACCTGCTGTTCTTTCGCTGTGGCTGCCGTGCTACCTTCGCTGCTCTATCATAAGTGTTGCTATTGCTTTTGATTCAGGTGCAGCTGATGCGGCAGATCGAGCGGTCACAGCGGGAGTGGGCGGACGGTCGGCGCCAGCGTGACAAAGAGATCTTGCAGCTGCGCCGGAAGGTGCACTGACCATGCACCGCCTCAAGCGCTTCAGCGCTTCATGTGCATCACACAAGGCCAACGTAAATCCATCCTTGTGTGCTGTATGACATCCTGTCCGGCCATTGTATGCACCCGCCAACACAAGCAGGCTATGCGTCAGGCCGGCAGAACCCGGCAACTATCAAGCTGCTCAACATCTCCGCGGCAGGGCATGCGGACGGAGGTGCAGATGGCGAGGCAGGCGGCGCTGATGCAGCGGCAGGCGGCGGTGCTGCGCCGTAAGCTGCAGGAGGCTGATGCCTCCCGCAAGCGCCTGGTGCGCCTTCCCTCTCGCACAAAGCGTGTAGGGCGCCTTGCGGCCAGTGCTCTCCTCAGCGATGATAGGGGCATCAGAGATCTACTTTCACTTATGCTGCATCGTGCATCATAATGCCGCTTTGCAAGTCCAGATAGTCGCGAATGCACCATGTGTTCGTTCAGCAAAGGGTCTTCTCCACAGTCACTGCCCAGCCTGCGGCGAATCTCACGCCTGAAAGCTGCTGCCACACCATGCACGCAGATGCGCACGGAGGGGCTGAGGCGCTCGGCCCGGGAGGTCCGCTCCGCCTCCGCGGCGGCGGCAGCGGCGGCGGACAACCTGGAGGAGTGCCAGCCCAACCAGGGCGCGCCGTTGCTGCGGGACGAGGGTGCCCGCCGCGCCTGGGTGGAGCAGGAGATCGCTGCCTGCTGCACGGTGAGTGGGCGGATGAAACCGATTGGGGCATGGAAGTCATCACGTGATGACTGCCACGTGCAAAATGTGAAGGATGTTACAGCCACATTCCGGAAGGTGAAGCCGCATCGCCTGGCGGGAGCTGGAGATCGCTGCCTGCTGCACGGGAGTCCCATACACCTTGCCGGAACTATGTGCGTGGTGACGGGAGACTGCTGCTGGAGGCTGGGCCGGAAGCTGCTGGATGTTCTGGTTTTCAAAAAGTCACACAAAACGGAAACAAAAGTCCATAAGTCCTTACCTGCTGTCTGATGGCGCTGCAGGCGCAGGACCTGCGGCGGGTACTGGAGGGGAATAAGGCGGCGCGCTCGGACGCGGTGCGCCACATTCGCCACCACACTTCAGTGCAGAAGTCATGGTTCCTCTTGTCTGCTGGACCCACAGGCGCAGGACTTGCGGGTGGTGCTGGAGGGGGAGAAGGCGGCGCGCTCGGACGCGGTGCGGCGGCTGCGGGAGGCAGAGAAGGCCGCCGCCGCGGCGCGCTCGCCGGCACTGCCGCTGTCGCCCGCGGCAGCAGGGCTCACGCCGCCGCCGGCGGGCGGCTCCGCGCTGGACGCGCGGCGATCCGCGCTGCAGGCCGCCGTCGACGAGCACAGCCGCCAGGTGCTTTCTTGAGAGATCTTATTATTGTCAAAGGTTCGCTATGTAAACAAGAGCACAGGCCGCCGCCGACGAGCACAGCCGCCAAGTGCTGCTGACGGAGTTTCAGATATCTCGGAAGCATCACCGAGTGACTATGACAACTTGGACATTTTGGGAAAGCCTGGTTGTGCAGAAAGTAAAAGGTGTGCACAGCCGCGCTTCAGGTCGCCATCGACGAGTACAGCCGCCAGGTGCGGGCCTTCGTTGACACCGTTTCGTGATCTTTAAACTACGCCACGACAGTCGTGATAGCTGCCAGGTGCGTGTGGCTTGTGCAGAACAGAGTCTTGCGGCACATTCAGAAATGCGAAGGACGCCCGCCGCTTTATGAGGCGCCCAGGGCAGCATTCCACTCGGTGAGAAGGTCGACAGCACCTTGCTCAGGAGCGCAACAAAGCCGTCCAGGCAGGCAGCTGAACTGCTCGGTAAGGGCTGAGGCAGGCGACACCAAGTCCTACGTATGAACTCCTGGCTGGAGGGCTGACTTGGTTTACACTTTGTACAGATCGGCGACATCATGACGCTGCTGTGCGAGGCGCGCACAGAAGACGACCTGTCCGTTGGATTCTGTTGCCATGAATTCTGTTGTGCGCGCTGTGCGCAGATCGGGGACGTCATGGCGCGGTTGTGCGCGGCGCGCACAGAGGACGAGGCGCGCGGCGGCGGCGCAGCCGACGCGCGGCGGTGGACGGCGCTGCGCTCCCCCGTCGAGTCGCGCGCCATGCTCAAGACCGTCTTCCGTGCCGCCGCCGACCATGCCGCCCAGGTGGGGGCCCTCGGTTCTTTGCTTAAGCGTACAATGCCGCAGGCGCCGCAGCGTCATGGCCTGAGGCTGCGTTGGGTTCGCTTGCGAATCAGGTGCTGCAGATGGAGGCGGCAGCTCCTTGTTGAGGAGGACGATTGCTGCATCTCAGAACCTTTGCAAGCTGAATCGTTGTATGTTGCAAGGTCAGGTGCTGGAGCTGGAGATGGCGCTCACGTCGCTCTTTACCGCCCTGATCTGCAAGATGAGCAATCCTTCCTGACTGGCACGTGCATTACCTTCATTGGCAGGTGCTGGAGCTGCAGATGGCGCTGACGGAGGTGCGGGAGGAGGCGGACCTGCTGCGGCTGCGCCTGCACATTGCGCGCGGCGAGCGCGACGCCGGCGGCGGCGACGCCACGGCTGCTGAGGCGCTTGCCGCGCGGCCGCCGCCGCGCCTCTGCCCTCAGGCATGTCCCCCGCCTCCTCGTGACGACTGCTGTACATTCTCCAAAAGCCACGTCTCCCCGCCCCATGACGGCTGTTGCAGCCAGCCAGCACTGTGCAACGAAGCCGGAGGATGCTCTTACCTGCGTGATCGCTAAGTTTGAGGTAGCCGATTGGCGCGGTGCAGGCGGACCGGGAGGTGGCTTGTCTCATGGAGGAGCTCAGCGGCCTTGGCGCCCTGGACACCAGCTTACCGCCCGCCGCGGCCGCCGTCAGCCCTGGGCTGAGGTCTGGGGTGGCATCACCGGCCTCGCCGGCTGCCAGGGCCTCGCCGGCCGCAGCGACGCCGCCGCGGCTGCCGCCGCCTGCATCCGCCGGCGGTGTGTGGGGCTTCAGCCCCGCCGCCGCCGCGTCGGCCGCCGTCAGCCCTGCCTCCCACAACTGTTTCGGGGCAGCAGCGGGAAGCGACTCGCCGTCCTCGAGCGGCGCTTCGTCCGCGGCCGAGCCGTTCACCCTGCTAGGCGCCTGCGCAAACGCAGTGCCACTGCCCCTGTCGCCGGTGGCAAGCTTCGAGCCTGGGCCAGCCTCGCTACCGCGCAGCCCCGCGGCAACGGGCGCCACCGAATCGGCAGCAGAGTCCACGTCAGACATGGAGCCGGCAACCGCCGGAGGAGGCGGCTACCGCAGGGACACTGAGCTGCACCCGCAGAGCGCGCAGCCGCAGGGCTCAGCGAAAGCCGGCGCATCACACGCAGAGGCGGTAGCTGGCAGCGGAGGTGGCGACGGTGCAGCGCAGTCAGCGTCAGAGCAGTTGGGGAGTGACTCCGACGGCGACAGCGGCGCGGGATCGGATGCACACGATGGCACCTGGCTGCCGGAGTTTGCGACGCCTGCGCGGCGGCGCCTGGGGCGCAAGACCCGCAGGAAGGTGGGCAAGTCTACGTTGTAAAGACCTCGATTCAGAAATCAGAGCGAGTTCGCTTGGGCCTCAGGCAGCCACTGCTGGCCAAACTATGCACCGCTTGGGCGTTCATTGTACAAGGCATGCTTGCTAGTATTGCTACTAGGCAATTACCTGAGATGGACCATGGTGTGCAGGGACCGTCAATGGGCGGAAGCTGGAACTCTGGTAGCCGGCACAGCGGCGCGCCCAGTTCCGCACGCTGGCGCAGCGACATGCAGAGGGTGAACAGTTGACTTTTCTTCATCCTCCAATATGACCAGCACATCGTCGTGTGTCACCCCCGTTGGGACTCGGGGTCAGCTGCATACAAGCCCTGCAGTCTGCATCGTGCCAGTTGCGACACCGTCGTGCTCTCCTTTCAGCACTTGGGCCTGTTGGGAGGCCGCTGCTTTCCAATGTATAAACCTGAATCTGAACCAGTGTGCAAACGCGATTCTGTAATGCAATCAGGCCCCGGCCGAAACCAGCCGAGGTCCCTTTTCAAGATTACCCTCAACTCAACGCTGCAGGCGTCGCGGGAGGCGCTGCTGCTGGCGGCGGTCAACAGCGAGCGGCGGGCGGCGGGGCGGGAGGTGGCGCCGCGGCTGACGCTGCGTTGCCTGCGCGCCTTCATGCGCGGCAAGACCGCCGGCGGCCGGCCCTGGGCGCCCACCGCCCGCCGCCGCGATGACCTGGTCACCGACGCCATGTGCGCGCTGTGTTGCTTCCCTTGCACAGAACCAATTCCGGGAATACTGATGGGTATTGAGGGATACTTGCAGCAGCGTCGGCTGATCTGAGGCATCACATGTCCAATCCCTTGGACCACTGGCGCCATGTGCGCCCACCGCCCGCCACCGCGAAGAGCTGGTCACCGACGCCATATGTGTCCGTGTTTGAAAAGGACAATTGATTGAAGGGAAAGGCATTTCGGCAAGCGCCTCCTGCTCTGCTGGCCCGGTCCTGGAGGCCTGAGGGGTTTGACCACAGCTGCAGCTCACATGGAGGCTCGGAAAGCATTGGGTGCGGGTGCGGCAGTCGTGGCCGGCCCGGTACAAAGCCGGCTGTGAACGCGGAGGTGGCAGCCGCTGAGTGAACTTGCCTCGGCTGTCACTTGCAAGGGCTTGCTGCCGCTGACCTGCGCAACTGGATTCGCAGGCACTTCCTTGGGTGGAGCACTGCCACGCCGCCGCCGCGATGCGGCGGGAACAGCACTCCTTTGCCACAGCAGGCAGCACCGGCAGCTGAGGTGGCCTCCTGGCCAGCGTCGGCGGCGCAGCAGGCGGCGGCTGCATGGCGGGTGGCGGTGTCGCAGCTGCCGGGGGCAGAGGCTTGCGCCGATGCCCCGCTTGGCAGCCTCGAGGCGGAATCGGCGCCCGCCGCGGCGGCAAAGCTGCGCGCCCGCTCGCGATCTAAGAGCGCCGCACCCGAAGAGGCGGCTGGACTGGCGCCCAGCGCCGCTGCTGCCGACGCCGCCGCTGGCGTCGCTCTGCCACGGACGCAGGTAGAGCCAGCGGCGCCCACCTCTGCGGACGACAGCGAGCCAGCCGCGGCAGCCGGCAATGGCTGCAGCGGATCTTCAGCGCGGCTGTCGCTGGAGCTGCCGTCGGAGAGCACATACGTGGAGCGCTCAGCTACGCTTGCTGAGCTGGAGTCGCCCTGCTCACCGTCCAGTTCGCTCGGCTCGCCGGGCTTGCGGCAGGGAAGCCAGCCCGCCTCGGGCGGCGGCGCAAACCGCGGACGACGGCGGCACTGCAGGGCGGCAGAGGAGGGCGGAGGGGGTGACGGCGGGGCGCCATCGCCCGACAGGGGCAGGCCGGCGGCGGGGGACAACGGACAGGCCGCATCTCCACGGAAGGGCGCCAGCGCCTCTCCGCCCAAGTCGCCGTCAAAGCGCGCCGGGGCGAGACCGGCACTCGGTGAGTCGCCCGTGATGTGTGCCGTTTGCAACTGTGATGCAGCGTCCCCGTCAAACGTGGATGGGCGCGCTGGTCTGTCAGAGCAAGGATAAATAGGCATCAGCAGCATATCAGCGTTGCCGCACAGCAGCGCTCCGCAAGCACGAAAAGGGCCAGTTGGAAAAGCCTGCAGCAACGCACTGCCTGCAGGCGAGGTGGCGCACAACAGGCTGGCGCAGCCGCCCGGCGAAGACGCGCCCGGCAAGGCGGGCCGCTCCGCGCTGGGCGGCTCGCAGGAGTGGCGCATGGGCCTGCGCACCGGCGGCAAGCCCGCTGCCGCGGCGCCGGCCGCCGCGGGGAGGCCCCGTGCCTGGTTCTGACGCAGTTCAGCCGACGCTGCTCAGCGCACCGACGTGCACAAGCTTGGTGGTTTCTCTCAAAGAGAACAATCGTGCTTTTGGAACGCCAGGCAAGGTCGACGACATAGCCGAATACATCACAGCCCAACACTGGTGCTGGGTTGCAGTGCGCAAGTCAGACTCTGTGAGAAGCCTTGAGGGCTGAACTGCAAGAATGCGCACTGCGGCACGAATGGCGAATAAGGGGCAAGGGGCATGGCGTTCGGCATGTGAAAGTACTGTTATATTCTCGAGGCCCAGCTGCTGCAGGCATTTGTAAGTGTCCCTTCCTCGTTACAAGATACTTACCGTGAATAAATCGCAGCCTTCCCAGCACGTGCTTCGCAGCAACATCTGTCATGTTCCCGGCTCTTCTACATAGAATGACCTCTCGCTGCACAGCACCTCGATGTAGAGATGTAGGGTCTACGGCAAAACCAACATGACGTGTGGACGCTCTAGGTAGGCAAATCCGGAATTTGCACCCCCTGCTAAAGACTAGGTACCACCAAGAACTTGCCGCCTTAACCCCGGCGCGCTGAAGGAGAAAGAGCTCAGAGTTCCCGAACGAGCGATTTCCTATGCTAGATATCTGATATGCGCGCTAATTATCGCTACCCATGAATGTCATGTTGCCAAGCCTATATGTGTCCGAACAGGTACATGTTGTTGCACCACGTAAGTGGTGTGCGCGCTCCCGCCACCACGGGCATGAATTCTGTTTCAAAGCCATTCGTTCTTTCCGAGCGCCGCGCCTCGCAGGCGTCCTCGCTAAGAAGCTGCTGCATTCCGTCACCCCAACCAGGGTGTTGCGGCGGGTTCCTGACCGATCCTGGCTGCGCTGTCTCAGCGCGTCTCGCGCGACATGCTCACAGCGGGAACATCATCGCCGCCATCGGCGGGATCTCCAGGGGAGACGTCATGAAGACATTCCGGTCCGCGTGCGCCGTCACCGACACGGGTGTGAGCGTGTCCAGGACTGCGTGCACGATAACAGAAAATGTAAGGTCGGAGCTTCAAAGCCCAACAGCTGCGCAGCTGGACGTTCCAGAGATGTCGACTCGACAACGGTTGTGACAGTGTGTCTGCATGTCGCTGCAGGATGGCGGCGCTGTGCGCGGGATGGGAGGCATCGCAGGCAGGCACAAAGAAGATAAGAACATTGTGCCTTAGCTCACCTTCGTTGGCGATCTCGCTGACGAGCGGCAGGCCAGACACCTGGCGCGGGCTGTGCTGCCCCGCGTCCACCGTCCAGTCCGAGAAGCTGGAGTGCTGCAGCGTCAGCGCATCCTGCAGTACATTCCACAGTACAAAATTGGTGAGCAGGTGTAAGATTTGCATGCGTATCGATGTTGCTATCAATATTGCCTGCTGGAGCAGCACACCGTCATGTAGTTGACGAGGATGATGGCCGCATGAGGTAATGTTAAGAATGACGACAATGACTAAACCATCTGGGATGCCGAAGATCAAGGGCGATGCCCGATGACCATCGCAGTCGTCAGCAGATGTGACACGATGTAGTGCGAAAAAGGCTACGTCCTTTTGGTCGTCTCCCGGTTGTAAGGCAGGTGCAGCACCAATACAAAACGCTGCACACCTGAAATTGTTGGGTGCCGGCAGTGAGGCAGCGGTCCAGGATCGCCCACGCCAGCAGGTGCAGCTCGCAGCACTGGCCATCGTCCCTGCAAAGCACGTGAATCCATCAGCAAGCTGTTGCAAGGCGCCATCACCACACCAGGCGCTATCCATCAACAACACTCCGCATTTGCAGGTAACGCCGCGCGCTAACAGCGCCCGCCGTTCATGCACAGCACAGCGAGCGTCTCTTGCGGGAAAACGCAGCTCCATCGCCGCACCTCAGGCGCACGGCATGCGCGAGCAGCAGGTCGGCGGCATCGCGCTGCAGCAGGCAGGGCGCCTGGCTGACCAGCCAGTCCACCACTGCCTCCAGCGCCTCTGTCCGCTGCGGTTTGCAAAAACCGACGAACAGTCAGACGGGTGGATGGGTGAAGGGTGCTTGTGGGGCTGGCACAGCTCTCATGTAGCGCCTGGCACGCTCCTTCAGCTTGAGGAATAGAAGCAACCTTAGTGGATTCATCACTTGCGGGACAGGAAAGGGTAGTATTGAGTCCGCACCAGGGCCAGGAAGTCGGCGGCGCTCTCGCCGCTGGGCTGCGGCGGCGTGCACGCCGACGCCGGCGCCGAGGCGCCAGAGTCCGCCAGCTGGCATGCGCCGCCGGGCAGCGAGTCGGAACTGAAAGCGCCGTCGCCTAAGGCGGGGCTGAAGACAGGGCTGAAGGCCGGGCCAAAGCCGGAGCCGGGCAGCGCGGCCATGGCCATGGCAGCGGAAGACGAGGCGCAGCCGTTTCCGGACGGGGAGGCCGGCGCCGCAAAGTCGTCCTCCAGCGGCGGCAGCGACAGCTGGAAGTCGACGACGGTGACAAAGTTGGTGAGCGCGGCGGCCTCGGCGGCGGTCGGCATGCGGCAGGCTGCCGTGCGCGCTGCGCTGCTCACCTGCGGAGTAAGAAGCAGCACTTCTGTGAGGGAGGCTCTCTGGTGAAGACTGCAAGGAGCACCTCTGCAATGCGGGAGGGGAGGCTGCACCGAGACAGCATGAATGCATGCATGCACTGCACACCTGGGGCTGCAGGCTGCAGGCTTCACAACTTGGTAGTCCGGTGGGACAGACGCTCACCGCTTCACACGCGGCCTTGTGGCTGCATGCGTCGTCTTGTTGGCAGGCGGACGGCGCCTGGCAGTAGTAGGCGCCGCCGCAGGAGGGGCACCGCCGCGTGGCGCCATTCTGGTGGCAGTGCCGGCACATGCTGCTGCGGATGAGGTGCGTCGTGCGAGCCATGCTGAGCGCCCACACCTGCGACCACAAGCAGGGTGAACAGGTTGGAGCTTGCGGAAAGACTATTTTTGGACCTAGTGTCTGCTTTGTTGAGAACCTGGCAGTGATGCCCCCCTGTAATTGCCCCCGTAAATTCGACAAGAACTGAAGGAGCTGACTTGGTAGTTGCTCGGAATCGCGATGAGGGTGAGGGTACGAGACCGGGCAACTCCAGAAACAAAAGTTCCTTCTCTCCCCACCTAGACACCTGATGTGCCAAGTGTGATCATCTTGCTGCGAACGCAGCCACAAATCGATCGCGCGCGGAAAGCGCAGGCGTCGACGCAGTCTCGCTAAAACCCGGAGGCAATCTGATCAGTAACCCATCCCACCAGTCTCGAGAACCTCAAGGCGGTCGACAAAAGCGAATTCGTTCGAAAGTGAGACGACCGAGCTCCTCCCGCAATGGCGGCGTGCTCCGTTAGCCTCGCAAAATCACGACAAACCTGGAGCCACGTGCAGAACACATCAGGTGCGGACCGTCTAAATCGCCCCTGTACCGGCCGCAATCCAATCGTAAATGTTCACAAGTCCTGTTAGGCCTGAGGAGCTATGAACAGAACATTCCCTCCTCTCTCCCCATACTTCGGCTGTCGGAGGTACGCCGGAAGGACTGTACGTCAGAAGGACCGGGCAGATATCACAGAATCTCGAGAATGCAAGACAGTGAGGCACTACTGCCTTTCCGAATAAGACATGAGCCTAGTCGCAATGCAGGCGAGGTGTTGACGCCATGTTTGGCCTCCATGACACACGCGGCCAGCTGTCGTGCCGAGGCCTCAAACCTGGCCAGACCCCGAAGCCTTTTCCCCCGAGTGGCGAAAACATTCTCGACTTTCTGGGATAACGAAAACCTACCGTTCGATACCCAGCAGTGTCCAGGTGCCCCCAGGTCGTGTATGAGGGTTACGTCTTCACCCATAAAGCCAACGAGGTGCGTTTGTGACTGACCACAAGTTATAGGTTCAGTGCTAAGGTACCTAAGGTTGCGAAGCTCACCGGGGACCGTGTAGTTTGCGAGGCAAGAATTTGCACCGCGCGCGTTGTCACTTCGCCGGAGGCCAATTGTCCGACAGCCGGATCCCCTCCTTTCTTTCCACCAGTGTTGCGAAGCCGCAGCGGCACGCCGGTGTTGGATTCGAGAAACCTGGAAGAAATACGATTTGCTGAGTGAACGCAAGTTGGCAATTCTCTCCACAGGTGAAATGAGGAAAGATTCAGGCAATGGGTGCCAGTTGGTGTCCACGAGGGCAGCTACCAGGGGATCAAAAACTAGTAAGGGAATCCACCACCAAGGCTCAAAGGCCCCCTCAGCATGGGATTCTCCAGATTACCCGTCACATTTAGGCCGCATTCGCCTTGGGCAGAGGTCATGGTGTGCATGCAGGTCTCATGTGCCTATACCTGAGAGTCAGCTGGACGGCTCACGTGCCGCGCTCGGAGCGCAGCTCCCGCAGGAAGGCGACCTCCCGCGGCCCGAGCGGCAGCGACATCTGCTTCATGTCGGCGCAGCCGCCTGCAAACTCCTCCAGCAGCTCTGCCTGCTGCTGGCCGTCACGGTGGCCGGTGCGGCTGCGGCGCACGCCCGACGCCACCATGAGCCTGCATGCAGGGTTGGAGCGGTGATTCCAGTGGCGGTGTGGATTGCGGATTCCAGTGCACGTGGGCGTGCACACATGCAGATGCCACAGGAAGCGGCAAAGCCTACGATGATGCTTGCATGTGCAAAGTACTCGCAGAATAGGTCGGTCACAGTCTGCATGCACACAGGCGGTAGTAGCGCTGCGTAAGACAGCGCGTGCGACAAATTCAGGCGCACCGGGTCATGGTGGCGGCAAAGAATGGGGAGTAGGGCGGCGTGCAGGCCTCCAGCACCTGCAGCACAGCATTGTAGTCTTCTGATACCACACGATGTGCGTGATTCAGGCGGATTCCGGTGAGAATATGGGTGCTTTCGTGTGAGCTCTGCTGGTACTTGGCCGGTACGGCTGACCCCTGCCGTGCCAGGTGGCCAAGAGTCGTCGTGTTGACACGACAGTGGCAGAAGGATCGACACAACCACCCATGTCGTAAACGACTCTCACGTGTGCAGCACCTTCATTATCGGTCAATAAACCAACCCCCTGTCTTCTGGCCACAAGCTAGCGAATGTGGGCTAGAACTGCGCAGGAAAACAGCTGTTGCCTCACCTTGAAGATGAAGTAGCGGACTTGGGAGGGGTCTGCAGTGCGCGACCACCGCTGCTCGATGGCTGTCAGCACTAGCTCCACCTGCATGCAGGCACGTCACCACGTTCCGCCCCAAGTTTTGCACTTTTTCTTGGCCAGCTGCCAACGAAGATCATGCCATCTCCGTCCTGCATGCTCAGCAGCCATCTGTGCAGGCAGTGTTCGTCTGCTGCGGCAGAAATGGCAACAGAACCACACAGGAGCTGCTTGCATGTTGTGGTACATCAACTGCAGACGGGACAAAAAGGAAACGCTGCAGCACCTGGCCAGCCTGCAGGATGGCGGCAGCCACGTCCAGCAGCAGTCGCGCCACCTCCGGCTGAGAGTTCTCCACGGCCACCACCGCCGAGACCACTATTTCCATGGCCTGCACAACGAAAGAGACCAATGTACATGGCCTGCACAGCAAAAGTGACCAATTTATGTGGTCACCAACGTTCAGACCACTGCAGCATCAGCACCATCAGCACGTGTGCATGCACTCTGCAGCGCCGACACCACGATCTCCATGGCCTGCACTGCAGAGCACAGGCCTGCTCGACATCTCGTTGGACGCTGGAGGTGTGCTACAGCTTCCAGTAGCTCCTTGATCCTGTGCAAAATCTGGCTGCATGCGTGCATGTGACTGCACGTGGCTGCCAGCCATTCGACCCATACTGATTGGATCAGCTTGTACATTCGTCTCGTAGGCTAGCGCAAGCAGTCCTGCGCGCGGCTCAAAGCATCATGCGCATCAGGCATGCGCCCGTCCTGAACACCAAAATCCGCACCTTCTCATGCATGAGCGGCTGCCGCGCCACGATGACGGACAGCAGGTTCAGGAAGGCTGGCGCCGCGAGCACCCGGTACGTCTCCCGCCAGTAGCTCTTGCGCCCAACGCAGCTGCCGATCAGGTGCAGGACGCCCATGGCCGCGACCGGCGTGCTCAGCACCGCCTCCGCAAGGCGCTGCATGCAGCAAGAGGCTGTTTTTGTCAGCAACGAGGGAAATTCGGAAGGCATTCGAGCGAGCTCGATGAGCCTAGATATATTGTGATCCACCAGAATTGCACAAGCAGAGGGTTGTAAGGACAGTAGAGGGTGTCAGGACATCTCTCATGGCATCTCTCGCTCTCGATGGCATGCAGTGACAACATTCTGGCCTCAGTTCCAAGCATCTGCCGACCGATAATGAGTCGTTGAGGACCCTCATGGGCATACATGTGTCTGATCTGCACTCCTTGAAGCGTGTCTGCCAAAGAAATGGACATCCTGATGCCGCACCTGCTGCTGTGCGTCGAATTTGGTGCCGTTGGCGGCATCATGCGCGAGCCGCACGCCCTGCCGCAGCGCAGCCTCTGTCGCCTCCACGTCCCGCATGTCCAGCGGCCCGCCGCGCGGCCGCTCGTCTATCGCCGCCGCCGCGATGGCCGCCACAGCGGCGTGCGCCTCCAGCGCATCCGAAGCCAGCGTCTTGGCGCCAAACATGGCGCCTACCAGCTTTGACAGTACCTGGGAATGCAGTTAAACCAGGATTTGATAGGCAAACAAGGCTATCACCAGCTTCGACAGCACCCGGCGATGCAGCCGAGGGGAGGGCGTGACGTATCAGAGAGCGTGGTAATGTATCACAGGAGGTTGTAGAAAGGAGTTGTAGGATGTTATACCGCACATGGCGTCCGAGGTGCCAGGCTGTTGAGCAATGAGAGACGAATCGCCGATAACACCCAGAACAGGCAAATGGAGCTATGCACATGGGCAGCTCGTTCACGTATCCGTGCCTGCAGCTCAATGCTTGAGCCTCAGAGCTGATAATTTCTCGCAAGTGTGGCTGGGCATGTAGATTGCCAAACGAAACTCGTCAAATCAGTTGCAGGCTGCAGGAATACTTTAATCGAAATGGAAAAAAAATAGGCTGCAAAATGCCAGACCTGTGGCTGCTGCAGCGTGTCCACGGAGGGCGAGTGCTGCGCCGAGTACAGCTGCCGGAGGCGCGCCACCTTCTGGTGCGCCGCCTCGCCGCTGGGGCCCGTCAGCAGCTCCGAGACCAGCTGGACCGCCTGCGTGCGGCAGGGGATGCAACAGACCTTACCAGAAAGCCCTTGCGTCAAGATGATGTGTTGCCGCGAGGATGCATGCAAACCAAGTGTTTGCAGAGTGGCCCTCGTGTGAAAGCAGTGTGTCATGCACAGCCCCTGGCCCGCAGTGTGAAACCCCCAAGTGATACAGTTGTGATACCGAAACTGCCGCTGTGCAGCTGCTTTAGCGCCAACCACCCGCACAGGATGGTCACCTCCGCATCCTCTGCCCTGTTGCAGTCCGTCGCGAGCCACGACTGCATGTGCCACAGCTCTGGCCCGGCGCGGCTTGGCGCTGCGGCATACGCCTCCAGCTGCTGCGCCAGCCGCCTGAAGTTGGCACCTGTCCATTCCGGAACATAATTGCTTTTCGACAGTTACTGAGAATACAACCATGAGGAGCGGATATATCTATCACGCCACATAGGAGATGACACCGTTGAATAGCAGCAGCGACTGGTGTCAGCGCTGCCGGGATCAACAGCAGCGGAATGCCTCATTCCCGCACCATGCTTGTGCCGCCCGATCTTCGCCAGCAGCTGCGCCGCATGCACGTAGCTGTGCTCAGCGCCGCAGCAGCTGTCCTGCAGCTCCGCCGCGATGGCGGCGAGGCGGGCGGCGCTTGCCGTCGGCACCTCCTTCAGCCGGCTGGCCATGAGGCGGTGAAAGACGCCAAAGTAGCCCGCCAGGCTGCTGCCGACGCTGGCCACCTCGTCCTCGTGACCTGTAGTGGAGAGAGAAGAGAGAACTTGGTGGCAAGTGAATAGCATGAACACACGGTCTTTGCATGTCTCCCAACACTCCCCCAACACCCACCGCACAACATACATGCTTCTCAGCCTTTCAGGAGAGGGCAGGCAATGCAAAAACACGTGACTTGCAGCTGCCTCTGGCTGGAAACATGCAAGCATCAAGCACAGGCTCGTTGAAAGCCCCTGCACATTGGCGCACATCACAACCCCTCGCGGCTGTGCCCCACCTGCGTACAGGATCTTCTGGATGGCGAAGTTGAGCAGCAGGCAGCTGCGGTGGGTGGCGGACAGCTGGTAGATGAGCTGCCGGCCGGCCGGGTCCGCTGCCAGGCCCTCCAGCCACGCCAGCTGCGAGCTGTCCAGCATGGAGAACACGGAGCCGAACTTGTCCGGGTCAAAGTCCGCCTTCACTTGCTCCTGCGCATTTAAGATCGGCAGGTCTTAGGGAGCTAGGTTGTGTGGCGTGTTGCTGCACTTTGAGGCGATGCAAGGATGATCCATTGTGGTTGATGAGCACTCAAAGTGCAGGTGGAGTGGCGGTGGAGACCAGCGTGTGGGGCGACTGACCCGCAGGAAGTGCGCAGCGCATGTGTCCTGCTGCTGCGCGGCGCCACGTTGCGGCTCAACGCGCTGAATGTGAGCGTCCGTGAGCGACAGCCAATCGCACACCAGGTTGCCCATGTGCGCGTAGCCTGCAGGTCGGTGTTTTCGCTTTGAAGTGTTTGGCGCTTGATAGAGCAGGCAGTGATGAGCCGTCATCTGAGCTGCAGGCGCTAGCTCAAAAGGATGAAGGACGAGGCTTAGGTTGGGTGCCGCTCGGTGCGTGGGCGCTCACCGACGTAGTTCTCGCACAGCAGCTCGATGGCGGTGCGGGGCTTGCCGTGCGCCGCCACGTACTGGCACAGCGTGTCGAAGATGTTAGGCTCCATCACTGCATCCGGCTGCCTGAAGATCTGCTCGAGCTGACTGAGCTGCTGGCTCTCCCCCTCCATAGTGTTTAATCCCTTTCGTGCTCTACAAAGCGAGTATGCCGCGGTTCGAGTAGCGGAAGCACTACCAGGGTTCAAATTCCGAAACTTCTGCCGGCGACAAGGCGACAATGCTACAGCGCCCCGAGACCCAGACAACGCACACGAGACGAGCAACAGGGGTGTTTGTGTCCAACGAAATCGGCCAGCGGCGATTGCCAAATTGCGAACTAACGATGATGAGCTGACAGTGGGAAGCTAGAGGCTAGAAGCTGGGGACTGCCGTAACTGGCAGCGCGAACTCACGAAGTGCAACAGCTGGCAACTCACCCACCTATAGCGCGAGTTTCATCCCCGCAGCATCGCACCGCCTGCATGGTACTCTCATACTGTGACCCATACGCAGAATACTGCTATCGCCTTGTGCATCGCGCGCGCGTGCAGTCGAAGGTCAACTGTGCAGTTGCGCGCACGTGGTCTGGGGTCTGTCGCGCCTCGTATTTGCACGCAAGAACAGCCTGTGCATTGGACAATCACTCGGGGTCGTGAAGTTCTTCGATCATGGCACTGCATGATATTCCAAGAGACGTCCTGCACCTGATCATGCGGTGCGTCTGTACCCTGCTTCAACCACCAACCGACATGCATCGGCGCATGCGGAAACAGCGGCTCGTTTGCACGCATGCGTGCTGCGCTATAGTGTCTTGATTTGGGAAATTTGGAGTCGTTATGCATTGAGTTGGCGTATGACGAAGAAATTGTTCGCTGTTCTGCGGGATGCTGACTTGGCGAACTCCACTCGTCCGCTGGTGCAGGCAGCTGGCAGCCGAGGATCTGGCCGCGCTGTCGGCTCAGAACAAGTTCCTTCGATCGGAATCGGGAGCTGAGGATCTGTGGAAGCCTCTTGTCGAGCTGAGGTGGGACTTGCATGTGCAACTTCAATAAGCTCGACATGCGCAAAGGCGGCCTTCTGCGGCTGCAAAAGAACAGCAAGACGAAGTGAGATCGTGTGCACAGGTGGCCAGAGTGCTGCACGGCATCGGCATACCAGTCTCGGAGATCGCTGTACAGGTCAGTGCAGTGCACCACGCATCTTCATGCATTGCAGTCATGTTTGCAGAACTCAATTTCCGCGTGGGCGGCGTCACGCTTCGCCAACTTGTTGCTTCTGGCTGCAGTTCCCGCGCTGCGCTACCGGTCTCGTTCGGCCTTCTCGTGGACAGGCTGGCAAAGCTGCAGCTGCGCATGGCTCAGGACAGCGCTGCCGCCGGCAGCTCGCATCAGGTTTTTGAGGAGACCATGCGGGTGAGCGCGTGTGCACGAATAAAATGGTGAATCAGTGGCTGTGATAGGCAAAACCAATGTCCGTCATCAACTTGTCCTGGTGCGCCTTCAGACGGTGTTCTGCATTGGACCGCTGCTCGATCTGGCGCCTGCGCAGTTTGACGTCCAGCGCACTGCGGAACACAAGCGGCTCATCAGCGTCGTCTGCTGGTGGCTCGAGCACAAGCCCAAGGTACGGTGATGGCTTGATTTTCTGTGCAGCACGCACTTGACATACATGCGAAGTGAGCACGTGTGCTGTGAGCAGACATTCAAATGTGACGCATGCTATGACGCATGTCATATCACGCGCAGCTGGCTGTGGCCTTCGTTCGTGAGACATCGGAGATGGTGCTGGACGCGCACCGCAGCCCGCTTCTGATCCGCTGGCGCCGATCCGCCATCGCCTTCCTGGCGGACCTGCTGCGGCGCTCGCCCTGCCAGGAGCTGCACCCCTCGGTGTTCGAGGCGCTGCGTGCCGCGACGGCCGCGCTGAACCTGAACATCCGCCACAGCATCCAGCGCGCGGCACTGCCAGCGTCGGCCGTGCCATGCGGCCTGCCGCGGAACCACTGGTGGTGGCAGGACAGCAGCCTGAGCGAGGTGGCATCGCCGGCATGATGCTCATGAGAGGAGGAACAACAGACGAGGGTTTTGTGGTTTCTGTTTGTAACCTCTAGTGAGAGAAGTGGTTACCTTCTAGAGAAACATATGGTAACCTTCATTGGGGTGCTGTGAGCCTTGAACACCTGTGTCAACTTCAGCATTCTTGCATGTGATGTGGGCACATCTCATTCGAATGCACTCATCTGAACCACATTGGGAACGCCTCACACTGTGCCAGAAGCACTGAGCAGACAGTTGGCGGCAGGAACGTCGTGGCTGTGAAGCATCCAAGCCTTCACTTTCTCCGTGCTGCCTTCTCCGCAATGCCGGACGTCCCAAAGCGCTGCCTCAGCACCCTCGCCACATCTTCGAAGGGGACGCCCTGCTTCCAGGAAAAAAAAATAGGGCATCACCTACCTATATGAACTGCTGATGCAAGCTCCACATATTCGTTGTGAGCATCAAGATCAGAGGCAGGAGCGTTTGGCGTGCAGCCTGCCGTGCCGCGCGCCACAGACTCTAGCACAGAAGGTCGGCAGGTGCATAGCAACTGCACAACACATGCATGCAGGGGTGTTACAGCCTGGTGACACCCGAAACTCTGCCTGCGTTGAGCAGCGCCATGCAACTACAATGCTTTGCACAGACTAGCGACCTGTGCGTCCCTGAATCCTGGCATCACCTGCGCATTGAGCAGCACCATGGCGTGGTACAGCAGGTCCGCGGCCTCGGAGGCGCAGCGCTCGGCGCCCTCCCCGTTCTCGAGCGTCTCGCACAGCTCGCCCGCCTCCTCCCGCACCTTGCGGCACAGCAGCCCCGGGTCCGCCAGCAGCTTCGCGGTCCACGACGACGACGTGTCTGCGCGCAACAGGAAGATCGTGAGAAGTGTGAAGCAAGACGAGGAGGCGCAGCTGTCAATAGCGTCTTCACAGGTGTACACACAGAGCGCGTTGTTCTCTGACGCCCATACTTGCACCAGCGCGGATGCCTGAGCAACATGTGGGCAGTGCCGACATTACTCGAGACTTCAGGCCCACCATCCCACTTAACATTCGAGAATTCCCTCGACGATGAGCCGCCAACGACGGCAGCTGCCCACGCATGAGCAGAATCAAATAAGCGAGCTCCATGGGTCTCGGCGGCGCACCGTGGCTGGCCTCGGCGGCCTCCCGCCGGCTCTGGATGGTGTGTTCCAGCGCGAGCAGCGTCGGCAGCGGCGCGCTGCCGCGCGTGTCCTGGTGACCGCTCTCCTGCACCTGCCCCGCCTCCGGCTCCAGCTCCATCTCCGAGAACCAGCAGCTGGGCGCGCCCTAACAGTGCAAATATAGGTAGAAGAATTCGCGAGTGTAAGCATCAATATGAGTCAGGAATTGAAGAACCCGTGTTGTCCCGCCTCCGGCTCCAGCTCCATCTCCGAGAACCAGCAGCTGGGCGCGCCCTGGGGCAAATAACAGCAAGTCTGAGAAGTAAAGTGCCCAGCCTGGCTCCATCTCCAAGAACCAGCAGCTATGCACGTTCTGTCCCGCACATAGTGGTTTGTGAGGGTGCAGGCTCGGAAACAGAGCACGTGCCCTGCAGAGCAGACCCATACAGCGCGGCTTTTGGAGCCAACGCCCTGTGCTTGCGCAGAATCCCGGAAAGGTCTTCACAGTGCAGCAGGGACTGCTGAACGACTTGGAATTTGACCGTCCGCAATGTGCACTCCTGTTCCGCCGGGATCAGCTGTCTGCCTTGATCGAACACGAGGCCGAGGGCCGCATGCATCAAGCACGAGGCCGAGCACGAGGCCGAGGCCGAGCACGAGGCCGAGGGCCACATGCACCAAGCACCCTCACCGTGTGGCAGGCGGGGCCGATGGGATCGGACAGGTACACCAGGGAGTCGCGGTCGCAGTCCGCATACGCCCTGACGACCTGGATGAAGTAACCCGATGTCTCGCCCTTGCACCAGCGGCCCTGCACCAGGGTTTGAGAATCAGCCGTCTCGAGCAGAGCTGCGCATTGCGTGCCACTTTGAAACAACTAGTCTTGAGGCAGTTAAGAGGGACAATGCATCCCGCAACAGAGCTCAGACAGCCATGATTCCTTTCCATTTCGAGGAAGGAGGAAACTGATTTAGCACCTTACGGCAGCGGCTGTAGAAGGTGGCAAGCGGACACTTCTCAGGCAGGCATGAAGAAAACTGTCAAGAAGACGTTGATGCAGCACCTTGCGGGAGCGGCTGTAGAAGGTGGCGAGCCCCGTCTGCAGCGTCTCACTGACGGCGGCGCGGTCCGCAAACGCTTGCATCAGCAGTTCCCCGGTGTCCACATGCTGCATGGCGCCGCAATCGGCGCGGTCAGACCGGAAGGACCCAAATCGGCAGCTATGACAAGCCGATGTGTCTGTTTTTCACATAATGCAGTGTCTTTTGGGTGATTCAACACGATTCAACACGACATCCAGCTTAGCTACTGGTCAGCATTATTCCAGCGTCAAATGCATTGTTCCAGCGTCAGATGTGGGAGCGCCGGCAGCAGGCGCGGCTGCAGCCTCGGCAATTTACCTGCACGATGGCCGCGACCAGGCCGTTGTCGTCCCACTTGAGGCTGTCCAAGAACGGCGTCATGCCGCCAATGTCCTGCTCGCTGCGCACATCGATGCTCTGCTGCTCCAGCTGCGCGGCGCGCATGACACTGCAAAGGCGCAGCGGCTGTGGTGTGGCAACAGGCCTGGAGGCGCTGGGAGACCTCGTGCCGCGGGCGCCGAGAGCGTGCGGCCATGCACTGCTTGGAAGCACGCACCGCGGCTGCATGCACGCCTGCCGCTGCCCGCCGGCAGCGACCGGCATGGTCAATGCCATGATGTGACCAAGATTGGCTGAGCGTCGAACAAACAGTCGATTTACAAAGAGCCCTTGAAATGTGATGCACCCAGAGTCAACGTGACCACCGAGCCGGCAAAGAAAACGCTGGTGGGATTGATGGCGAATCACGTCCTGACTATCCAAGCACTGGTTAAGTGCAGAGAGAGAGTGTGTGACTTTGATGATATCGAAGACACGACGACTCTTGCAAACGAGTTCTGGACCTTGCGGCCGACATGATCTCATGACCAGGGTGGTTTCATGATGATGGTGCATGAAAGACACTTTGCATGCCCACAAATTGCATTGCACGCGTGCCTTCGACTGCATATCCATGTCATTCTGGGCGACCGCGAGGAAGATCCCAAAGTGGCAGCTCGGCCTGACCGGGGGCCTGGTGGTGTGGGCGGCGGCACTGCAGGTGTCATGCGTGTTCGGCATGCATGCACAAGCCATGATGGCCATCAGTCGCAGGCCTTGAGTGAGATCATGAACTTTCTACCTCCAGACAAAGCGCTTGCAACATGACAGAGCATGACCCTCAGAGCTGGCGCCGCAGGTTCACATCTGGACCGTGAAGCCGGAGTTTGAGGAGAAGTTTGTGGACAAGCTGCAGCGAGAGAAGGCAGAGGCAGACCAGCTGCCGCCGAAGCTGCCGGGCAACCGACTGATCCAGCCCTCAGGCACCAAGGGCGACGATTCGCGTTGACGGCCCCTGGTCCACTGATCAGCCTGTGGCAAAGGCTTCAGGGTTGACTAGGCAGCGGCCGTGCATGAGCCAGAACCAATATTCGCTGTACGACGTGCTGCAAGTCGAGCCCGGCGCAAGCGCCGCAACGATCAAGGTGGGCCGCTGTTCCATTTCCACGCATAGTTTTTCTGGCTTGACAACGCACATGCTGGTCTACTGCAGCAGTCCTAGCCTCTGGTGCAAAAGCCTCGGTGCTGCTGCAACTCTCTCCGGATGTTTCTGCAGGGAGCATATAAGGCGGCAGCGCTGCTGCACCACCCGGACAAGGCTGGCAGCGGCCAGGACGCGGCCTTCCAGCAGCTCCAGGCTGCCTGGGAGGTGCGCGCCGTCCACCACGCATTTGCATGGCTGGCTGCACTTGCTTCCTTCGGTCCAAATACCACAACTCTGCACGTCCTGTAATGATGCATTGTAGATGTGCTGTCAGTCCAAGGGCAATGCGATCGCCGCCCAACCAATGGTTGCACATCCGCAGACTCTGAAGGACCCGGCGCGGCGCACGGCGTATGACCGCCACATCGCCGCATCGCGCGCCCGCATCAGCGGTGCCATAGCCGAGGAGCTGGACCTGGACGACCTGACCTGCAGGCTGATCCCTGACGGTGGCGGCGGCGGTGAGAACAGCGGCCCCGGCGGCAAAGACAACAGCGGCAGTGGCAGCGGCGGCGGCGGCGGAAGTGTCGGCGGCGAAAACAGCGGCGGCGGCGGCGGCGCTGGCGACGGCCACCAGCAGCACCGCTTCGAGCACCTCTGCCGCTGTGGCGGGGCGTACGTCATCGACGAAGGTCAGTGACAACATTTGTCTGCTGACCTGGAAGCACTCGGGACTGGCGTGCTTGGAAGCGGTTGCCAGAGCCAGATTGCACACATGTCGTCTCAAGGAAGCCATATGAAAGTCATATTCCTGCCCGCAGACGAGCTGCCAGAGTCTGCGGAGGCGGTGCTCATCCAGTGCTCCACCTGCTCCCTGGTCGTGCGCGTCAGCTACTCGCTGTGCCCGTGAGGCGGCGGCGGCGGCGGCGGCGGAGTCTGCAGCTGCCGCACGGTGAGGACGAGCGGTGACGGCGCCATGGACGGAGCCGGTGACGGCGTCGCGAAACAGCGTTTCAGCTTCCGGGCGCGTGTCACCTGCATAGCCATTGCAGTCTACTCCTTCCTGCTGGCCAATGGGCTGGCGAGCGTGCAGGAGCGGCTGCTGTCCCGCGGGTAACAGGTTTATTCTGTGGATCGCACAACTGCAGACAGCCACATGCGCTTCTGCCAACACATCTGATGCCTGGCCGTATTCCGTTGTCTGTCAGGAGACACAGCGCAGCTGATTGCACTGAGCGTGCCACACAGCACAGATTCCTTTAGTTGCTGATGCCGCTGGTCTGAGGCGGCTGTGGAACCGGCTGGCTGCAGGGAGTGGCTGCCAGACGGTGCCAACGCGGACGCAGCTGTTGTCCTCGGCTATGCCCTGAAGAGGTCTGAGTCTCCATTGCACTTCCATGCTTCCCGGCGCTTGGGTACTTCTAGATGCAGTACTCGTATGTATACCTGGCTGTTTTTGTATGGTAGCCCTGGGCAGCAACGCTACACTGGAGATTGTGCAGAACCGCAGCTTGGTGTTCTGCTCCCGGCCTTGGTCTCGTTCCTGAGTCGTGTAACACCTGGCAGGGACGGCACGCCGACTGCGCCGCTGCGACTGAGGGTGGACGCTGGCGTTGCGCTGCACTCGGACGTGCGCTGGATACTCTCTTTGACATTGAAGCTGGCGGCAATCGAACGCGTGCTGCATGTTTCGCCACAGAGTGGCCTGCTTCTGCAACTGATGCCCAAGCATGCCCCACAGTCTCCAAGTCAACTCCAATCCAACTGATTATTGATGTGCTCTATGCGCAGGGCCGCGTGCGGAGCCTGCTGTTCAGCGGCGGCCACCCAGGTGCGCCTCCGGCAACACCCTGGGACCCCTCCCAGCCAATATGCTGTTCATATTTGGAACCATCTACCTGTAGTTGGCTATTTTGCCGCAGGCTCTGTACTGCTCAAGCCCGCAGCGCTCTGTACTGCTCAGCTGCCACGTTCTCGCAGGCAGAGGGCTGCGGAGCATGAGCGAGGCGGAGGCTATGCGGCGGTATGCGGAGAAGATCACGCACGGCGGCATTCCGGCGACAGACATGGTGCTGGAGGAGGCTTCCACGTCGACGCGCACCAATGCGGTCAACAGCCTGCAGCTGGCCGCCGAGCGCGCGTGAGTCGAATGTTCCTTGTGTTACCTTTTTTCACTTTTTTCAGCTTTACTTTATCGACTGTCATGGCGACGTCCATGCGAGCCAACGCGCTCAACAGCTGGCCACCGAACACGCGTGCACATCGTGCATCCCGGTGAGTGCAATCGCAGCAGCCGTGAAGCAGTGTGCAGAAGAGACCGGTGGCGTCCCGGCGTCTGCACACTGTACTTGTAATTCTGGAGCCTGAAATGGTCAGTTACTGCTGCAGGTGGACTTCGGTCGTGGTGGTCACCAATCCGTTCCATCAGTTCCGCTCGCTTCGTGCATTCAAGTGCGCCGCCAAGCAGTCGCTGCCGCCGGGCGAGCAGCCGCAGGTACGGCGCAACCGCATCCAGATGCACTGGCCGTTTCTGTGCAGATCTCATGTCCCCTTCTCAAGCTCTTTAGCGTCGATCTGCAATCCGCTGGCATACGACTGAGTAGACTGGCGACTGTGAGGCTCGGCTGCAGATATGGCTGGCGCGGGTGCCGGGGCCGTCGCCGCTGCTGCCGGCGCACGAGCGCGCGCTGTACACGCTGCGGCTGCAGTACGACATCCTGCGCGAGTTCGCGGCCATAGCCTGGTACTGGCTCCTGGGCTGGCTGTGCTGATGAGGGGGTGATGCCGCACTGCGTTGATGGAGGGGAAATCGAATTTTTTGAGGAAGGTCTAGGTTTGGGCGTCTCAGCTTCGAGCTTGCTTCCGTGGACGGCGCATGGTTGTGCCGCCTCTGGGACTGTGCATGCTGTTTGCCAGTGTTGCAAACGTAGGAATACTCGTTCAGCTTGTGCTCTGATGCACGACCGACCCATCGGCATGCAATGCACCATTGCTTCGAGGAGCGTGCCGCTGCTAGTCTGCATCAGCAAGGCGGCTCTTGCTGCAAGCCCTGCTGGCTGGCAATAGTTATTAGGTGCTCAATCGCCTCTCCCTAGCACCGCATTGGCAAAGCCGTGGCCAGCTTGCCAAGGAGAGCTGGCTCCTGGCCATGCTGTGAAACGCTGCAATGGCTCCCCATGCTCGCGCCCCTGCCAACAGCAACAGTGTGGTTCGACGTAGCTCCTGTGCGGCATACTACTGCGGCGGGAAGGCGTATCATTATTCGGTGCGCTGCTGGCGGCCCTGGCTGCAGCAGCAACAACGCCACAGCGTTCACGAGCATTGTTGCGGCGGGAAGGCATCTTCGGTGCGCAGGCAGCCCAGGTCGAAGGAGCCGGCCCAGCTGCAGCAGCGAAACCACCAGCATTCCGGAGCATTGCACAATTTTATCCGGCGGGAAAGCGTTTTTGGCGCTGGTGGCCGAGGCCACATGAACATGTGGCACAGTTGCTGCGGATTTACTGCGCAGTCATTGCGGTGGGAAGGCGTCCTCAGTGCGCTGGCGGCCCAGGCCGAAGAAGTCGATGTCCCCGTGGTCCACTATCGCGTGCAGCACGGGCACGTCGCCGCTGGCCGCCTGTGCGCGCGCCATCGCAGCGGCACTGGGGAAAGTGACGCCCGCGATGCACACCCTGCACAGAGAATCACAAGTCTCGAGTCTTGTACGTATCGTGGTAGCGTGCCATGGATGCGAGAGGGGAGTCGCCGTCTGCAGAGGCCCCAAGGCTTCTGTGACCTGTGGGTGCTTCCACTTGACTCGCCAATGTGTGCAGCTGTCTGTGCGGTTTGTGCAACTCTGTGAAGTATTTCAGCACGGCAGTACTCTGTAAAAGCGAACTGCAGCTGAGGTAGATGCAGCACAACAACCCAGCTCGATCACGGCCCACTTCACCTGAAGTCCGGGCGGACTGCCTTCTTGCGGCTGAACTGTGCGGCAGGCTTGAATACGTTCAATGCCTGCGTGGCGGAGCACCAAAGAAGCTTGGATCGTACAAGTTGATGATGCAACACTCAGACAGCTCCTCCTCTGATCCCGCCTGCCTGAGCTTGACGACTGCAGGGTTCATGGTGGTTGTCAGGGTTTGGCCTCAGCCTGGAACACAGCCACAAACCGTGTGCTGACGGTCGCATGCACCATGCAGGCATCTGTGCATGCGGCTGCCAATATGCTGCCAAAAGCTTGCCCAAAGAAACTCGATCACATCGCGACGCACCAGGGTCGCTGCCGGCGAGCTGTCCTGCGGGTCGTGCTGGGCGTCTGCCTGCCGTAGCGGCGTCAGGTTTGGCAGCCTGCGCAGCCGGCAGCCAGGGAGGTCTTTGGCAAGCAGCAGTCAAGCTGCTTTCGTTTGTGACTAGAGGCACGCGTCGCCGCACTGAGGCGTGAGACAGGACTGCTGGCACATGCACGTCTGCTCGAAGGCGTCACATGCGGTTGTCAGTGGAGCCACAGCCCATCAAATGCCCTTCCAAAGCCGCCGTTCCCAAATCCAAACAAGAGAGCGAACCTGTGCGCCAGCCGGGGCTCCGTTTCCGGCGGCGCCGTCACCGGCGCTGCCTTCGGAGCTGGCGCGTACAGCTCCATTGGGTGCCTGCTTTCACAGAGACACCAGCTGTTAGAGCAGAATGTGCGGGGAGCGACATGGTCTGGCGACCGGCAACTCTCGTCTTGCAATGTTGTGTTGTAGTGAAGTAAGGCAGAGCAAGGCACTGATCACAGATGTGAGTGTGGGTATGGAGTCCGACATGAGGGGAGCGCAGAATGAGGGTCTGGCGTCTCGTGAGTCTACACACCTGTAGACGATGTAGCCGGCCCTCGCGAGGCGCGCATACACTCGGTAGTGCATCAGCGGGTAGCCCGATGTAATCTGCGCGGCAGCACAGATAGAATGCCACGCCAGAACTGTGCAGGCGTCGAACTGTTGCAGCGCTGTTGTGCTGCCAATGACGGCCTTAGGTGGGGTCGATACATGCTCCGGCCCTGCATCCTGCCTGTGGTAGGAGAGCTGCCACACATGTTGTATGCCGCACTGAAAGGGAGAGAAGCCCGCCAGCGCCTCGTTTCTCACTCGCAGCAATCCCCTTTTTCGAAGGAAGAAGACCTGAATTGGAAATGATGAAATCGGCATACCAGCGCTTCCAGGGACTCCTGCAGCGACATCGGGCGCTGCAGGGTGGCGCCGCCCGGCCCCGCCTCCTCCACCACCAGGAACAGGTCCGAGCGCTCCACCAGGTACCTGGAACATCAGGGTTTCAAGAGGTTCGCGCAGGAATGATCTGATCGAGCCGGCTATTGCCTTTTGTCAGTGAAGCCGGAGGCAACCGTCCATTCGTGCGCAGAGGTGACAACCTGCTCACGGGCTGCTTCGCAGGCAGTATGCGGTCCAGATACCGGGCTGTGCAGCAAGGAGCCAATTTGACTGGCCCATAGTTAACGGCCCGCCATAGTGACAGGCCCAATGCGGCATGTGCACGCTCGCCGTGTGCGTCATCATGGTGTATGGACAGTGCAGGAGGCTGTGGGGAACACTCACACGGCCTCCTCTACGTGCAGGTAGCGCATCCCCCTCCGCGTCCACCCTGCAGCGGCACAACCGGCGGTCACGCTTTGCGCTGCCGCTCATTAGCATGCACTGCATGATTGCTCAATTTCCAGCATGGGGTTGGTGTTGTAGATTCCAACTTCTGCAACCCACCCATGCGATCGAGGTAGGGCGATTTTTTAATCACCACCTCCGCGTGTTTGGCTGCTGGCCGCCACACCGCCACCGACCAGCCCATTCTGTACGAATGCAGGGTCGTAGACGTCACATCGTTTGCTATGGCCGGAGATGAAAGACGGTCGCGCATTCTCACAGTGCCCGACTGTCTTCCCTGGAAACGCCAGAGCCACGGCACCATGATTGCAGGATGTCTCCAGGCAAAGTGTGTTTCAGCATTGCGGTGCATCTGCTGATCCAGGACCGATGCAAGACAGGCACAAGATCGCCGCACTTGGTGTGAGGCTTGGCCAGCCTGGCCTGCAGCGCGCCCAGGTGCTCCCGCAGCGACGCAGCAGGGTCTGCGGGCGGCGCGCCCGGGCTGTCGGCCCGCTCTATACGCACCACCGCTGACGGGCTTTCCGGGGCACGCATGGCCACCGAGCCGCTCTGCTGTGCTACGTGTGTCGCAAGTGGCGCGAGCGAATGCGGTGCTGGCACGACCGAGGGCGGTGGCAGCGCTGCAGCGCTGGGCTGGTCCGCCTCCATGGCCTCTGCCGGCGCCGGCGCCGGCAGCGCCGCCGCATCTGGCTGTGCAGCCGCGACGGCGGCGGTGGTGTCTGGAGCGGGTGCCAGTGGCGGCGGCAGGGCACGTGGAAGCGATGTAGCTTCCGGTGGCGGCGCTTGTTGCACCTTCTGTCCCTCTGCAGCGCCGCCGCTGTCCATTGCGGATGATGCACCTGCCGCTATTGTTACGTTCTACTGGGCTGGGGTGTCGCGATCTTCAAGAAACGAGAACTGTCGCGATGCGGACTATCAACAAGCAACGTGTGAGTGGGTTTTGAGCTGATCAGCGCTGACCGAATGCCTAGCCGTCGAGTGGCAGTAACGATGTTGTGCCAGAGCCAGTCAAGTATGGCCGATCGCAGCAGACGTGCAGACACGCCAAGAGTATCACGGAAATTACTTGCCTGCAAATCAAGAAGCTCGTGCCTTGTGGAGTGCAGCTGCAGGTCTTGCAGGAGCTCCGATACGTTCCGGAACGTCGTGCCCTGCATGCATTCGCTTTCAGTGCTGCACCTCACACAGTCGCATCGTTTGTTATAGATCTGTCTCACAGCGCCGAAGAGCCTTGAATTGACCGTCGCATCAACGGACATCTCATTGCAGACTGCAGCGATCCGCACCTGGCCATCAGACCCAGCACTTGGGCCAATTTCACCTGCTTCACACCGATCCAACGCCGAAGCCCAGTTCATCTGATCACATAGATTTGGCATTTAATTCCGGCATCCGCAGGACGCGTCAGAGAGGTCCAGCACCCCGCCGCGCTGCAATTTCCAAGCGGCTGGGAGCTGGCCCCTCATAAGCCTGCATGTCCGCGTTTGAGGAGGTCGGCGTGCTGCCCGAGCTCATCACGGCCGTCGAGGAGCTGGGATGGACGTGAGTACATGTTTGCTTTATGTCTTATGGAGGCGCCGCGCGCATGATCCGTGTACTGCCGCATGCGATGCATCGCTGTTCATCTGAGACGGTCAATCTGCAAAAGCACATGCCGTCGCGCGATACCACCGGCCATCGGACTCGCTTTCCTCCCCTTATCATCCTAAAATTCCACATTGTGTTCTGCACTGGTGCCGGCGCAGGCTGCCGACGCCCATCCAGGCGGAGGCGGTGCCGCTGATACTCGGCGGCGGCGACGTCCTGGCGGCGGCGGAGACGGGCTCCGGCAAGACCGGCGCCTTTGCGCTGCCCGTGCTGCAGATCGTGCACGAGACGCTGCGCGCACGGCAGCAGGGCGCCGACAGCGCCCCGACAGCAGGGTGCGCATGCTGGTTATACGGGCTAGACTGCAATGTGCACAAGCCGTGTGCCTTGGACGACCCATCAAGAGGGCCAGGCACATGAGCAGGAACTGGGTGCGCTGAGCCTGTAGCGAATGCCTGCCCAGAGCTGGGAGCTTGGGCACACAGATCACACGCTGGCGGCTTCCTGTGCCGCAGTGCCTGCAGGTCGAAGCAGAAGAAGTTGACATGCGCCATGAGCGGCCTCGACCGAGACAACGTGCTCGCGGTTGCGCCTGATGGTGCGTGCACATTGAACGTGCAGCAGAACTCATACTGGGTGGCGCTGCCTTCACCGCCTAGGCAGCACTGCACAGCAATACAGCCCCGCAAAGCATCCACCTTCACACTCGTGCGCCACTGCGCTGCAGGTCTGACATGCCAGTCGCGGTCGCAGCAGGCATGGGCTGGGGGCCGGGGCAAGGTGGGCGCCATCTCCAGCAAGGTGCGTACGCTTTTACGCTTCCCCTTGTGCCATGCACCGATGTCCCGCGACGCAGCATTGTCGCTGCTGAGATTGCTGCCTCTGCTGCTCCGACCTGGGTGTGCAAGGCTATACATGGCACCCTCGGCAGGCCTTCAGGTGAAGAGTGCACAGGTTCACATGCACTGCCCATACCAGGCCATACATCTTGAATTCAACAGCCAAACAGAACGAATGTGCAGGTGTATTTTGAGGCATGCGTCACGGACGAGGGCCTGTGCCGCCTGGGCTGGGCGACCCGGGCGGCCGGCTTGGAGCTGGGCACCGATCGCCAGGGCTTTGGTTTCGGCGGCACCGGCAAAAAGTCCTTCGGCCGCTCCTTCGACGACTACGGCCAGACCTTCGGTGCGTTACAGGCGCTTTGTGCCACATTGATGTGCTGCCAGCGCTGGACATGACAATCGCCACATAGATTGACATGCCCATGGCCATATTTCTGGGCAATATGCAGGTAGATCTCTGTGCACAGCGGCATGCGAACTCGTGACTTGGCGCAGGCCTGAACGACACAATCGGCTGCCTGCTTGACTGCGGCGGCGGCACGATCTCGTTCAGCAAGAACGGAGCGGACCTGGGGCAGGCGTTCGAACTGCCGCAGCAGCTGCGGGGCCGCGCCCTTTACCCAGCGCTGTGCCTGAAGAATGCGGAGGTTCGAGTCCTAACTTCTCCGCGTAACCGTCATCCACTGTGCTGTTGTGCAATGAGCTTCTGATAGTCGCGAGCTTTGCGAAGTGATGGTGCAGTTTCACTCTACAGGTGGCGCTCAACTTTGGCGCGACTCCCTTCCGGTTCGACCCGCCGCCCGGCTTCGTGGGCCTCGCCAATGCGCCGCCCTCCAGCATCGTCTCAGGTACATTCGTTGACACGCAAGTTGCCAGGGCGCAGCTCACGGCCATGCAGCGCCGCTTGTGGAGCCTCCACCATGCCCAGAGTGCTTTTGCCAAGTGAGTACCTCAAGTAACAAGCGACAAGAGCACATCTGCCGTCAACCTGCGGCGCCCTGCTTGTCAAGCCGCCTGTCCTTCCCCTTCTTTGCCCATGTCATTGGGACTGGGCCGAATCAAATTGCGCATGCATGCAGCAAAAGAAAGCAGCAGCTTGTGCCGAATTGCAGCCGAGGACGATGTGTCGGCGGAGGCGGCGGCCGGCGGCGCGCGCGGCCCCACGGCGCTCATCCTGGAGCCCGCCCGCGACCTGGCGGAGCAGACGCACAACTGCGTGACCGCCTTCAAGAAGCACCTGGTCAGCCCCCGGTGAGACCCGAGCGCAGGTGACAAGTGGCGTACCAGATGTGTTTCGACGTCCAGTGCGGTGTGTCCCACTGGTCAGAAGCGCTGTTCACTTGGTTTGTGACAGCACCTGGCTGATCTGCCATTACAAGGGACTCACATGCACAGCCGTGAGGCGGCACTAGATCAAATGAGACGTGGCGGAAGCCGTCAGCCCTGGTCGATCTGTGCGCGTGCAACTCTTCTGCCGGCTAGACAGTGTGCCGTCGGTTGGCGGCAATGCGGGGGATGATGCTGATTGATCGGCTGTCCTGGAAGTCTCAGGGAAAAGGCTGCAAGCTGAACTTTGTAGAACTCCACATTCGAACGTGACATCCATCTGCAGGCTGGACAGTGTGCTGTTGATCGGCGGCATTGCAGCGGGCCCACAGGAGAAGGCGCTCAAAGCGGGCGTCGACGTCGTTGTTGGCACGCCCGGTAAGAAGCCAGACTCTTGCTTGAGAACGGGCCTGCAGGCACACGGTGATGCAATTTTGCTGTCGGGCCTGAAGGCAGGCCACCACCTGGCGCGTGCAGCTCGCTGACATGTTGCGTGCGCCTGGGATTTGGGGGTTCATTGACCGGGCCTAGCTCCCTCGATTTATGCCAACCGAGCAGAGCCAGCGCCTGTGCTCGAATGCAGAGCGACCCGCCGCTGTCCTTGTGAACCTGCACTCTGTCAAAACCTTCTCCGTGGTCGTGATCCCTTCCACATGCGATGCTGCAGCGCGTGTGATGGACTACATCGAGAGCGGCAAGCTGTCGGTGGCCAACATCAAGTTCTTCGTGCTGGACGAGGCAGACCGCCTGCTGGACACCGGCAACCAGGTGCTTGTTTTTTCATTGGAGGCTTCCATTGGATGCTTCTACTGAAGTTTATCAAGAACCCTGTTACCGTCCGCCACCACCTGAGCAGCTGCCAGCAGGAGGGAGGGCGACAGCCGGGGCGGCGCAGCTGTCCAGGCGCGCTGCCATTCTGCGCAATACATCATCAAACTTTTGGGCAGGAAGGCTGCTTCCGCACCTGTTCCGAGTTCGACACAAGTAAATCAATATGAAGCGCTCTCGCCTGCTTCCTTTCGGTCAGTCCCATCGCAGTCATACGCCAGAGATCTGATGCGGCGCCGTGTGTCACATGCCGCAGGACGCCATCCTGAAGCTGTTTGGGCGGCTGCCCAAGGGCGGCGAGGGCGCAAGCCGGCTGCAGACGCTGCTGTTCTCCGCGACGCTGCACTCGCCCGAGATCCGGGATCTGGCCGCCAAGATCTGCCAGAACCCGGTGTACATTGACCTCAAGGTGCGGGTTGTAGAGGCTTTGAGAACTCTTGAGTTGGGGTTTGGGATGAAGCCTGCCAAGAACAATCAGGTGCACATTGACAACAAGGTGCATCTGTTGGGGTTTGTGGGCCAGGTTTCGTGCGTGCCGACCGACCCTCCATACCCGCGCACCTGGGCCACGTGGTCCGCAGCTGGAGGACGGCTGGAGGACGGCTGGAGGACGACTAATTTTATTGAAGTCCCGCGCTCTACAGCAAAGAAAATACGGCAAGCTTGCAGGCGTTGCTGACGTGATTGCCAAGTCACAGGGCGCTGGCTGGACAGCCGAAGCACTGTTGTCACTCATGACACGGCAACTCACTCAAATCACCCTCGCAGTAGAAGGACGCGGTGCCGGAGGTGGCGGACCACGTGCTGGTGCATCATCGCCCAGGCGCCTGGGGTCTGCAACAATATTGGTGTGTTTCATTTGCAGGGCAAGGACGCGGTGCCGGAGACGGTCGACCATGTGCGCCTGGTGACTTGCAACACAAACTCGTACAGTATCTTTGTCCAAACTCACATGATGAATCACCTGCCAGGGCAAGGACGCTGTGCCGGAAACGGTGGACCATGTGCTCGTGTCTGTCGACCCGCGGGAGGACCGCTCCTGGCTGCAGTCCGAGCCGCCGGTGCCCACCGACAACGCGCACCAGCTGGACACCACGGGTGAGGTCTCAGGGTATCGTGGGGGTTCCTGACACCTTTTGATCAAACCCCAAGATGAGCGCAGCCCACTGACGACGGGCACCAGCTGGACAACACCAGTGGGCGGCTTGCAGAATCTGCCAGACGATATGTTGCACGCTCAGCCTGTGGCTGAAGCCACTGCCACCTGCGAGGGTGTGCAAAAGTTCTGGCTGCGCCAGCGGATTCCAAGAGTATAAGGCCGCCTTGCAAGCTCCCACCCTGCCGTGTTTGCGCAGGCCCGCACGTGGACACTCGGAAGAACTGGTCGGAGGCTGTCAAGCGGCTAAAGCCGCGGCTGCTGCAGCGGCTGGCGGACACGCTCAAGATGGACAGCTGCCTCATCTTCGTGCGCACCAACTTTGACGCCGACAACCTGGAGGCCTTCCTGAACAGCCTGGGTGAGCTGCTGTAGTGTGGATGCTGTCTACAAAACACGTGAGATTGGATCCTGTAACTACTGACTTTGATGCTGAAACTTGGGGGCTGCCTGAACAGCACGAGAGATCGCCAGCGGCTCTGGGGTTCTCCAATGACATGTCCCTGCATTTCCGAACCCCCAAGGTGTCCAAGACACTTTCGTACTCTGCGGAGTACACTGTGGTTCACACCTCAGAGCAGGAAGGGCTTTATGCAAAGTCGAAAACACCAGCGTCCAGGTGCATCCAGATTGGCGCTGTTGACTGAAGTTGTGCCTCGAACTTGGCAGGCAGCGGGCGGGCATTCAGGGGCAAGGCGGAGAGCGGCAAGGAGAACCCCTACTCCTGCTGCGTGCTGGCCGGCGCCCGCAGCATGCACGAGCGCCGCGCTGCGCTGTCGGTGCGAAACTTGTAAACAATGATCTGATCTTCAGCGCCCTGATGCTGACGTGTTTGGCCACTCTTTGAAGTGTCACAGGTGTTCTTCATGTTGCACTCGTAGCAACCAGCATTCGCAGCATGACTGGACGCCATGCTGCCTGACAGCCATGTGCACACATCATATCGAAAAAGCAACACAGGCAAACGATACAGCTGTGATACTGACGATACAGCTGTGACACTGAACAACCAAGGCGCTATTGGGCAGGCCTTCAAGGACGGCGATGTGCGGTTCCTGATCTGCACGGACGTCGCGGCGCGCGGCATCGACATCCAGGGCCTGCCCTTCGTCGTCAACATGACGCTGCCCGACAGGTGCGCGCGGTAGATGCATGGCAACACCAGGCATGCCAGAATGTGGCTGCTTCTTTTCTGCACCTGGCATAAGATGAACAGTCCTCCAATGCATGTTGCGCTTGTCAGCCTTTGAACTAGCCTATGACGGACTCGCGCGACGCAGCAGTTCTGCATGAAACAGGTCGGAGGATTTTGTAGATAAAGTTTGAAACTTTTTAATACCTGCAAGGTTGCTTCGCTACTGCAGCTCATTTCTAAGATTGTGGCTACGCCACAATCCAAGGTTTCGGAACGAAACAACATCCACTGCACGGGGCATGTCAGCCACGTAAGGATGAGGAAAGAATTGATCCTTCTCATGTTGTGATGTTGAATGCCCAGGTCTGAGGACTACATCCACCGGGTGGGGCGCGTCGGCCGCGCGGATGTGCTCGGCCTCGCCATCTCCTTCGTGGCCTCCGTGCCTGAGAAGGCGAGCTCTTGCCTGTAGCATCGCCTAAGTAGGCAAATGACTTCGGCTGCCGCTGAACGTCTGGTGCACTGCGCCGCAGGCGGGCACAGCTGCAGCGTGGGGTCTGTCCAGCAATCGTGGTGGCCTGCTGGGTTGTGTTTCTGGTCCACAAGACGCTGTTCCCTCGAGACAGCGTCAACTCGCTGTGATGAACTGGGCACCGGACCGGACATCAGACTGGGCAAGCTTGTGTACGTGCAAGCCCATCAACTCACTGTGTATGGGCAGGTGTGGTACTGCACGGTCAAGGGGCTGCAGCCGTGGAAGCAGCCGGACGCTAAGAACACAAAGACGAACGACGACGGCGGCCACACCATCTGGTACGACGAGCAGATGCTGCTGAAGGTGCGTGCGGCACGACACCTACTGTGGAAACGATCCTGCCACTGCATCTGGGCTGTCAATGATGCCATTGCCCCCTGCCAAGAGCTTCACGATGTGTGCCGTCTTCCCCACCCAAGCATCGAGCCAAGAAAGCCCTGCCCTGCACTGTGCCTGCACCTGAGGTTTCATCCATTCCCTATCTGCTCGCCCCTCCGACGGATGCAGTTAAAAAACCATGAATCACCTTCACGCAGGAGATCGAGACGCGGCTGGGGCGGCCGGTGTATCCCCTGGCGGCAGACATGACGCTGCCGCCGCAGGTGGCGGCGCGCGTCGGCAAAGGAACCTACGGCCAGGCGCGCGACTCGGAGTCCACCGCCGAGCTGTCCGCCCACCAGCAGCAGGTGAGAGCTCCATCCAACAGCATCCTCCTGAGATTTTGAGTACTTGGTTGCTTTCAGCTGCTGTGCTGCCGCTTGAAGCGCATGATTGCGCAGACTCCACACTTTGCTGCTGAGGTGCACGCCATGAAGCACACTCTGGGGCTGCCCTTTGACAATTGATACATGATGTGACCGCAGGTACAGCCGGTGCTGAAGACGCTCACGCAGCTGGAGCGGGATGCGCAGTACTCCTTCTTCGACCTGCAGCGCCGTTTCTCGGCCGCTGCATCGGCATGATTAGATTGCCCGCTGCTCAGTGCGAAATGCAGCGCCGCCCGCGTGCTCCTAGATTGTGTTTCAGACTAGTGTGAGAGGCGAGAGAGTGCAAGCCTAAGCACTTTGAGGCACAGGTTGACCTGTCAGGTCCTGCACATACGGTTTATGGTGGCAAAACCCTGAAAGGCTCAAGGTGTCGGACCTACAGCGTCGGCCTGATCCCGGGTGCATTATGTATTCGCGGTACTCGATCACAACAGAAACTCAAGTAGCGTGAAGCTCCGGAACGTGCAGCATCAACAAAGTTGGTGACAAAAGAATGCATACGTGAACTCGAGACTGCAGAGAGGCTATGCAGCTCGGCACCTCGGCGTCCTGCCTTTACACAGGACGCTTGTTGCGGCAATGCAGACGTGCACAAGCCATTGATCAGCGACAAAGCGCTCCCCAGGTTCGCTGTCTGCGTCTCACTCATACTGCTGTACCGAATGCCGAGGCGTTCTCGATACACAGCGTTTCCATACAAACAATCACTGCCGTGCAGGTCAGTTGTGGGGCACACAGCCTACCAGCGAGGCTTCTTGGGGCGTGCAACCGGCGGATATGGTCGCCCAGCACAGCACCCGTGCGGCTCAGACCAAAGGTGAGGCGCTTGCGGCCGTCATGTCACAGCGGCTTGCACAACGGAGATGCGATCCTCCAGCAACATGAAGCAGTACTCTATCGCCTTCGCCTCTGCTGCACGTCCGTGCCATTTGAAGTCTTCAACCTTCTGCGCTTCAGGTCCCGGGCAGACGGTGCGGCACCATGTCGGCAGCAGCGGAAAATGCTGCGGTGCCCAAAGCGCAGGCGCGGACAGCGGACGCAGCCGAGCAGCAGGTGGCGGACCACTATGAGCAGCGGAAGGCCAAGTCGCGGCAGCGGCGGCAGCGGCAGGCGGAGGAGCAGCAACAGGCAGCGGAGCAGCAAGGCCCGGGCGGCAGCCAGCCGACGCTGAACCAGTCGCAGCAGCAGGCGGCCCTGTTCGAGGGGAAGTTCGGCCTGCCGGTGAGGCGACGAACCCAGCCCTCGGTGTCCTGAAGCCGTCTGCAGTGCCTCCATGATCGTGAGATGCACAGCGGATGCGGCTCGCGCTGATGCGCAAATGCTGCTGAATGTGCACCCGCCTGTCATGCCATTCGCCCGACATGGTTCATCGCCAGCACGCTTGTCCAAGGCCGCTGTTATAAGTAAGCGAAATGCAACGTGAAATTAGGCAAGTTGATCTTATGCCCGACGCCTTTGCTGTGTGTGCGGCCAGGTGGTGCGGAGGTACCTGCGGTATGAGGAGCTGCTGCGGGACGTCCGGGCGGAGAAGGTTTCGGAGCTGCTGTTCTTCTCGCACAAGGGCACGCTCGAGCTGGAGGGCGTGTGCCTGGTGGCCTACAGGTGCGCATACCACCAAAACACAACAGTCAAATGAAGTGAGATGCCAATGAACAGGGCACGCTCGAGCTGGAGGGCGTGTGCCTGGTGGCGTGTCTTTGCATGCAGTCGGTCGTCTGTGGGCTGGAGCAAGGGACCAAGAAGTTTACCTTGTCTCTCCTGCCTGCCTCCGTGCGCACAACACACACACTCCACGGCCTTCTGTCTTGGGGTCGCCACAGGGACGGCACCCTGGCGCAGAGCCTGGTGCCCGACTACGACTACAGGATACCGTATGCAATGGAGACGCACGGCGTCGTCACCTCCCGCCTGCGCTGCACCCCCGAGGCGAGTGCCCCTGCGTGTTTGTCAATTGGTGCTCAAAACCGGCGCCAATCTACACACCGAGTGCGCTGCATGGACGCTGCTGCCCTACGGTGCTCATAGCCTCTGCAAGCGGTCGTCGCTCTTTGTCACACTGGCAGCCATGTGCAACAGGCTGCAGACTCCTGCGGAACGTGGTGCACCAGGCACAGAAGAGCCTGGTTCACGCCCTCTGCACGGAGTCTGCAGAATCAGTTCAAACCATCCTGCACCCAGCGCCATGGCCATCGGCATTTTCTGCACTTGGTGCATGGCAGTCGCCCCAGCACCATCGACGCACGATCGTTGTTTGATTCGGTCGAACCTGTATCCTGCGGGCAGGCCGCCCGCCGCCAAACAGGCCGCGGGGCGCGAGGGTGGAGCGTGAAAAGAGCATTGTCCCTGACAACCTAGGGAATCATAACGAAGTTGAGTTATTGAAAGGAATCACAAATAAAGTCAAACTTGCAGGCAACGGAGCTGACGCCAAACAGGCCGCCGAGCCTGAGTGTGGAGAAGATCTTCACCAACTGGCTGCCGTTCGCAGCGTTGGCGGCTGTGTACGTCGCCACGCAGATCGCCGCACGGCTCAAGGTGTGCTTCTTGGCAGACGCCTGCCAAATCCTTTTTGTGTGGGCCCTTTCTCAGCTGTGCGGCATCATCTGTAACGTACCTGCATGGCAGTGCGGCGTGAGGAGCTAGATGTTGCCTGACTTGACGAGGAGCGGGGAGGCCCGACGTACTGCACGCTAGTCTTGCATCGATGCACCCGGAAACGACGCGTTACAAAACTGCGCTGCAGGGCGACGCGGGGGACTAGGTCCAGCTGCATGCTTGTGACGCTTGAGGTAAAGGCGCTCTGAGAACTGCAACTCCGCTGGAATCTGCATTTTCGCTGCAGGGTGACGCGGAGGACCGCGCAAAGCTGCGGGCGGCGGACAAGGAAAAGCTCCGGGAGATGGACGTGGAGCGAGACGTGGACCAGCGGCTCATGGAGGCGGAGGAGATGGCCGAGATGGGCATCAGGTGCACAACTTGTCACACCTGCCACCTGTGGAGCGACCAAGAACATCACACTGCATCACAGCGCCTCCTGACGGCCAGGTCGGACTCTGGAACCAAGGCACGGCAGATCATTGATACTAGCAAAATACATTGCGCTGCCGCAGCGTGGCTCAGATCCGCGCCAACCTGGATCAGATGCATTCTCCCTGCAAGCCTGCAAGCCCGGAAGGGGTTGTCGGGATTTTAAAAAGGGACTATAAGAAGATTTGTTGCGCTGCCGCAGCGTGGCGGAGATCCGCGCCAACCTGGACCGCATGCAGATCCCCTACGAGCCGGCGGCCATCGAGGCCCTGGTGGCGGCGGCGGACAAGAAGCGGCGGCTGCGTGCCGAGCCCGACGGCCCCGTCGAGTTTTACAACGACAAGGTGAGAGACTCCATGCCCTACAGTGCGCTCGAACTTCGAATTCGACGTCTCGTGAGGACGTATGACAGCAGCATTGCGTGCTTATGACGACAGGCTAAGGAGCAGGCGGCCTGGAACGAGGAGCAGAAGCGGAAGCAGGCGGAGGAGGAGGGCGAGACGGATCCCATGGAGGACGCTGCCGCCTTCCTCAAGCTCTCCACCGCGCGCCTCACCAAGGCGCGGATGCTCAGCGTCTATCAGTGCTGCTGGTGACGGCTCTCAGGGGAAGCTGTTCAGGACTTCAAGCTGTCCACCGTGTGCCTCACAAAGGCGGGCAACGGGATTTGGCACATGGAACTTCACATCCAGCATGCTGACCGACATGCCACTGCTACCTCTGAATCACCGACCTAAACATGGCCACAACACGATATTAGATGAGCGAAGCATGTCAACACAGGATGCCGCTGCTCATGACCGCAGGCTAGCGACTTCGCGAAGGAGAAGCTAAGCGTCAAGAGGGGTTGACTGACTATGACCAAGCAATATGGAATCAACACAATCGATTAGAAATCACCCTCATTCGCAGGCGACGGACCCGGCGGAGGAGAAGCTGCGCATAAAGATGCGCAAGGCCAAGCGCAAGATGAAGGGCGTCAACCTGCAGTACGTCGCCGACCGCCGCGTCTTCTTCGACGACGTCGCCGGCATTGGCGAGGCCAAGGTCTGCCGCAGTCATTTGTTGTTTTTTCTTGCGACTTGAGGCATTGTAACTGTAAAGTACTACCACGTTCCTTTCTTTTGATCGCCGTGTGTACTTTGACGACGTTGCCGGTATCGGCAAGGCCAAGGTCCGCGCCGCGCTCTAACTTTCATCTCCACAACTATCATCGTGTTATCCTGTTATCTCTTTGCGCTGCCCCCTTCAACGACGTCCCCGGCATCAGCGAGGCGAAGGTGCACCTGAATGCGAAGTTAATCTCTGGACCAATGCGCAAGGGAGGAGGCGGCTGTCGTCATCTGTCATGCGTTTCTGCATGCATTTCCAAGAAGTGCAACAGCAGCAGGCTGCTCGTGCAGCATGCAGCTGGACTACCACGCATGCTGTACCCCACAAGCGGTGGCAACTGGCCTGACTCATGTAGCGAAAGGCATGCACGCCAAGCACAAACGAGCTTCGCGGAACTGCATTCTAAAGCTACACACCGGCTGCTGGCTTGTAGGTGGAGCTGCTGGAGGTGGTGGACTTTGAACTGGAGCAAACGATTCGATGACCTGTTTCTATTTCGCTCGTATTGGCTTTGTCATTTTGGTTCTCTCACATCAAGTCTTGATTGACACCAGTGCTTGGCTGCCTGCAGGTGGAGCTGCAGGAGGTGGTGGACTTTTTCACAAAGCCGCAGCTGTTCCGCGCATCGGGCGCGCGCATCCCCCGCGGCGTGCTGCTTTGCGGGCCCCCCGGCACCGGCAAAACCCTGCTGGCGCGCGCGGTGGCCGGCGAGTCCGGCGTCGCCTTCCTGAGCCTCAACGCCTCGGAGTTTGTGGAGATGTTTGTCGGTGTCGGCGCCGCGCGTGTGCGCGATCTGTTCAACCAGGTGTGTGCCCGAATCCCAAAAGGAACACAGTTTATAGGAACTTGCCTATCGAAGGCCTTGAAGCTTTTTGTGGGAATATTCGTCGGCGTCGGCGCCGCACGCGTGCGCGACCTGTTCAAGTAGGTGGGCTGCAGAAGGAAGTCATATGAACGGAACATGCCCATCAGAATGTCACCCTTTTCGTGGAGATGTTTGACGGCGTCGGTGCCGCCCGCGTGCGCGAGCTCTTCAACCAGGTGTGGATTCGGCTCAGTAGAATTGTCAATGGAACTCACCCATCAGAACATTTCCTCTGGTGATATGTTTGTCGGCGTCGGCGCCGCGCGCATGCGCGACCTGTTCCAACCAGGTGCGGATGCACCCGCTGCATTGAAGTCGATACGGTATTGCACCCGGCCTCAGTTGGCCTCTGTGTTTATCGTGCTTTGTGGGGACCATGCATCTGACGGCGTCGCTGCAATGCTGCAGGCGAGGTCCCTGCGGCCGTGCATCATCTTCATGGACGAGATCGACGCGGTGGGCCGCACCCGCGGCGGCTCCCAGGTCATCTTTTGACCCAGTCACCCGGCTTCTCAGACTGCTGGAAGGCAGCACTTGTGACAGCGGTTCGCGCTTTCGTCTGTGGCATTGTGGTCACCCTCTGTCTGCCCATGTGCATTTGCGCATTTGGAGTGAGGACTGAAGTTGAATTACTGTGTACCTAAACTTAATGCTGCAGGGCAACGACGAGCGCGACACCACGCTCAACCAGCTGCTGTCCGAGATGGACGGCTTTGGCGACGGCGGTGTGTTTATCATTGCTCATCTGCGTGCCGCTGATGCCAAACCTGAATGCTCACACAACAGACATCGCACTGCGCGCCTGATTGACGTGCGAACCGCTCATGTTTCGAGAGCGGACTGCCGTCACCTGCCTGCTTGCCTGCTGCTGATTGCGCTGCTGTTGTCAGAACTGAGACTGGCGTGTGACTAGAATCAGTATATGAAAACAACTACGAAAAGACAGACAGTTCCCTCAACAATCCCGTTTTTTGATACTAAACCCTGCGGGTGTTTCCTGCAGGCGAGACGGGCGTGATCGTGATGGCGGCCACCAACCGGCGGGACGTGCTGGACCCGGCACTCATCCGGCCGGGCCGCTTCGACCGCATCATCCACATTGGGACGCCCGACTTTGACGGCCGCATCGAGATCCTGGAGGTGCATGCAGACTCCGCCGTTCCTGCCACTGGCAATGCCTTTGCCCGTCTGTGGGACTTGCACTGACAAAACAGGCGCAGACTGCTGCACAACCAAATGTTTCTATTTTCGATTGAGCAGGTGCACCTGCGGGGCCGGCCGACGGAGGAGAATCTGGACCTGCGGGCCATCGCCTTTGAGACGAGCGGCTACACGGGGGCGCAGCTCGCCAACCTGGTCAACACCGCCGGCGGCTTCGTCGGCAAGGAGGGCCGCGAGCTCATCACCAAGGCCGACCTGCTGCATGTGCGGCCCCTTGTGCGGATATGGTTATTCACATCGATTCCGCCACCAAAATTGTTGCGGGCGGCTTTGTGGGTGCATGGAAACAAAGCACAGGCATACACACGTAACACTGACGCGTGAATTCATCACCAAGGCCGACCTGAGCTTCTCGTGACAAGCGCTCTGTGCCGTGTGTGGGGGCTGCTCAAATGATGGCACAGCTGCCTGATGGCGTTATGCGTGGGTCAGGGTTTGGCAGCTGACGGCAGGGGCTCTCCTTGCGTGCGGGGCGCTCGCGCGCTTTCAGCTGTGCTTGTATCAATACGGACGAACGAGGTCGCTGTCTCCATGCCGCAGGCGTTGGAGTGGGAGCGGGTGGGGCCGCAGCGGCCGGCGCCCAGCCCAGAGCGCCGCCGCCGCATCGCCGTGCAGGAGGGCGCCACCGCCCTCGTCGCCACCCTGCTGCCCGCCATCGAGCCGGTGCGAGCTGCTTCGACCGTCCTGCGGCCTGTGGTGCCTTGGCGGAATAGTAGTAGTTGCATGCAGCGCAAATGGCGTTGCGGTCTTTTGAGGCCTGCATTGTTGCTTTGAAGTCCCGGCTCTCGTTGTACACCCGCAGGTGCAGCCGGGGACGACTGCGCTGCACCAGAGCGCCGCACCAGAAGCTGCTGCTGAAGCATGGGATCCTGATGGTATTCTGAAGCTGCTGTCCCATTGCTGATTCAACCTGACCCAAAATCTTATTGTGCTCCCCCAGCAGGTGCAGCGGGCAACGATCGCGCCGCTCCAGAAGCTGCCGCTGGGGCATGTGACTGCCGGTGTTTCCGAGGCTGCACCACTTTGCTGAACCAGTGTCCTCCATTGTGCGCCCGCAGGTGCAGCGGGTGACGATCGCGCCGCACCAGAAGCTGCCGCTGGGGCACATGATCCTGGACCTCAACGAGGGGCGCGAGCTCGCCAGCCTCTTCACGCGCCGCTATCTCACCGAGCAGCTGCGCCTGGTTTTGGCCGGTGCGCCCCTGTCATCGCCCCGCCGCGTCACCCGGCCCACTGCTGCATGTGTTCAGCAAATGGCTAACTTCACCCGGCTCACTGCTGCATGTGTTCAAAACCCTTTCCTTGCTGGTTCCGGTTTTGGCGGGGCGCAGTGTGCCCAGCTTTGCCTGTGTTGCAACCTGTCGCACTTGGCTGTGCAGGGCGATGTGTGCCCTGCAACAGGCGTCAGCCTCCGGCGCCCCATCCGTCGCGTAGTTGCGCACCTGCATCGTGGCGTCTCACCGCCACCCGCCAGATCCTTGACCCCTAAACTCTGAACCCTAAACCCTGCAGGCCGGGCAGCGGAGGAGCTGATATACGGGCCCGACGAGATGAGCACCATCAACCAGCGCAGCCTCATGATGGCACGCCGCATCGTGCAGAAGCTGGTCGTCTCCGGCGCCATGAGCGGCAGCGCCGCCCTGGGCCCCGCCCCGCTCTCCTCCCCTGTGCCCTTCGCCTCGGCGCTTGCCCAGATCGTGCCCAGCCGGGTGCGTGCTGCCTGGACAACACCTGCCTGTCGGAAGCGTCAAGCCAGCCGCGCGTGTTGAGGTGGCGTTGACTGCCTCAAAAGGTGTCAGCAGAGCCTCCTCGCGCCTCACAACATCCATTCGCAAGTCACGGCGGCGCCACATGACGAGGCAGGCAAGAAGACGGCGGTGCTGCCCCCAACCTGCAGCTCGGTACATTTGCAATTCATCCGTTGTAAATGTTATGCACCGTTCACGTCTGCTGCAGGTCACGGCGGCGATGCTCGACAAGGCGGACAAGGAGATGGCGGCACTGCTGGCGGAGGCGTATAATGGACATGAAGGCGATGCCGAGTTTCCATTATCTGAGCACTTGACTGCCCGTGCCATGCAGGTCACGGCGGCGACGCACGACGAGGCGGACAAGGAGATGGCGGCGATGCTGGCGGGGGCGTACGAGGACGTGAAGGCGATGCTGACGCGCAACCGCGGCGCGCTGGACCTCGCAATCGACGCCCTGCTGGAGCAGACGACACTGTCCGGCGCAGAGGTGAGACATCGCAAACAGCAGGCCGCCTCTTGCTCTTTGGCAAACAGCACACAGACGGGGAAAGATAGGGTGCTTCGAGCCTGCCGGACCAGGGCAGCTTGATCATGTGCCTGGGTCCGCTGAGTGTGCAGTGCAAATCGTGCAGTTTGTAACGGTGTGATATTGGCCCCCTGGCGCAACATGGCCACCATCTGGTGACAAGGGAGCTAAAACCCCGTGGCACAGGTGCGGGCGCTGGTGGAGATGAACGGCGCGCAGGACGACCTAGACCGCCGCGCCGCGGATAAGGCGTCCTTCCTGTGAGTGCGGCCGCCCCGCCGCTGGCGGAGTCCGCCACGGCAGTGCTACAGAACGAGTGGCAGACGCAGCGCCGTGGACAAGGCCTTCCTTCTGCGAGCGCCAGGCAGGAATGTTTCCTTGCGTAGTGTGATACCCAGTTGGCAGAGATACAAATGATGGCACGGGAAGTTGGTCGGCCTCATCCTGTGCTGCGGCGTCATCATTTGCAGGTTTGTGTGTGACTGCAGTGACGTTTGGTTCACTAGGGAAAGGAAGTACACAGGTCACTGGAGAAAGGAAGCACAGGTCAAGGCATTCTGCCATGTTCTGTAACGGCATACCCAGATCCTGAAAACGATGGTGTGCCGGACCATGCCAAGTGCTGCCCATTGAAGTCCTCTCTGGCAGGCCTCGAAGACGGATCGCTCGGGCAAGGTTTGGTAAGTGATGCAATCATGAGTTGATGTCTTCGAGAAAGAGCAAACATGAGCAGGGCGCAGCTGCATTGCGATGAAATTTGGAAGCTTGATACCTGGGAGTTTATATAGGCATGCTTTCGCATCTCCAGTATGCATCGCCAATGTGACATTTGCTAAGGCATCGGGATGCGCGCAAACGGCAGAACGTGCTTAGCAACAGCGTCCTAGCCGCTTTGCCGCACCATGCTCAAAGAATAACCTCGTCACCTAAAACCTAGAAATCCGACAAATCGCAAAACGAACTAGAGAAAAGTACAGGGTTCTGAAGGTTCGGCAGATTGCCAAGCCGACTGCAGTGTGTCAAAAGATGCTGGGCTAGCATGTGGCCTCAGAGCTTGGCCAGCTGCTTGGCCTTGCCTTGGAGGCGCGCCAGGACGCCGCCGAGCGCCTTTGTGACCGTCGGGGTCTCCAGCATCGCCCACGCCTCAACGGCTTCTGCCTCTGCCTGCTCCTCCCAGGCGAGACCGAAATCGTCATACAGCCGCTTTTTGGTGATCTGCCGCCCCCAGTCGGGCAGCTTGAGCAGGTCGGCCATCGCGGCCTCGGCCGCGGGCAGCAGCTGCGGCGTCGGCACAATGCGGTCAATGAGGCCGACTGCCAGCGCCTCCTGCGGACTCGCCAGCTTGGCAAACTGCAGCAGCTGCGCGGCGGGGCCCTGGCCTGCAGCAGTTGACAATTGTGTGGTCAGCCATGGAGGAACCGACTCGGGCTGCTGGGTGGTGAGCGCATGCAGGGACACATGCGCAGGACAGCAACTGTGCTTTTAGGACCTGCAGCAGCAGATAGACATGACAGCACGTGCAATGTGACCTTCATGGAGTCGGCAGACACAGTTGTTGCAAGGTTGCGAGGGCGCATGCTGCCCCCTTTGCAATGGTCAGAATTGCGCACCTATCAGGCGGACCATGTTTTGGGCCCAGTAGTCGGGAACCGGGATGCCGAGCGCAACCTCGTTGAGGCCGATGTGGCCAACCTGCGTCATGAGGCGCACGTCGCAGCACAGCGCCATGCAGCAGCCGCCGGCGGGGCAGGCGCCGCGGATGGCGGCGAGCGTCAACAACGGCGATCGCCGCAGGCGCGCCAAAAACGTAGTCTGCGTGATCCAGAAGTCCGCGTGCCGCTGCCGGCTGGTGCTGGGCGCATGCAGCTCCTGCAAATGATGAACATCCGAACACGAGTGAGTGTGCTCAGCCTGTGCAGCCTCCTCGGACGGAAACTCTTACGGACTATATGAAGGAGGGACAGGTATTGCATTCCAGGCAAGCGTGCAGGTACTGACATGGATCACTTCAGGGAACACGGCAGGCATTGGCGTTAGCATGTTCTGTGCACGAGCACGTCACGAAAACAAAGCGCATGCAGCAGCAGGACCACCTTCAGGTCGTTGCCGGCCGTGAAGACGTCGCGCTTGAGGCCGGACACCCAGACGACGCCGCGCACCGCCGGATCAGCTTCCAGTGCTTCCAGCGTTGCCAGCAGCTCCCGCCACAGCTCCAGGTGCATGGAGTTGACGGGTTCCCGCGCGATGGTCGCCACGGCATACCCCGTCGGGCGCTTGTCCACTTTAATGTATGGCGCCATGCCTGCGGCGGCAGCAACAGACATAAGATTTGCCAGCAGATAAGTGTTGGATGTGATTTCGAGATGGTGTTGGGGATTGATGACATGTCTTCCTGCTCTCAGTTCAGGTCTCCAGGTTTTTTCCTCAAACCCCGCTTGGGGGTCGGTAGAACGAAAGTATTTGGTCATCACCGAGCAGGAGGCGGGGCACAATGTGATCATAACACGTCTGTACACAGTGGCGGGCTGCCGTCAGGTTTTAACAGTTGATCTCACTGCTGAATGGCTGTCCAGCTCCGAAGGTGTCCTAAGATTTGTTGATTATTCATCATCCGACGGCCCGACAAGCGATAACATGTAGTCGTCTGATTCCTTTGCGAGAGTCAGAAAGAACGCAGCTCATATTGACATCATGTTGTGTGTGTCAGTTGTGTGTGTGATTATGAGTCCTTCATCACCCTCTCGCTCTGCGTGCATACGTGTTGACGGCGGACAAAGTGGGGTAATGTCTGAGAATGCAAATCCTGTGATGTATCACCTGCAGGTGTCGCGCTCCTGCCGGCGGACCCAAGCCTGTTTGCCTCAGCCGCCGAGGGTCCCCTGCAGTGCACGGCACGCTGCAGATGAGTTGCAGTAGGAGATGTGCGTCGTTTACATGGTAACTGCCAATCGAATGACAGCCGCCGTCTGCCTTAAGGATCTATGATCTCCTCAGGAGTATTTGGGGCGTTATCGCAGCCTATGAATGCAGGCTGCGCGCACAGGGGTATCTGAGGTTCGCAGCTGCAGCACGGAATGCAGGTTTGTCACATGCAAAATCTGCAGGAGTGCCGCTGCTTGTGACAAGAGTGACGATGGTGCCCTCATCGTAGATGTGCTATGGTGTCTCTCATGTGGAGAGATCTCAAAGATTGTGATAATCATCGGGCACCAGGGGCGAGCGTGCATCGCTGAGACCTGAGAAGAAAGTGCTTGGAAACAAAACGGCTTCACTGCCTACCTTGCGACGCGCTTGCGGTCCTCGATGGCAAGCCCACCCCAGTTGAATTGTTGAAGGCGAGCGCAGATGCGCAGAGCTTTGCAAAGGAGCTGTCTGATCGGCCGTTCCAGCTGCACAAGTGCGTCAGTAAGGATGACAGCTCAGTTACGGTTGCTCAAACGTCACCCGGCACAGCGAGGCCGTCGGCGACGGCACAGCACGATTGAGAGTGGAAGCGGGGCGAAAGCAGGAGTGAAAGTGAGTTGTGGTGCGCACTGGCGGCTGGCGAAAGTGTGTCGGAGAGTCGGGATCCTAGCTTGCAAGAGTCCCCTCTCGAGTGCTGCACATGATCATCTTGTTCGTCCGCATTATGCTGGCCACAGCCTCGACATCGACCATCAGAGTGTTGCCTAGCGTCGTATAGGGTGTGGGAGACGCGCTGCAGCGACTGGTGTGAACAATATTCTATCCACATTGATGGGAGACTGATACCGCGCCTGCATCAGCAGCTGCCTGCACGGCTTGGTCATGGCTGCAGCTGACACAGGACTCGCTGATCTCGTCGACAGTGAGTTCTACAAAAGCCAACACCATGCATGCATGCGACTGATCTCAATTCGCCCGCGGCACGATGCGCACTGTGACTGCCACTGATGCAAATCTTCCTGTCTGCAGCGACAATCTCGGTGATCACAAACGACGGACGCAACATCGTGGTGAGGTCTTGCATGCCATCACGCATTTTCAGCTTCTTGTCACACCTGCTCGCGCCGCAGCCCTCAACCTAATTCGGCCCTGCGCTGTTTGTTGTCCTGCAGGGCATCCTGCGCGGCTACGACCAGGCCACAAACCTGATCCTGGACGACTGCGTCGAGCGGGTGTACTCCACCAAGGTGCGGGCTGAAGCTGCGTCAGCAATCTTGTTCCAGCAGCACGCTGCCGCGGCGGCAGGCCGCCAAGCGGCCCTTGACGTCGCAGAGGCGTCTCTTTGCTGTCACCCGAGTACGGAAGTGCAGAAGCAAAAGCTCCAATCTTATCTTAGTGTTATTGTTTCTACAGGCGGGGGTGGAGGAGCTGGACCTGGGGCTGTATGTCATCCGCGGCGACAACATGTGAGCCCGCAAGGAACAGCCGCCGCATGCATGTGTGTCCTGCAATAGACAATCGGTAGTTATGCATGTTCCTGCAGAGCAATCATGCTCCTGCATACAGATGCTAAGTCTGCACTGAAACATGTTATCGATACGCTGCCGCTGTGCCTTGCAGCGCGGTTGTGGGTGAGGTGGATGATGAGCTCAATAGGTGCGCTTGTTGCACGTTGTGCTGTAACATACCTGCTGCAACATACAGCCACCCCTCCGACTAGTCTCTCAATGCTGAACCTGAGGACCGCCCAGCGTCAAGTGTTCACTGTCAATCTCACGCAGGGAAATCGATCTGAGCACCGTCAGGGCGGCACCACTGAAGCCGCTGATACACTGATGCGGGGGTGGAGACGCTGAGGAGAAGACACCGCAGCTGGGCATGCGCCGTGCATACAAGGCTCTGATACTTCGTTCGAGAAGCACTGACCATGGGCGATGGCTCGCAACGTGTTTACGAGCTGATCGGCTGGGTCTCTTCATAGGTATAGGTACACCAGGGCAAATGTTCTTCAAGAGCTCCTGAAACCGTTGCCTCCCAAGTCACTGCCCACTCACGGCAGCCTCGCCTGCGCTCAGCAGTCACCCCAGCCCTAGACCCAGCCCATGGCATACCGCATGATCTGCCGTTTCGCGGGCGGCGTCGCGTTCAGGAGGTCCAGTCCCAGGCTGCGCACGCCGGCCAGCGGCCCCGACTGCGGCCTGAATACGCGGCCCAACGCGTCCAGCGCCCCCATCATGGCCACGTTCGCCTTCTGCCGCGGCCCCTCGTATGCCTCCTGCAGCAGGTTGCTTTGGAAAGTAAAGTGACAGTAGAGTGAAGAGGAAGAGACATGATATTTATGATGTGATGGAGCTGTTGAATTCACATTGCATGGCAAGTATCAGCACGGGGAGCAGCCTCAGCATGCCCCCAACCAGCCGCACGCGTCTGCGCAGCATTGTTAACACTACCTAGGCAGCAAGTCGGGTTTGGGGAGCAAAGGACAGAATATAGAGGTTTGTCCACAATCAGGGGGGAGCATTGCGCACCGCGAGAAAGTCCGCGTCGCCGACGTCAGTACCGCTCTGCACCGCTGTCGCCACCGCCTCTGCCAGACATGATGCGTCCGCCAAGCCCAGGTTGACGCCCTGCCCCGCCAGTGGGTGCACCGAGTGCGCTGCATCCCCAATGAGCGCCACGCGCCGCCGTACATACCTGCACATGGTGACTGGAGAGGCTAAGGCTGGCACGCACGAATGTCTCGAGCCGTTCGCCAGCGGGCATTGCTGCCGCAGCACGCAGCACCGAGTGCAGATGTGTTCTGGAACGGCCTTCCAGCAGGACGGCAGAATCGGCAGCAGCTTCCATGGTAGACGAAGGCAGAAGGCAGGGCAGAAACAATGGGCGCAGCGAGGCAGAAATAGTGCCTACCTGCCGGCATGGCAAAGCCGCAACGGGAAAGAGCGCGGCGGCCCGCCCGCCCAGCCCGTGACCAGCGGCGGCGCCTATTTCAGGCGGATCCAGTCAGGACTTTCTGGACAGTCGGGCACAGCGGCATCTCTGCATCCGACAAGAGGCAGCCGGGCGGTCGTGGGCAGTCAGGCATTTTCAGGGCGGTCAGGGTGTCAGGCGTGATGCCTGGATGGCGGCGCCGCCAGGCAGCCACTCACGCACCGCTTTCGTCATCCACGCACAAGCAACAAGGCAGCCAGGCGGTTACGACCTGGCAGCCAGGGTTTCGAGATCTCGAATCTCGCCTGAAAGACACCGCCGCCGGGCAGCCACTCGCGCAGCGCGGTCGTCAGCGGCGACGCCGGCGCCGAGGCCCGGTTGCCCAGCGCCCGGTTGGCCTCTGCCGCAAACTCCGCTGGGGTGCACGCCTCCAGCTCCTTTGCCTGTGCATCACACGCAGTCTCGGATCCTGCCATGTCTTGGTCTTCTGCCCAGATCAAGTATCGACTGGAAAATGCGCATCCCACTTCGGAACTCCAGCAGGATGCATGCCGCCTGCCTCTTTGCCTGCGCATTTTGATGATGACACGATGATCGGAGACCCTGGTGATCAACGACCCAGATGAGCTGGAGAGGCAATCGGCCGCCGAGGCAAATCCAGCGCGCGCGGGGGCGGGGGGGGGGGGGGGGGTGTTCAGAAACATGCCCCGCCTGCTCACGGGCATCCGGCCCACATCTTTGGACGCCTTGGACCACACAATGTTGAACATGCCGCTCCGCGCGGAAAGCAGCGCAAGCAACTCCCAAGGTTTCAGGGTTTTGTAAGGGTATCTGTCCCATCAAGTCTTTTACCTTCTCAGAAGTTGTGAACCACACGATGTTGGATTGACTCGCTGCCGGTGCGCAGCGCCAGTGGGCCCTCCCGAGGTCTCGAAACTCACAGGGCGTTTTTCACTTAAGAGCCCTGTTTTCCACATAAAGAGCCCACCTTTTCTGGAGTTGTGGACCACACGATGTTGGAGAAGCCGCTGCGTGTCGGCAGCAGCGCGAGCGGCCCCTCCGGCAGGAAGCGCTGCCACGCGGTGTCGTTCGCTGCAGGGCTGGTCGTCACTGTGGCCACGACGCCCCGCTGGTCGTAGCCCCACCCGATTGTGCGCAGCCCGGCGGCGGCGCGAATCCTGCACAAAACAGATCATGTTGGATATGCGTAGGTTACACTTGCATTGTAATCTGGCGCCGTCACGGTGGCCACGACGACCGCGCTGGTCGCAGCCCCAGCCGATGGAGCGCAGCCAAGCGGCCGCCCACGCCCTGCGCATGCATGCAATGTCCATGGGACGTATGCCGCGTCCACACAATGGCAGTGCATGCTTGCGGACTTGCCTCCGCGAAGCAGAAGCAGGCAGACGTGCGCAGCTCAGGCAATCACCCGAGAGTAATCATGCAAAAACAGCGAGGAGGAGCGGCATCGGAGGTGACCTGGAGTTTGCGCCGTCAGGGCCCGCCACCAGGCGGGCGCTTGCTACAATAGGAAGGCCAGCTGCTGCACTTGTAGGCAAAGACACGTGACAAACAACCACAAGCTGTGCGGGAAAAACACGGCAGCATGCCTGGAGTTTGCGCCGTCAGCGCCCACGACCAGGCGGGCGCGCACCCTGCTGCCGTCCTCAAACGCCAGTTGCGCGAGCCCCGCGCCCTCGCCTGCAAGCGGATGCAGCGGCCAAATGATCCGATGTACTTGTCTGCACACTGCTGTACTCTTCCTGCATGCACCGCAACATGGAGAGCGGATTTGCAACGGGTCCAGAGCGGAAAGTGAGACACACTTGGCATGGTGGCGCTGGGCAGGCTGAGCGACGCGAGGGCAGCCGGCGCCAGCAAGATCACGTTCGAGCGAAATGAAGTAAGATTCGAAACTTTCTGAAGCTGTGTATATAACACATACTGGGGGTGGTGGCGCTGGGTAGGCTGAGCGACGAGAGGGCAGCCGGCGCCAGTAGCCGCACGTTGGCCGGGCGCCCCGGCAGCGTCAGCTGCGCCACAATGGCCGCCTGCAGTGACATGAGCACCATTGCATCCATCGACCGAACTAGATGGAATTTCACTCGACCTCCCTTTCGTGCCGCGTTCATCAAACTTCCGAGCATCATTCCACAGTCAAGGCGATCCCACCTGCAGCCGCGCGTTTTCCACAACGTGTCCGATGTGCTGCTGGCCCACGTCCGAGGCCTCGTACCGGATAAACGCCTGGTCAGCCGCGTCCCACACCTGCGTCGCCAAGGACAAGCTCACTGTGTGCTCTCCGTGAGGTCCTTCGTCGGCCGCGACCACCCCTGCCCCATCAGCCCTCAACTCGCAGTCCGAAGAGGCCATGCCATCAAAGGAAAAGCATGCTCCTTGCTGCACATCATCCGCTGGAGCCAGTAGGCCTACTTGGGCATGATGTACTTACAGTCCTTTCCTTTTTTTTCAACGAAAGCTCCGACCTGCATGGAGGAGAAGGCCGCGGAGGTGGGCGGTGCCAGCGCGTGCCAGGCGCCGATGCGGTCCAGAACCGCGGCGCTGGCGGGCGTGATGGTGCTGACCCGCACGTCCGGCGGCCCGCTCAGCTGCGGCTGGTCACCCGACAGCTTCTGCGGCACAAGATGAAATGACAGTACGCATTGGAGTTGTGATCGAGTAGGACTTACACGGCGCTGTGCTGTCCCGTACGTCCGGCGGCCCGCTCAGCGGCGTTTTGGTCCCCGGACAGCTTCTCCGATGACATGACGGTTGGCTTTTTGAAAAGTGACGTGGTTCAGGATTTTGGCGGTGAGGTATTGCCTCGCACGTCCGGCGGCCCGCTCAGCTGCAACTGCTCGCCCGACAGCTTCTGCAGCAAGTGAAATGAATACACACCAAGACATCCTGGTCCTCGTCCCCGCTGGCAGCGCTGTGCAGTCATGCTCAACCGGCTTTGACGGATGCATTGTCCGGCTTGGGTGCAACAGGATGCTGCACGAGTGCTCGTCTGGCATCCAGCTGCTCACCTGACGGTCGACGACTGCGACCTTCAAGCCTCTCGTCACCGGATGTGTGCCTGCGAGCATCAACCAAAACTGTTGCCAGACGCTGTCGTGGCGCCGAGCCGATGGCGCGGCTAGGTTGCGCGCTGATGCGCCGTCGGACACGATAAGGAACGTCAACTACTTTGGGAGGCTGCGGCGGAACATGAACTACTTCGGGAGGCTGCGCACCGAGCAGAGCCGCGAAGGCGATGCCGACCATGCCACCACCAAACACCACCACATCGTATGGCTCCGGCGCCTGGTGCTCTGCCGCGGCAGAGGCGTGGCGGCATTGCAAGGCTGCAACGGCTCGACACGAGGCCTGTGTCTCTAGCCCTAGGTGTCTGCTGTATAAGATCACCGATTGATGCAGGATGCGCTGCATGTGTGCGAGGGCAGGCGTGTCGGGCGAGAATGACTAAAACCCACGATCCAACACAGTCCCACTCCTGGCGTAACGGTGTCAGCCAGGTGTAGAAAGGTTTCAGAGGAGGGTGCGCGTACGAACCTTGCAAAATGGATTCTGCTGGCCAGGGCGGGCATCGGCAGGCATAGTACTTTGCTCAAAAACTATTTTGTCAGTCCCCCTGTTTCCGAGAGCAACTTCTCGAGGAGTGGGATGAGCTGGGTGCTTCAGAACAGTGTTTGTGATGCAAGTGCAGTTAATGGCACGGCCTACTCCGGCTTACAACTGCGTTCTACATGATGGACCCAGAGAAAGAAGAGCCGGCAGATCTGCAAGCGGCGTCTGACCTGCTGTTCCTGAGAGGCTGCGTCCTGTTGAGCATTGGCGCCGTTCTCGCAGTTTTATGAACGTACAGGGTGCACCCTATCTCTCGGCGTATTTCTGCCGTATTTCTCGGACTCGTCTTGAAGACTGCTGAGGTGGTTGGTGTCGTGCTTGTGGGTGGGCTAGGTGGCATTGAACTCGGCGGGGCAGCACCCTTTCAGAGCGGCACAGCCGAATCGCGGCACAGCGGCACAGCGGCACAGCGGCAGGGCAGCAGCCACAAAAGCGGCACGTACTATCGGAATGCCGCAGCCGCAGCCTTTCAATGGCCACCTCAGTGGTGACTGTGGCGCTGTACCTCACACGCCTAGCGTGGACCCTCTGAACACGTGCTCCTGCACGAAGGTGCGCAGCCTGCATGCAAGTCTGGACACTCCGAGGGACAACAATGCTGGCGCTGCGGCCGGTATTCTTCACATGATATGGCTGCGAGTGCTTGGACAGCTGTTGCGTGTCAGATGCTTCATGCAGCTGGGCCATGTAGCTTGGTCACAATCCATGCGCCCGGCAGCTTTGGAATGCTGTTTGTCCGATTGGAGCCGCCAGTGGATGGCTGAAGACGTCCCATAACGACCTCTCAGCAAGGGCCGTGTGCGCAGGATTTCGCACCAGCAACACTGGGGGGCACAGCGACGCCGGCAGCAGCGGCGCCAAGCAGTTGTTTCTTGAGCGGTTTAGTGTAAAGGCTGTCATTGCAGCGGGTGAGCTGATCGCTGCCATTATATTTATGAACGCAAGAGGATTCAAACCGACAGACATGGCTGCACATAACACGACTGAAGCGGGCATCGGCCATGAGGAGAGAAGTGCGGGCGGGTGGCGGTGCCGAGGTTGCCAATACGCCTTAACAGAGGGTGCGGCACTGAGTGACAGCCTGGCTGTGGGCAATGGAAGGAGTTAAGGCAGTCTCAGGCAGCGATTCGTCAAGTCATGGTCGCAGAAGCAAGGCAATGAAACCGTATTTGTGCTGTGAAATAGGCCGCCGCAGGATGCGCCCGGATATGTGATTTTGACAGAAATTTTCTGGCGGTCGGTACAGTGTCTGCACGCTGGTAGCTTCAGCCTGAGTCTGTCTGTGGTCGGAGTTTGTATGGTCAAAAGGGAAGACCCTCGTAATGGCAAAATTATCGCACACCCTGAAAACGCGCGACACAACTCCGACAGTTCTTACGGCCACTTCCGCTGCGCGAGCTCGAGCGCCTGGTTCTGCTCAAATACATCGTGACTGAGATGTTCAGCGCACCCTGCATTTCTCTAGCTACGTGGGACCGGCCTATTCTGAATAAACGCGAGGTCCTCATCAAGTCCAGTCTGAGGTGCATCAGGTGCAGCGACCGAGCCAACGCGACGCGTCGATAGAACACCAAGAGGCAGCGAGATATTATGGCAGAGCTGCACATCTCAGGAGAGATCGCCGAGGCAACAGGCTTTCCAGGACGAAACTTGTTCTGCGAGGTGCGCAATGCTCTCGACCGCCAATGCGAACCATGCTGAGGCGCCGGTGCTAGCTTTGCAAGCCCGACAAACTATTCTCGAAAGAACTGAGGTTCGATGTTTGTCTGTCATTCAGTGGGGCATTGCGATAGGCGATTCCTGGGAGGTGCTGCAGGGGTTTGAAAGCGGTCGCACCCAGGTATGCAGCACTGCATCGCTGCCGAACATGAGGACATGGCATTCTTGTGCGGCACTGATACAGGACCAAAGACCTTACAGTATCTGGTGTGCCAGTCTGGCTTTCACTGCTACCGCGTTCGCTCAGGTGGATGCCGCCGCCGGCTCGGCCACATGGGCGCACCCCCTCGACATTCACCTGGCCTCCAACGTGCGAATGCGCTGCAAACACGTTCGAAATCGTAGCATACACAAGTGTTGTCGTCCCACGCTTGAAACTCAGTGCCTCTCCCGATGCGCAGGGGCTTTCAGGCTGGCCGAAGCTGCATTTCCAGGTGTGGAGCCGGCAAAAGGCCGGTAGAGCTAAAATACGTGAGTTGAAAAACCCAGGCTGTGGCTGCCATTTGCTGAACAATGGTCAAGAACCTGCTTCACTGTCCTCTCGTCTCCCTGCCCCAGGCGGCTACGGTTTCTGCCATGTGCCGACGACGGCAGGGGTGCACAAAATGTCATGCAGCACCTGGGTGCCTCAGGTTTGTCCGCAGTCAACCCGCCTGTGGCCTGATCATAGCTTCGCATGCTGGCAGCATACTTCGTCACCGCGCTTACGTCTAAACATGTTTTGTGGTGCTGCAATCAACGGCAATAACATGATCCTATGCGCAGGAGTCGGCAGTGGGCCGCCTCTTTCCCCGAGCCGCTGCCATGCAGCTCAAGTACGACAACATCGCATTTTCGCCGGACGACCGCTTCCGGCTGCAGACGTGCAGCAGCGGCACCGTGCACCTGGAGCTCAATGTTGTGACACGGAACTTCCAGCGGCATCATGTGCTGCTGAGCTGATGCGCAGCATCGAAGCAGCAAGAGGGACGGGATCATGGCGCATCAGATGGGTGATACCTAGTTTTAGGAGCGGGCACATTAAACCGAAACGCCTGCATGCATATATAGATCCAAACATCTGTGACACGCGACCTTCCGCCTGCCAACCCGAATTGCCAACCCGAAACTGCACGATCCTGAACCCTGGCTGATGCGTCTCCCAAGCCCGCCAAGAGGCAGCAGGGAGCTGTTCGACATTGCTGTTCAATGTTCCAGCATTACCATGCAATTCGCCTTGGAGGGGGCAGATGCGCGATAGTTGCGAAGCATGCTGTGCGCATGGTGCAACTTGCGCCAAGATTTTCACGACACCATCGCCTGCCGCCGTCGCCTTTGCAGCGGGTGCTGCCGCCTGCAGCCACCACCGCAGCCGCTGCCGCCCCACCAGCCATTGCCGCCCCTGCTCCGCCGCAGCTGTCGCCAGTGCAGCAACAGCGCAGGCGCCGCCGCGCCCTGCAGAGTCAGTAGTTGCGGCGCGGCGCGGCAGCGGGCCGCCAGGCGTCAGGCGCCAGGTCCTCCCCGGGCGCGATGCCGCTTCGTTCCCTCTCCCGCCCAAAGCGGTCGTACCGCGTCGAGTCCGTCGGCGTCTTGAACCCCAGGATGTCGTCCAAATCCCGCGGCGCCAAATCATCCTCCTCTGCAACCACATGACAGCACGGTTCTGACGATGCGCATGGACTCCAAAGACGATCAGGTCTGAGCCAGTGCTCGTCCTCATTCAGCCCACTGCATCCCCAGCAGCATCCGCAGCGGGGGAACGGCGCCATCGACGCCTGCAACGCACTGGATACTTTGCAAGTCACCTTGCTAGCTGCCTTGTGCGCGCCACGGTTAGGTCATGAGGGGCCCTTGTAGTTCAATATATCATCAATGTCCCGCAGCTTTGGGTCGTCCTCCCCATCCTCTGCACAAGCGACATGCCACAATCTCATAGACTCGCCGCCGATTTGGTATCGAATGCGCCAAGATGAGAAAGGGACATCAGGTTTCGACGCGGCACTTGTGCACGTCTGGCACCGCACGTCTCTGCTGCATGGGGCAGCATCGCACAGACACGCAAGGTACAACGCAAGCCACAAGATGACAGGACAGGAGCCGAGCTGTGTCGACAAATTGCGGCTACGCTGGTGTCAAGGAATCAAGAGGAGGCATAAAATACTTCGCCGCTCACCGGCGCCGCCGTCGTCGTCGCCGGCCGTGGACGTCGCGCCGCCGGCGGGCTGGTCGAAGGGCAGGCTGCTGGTGAAGGCCTCGCTCTTCTTGAAGCGGAAGCCAAACACCAGTGGCACGTGGTCCGACGGGTACTTGGCGTTCGGCAGGCCCTGCAGCGGCGCCAGCACCGACGCATCCGGCACCTGCACATGTGAACGAACCTCAAGGCCAGGGGGGAGTTGTCCGACATGTCGCATTTGCGCAGACCGACGTCATTCAGAACTGGCCACGAAGCAGCGGCGGGGACAAAGTAGGGGCACACCGGCTCGCTAGTCATGCCAAGGCATCTGCATGCTCCGCACATGCGCAAGTCTAATGCTCACGTTCAGCGCGCTGTTGGCATTGAGGTTGTCGCCGGTGTACCACACGTAGTCGCGGCACGACTTGGTGCGGTCTGTGTACACCGTGAACTCCGGCTCCTGAAGCAACAGAACGGGGTTTAGTCCACTTCAGGAATGAACTGGCTCCATCAGGCTCCAACTGGCTGTCCGGAGCATCTGCAGCAGAGCCAGACGGCGACGCACTCGGCAGAAGCATTGTCGGCTGTTGACCAGAGACGACCTGCATGTCCCTGCCCGGGCACGGCTGCAGGGCGCCCTCGCCTGGCACAGCGGCGCCTGTCGCTGTGATGCCCACTCCCGATGGCGCCGTCAAGAGCGTCTCAGGGCAGGGTCTGCGGGTTGTCCGGCGGCAGCCAGCGAGTAGAAGGGTTTGCCCACCTTGCCGACGACGGTGGCGTAGGCGCTCTTGAGGGAGCCCCACTTGTGCGTGTATGCGCTGCCGAACCACTGCACCAGCGGCTTCGACTCCGCGCCGAGCCCCTTGCCCGATAGGATCTGCGCGCGAACGGCGAGGCACAGTCACGAGCATGTCTGTCACTTCCAGATGACGGCAATTGCTCACGGGAGCAGGCGCGTGGCATCCCCTCCTGCGCTCCTTCCCTGTGCGTTGTGTACACGACGCATCCGCTGCCACTCCGCACGCCGCAAGCCGTCCTGGCAGTGAGCAGGCGGGCCGACCTACGGCCGCCTAGACCCCGAGCATCCGAATTTATTTATTTCTTCCGAACTACATGTCCCATCTACTCCCATTCGTCTACTTCCTTTGGGCCATACCTGCGAGCACTTGGCGAGCTTCTTCTGCTCCTTCTCGTCCAGCGCGCCGCGCTTGAGGAGGCCGTACAGCGGCGACTTGGGGCCGCCGCCTAGCGCGCCCGCCACCACATAGCCCACCGACACCTCTTTGAGCCCCGCCGACTGCTTGAACTCCTGCACATGCTCCGCGTACGCCTGCAGGAGATCGAATGCAATGCGTTGCTGCCAGGGGTGATGATACACCTTGAACGGGAAGGACTCGATTGCACAGGCACAGCGCCGCCGACACCTCTTTGAGCCCCGCCGACTCCTTGAACTCCAGCACATGCTCCGCATACGCCTGCAGCGCAATGGAATCTCGTGAGAATAGGTTCTGGAGTGCACGAGACCGGCTCGTTGACGCCCCACTGACACTTTCCTTGAGCCCGCCGACTCCCTGAACTCCGCATACGCCTGCGGAACAGACACTCACGATTTGAATTTCGAAATCAAATTTGAAACGCAGACGATGTTGAGATCAAAATCACCACCACGCAGCCCACCGAACCTCCTTGAGCCCCGCCGAGTCCTTGGGGCTTCTTCACTTGCTCCGCATACGCCTGCGGGCAGCCGGCCCAGGGTTCTGGCAGTGTGCGGTGGGCAATTCGGTCTGTGGGCGCATTGGGAACATGGACAAGAGGCGGGCTCCCTGCTGCTGACCCGTCTAGCTATGTTATACATCCCACAGATGTACAATTGCGGCTTGCTGAGCTTGCTAGGTTACAAGATGAGAGCATCCTGGAAATGCGTGCAGCGCAGTCTTGTGCTTCGCTGGAAACCAAGACGAATGGGCATGATCAGATGCAGTTATGCTGCCTGCCCCGCCGTGGAGGCACAACTGCAGCTCCTTGGACACGAGGCCGCCCCCAAGCGCCAGCACATTCGACAGGCGGTTCGAACTAAAGCCAAACCTCACCTGCAGCTCCTTCAGGAGCAGCCCGCCCTCCAGCGCCTGCACGTCCGGCGCGCCGTCGTCGCCGCACAGCTGCGTGTTGGCCACCACCACGCAGTGCTGCTTGGCGTGCTTGTCCGGCAGCAGCTGCGGCAGGACAAAATGGATGATTTACTTTTGCGCCAAAATGTATGCAACACAGCTGCGTGTTGGCCACCACCACGTGGTGCTGCTTGGCGTGCTCGTTTGGCAGCTGCTGCAGCGGGAAGACAAGCGTTTTACATCGAGTTGCGGGAATCTTGGAACATAAAACGCTTCTGAAAGAGACACACGACATACATCTCCGAAAAAAACATTGGTCGTATCAGACTATAGGGTCGCCATCATGCATTCCCAGGCACCTGCAGCAGCAGCGCAAGCGCGCCGCTGTTGTTGAGCAGCCGCGCCGCCTTCGCGTCCACGCGCGCCGCCTTGCCAGCGTCCTTCGCCACATTGTTCAGGTTGATGTTGTGCGTCTGCACCAGCAGGGCGGAGGGGGGTCGGAGCATCCTTGAAGAGACTGACGCCATAAGAGGGGCCTGCATATGTGCGCTCCTTGCACCCGCACAGGCATGCGACATGCTCCTGCACAGAGTGAGTGATCAAGATAAGCGTGCTTGCATACCATAAAGGTCTTCGTGCCAGACAGCAACACACACACCTTCAGCAGCCTGAAGGTGCGCGAGTGCCAGAACGTTGCTACGCCTGTGACCGTCGACTTCCCGGGCAGCTTCATGTACTCGCCCTCATAGCCCATGCGCGACAGCTCGGGCTTGAGCGTCGACTGGAAGAACTCCTTCTCCACGTTCTGCAGGCACAGCACGCTGGCCGACAGCGTCTGCAGCTCCGCCAGCAGCTGCGGCTGCCACCGCTTGGCCTTACGGTCCTTTTTCTGCCAGTACGGGTACGCTGAGTCTGACAGTGTGCTCTCTGCGCGGTGGCACAATCAAGATTCACGAGCATGTGGCAGGCGAGCTACCCTGCATCGCAAGAATTGTTCCAGTGCATGCACGATATTGTTGTACCACGCACACTTTCCGCAGAAGCTCGTGATGAGCATGACATTTCAGCAAACTTACCTGCGAGCACGCTGTATGTTGCGACTGTGAAGAGGTCCTCTTTGTTCGCTTGCTTGCGCGCTATCTGGCGAGATTCGATGGTGCCTGCAGCTCCTGTGCCGCCCTTTCCTCCCCCTTTACTCCCTGAGGCCCCCATTGCGTTTAAAGAGCAGCAGTATCACGTATATTGCGTCTCTCTGCAATAATTAAAGACCCAAGCTGCTCACTGGCTGCCTCGTGCGAGGGTGCCCAGAGATCGATGCCGCAAAATGCCTGACAAGGTGCGTGAGACGCGTATCACTCTGACCAATCTCTCGTTCTATAAACCAGATAGCCACCTGTAGGCTACTTGGCTTTCTGTTGGAGCTTGGCGAGCTGCACAACCATTTAGTACTTTGTTCGGTGGAAAATTGACCTTCAGATTCCCTGTAAGATTACTGAATTGCCCAAGCTGGCGCACACATCCTGCCACAGCTATCCGTCGCTGCTTACAACCTTATATGCTCCACATGATTAAGTGCGACTCGATCTCAAGTTCGGTGCGCCACACACGTCGCGGCCGTTACTCGGCCAGACGGGGATGCAATTGACATTGGGTCCTTGCCTCTGTGCCTCTCATGAAACGAGATCGTCTGCTGCAAGCACTTGCCGCTCAGCGGTTGGGTCTCTTGCGTCTGCTCCACTAGCCCAGAGGAGATCGCGATGCAGCAGCAGACGTTGGTCGCTCAATCATCGCACGGGGGCATTCGGCAGCGGCAGTCACGGCAGCCATGTGCAGCACCGTGCATGCCATTCACGCAGACGCTCGCTGGCCTGCAGCGCGAGCCCTCACGGTCCTGAAGACACGAAGACGGCCCTGCTGGACGCAGTGGCAGAAACAGACCGCGGCATCTTCGGAGTGCCGGTGCGATGCGCTATGCGTGCTCAGCATTGGCATTTGGCTCTTGACATTCGGCTCTTGACAGGTGCTCTTTGCGGAGGCAGCAGGATGGAGACAGGCTGCGTGACACTGTGCTACGAAAAAGCAACTGACCATGCTGCCGTGCCACCTGCCAGGCGGAGAAGCGGAAAGCCATTCTGGGCCTCATACAGCAGCTGGAGGCGCACGGCAGCACAGACGGCGTCACTGGCAGGTTAGAAAGCGTGGCCGGTGACTGGCGGCTGCTGTTCAGCACCATATCCATCACGGTGAGCTTCGGTGTCACCGGTCCTGTCGCATGGGCGTGTTGTGGCTTGCTTGGGAACATCAGGGTTGGCGCAGGCCCTGTTGCATGCCGTGCTCGCAAGCATGCTGGCGACACAGGGTGTGCAGTCGCTGGTCACTGCTTGACAGAAAGCTGTGTCTCCACAAGTAGGTGGCTGAATCTCTTTGGTTGTCTGATCTTTCTGAAGCATGTTGACATGTGCTGCAGGGCAAACGGCGAACCAAGCTGGGCCTGCGCAACCTCATTTCGCTGGGGAACTTCACGCAGAGCATCGACGCGGATCGAAAACTGGCCACAAACCAGATCGACTTCAACATCTCCGGCCTCGGCTTCCTGCGCGGCTTCCTGCGTATCAAGGCGTCGTACGAGGTGGCGGGGCCACGGCGCGTGTCGATCAATTTTGAGAAGGCTGAGCTGGTGAGCTGTCTGTAGCTGTCTGGCGAAAGCCAACATTTTGGTTTACTCCCAAGTGCATGCGCAAAGGTTTGATGGTATTGAACAGTTGACAGGCTTCTGCTGGGAAACAGGACATGGCTGACACTGAAACTGAGGGCATGATCCCGCCATCTGCAGGAGCCGTTGCAGCTGCAGGCGCTGTTCGAGCAGAACTTCGACCTGCTGCTGTCCATCTTCAACCCCGCGGGCTGGCTGGACATCACATATGTCGACGAGCGGCATCGAGTGGGGCGGGATGACAAGTTGAATGTGTTCTTATTGGAACGGTTGTGAGCACTGGCGAAGATGAAAATTTTGGATCTGGGATTTAGAGAGGAAGAGTGCTTTGGAGAGTGAGGCTGCAGATTGGTTTCATTCAGTACGTTGGTAGGTGGCTACTGACGAAATGACGTAGAAGACGTCTCGCTGATTACAGATGGGCATTGCTGTGCGCAGACAATGACACCTACTGTTGTTGGGTTGCAATGTTATTTGGACTTGCGTGATGGAGTTGCAATTATGAAAAGCGAGTTGTATTCCGGCGCCGGCGTGCTGAAGTCGCTGACAATGCTCTTTTTCAAGCCGAAGTCCCTCACCATCTCAGTCCGCGTGTCAACCCTCTGAACGTCCCAGCCGAGGCCCTTGAACACCTGCACGCGGCCAATGTGGGGACTGGACGGTGACGGCTATGAAAGGGACAATGGAGAGACAGCAGTTGCCCACACACATGTAGTTGCAGCAATATCCATGAACATCGAGGTGAGCGGCGTTCGGGTTCCTTAGAGGCTTTGAATGGAACTCTCGCCTGGTGCGGGTCGCGCGGGCAGCCCCACACAAACTGGCTGAGGAGATCCCCCGCCGAGCGCTTGGCCCGAATGTTCTCAATGACAGCCTCGGTGACGCTCAGGCCGAGGAAGACGCTTCCGGGCGCCGACGCATCTGCAGTCCAGCGGGTGCGCTGTGGGGTAAATTCAACATCATGACCACGTTTTTCTGCAAGCTAGGTCGTACAGCTTTATGTCACGTGACCACGCAGCGGGTGGTATGCAAGGTGTGTTCACCTGCGACCTCGCGCAGCATTGTGTAATTTGCTTCCTGCTCCAGGTACATCAGGAGGCCCTGCGTCGGCAGGAATCGCTTGGTGCAGTTCAGCAACGGCAGCATCGACGCAACGTGCAGGTGCAGTCGCAGCCGTGAACATAGCGGCATCCAGACCTGACATGCAGCCGGGTGCGCACCTCGGCGATCCAGACGGTCGGCGCGGAGCGGTCGAAACCCTGAGCCTCCAGGCCCCGCGTCCAGCCCTTCACCCTCAAATCCGCCTCCAGAGGTGCATAGCTTTCCGCCCGCAGCGGGAACTTTGATGCTCCACCTGCTGCCGTGGCCGCTGCTGCGATGTCATGCACATGCACCAGTCACCAATGACCTTGCCCACAGCGATAGCATCTCTATCGATGCCGGACAGACAACAGTCGAGAGACTGGTTGCAGCAGGACAATATGGAGGAAGGGGCAGGATGCTCACCATCGGGGCTGTATGCGGCGCCTGCCGCCGTCATTGCTGCCCGTTTGGCGGCCAGCACATCCGCCCTGTCCACCTCGAACCACTTGGCGCCTGCAGAAGGACAGGACAGCCTCTGCCACCATGAGAAATCGCAAGCTTCGGTCCGTCTCGCCAGGTCGCTCGATGCTGCAGAGTGTGAGGTCCACACAAGACAGCCGATCTGAGACTCATTGAAGCTCACTCATAATGTTCTCCTGGACTGACCCACCTGGTGGTAGCGCGATCCTCCATGCTCTGGTGTCCATGCCAGCGCCCAGCAGCACGACCTGTGGACAAAAGAATCATAATCCGTTTGTATACTTTCTTCGAAGAACTTTTGCAGGAAATTCTTCCACCAACGAGTTAATGACAGTGTAGGTCTGTCACCAACACTCACATTGCATACCTGCCGCGGTGTCGCATTGCGCGTCAAATGCAGGCGCACGCCGCTGCCACCGCCGTCGCTGCCGGTCTCACTGCCGCCGCCGCCGCTAGATTCCCCACCGCCGGCCTCAACGTGCAGCTCCGCCAGCAGCGGCTGCGGCTGCTGTGCGGGATCCAGCGCCGCCAGCAGCTGCCGGTCGAACCACAGCGTGCGGATCGCGATGCGATTGATGAAGTACGTGCGGCCCGTCGCCGCCTGTTCTTCCGCCGGCAGCACACCCCCCTGCGCCTGCACAGCGCAGTGCGACATCTGATGAGCGGAACCCAAAGCCGTGAATTGGTATATGCGTCCGGCAGCTGCCTGCTCCGCTGCCGGCAGCATGCCGCCCTGCGCCTGCGCAGCGCAGTTGCGTCAATAAAGTTGGGATTCTCAACATCTTGCCATAGTGCGATGCGTTGTGATCTGGTATGTGCGCCCGGTGTCTGCCTGCTCGTTTGCGGGCGGCGTGATGCCCTGCGCCTGCGCGGCGCAGGGTCTATTGTCACAGCTGGCATGAAAGCTGGCATGCTCTAACAGCTGCCTCGAGGAGGGACGTGCAGTATGCAGACGCCGGACTTGTCCTCCAGCTGGACTCCAACAATGCACGGTGCATTCTGTTGATGTCGCTGCGTTTCGCTCACCTCGACGCGCGCTTTGGCACGGCGCAGCGCCCGGTCCCCCGCCAGCACCTTGGCGAGCGGGTCGCTGAAAAGCGCCGCCTCGCCCTGCTCCGACTCGAGCGCCCGCCACGCCGCGATAATGCGGGCGGAGAAGCTCACGATGCCTGCACGTCGTTTGCGGTCAGACTCTGGATGCGCTTCGAGAATCCCTGGTTTCATGTGTTCATGGATGTAAGTCATCAGGAGGCAGCGCTGTTGTGTTGTGGTGCCGCGCGTTTCATCCAAGCTCATATGTCCCCATGATCGCACCCTCGAGGCCGTCAAACTTCCTGTCGGACAGCAATTGCTTGATGTGTCGTATCCCATAGCGCAACAGTGCTGCTGCGGCCAAGACCTCAACAGCCAACCCGCGCCGCGAAACCAGGAACGGTCGCATATGCATGACGCTCTCAGCTGGCCGAAACCCAGGCTGATTGTCACAAACGGTGAATGTTACGCAAAGCGATGATTTGTGGCACGATCAAGGAGGTCACTCTCTCTAGGTGTGTGGCATGGACAAGGGATTGGCAAGATCGAGGATGCTGCACGTTGCACAAACGCAGACTGGAAGCTACTCTGTCAATTCAGTCCACGGACGTCGCGTGAAATGATATGTCTGCAGTGCGCATTGTGGTGTGCGAAGGTGCTGGGAATCAAATCATATCGGCCTATCGGGAATGCGGCGGCAGCGGCGGCAAGCAATTCCAACATGGCTCCTTCCCAATTGCCATTGCAGATTCTTTGGCAGGCGATGGTAGGGGAATTTATGTTTCAGCACAATCTGAGTTGACAACCGCTTGCCAGTCCTACTTTGTACATATATGGCCCAGCGCGGCGCATCCTGCCGGCAATGCATGCGCCACCTGATGGTAGACCACATGTGGTTTCTTTTTACTGCGCTGACATCTCCCCCGAAGCTGCCGCCAGAGCCGCCTGGATCTCCGCGACCGGCGCCTTCACGAACATGCTCGCGGGATAGATTGACGACCCCCACCGCGGGTGCAGAAGGATCTGCGTCGCACCAGCGCATGGTCGGCTTAGCTGGAACTCAACATGCAACATTCTCGAGTGAGCATCCTGTCCAGCAGCTGTTAGGAGCCAGCATGCGCGGCTGTCACCTTGCAGAATCCCGCATTGGAGGTCTTGTAACCGAGCAGCGTGCTGAACCCGTCGACCTCCCCATACGGCACTGTGGACGCACGGTTCACCATCTGCACTCAAATGTGGATGTAAATTCACTGTGTGATGAGACGAATCCCACTGTATGATGCGAATGTCTGTTCAGAGTTTCCATGTCCTTGATTGTTGTTGGATTGTGCAAGCCACAGCACACAGCAAGGTGATGCACATCAATCATATGTTCTTTGTAGGCTGCGCACCGGCAGCCCAGAGCAGGGGTCGATGTAGTCCGCCCAATAGCCCTTTGCTATGAGCGCGTCGCACGCCGCCTTTGCAAATTCGCAGAACTGCGGCAACAGGCACAACGCTGAAGTGTCTTGGAGAATGTGACGCTGATGCGGACACTTGCTGTGGGGCATGCAGCACTCCAACGGTCTGCATCCGCCAGTCTCCAAGGGCATGACAGCGCAACAGTGCCATGAAACAGATACCCGCTCCAGCAGGCGATCCTTCTCATTTTCCACCACCTCCCCGGTGCGCACTAGGTCTATGTCTGACCGCTGGCATGTTGGGATGACGTACAGCCCTGCAGCGGATTCGGGACTCGTTTTCGCGGCTCTCTGCTGGACCACTTGGCACGGCTCTCGACGAAACATTTGACTGCGGCATTGCGGCACCTGTGTCGCACAGCGTGCTCACCTGTGGCGTCAAGACCCACGAACACTGCCGCTACCTCCCTATAGTGTTTCTTGGGACACTCTGCAGGCCAAGGCAGATGTAAGAATTAGGCAGGGGATCATACACGCAACAGATTCAGCTCGAAGTAGCCTCTGATGTGCTTGGTTTGGAGAGAGTGGCATTGCGCGGGCTTGGAGCAAAGAGCGCACTGCCTACCTACGATGGAGTATTCGAGGCCCCAGGGAGTGCTGACGGGCTCCGTCGCTGTCATGTATCAAGGATGAGATCGCAGGCAGGAGGGACACGCTGCAGATTCTGAGGCTGGCCGGAGGGCGCGCTTGCGGCAGCAGCGCAATGACAAATGCGAGGCCGGCAGCGAGGCACTGGCGACACAGCAAGTTCAGGCAGATGTATGGGATGCAAAAGAAATATTGCAGCTGCCAATGAGCCTTCCGTTGTGTAAATGGCGTCAGCGAGCAGTGTGCTGCATGGTGCACGTGCACCTTTCGGAGGGGATTGATGTAACTGCACAACGTCGGTGCTCTGGTGATCGTTGAGCACAAGTGGTTTGCTTGGTGTGTGCTTGCAAAAGCTCGCCGTTCTTTTCTGTACGCATTTGTGCGCGCAACTGCGCCTCACTTGCCACAGTTTGGACTGCTCAGTGATCAACAGTCGATAGCCTGGCAGGGTTGCGCGTCAGATCTAGGCAAACAGCCAACATCTAGCTGCAGACTTCAGGCAATAGCCACCACGAATTTCAGCACGTTCTCCCCACGATTCATTTCGGCTAGCAGAGCCTCATCAGCCAGCTGTGGCGCCATTCGCGCGGCACAGCTCTTGCCAAGCTACCGCTTCTTCCCAGCACGACGACGCCCTGGTGCACGCTGTGACAATAGTGATAACTGCGGCAGGCAGACCAGCTGCGCCATGCAGCATGGCTGGGGCGTCTCCAGTGTTCCCATTTCCCTCATCTCGGATTCGTACAAGGCGTCGCACTATCTGCAATACCCAGACTGCCAGAAGATGGTGGCGGTGAGTAGTGAAACATCCTGGTTTGAATTGCTGCTGATCCTACAGATGTCAGCACTGCCGCCCCTAAGGATGTCACGCCCAGCCGCTGCCGTGGTCGCAGTATGGCGAGTTCCGTGCGGGGTATGACAAAGACACAGCAGACACGCGGCTGGTGTCGTATGGGATCCGATACATCGTGGACAACTACGTCAGCAGGCGCTGGACGATGGAGGATGTCGGCAAGGCCGCCAAATTCTTCAGGTGAGGCGCCATTCGGGAGAATGCTGTGAGAATGTTGCTGCACCTGTCTGGCATGCCGCGAAACTTGGCGTCGGTCCCCAGCTTTGTCCCAGAGCGGTTGACCGTCTTAGCAGACTGACCATGGGTTCGTGGCAACTGCAGCACGCATCTGGCACCCTTCAATGACAGCTTCCCCTTCCCGCGTGAAGTCTTTGAGCGGTTTGTGAAGGAGAATGACGGTGCGCCGCTCTGTCTGTGGCATGTACGACCATCACACCCGTTCACTGATCTCCCAAGCCTTGCCAGACGGTGCCAAATCACCTTGCCCACTTCTCCGCAGGGCACTTTCCCATCAAGCTGGAATCTCTGCCCGAGGGCACATGCTGCCATGTGCATGTGCCTGTGTTCCAGGTGGGCTGGCGCTTGTGTCGCTTTCGTGAAATTTCAGACTGTTTTGGAGGCAGATGCAGAGTGTGCCTGAATGATAATTTGAGGACAGTGTGAGGGGCTGCAGTCAAATTCGCAACCCACAAGCAGCGACGACTCTGACGGCAATGCGCAGATCACAGCGGAGAAGGAGTATGCCACCCTGTGCACCTTCCTGGAGACCATCCTGACGCATGTCTGGTGCGCGATGAACGTTTTCTGGGTTGTTCATCCAAGGGCTGCCGCTGCCGTGCACAAGAAGCAGGCATCTCATTCGCGGTATCTTGTGGTGCCGCAACATGCAACACAAGTCCTGAAACACCAACTGCAAGCACTGTACTCCCTGCCACACGGTTTCCCACAGGTACCCCACCACGGTTGCGACGCTGAGCCGGCGGGCGAGGGACATCATCGAAGCGGGCTTCGAACGCAGCGTCGATGCGGTGCGCTTCAAAACTGTTGACCCCACAACCTGTTGAAACCCTCAAAACACCCTTGCACAGTTTATACCGTTTCTGTCTCGTGAAGCGGGGTTTGACTGCTGAACTTGCTGAGGGCATCGGCATCTGGTTGATGCGAGTGTTGATTATCAACTATGTCAAAACCTGAAATTGCCCTGAGGAGGAATTGATGTCTCCTTCCTCAGCCAGCTTGACAGCTCGTCTGCTGCCCCAGCAAGGTTCGCGGCCGCGCCGCTGCTGGGCAGCCGGCTGCACGACTTCATGCTTCTTGCTGCCACAATGCACCGAGACTGTGAGACTTGTGACATCCCAAGAAGCGCTGAAGGGTGCCGCTTCTCGCCATGCAGGGCGCGGCCTCGCCGCTGCTGGGCAGCCGGCTGCACGACTTTGGCTTCCGCGGCTGCACCTGCGTCGAGCAGAGCGTCATCGGCGGCGTCGCGCACCTGCTCAACTTCAACGGCACGGACACCATGTCTGCCGCCTACTACGCACAGGTACGGACAGTCAGCTTCCCAAGCCTCAGTGCAAGTGGAATATCTATGACGCCACTAACACACATAGTCAGTGCCATTGGCGGCATTGCACACCTGCTCAACTTTGAGGGCACGGACACCATGTTAGCCGCCTACTGCAGCTGCACCACAACAAAGTTTGCGGTTTTATTGGAAGCAGAAGCTCACCTTACCTCCAGATGAAGGCTCTCCACGCACCCAGCCACGATTACACATGGCTGCTGTTCCCACTGAACATCAACTGGGCCTGTAAGTCAGCGACTTGAGGGTGGAACAGTTGCGCAGGCAAGGCCGCTGAAGGGCGGCGAGGCGGTTCCGCATCCTGGCAACAGAGCACAGCGTCATGCCCGCATCCAGAACCGATTTGTTCCAAATCGATTCCTATCCAAACCCTTGTTCAAGTGCCTGCAGCTCGAGCCGAACGGCGGGGAACCGGCGGCATCCAGCATCCCCGCGACGGAGCACAGCGCATGACGGCGTGCAGCGCTCGCCAGTTGACTCCACTACAGTTACTTCCCTTCCCTTCCCTTCTGTAAAAACCCTGCAGTTCGAGCTGAACGGCGGCGAGCCGGTGGCGTCCAGCATCCCAGCAACGGAGCACAGCGTCATGACGGCATGGGCATCGGAGCGGGAGGCCATCGAAAACATGATCACACACTTTGGTGGCGGCCTGTTCTCCGTCGTCATGGACAGCTACGACTATGCTGCGGTAACAGATCCATCTTGTTAAACCTAGTTTGGTAGTTGGTTTCTGTGCCCCTGTTCTCGTGTCTCAACAAGCGTGAGACACAGAAACGGATGCTGTAATTTCCCAGCTGGCTGCGCTCGGCAACTGCCTTGCTGCACCGCTTGCTTGCGGCAGGAAGATCTTGCCGCCTGGCGATGTTTCGTGCGCTGACCTGAGCATCTGAGGATCGTCACCTTCCCTGCTGCTGCGAAGGCTCTCGAGGAGGTGCTGCCCGCAGTCGGCGCCAAGCAGGTGAGTGCCACGAAATGTCAGCTTTGTCCCGGCAATAACAGTCATAGCCCCCTCAGCATCGACCGCCTCCTGGCGCCCCCTTCTGCCTCCCGCACCAGTCCTGGCGCTTGAGCACCCACCGAACTTTTGCTGAGCCCACAGTTTCTGAGATCTGCAACCTCTGCCGCACCGCAGATCGGGGCTGGCGGCTTCATCGTGTTGCGCCCGGATTCCGGCGACCCTGTGGAGGCTGTGCTCATGGCACTGCGTGCCGGCGAGAAGGTGAAGCAGCCCCCCTGGCGTGTGCAGACTGGCTGGCTCCTGGTCAACGTGCAACTCCAGTAGTGCTGTTGATTGTATGCGGCCGGACGGCGTGTTGCCTGCTGTGACAAAACCTGCCCAAGACTCGCCAGAAACCATGACCGATGTGCAGTCATTTCGCAGCTGTGAGCGAGTGCATGCTACCATCTGCCCCAAGCTTGAGTTGCTCTTGGTGTGCGGCCTTCCAGCTCCCACGAACCAGCCATGGCTTTACGATGCAGGTTTTTGGGTGCGACGTCAACGCCAAGGGCTATAAGAAGCCCCGCGGCTGCGGCGTCATTCAGGTCCTTACTCATCACACCCTACATGGTATCTCTCCATCCAGTGATGAGTGTCGACGGCACAAACTGCTCCCATACAACCTGTGCGCGTCTTGATACTAAGCAAGGTTGTGATGCCAAGCAGACTGTGCCAGGGAACGAATAAGAAAGAGGAACGAATAATTCAACAGTGTGTTTGAATTTCAGGGCGACGGCATCAACATCGCCACGCTGGGCCGCATCATGGACGCCGTGCTCGACGCGGGCTTCAGCGCCGAGGTGCGATGGAACATAAAATTTTCGAAACGTTTCTGTACATACCCGGTGCTCGCATCCAGCGCGGGCGACGGGAGGAATGAACTCACCGGTGGTCTCCTTAGGAATTCAATTGGGAAACCACTGCCTACTTAATCATGTGCAGTGCTTCATGCCTGTGAATGCAAAATCATGTAGCAGCATCAGAGCTTTTGATGCATTGCAGCTGAAATCCGCAACAGCCGGGATGCATTCAGCATGTGCGTTTGCCTGCGGGAACATGTGTCGACTTGAGAGCACCGCGCAGCCAAAGCTACTGCCTTTTGAACCGACGTCTTACAGCCCCATGCTTTCCTGTGGGCCGTGCCGCAGGCGGTGGCGTTCCTAGATATCATGTGCCGCAGACGGTAGCCTACGGCATGGGCGGCGGGATGCTGCAGCGCGCAAACCTCCACAATTTGAATACGCACTAACTTTCGAATTCACTTTCCTTCCCATCGACAACCTTGCGTCACATTTGTAGGCAGTGGCGTTCGGCATGGGGGGCGGGCTGCTGCAGAAAGTGAACCGCGACACCATGCAGTTCGCCACCAAGCTGTGCCACATCGTGTACGCTGACGGCTCCGCGCGCGACATCGCCAAGATGCCCAAGTCTGACGCTGCAAAAACGGTGCGGCGGGTCTTCTTCGACCATGTTGGGGTCGTGAAGAAATGCCCTCTTGCAAACCACCAAGGTTCCCAGATCCGACGCCGCCATGACCGTGCGCCAAAGATTTGGACAAATCATCCCCTCGGTGTCCCCGTGCTAGGGAGAAACTGTCCTCCCTAGATATCTCGGTCCAATGCCGTCTCCGCTGCCCGGCGTGCTGGTGGCCGAGCGATGCCGTTCCTGCACCCCCTATATATGTTGGAGAAACACTTCATTCGACGCTATCCTGCACCGCTCCGCGGTCGCTGCCCGGCGTGCTGGCGGTCGAACGCGTGGGCGGCGTGCTGATGGCGTTCCTGCAAACCCTGAAGTTATCGGAGAAACACTACATTTGATGCCATTCTCTGCACCGCTCTGCAGTCGCTGCCGCCGCGTGGGCGGCGTGCCGACGGTGTCTTGCAAAACCGTACATTTTTTAAGTTTTGTTGTTGAAAAGCATCTCAAAATGTTCCGGACCGAAGCCGTTCCCCGCCTTGCTGCAGTCGCTGCCCGGCGTGCTGGCGGTCAAGCGCGTGGGCGGCGTGCCGACGGTGTTCCCCGCCGACTCCGGCGACGTCAGCACCGAGGCGAACCTGCTGCGCGTTGTGTACGACATGCGGCCACTGGAGGCGCGCCTGTCTTCCGAACAGTATAAACTAAATTTGATATTGAAAGCCCGACTCCTGCAATGTCGGCGCCGAGGAGAACCTGCTGCGCAGCCTGTACGACATGCGGCCACTGAAGGAGTGTGCGCTTTTCCTTCTCATCAGGAGTGTTCCAGGGCCCGTGCCTGCCAGGTCACAGCGCCTGTGATTTGTGCTCGCCTTGACGCCTGGGAGTGCCTGCATGCGCAATATTCGGCTCCAGAGAGTCGCCCCTGTGAGATGCACTGACACGTGCATTTCAGAGGCTTCAGAGGCGAAGCTCGCAGCGCCCAGCTGAATCCAAGCTCTGAACCAAGGTCCTGGGCGCCACTGTGCACATATGGCTTGATTACGCTGAAGTCCTAGATCGTTCTCTGGCTAGTCACTCGGACCAGATGTTTCCTCCTCAACAACCCTTCTCTGTCTGTCTGTGCAGACGCCCTGGGAGAAATTTTCGACGGTGCGGCAGCGCGTGGCGGACGAATGGCGGGCGCTCCCTAAGACGGCCGACGTCATCAGCGCGCCGCTGAAGGACAAGATCGCCGCTGTGCGCGCCGAAAGGGGCTGTGATTGAAACACCTACAAGGCTGGATCCTTTCAGCGCTCAGCACGCCGCGCAAGGAGAAAATCGCGGCCGTGCGCGCCGCGAGGGGGCTACAGATGGTTGTCAAATACAAATAAAGATGTGACATGAAGCTCAGTGAGCCCAGCGGCGGTCCCCACCTTGAAGAGGGCGTTCTGCCAGAGGCCGGCTGCTGCGGATCCCGCCCACGCTCAGCAGCAGGCGGCTGCGGATGTGTCACGGTGCGGGCCGCGCAGCCCCAAGGCATGCCCGCGCGAGGGGGAGTTTGAGGGGCGGGAGGGTGGACTGTCAGCAGCCAGCCTGATGAGCTGGCCGCATGTTTCTGAGGAAGTGACGGTGTTCTGCAAGACTTCCATCTGGCAGGCTGTACAAGTATCGATTGCTATTGGATTGGTTGTGTTGGTTTTGCCGGTTGAGTGTGGTTTCTGCATAGGTACATTGGATCGCGTCAACTGAGTGTGTCGGCTCCGCCCGTTTCCAGTTCAGATGCGATCGTGCAAGGTGGAACGGTGTGTGTGTCCTGTCGTTTGAACTGTCGCATTCAAAACTTTCGAACACCGTACAACCGGTCGTGACTGTTGGGTCTGCAAGGCAGGCAATTGCCTTGCAGTCCAAACGAACCAGCACGACATCTGCGTGCAACCGCCGCCTGCTTGCCGGCGGCCTCCTCGATTTTGCCGGTATCACTTGAAGAAGATGCAGGTGAGCCCGAGGACGATGGTGATGATGAAGATGCCGAACGCCTCTGGCCGCAGGCGCGCCGGCAGCGGCAGGTACTGCACCATCAGCCAGCTGATCTGCGACATTAAAACAGCAATGTCTTGGCTAGCAACAGCAGCGGCAAACCGGCGGCTCAGCAAGCCGCGTCAGCCAGGCTCCAAGTACATGTGCAGTGCTGCCCAAAACACGCCATTGCATAGACGCCACGCAGCTGCACAAGACAGGCCCCAAACGCTGCAAAAGCGGAACCATTGGGCGACCACAATCCGGGATGTGTGCAGGTGGCAGTGCTGGCCGTTCCCACATAGGAGGCAATGGGAGGCCAGGCCACACCACGCGGTCGGCAGTAGCACCTAGGCCGGCTGTGCCCAGGGCGCCGGACACCTAGGATTCGACAGCAGGGGCGCGACAAGATTTCAAATGTTTTGGGATCCACATCTTTGACACACACCAGGCCGCCAGCGACGAGGCCGAGCAGGGTGGTGCCCAGGGCGCCCCACACGGGGGAGTTGCCCCAGTAGGGGCCGTCGGGCGCGCGGTTCTTGCGCTTGGCGAACAGCCGGTACACGCAGAAGGTGATGGCGGCGCCCAGCGGCAGCGTCGGGTCGTACGCCGCCGACATCCACGCCGACCTGTGACCGGGGGAAAGAATTATCAACAATGTCCGATCCTTATGTGACCAGTCAGAAGGTGATGGCGGCGCCCAGCGGCAGCGTCGGATCGTACGCTGCCAGCATTCATGCGACTTGCGCACGATACTTCAACACAATACTTGAAAATTCCATTGAGGTTCTGGATGCGATGCCGCAAGCAGGTCGTGGCAGCGTCGGAGTGTACGCCGCTGATGAGGGTTCCGGCTCATGGAAGTTGACTTCAAGCATTTGAAACTTGTTTGTCGTGACGGTATGGGTAGTAGGTTGCTCACTTCGGGGAGCGAGTCTGTTGGAATCGGAATGCAACGCAAAATTGATGGGCAAGCAAGCGTACCAGATGGCAAGCACCAGGAAAATAGAGCCGTCGTTGACGAGGGTGGTGCCTGGCACCGACGGCTCCAGCTTCTCCTTGAACTGTGCCCACAGGCTCTGCCTCTGCAGTGCAAGACATTCAAGGTTTCAGGCAAAAAAGCATTCATGGGTTGTGAAGGTCGGCGATTACCAGCCTAGAACTGAGGGCTACAGGCACAGCAGCACAGGTGTGGCCGCATTAGGGCCTCAAAGGACGTGGGCGCATCAGGGTCTTAGGAGTTGTCACAGACGGCTCCTGAACGCCTGCCACGGACTCTGCCTCTGCAGGGCGGGCGGCCGAGCGTGCCTGGCTTCAGGGTTCTCGATCCCTGAACCGTGCCTGGCACGCTCGGCCGCCCGAGAACGCCCGAGAACGACAGCACGGGGCATGTTCCAAGCCAGTCACGCACTCCGCCCTGCCGCTGCTGCTGCCGCTGCCGCCACTGCGGCAAAAATGTGAGAGGCAGGGTTGTGTCTGCTTGTGCATCCCTACCTCCTCGTCGCCTTCGACGTCGGTCTTGCGGCCGGTGGAGGGCGGCCGGAAGCCGTACTTGTTGCGCAGCTTGTACTTCTTCTGCAGGATGTCGTCAAACGCCATCTCGATCGCCTCTCGGCTGCGCTCGTGCGCCTTGTATTGCTGCAAGAGCAGAACACCGGAAATCGAATATCTCCACAAAGTGTGTACGCTTGTCTAGAAGCTATCTCGATCGAACCCGGCTGCGTTTAAGCGCCTTGTACTGCTGCAGGACGACATAGCAGACGCGTCTGTATCGACATTGCCACTATCTACAATAGTTGCTAGTGGCAATAAATACAAAACTGATCTCAAATGACGCCAGCTCCGGCTGTGGCCTTGCGCCTTGCATTGCTGTGGCTCCCACCCAGGCGCGCAGCAGTGTCACAGAACGGCCGCGGCGCAGCGTGCATCTTGGGCGGCACAGCGGCATTGCCTCGACAATGCAGGGCCACGCATCTAAGCCCGCCTGGTCGCTGCCGCTGCGCTGGCGCCGGTGCCGGATGCCTGCTTGTGCAACTCGGGACAGCCGGGGAGCTGCCAGACAGAGCACCTCACGTCGAAGAGGAAAAGTTATGATTGCCCTGTGATACATGCGATTGCAATAGCAGTAACAGCGGCTGAGGGGGACTTCGACAGCACGAAGCGTTTTGGGAGCTGCAATGACAATCTGTAACTCACGTCGAAGAGGAAATTCCGCGCGTCCTGGACCTCCTCAAAGGACGCATCCGACGGAATGCCTAGCCGCCTGCAGGGCACCATGCTTGTTCGTCAACAACCGACGTTCATGACGGCCCTCATGGTGCTCACCCGCCCAGTACAAGGTGAAGTGCACTCGCATGCGTTATGTAGGCTCTGGCAGGTGTGTGGACATGTTTCAGCCATGCCGAAAACGGTTCACTCACTTGTAGGGGTCCCGCTCCTTGACGCGCGGAAACATCTGCACGCCTTCCTGGGAGGGGCTGGGGCTGGGGACTGGCTCTGGCTGGTCGGAGGAGCTGAGCGCTCCGGCTGCCGAATCACATGTCCGCAGACGCTCGAGCGCCTGCTGCCGCCGCAACTGCCCGAAGCGCAGCCTGCGATCGGTAGAAATTCCTTTCGCAGCAACGCCCGCATGACAGCAAGATACATACAGTAGGTTGTGCATCCTGCTCACTGCTTAATTCGGCACGCACTATGCACTGACACTACTTGGAGGACAAGAAACGCACCTGGATGCCTGCTGCACATGCCGTGCAGGTGGCTGTGATCGTGTAAGCGCTAGCCTGTCTGTCGGGGTTGCTGAGCAAGTGCTGCTGAGTCTATGCGTGCTAGGCCCAGCGTGCAGGTCTGCCATCATGTTGCCACACTTATGTCGGGAGATTCAGCCGTCAGCAGTTGCTGCATGTATCGCGCCTCGGCAAGTGCGTGCGGGGTTTGCTAGACTCTCCGATCCCAAGTTTCGTTGAATCAGCGACTGTTGGTCAGCAGCGCTGTCGAAAGCAAGTTTGCTCTGCCTCAATGCTAATGCGGATGGCGAACTCAGGCAGGTGGAAGGAGGCGCAACAGATGCGGACTGTTGGAGGACAAGGTCCGCATCTGTTGCGGACCTCTTCGAAGCTCCATTACTGACCCTTGCTCAGCACTCCGCATCTGCTACG